>JGI12210J13797_10029099_pt1 | contig 11341 bp, 10 predicted proteins | sample ElkSlonscriptome_3_FD_13797 | JGI IMG/M metagenome (IMG submission 13797) | reverse complement strand
CGCGCCACCCTCGAGGAGGTGGGCACGGTGCTGCGCAAGCAGCTGGGGTGGGAGGAGGAGATCGTGCCGCTCACGCTGGCGCGCGTGCGCTGGAAGCTGGGGGCGGCGGGGATGATCTGATCGCTCGTTGAGCCCTGGGACACGGGGACCGCGGCGGCCTCGACGTCGACCACCGCCACTACGACGCGGAAGCCTTCAGTGGTCGGTGCAGCGACGTGTCCGTCTTCGAGACCACGGATCTCACCGCCTACTACGACGCCATCGAGCGCCTGCGCGACACGCCGCTCTTTGCCGAACCCTATTTCCGGGTCGTCGACGTCATCCCGACCCTGGCCGACGGGTATCGCGGCTTCGAAGCGCGGGAGGCCGCCGATGCAACTCGAGGGCACGAAGGCGCTGGTCACCGGCGGCAGCTCCGGCGTTGGCCGGGCGCTGGCCCTCGGGCTGGCTCGGCTCGGTGCAACGGTCGTCGTGACCGGCCGAGACCGCCCGAGGCTCGATGCGGTGGCCGAGACGGACCCGCAGCACATCCTGCCGCTGGTCGCCGATCTCGCCGACCCCGCCGCCATCGGCGAGCTGATCGAGTCGCTGCGCCAGGAACACTCGGACCTCGCGCTGCTCGTCAACAATGCCGGCGTTCAGTTTCCCGTGGACTTGACCGGGGACGATCCAGAGAACGCACGGGCGCTGTCGCATCAGGAAATCGCCGTCAATTTCGCGGCCCCCGCCATACTCACCATCGGCCTCGTGCCGGTGTTGAGACGGCAAGGGCAGGCGATGATCGTCAACATCTCGTCAGGACTCGCCGTCTCGCCAAAGGCCAGCGCTCCGATCTATTGCGCCACCAAGGCCGCACTCGGCGCGCTGACCCGCACGACGCGCTACCAGATGGAGGATGCCAAGCTGCCGATCCATGTGATGCATGTCGTGCTGCCGCTGGTCGACACCCCGATGACGAGCGGCAGAGGTTCGGGAAAGATGTCGCCCGAAGCCGTCGCTGACGCCATCGTCGAGGGGATCGGCAGGGATCGAGGCGAACTCTGGATCGGCAAGTCCCGCATCCTGCGGATCCTCGCCTCGATCGCGCCTGGACTTGCGGTGAGGTTGCTGCGGAACGCTTGAGGCCGTCCGAGCGTCGCGCCGAGGCCCCTCGGAGGGCCGATGATTGGCTGGTCACGAGAACGATTGGGCGCCCCAGCGGAAGCCCGGCCACGGCCTACCCGGTAGCTTGGGCTCCGCCGAGGGAGCCCACCCACCATGCGCACGCCATCGTTCATTCTCGCCACCACCATCCTGATGACCCCCGCCTGTGAGTCGACTCCGCCGCGGCCGGCGTCGCTCGAGCTGCGCGCCTTCACCAGCGAGGACGACGGATTCCACACCAACTCCTTTTGGGTCGACACCGGGGAGGAGGTGGTGGTCTTCGACGCCCAATTCACCCCGGAGCTGGCCGAGCAGCTGATCGACGAGATCCAGGACCAGACCCGCAGCCCGATCCGCTGGCTGGTGGTCACCCACCCCAACCCCGACAAGTTCAACGGGGCCACCGCTTTCCGGTCGATCGGCGCGGAGGTGGTCGCCAGCCGAGCCACGGCCGAGGCCATGCCGGGCGTGCACGACTACAAGGAGGCGTACTTCGTCGGCAACGGAGCCTTCGCGCCCGGCGAGTATCCTTCGCTGCCCCTGGTCGACGTGATCTTCGACGACCGACTCGAGCTGCCGCTGGACGGCGGAGGCCAGATCACCCTGACCACGCTCGACCACGGTGGCGTGACCACCACCCAGACGGTGGGCATCATCGAGGACGACGTCGGACCCGCCGACCTGGTGGTCGGGGACCTGGTGTCCAGCCGCACCCATGCGTGGCTGGAGGGGGGGATCGTGGACGGCGTCGCCGCCCCCGATCCGTCGCAGTGGCGTGCCGCCCTGGACGAGCTGAGCGCGCTGGCCGAGGACGAGACGAGCCGGGTCTACCCGGGTCGAGGCAAGCCGCTCGACATCGGCGACGCGGTGAGCGAGCAGAAGGACTACCTCACGACGCTCGAGCAGATCGTTCGTGACGTACTGGACGAGCACGATGACCCGGCCGCGATCCTCGCCTCGGAGCAGGCCGACGTGCTCTACGCCGATGTCACCGCCCGTGCCGAGCAGGCCTTTCCCTCCTACGCCCACCCCTACCTGGTCTCGTACGGCGTCTATGGCCTGGCGTGGAGCCTGGTGAGCCGCTGAGCTGGCTCGCCAGCGGGCACCGGATCCTGGACACTGAGCCCGGTGATCGATCCCGATGCCGTGCCCGCCCTCGCGTTCGGGCTGTCCGATCGGCTCGAGCCGGGCGCGGGCCCGTGGCACCAGCACCGACGGCATCAGCTGCTGTTTGCCGCCACGGGCTGCCTGCACCTGGAGGTCGAGGCATCGCGCTGGATGCTTCCGCCGCAGCGGGCCGCGTGGATCGACGGCGGCACGCCCCATCGGGTGGAACTGTCGGCTCCGGCCGGCCTGCGCACGGTGTACCTCGACGCCGCGCTGGGCCCCCCGCTCGGCGTCGGCTGCCGGGTGTTCGCGGTCGACGAGCTGGCCTCGGTGATGCTGCGCTACGCCATGCGCTGGGGCCCCGAGCGCCCGGTGGAGGACCCGCTGGCCGATCACTACTTCACCACCCTGGCCATGCTGGCCCGCGAGTGGGCGGAGCAAGCCATGCCCACGTGTCTGCCCTGGCCCCGCTCGGCTCAGCTCCAGCGCGCGCTGACCTACCTGCTCGAGCACCTCGAGCAGGACCCCTCGGCGGCCGAGGTCGCGCGGGCGGGAGCGATGAGCGAGCGCAGCCTGGCCCGCCACCTGCGCCGCGAGTGCGGCACGAGCTTCCGCGCCTTGCGACAGTCGGCCCGCATGATGCGAGCGATGGAGCTGCTGCTGGAGCCGAACGCCACCGTCACCGAGGTCTGCGCGACGCTGGGCTATGGCAGCCTCGGCACGTTCTCTTCGTCGTTCCGCGAGTTCGCGGGAGTCAGCCCTCGGCAGTGGCGCATCGACCACTCCAGCGATCGCACACCCGACCCGCCGGCGGACGGGCCCTGATTTCCAACCCCGCGTGCGTTCGCCACCTTCGGGCTCGACGTCGCCAGCGGTGCGAGTGATGCCGGACCTCGACGAGCATCGTGACGCTCGGCGGACGAGAGCGGCTCAGCCGGTCTCTCGCCCGGGTCGAAGCACCCGCTGGATCGCCGTGAACAGCGACTCCCAGCGGAAGCACAGCGCCTGAGCCCCGAGCGCCAGCGCCTGGCGCTTGCGCGTGTCGGCGTCGTAGTCGGTGCAGAACACCACGACCGGGCAGCGTACGTCCTCGCCCCGCATGCGCTTCAGCAGCTCGAGCGCCCGCGCCGAGGGACCGCCCCAGTGGGTGATGATCAGAGCAGACCCGACCACCCGGGGAGTCGAGCTGCGGCCGAGAAGCCCGCCCCGACGAAGGCGATGCAGGCGGGGAGAAGGCCCGAGGACCGGCATCGTTTTTGGCACGCGAGGCGTGGGCACGTCTCCAGACTCCGACGAGGAATCTCAGTAGAGTCGGGCATGCTGACCTCTTCGGCCGTACTGGTCCGATGCCTCGTGGCATCGATCGGAACGTCCGCCCCCATCGAAGAGGCGGAGCCCTCGAGCGATGTCGAAGCAAGCGCCTCGGTCACCGAGACCGAGTCGAGTGCGACCGACGACCCTCCCACCGACGACGCATCGTCGACCGAGCCGCTGGATGCCACCCCGGGCGACCCGCCCGCCGGAGCGACCCCGCCGACGTCGCCCTCACGCCAGGAGCAGATGCGGACCCACGAGCGCTTCATCACCGGCGGCGCGATGAGCATGGGGGGAGGCGGGCTGCTCGCCCTCATCGGCGGCGGGGTGTTCTTCGCCAACGTCCTGGCCGAGGGTCCCGTGCTCTCGAGCGACTACGTCGTGCCGGGCATCCCGTGGGGCGTGGGGGGAGCCGCCGTGGTCTCGGGGGCGGTCGTGCTGAGCCTCGGTGTCACGCGACAGGCGGCGTTGCGGCGGGAGTCGACGGCCGTGGTGCTCCCCTGGAGCGACGGGCGCGGGGTCGGAGCGACGCTCACCCTTCGCTTCTGAGTCATCGACGGCTCGGAGGATCCGCGGATATCGGGGGCGCACGGTGAAGGACCACCACGACGCGCACCACCCCGAGGCGGCCGGCCGCGGCAAGTCCGTCAAGCGCCGCAACCCCCACGAGCTCAGCCGCCCTCAGCCGCCCGGGCACACGACTCGAGCCGACCGGCCCGGCGCGACTCGAGCGCGCGACAATGCCCGCGGGCCACCGTTCCTCCCCGACATCGAGGCCTCGTCGACCCCCCGTGTCGCTTCGCCACCGCTATAATGCCACCGTGACTTCGACCACGTCTTCCCCGGCACCGCTCTACGATCCCTCGGACCTCGCGTTCGTCGCCGACCCCTACCCCACGTACCGACGACTACGAGAAGAGGCCCCCGTCTACTGGTGGGAGGCTGGGCACTCGTGGCTGCTGTCGCGCTACGACGACGTGGTGGCCACGCTCAAGGACCCACGCCTGTCGACCGACATCCGCGACTGGAGCCTCTATCAAGACCAGCGGGACATGCCCGCCAAGTTCATCGAGATGAACGAGCACAGCGTCTTGCAGCTGGACCGTCGCTCCCACGCCCGGATCCGCAAGCTCGTGTCTCCTAGCCTCAACCCACGAGCCGTCGTCGACTACGAGCCGCTGATCGAGGAGGTGATCACCGAACTCCTCGACGACCTCGACGAGACCGAGGTCGTCGACTTCGCGAAGGACTTCGCCGAGGGCATGCCGATCCGGGTGATCCGCAAGATCCTCGGGATTCCGGCCGAGCACGACGCCCTCTTCCGGAGCTGGGGAGCAACGCTCACCCAGGTCGCGACGCCGATGCGCTCCCACGAAGAGCGGGTCGCGATGGCGCGCGCGCTGATGCCGGGGTTCGAACTGCTCGAGCAACTCATCGAGCAGCGACGAGTCGACCCGACCGACGACATGCTCAGCGCCCTCATCCACGCCCAGGAACAGGAAGAGCGCCTCACGGCCAAGGAGCTGGTGAGCCTGGTGGGCGCCCTCATCACGGCCGGCTCGGAGACCACCGTCCACTTGGTGATCTTCGCGCTGCTCGAGCTGTTCCGACATCCCGAGGTCATGGCGCGGGTTCGAAACGACCCCTCGCTGATCCCGGGGGTCCTCGAGGAATCCCTGCGCCACGACAATTTCAGCACGCTGGGGTCGATCCCTCGCTACCCCCTCGAAGACATCGAGATCCGCGGCCAGACCATCCGCAAGGGAGAGATGATCATGTGCGTGATGGGGGCGGCGATGCACGACGAGAGGATGTGGCCCGACGCGGAAGAATTCGACATCGAGCGCGACCCGATCCCCAACATCTCGTTCGGACGCGGGTCGCACTTCTGCATGGGTGCCCACCTCGCCCGCCTCGAGGGCCGGATCGCCATCCAGTCCCTGCTGGCCCGCTATCCCGAGATGAGCTTGGCCGGCGAGCCCGAGTTCGGCCACCACGCCTTCGCCCGCCTCGTCACCGCGCTCCCGGTGCGCCTGCGACCCGCCGAGACGGCGTAGCAATCGCACCCGGCCCCCCGGCCCCCGGCCAGCGGCGGCGCTGGTCAATGCTCCACAGAAAGCCTAGATTCGACAGCAACCGTCGGCTCGACGCTCGGAGCCTCGACACCTGCGGGCCCGGGGATGACACGTGGGCGCTCGATCGGTCCGACGAGGTCTCCATGGAGTGCCCGCCCCCGAGTCGAGCACGGCTTGGGCATACTCCTCCTCGTGGGCTTCATCGTGCCTTCGTGACCCCTCCGAGCGGAGCTGATGCTCTGCCCCGACGAGCGATCTCGGCGAGCTCAGCCGCCCCTCACCCGCCCGGGCACACGATCTCGATCCCCCCCTCCGGGCTTTGCTCGCACCCGAACTCGTAGCACGGCTCCTCGGTGAGGCACTCGCACGCCAGCGTCTCGGACGCGCACTCCTGGTCGGCGCTCATGCACCCGTAGCCGTCGGGGTAGCCGCCCACGTCGCTGATCGACACCTGGCAGTAGGACGAGCCCAGCGCGCAGAACCAGTAGCCGCACGCGAACGTGCCCTCGGGCGCGTCGCACTGGTCTAGCCCGCCCACGTCGACCCCCTGCCGGCTCGCCGCGCAGGGGTTGTCGTAGAGCACCCCGTCGCAGCCGCACACCGGCTGCTCCACCTCGCTGCACACGTCGGGGATCGGCAGGCAGGTGCCCTGGTCCTCCTCGAACGCGCCGCAGCCGTTGGCCGACCAGTCGCAGTACTCGCCCTCGCCGCAGGTCTGTTCGCCGCAGGCCGTGCCGCCCCCCGAGTCGGTGTCGGTGCCGGTGCCGGTGCCGGTGTCCGAGCCCGCATCGGCCGTGTCGTCGGTGCCGGTGTCGTCGCCGCTGGAGGCGGTGGGGACGGGGGCGGTCGTCGCCGGCGGGGAGGTGGTGGCCGCGCCGGTGGAGTCTCCCGAGCCGGCCTCGGCCGAGGAATCGTCGTCGGAGCACGCAGGCACGAGCGAAGCCGCCAGCGCCAGCGACAGCAGGGCGTAATCGAAGCGAAGCATGGGCGGCATCGTAGCAACGGCGCGAGCTCCGGAGCGTTCTCGCCCGTCACGTGCGGTGGATGGCGCCGCCCGGCGGCTGATAGTCTCGCGGCCGGGTGAGGGAGGAACGACGTCGATGATGGAACTCCAGAGTAGAGCTTGGTTGCTGGGTGCCGTGGTGCTGGTGGCGTGCGAGGGAGGCAGCGGGACCTCCGGCACCGACCCCACCGAGGGCGCCACCGATTCCGATGCCTCGGCCACCGGCACGGCGACCGATCCCTCCGCCGGGCCGGCGACCGATCCCTCCGCCGGCCCGGGCGATGCCACCGACACCGCCGACACCGACTCGGCCGATGCCACCGCCACCGACGGGGCCACCGACTCGGCCGACACCACCGCCGGCAGCGACACCGACGGCCCGGCCGGCCTGGAGGTCTCGGTGCTGCCCTCGAGCGTGGCCGTGCTCGAGGCCGACGAGCTGGGCGAGCTGACCGTCGAGTGCGAGCTGCGAGAAGACGGCGTGCCCGTGACCGCGCCGGGGGCCTTCACCGTGATGCTCTCGCCCAACGAGGGCTTCTCGGAGGCGGGCGGGGTCTACACCTTCCCCGACGCCGCGCTCTTCGACGTGACGTGCGCCACCGAGGTGGACGGCCAGGCCCTCCAGGCCACCCAGACCATCGCGGTGCTCAACGAGGCCATCGATCCCGGGGTGGCCGAGCTGGGCGCGGGCATGGGCACCGCGCTGGAAGGGATCTCCCGGGTGCTGGCCGCCCACGAGCAAGACGACGCGCTACTGACCGACGCCATCGTCCGGCTCGACGCCGCGCTGCCCCGGCTGCAGAGCACCCGCGTGACCGAGCTGCAAGACGTGCTGCGCGAGATGCCGGGCGACTACCCCACCGGCCCCGAGATGGAAGCGATGGGGATCATGCCCAACGCCGACGACGCGGCGCTGGGCGCCGCGCTCGACCAGCTCGAGGCGGCCCTGGGCGCGTACGAGGCCACCATGGCCGCGGCCGACCCCATGAGCGCCGACGAGGCGCCCCTCACCGCGCTCGAGGCCGACCAGGCCGCGTTCGAGGCCGCGGTGGGCGAGCTGATGGCGCTCGAGCCCAGCCCCCACGGCCTGCTGGCCCAGCGCAACCGCGTGGCCAGCCTCATGGGCCAGGGCATGCAGCCGGCCATGCACCAGGCCTCGCTGTTCCTCAGCGAGCACATCCACGCCCAGTTCGCGCCCGCCCCCGACGGCACGTCGCGCCACTTCGGCCTGCTGGGCCTGACGCTGGGCATGTTCAACCAGAGCTACATCCGCGTGAAGCTCGTCAACGACTGGTACGGCGACTACATCGCCCAGCTCGACGAGAGCATCAACAACTTCATCCTCGCCGGAGCCCTCGACATCGTGTTCCCCGTGGGCGAAGAGGGGCCGGTCATCGAGCTACTCCAGGCCAGCGCCAGCCTCGGCTTCGCCACCCCGGGCTACGACAGCTGGATCGACGGCTACAATTTCGACGAGTCCGACGGCGGCTTCAACCTGGTGCTCGTGTTCGGCGACAGCTGGCAGGGGATCGTCGACAACATCATCGGCGCGTGCGGCATCGAGGACTCCGACTCCATCCCCGAGGCGGTCGAGAAATTCCGCTCGTGCGTCGAGGACATCGAGGCCGCGGTCGACAGCATCTTCTGGTACCCCGTGTCGGTGGGGCCCGGGCTGTTCGGCTCGGAGCAGGGCCTGGACATGGGCCCGTTCCCCGACGCCTGCGGCGGCGGCCTGCCCACCGCCACCTTCGTGATGCCGATGACCTGGCGCGGGCGCGGCCCCAACTACTTCGTCAACTGCATCTGAGCGCCGGCCCGCGCGGAGCGGCTCGCGGGCTTGCGCCGCTCCGCGCCCCGGCGGATAAACCCGGCGTCGTGTCGTTGGCCACCATTGCTCGGGCGCTCTGTCTGACCCTCTCGCTCACCGGCTGTGCGCACCGGGGAGCGACCACGGGCTCCACCCAGGCCCCCGTGGCCCAGGCCCCCGCGGCCCCCGCTGCGCCCGCGCCGGAGCCGGAGCCCGAGCCCGCGCCGAAGCCGGAGCTGGAGCCCGAGGCCGTGCCCACCCCCGAGCCGGCGCCCGTGCCCGTGGAGCGGGGTCCGCTCACCGACGCACAGGTCGAGATCCTGTTCGGCACCGCCGAGGACGAGCCCGCCGAGTTCCGGGGCGGCGTGACCAAGGCCCAGGAGAACAAGCACTACCTCGCCGGCAACGAGTGGTCCCTGCAGATCTACGAGCCCATCCTCGACGGCGTGGGCGGGGGCTACGTGGGCGTGGGCACCGACCAAGCCTACCTCTTCATGAGCTGGGCCCGCCCCGAGATCGCCTGGCTCATCGACTACGACGCCGCGGTCGTCGAGGTCCACGAGCTGTACCGGCTGTTCTTCGCGGCGGCGTCGACCCCCGAGGAACTGGTGGCCCTGTGGGACCGGCCGGCGCGCGAGGAGGCCCTGGCCATCATCGCCAACGGCCACCCGAAGCGGGCCAAGTCCCTGCGGCGCTGGTACCTGGGCTATCGCGGGTGGATCCACCGGCGCCTGGTGGCGGTGACCAAGAAGATGCAGGACGCCGGGGTGCCCACCTACCTCACCGACCAGGCCCACTACGACTTCGTGCGAGAGATGCTCGAGCAGCGGCGGGTGCGGCCGATGGTGGTCGACCTGCACGAGAAGAGCGGCCTGCGGGGCGTGGCCCGGGCTGCGCGCGAGCTCGGCGTGCCCATCCGCGTGCTGTACCTGAGCAACGCCGAGGAGTACTGGCCGCGCTACCCCAAGCAGTACCGCAAGAACATCGCCGAGCTGCCCTACGCCGACGACGCCATCTTGCTGCGCACGCTGCTGACCTGGAAGCTCAACCAAGACTACCGCTACAACGTGCAGCCGATCGGCAACTACCTGCACTGGCTTCAGCAGCCCTACATCGACGACGTCTACGACATCACCCACGCCCGACCCAAGGCCGAGCCGGACATCATCAATTTCTTCGAGACCACCGGCGACCCCGAGCAATCCCCCTCGGCCCGCCGCTACGAGAAGGGCCAGGCCGCCAAGGCCAAGGCCAAGGCCGAGGCCGAGAAGGCGGACTGATCCCATGGTGCATCCCTCCGACGACCCCGACGTGATCTCCGATCCCGCGGCGCTGCGGGAGCACTACGGCGAGCCCCTCGGGGTGGCGGTGGCCATGTCTCGGGGCCACCTCGACGCGCACCACCGCCGCTTCATCGCCCACTCGCCCTTCGTGTGCATCGCCTCCGCCTCGGACGACGGCTTCCCCTGCGTGTCGCCCCGCGGCGACGCCCCGGGCTTCGTGCACGTGCGCGACGACCACACCCTGGTCGTCCCCGACCGGCCGGGGAACAACAAGGTCGAGACCTACCAGCACCTGCTGAGGAACCCACGGATGGGCATCATCTTCTTCGTCCCCGGGGTCAAGGAGACGCTGCGCGTGCAGGGCACGGCCACCCTGGTGCTCGACGACGCCACGCGCGAGCTAGGCCGCAAGGGCGAGGCCCTGCCCGTGGCGTCGCTGGTGGTGAAGGTGGCGCGGGCCTACCTGCACTGCGGCAAGTCGATCGTGCGCTCGAAGCTGTGGGATCCGTCGCAGCACGTGGCCCCCGGCGTGATCCCCTCGTTCGGCCAGATGGTGAAGGACCAGGCCGGCGTGGACCACACCGCCGAAGAGATGCAGCAGGCCATCGACGCCTCGTACGTGCGCGCCCTGACCGACGCCTGATCGCGCGAGTCCGCACGCGTCCGCACGCGTCCGCACGACACGAGTTCGCGCGAGTCCGCACGACACGAGTCCGCGCGAGTCCGCACGACACGAGTCCGCGCGAGTCCGCACCAGTCCGCGCGAGCGGGCGCTCGACGAGCGGGACGCCGTTCTCGTCGTACGAGACGAGCAGCGGCGGGCCGTTGGTAGCATCCCGAGGCTCGATCGAGGGCCCAGCGAGGATTCGTATACATGAAGAACTTTCGAACCATTGGACTTGGACTTGGACTCGGACTCGGACTCGGACTCGGCTTCGGACCGACCGGCTGCGTGGAGCCGCCCAGCAGCGACGACGACGGCTCCACCACCGAGGCCGATCCCACCACCACGGTGAACCCCACCACCGCCACCACCACCACGGCGAATCCCACCGAGCCGGACTCGGGCGACACGACGGAGGCGGGCAGCTCGGAGGGCGGGACCACCACGACCGGCACGGACACGGGAGAGTCTAGCGGAGACACCAGCACCGGCGGCGATGACCTGTGCGAGATCATGCTGCCGCCGCCCGTCGCTTGCCCCGCGGCGCTCGAGCACGGCGGCAGCCTCGTCGAGTGGCTGCCCTACGATCGCGCCCTGCCGGGCCATCGGATCGACGAAGACCTCGCCGACCCCACCGACCCCATGGGCGGCGGCGGCTTCATCGAGAACCCGGACGGGGGCGGCGTGCTCTTCGAGTGTGACGTGTTCGCGCAGGACTGCATGGCCGGCGAGAAGTGCATGCCGTGGGCGAACGACGGGGGCGGCTCGTGGAACGCCACCCGGTGCACGGAGGTGGTCGTTGCCCCCGATCAGGTCGGTGACCCCTGCACGGTGGAGGGCAGCGGCGTCAGCGGGATCGACAGCTGTGACGTGGGCCAGATGTGCTGGGACGTGGATGTCCGCACCAACCAGGGCACCTGCGTGGAGATGTGCAGTTGCGCGGAG
>JGI12210J13797_10020968_pt1 | contig 11349 bp, 11 predicted proteins | sample ElkSlonscriptome_3_FD_13797 | JGI IMG/M metagenome (IMG submission 13797) | reverse complement strand
GCCCCCAACTTGTCGCCAGACCTGCTGCGACGGGGGATCGCCTATCGGCTGCAGGAGCAAAGGCTCGGCGGTGTGAGCCGCTCGACCAAGTCATTACTGCGCAAGCTGGCTGCGCAGCCCAAGGAAGGGGAACGCAAGGGTCCGTCACCTCGCAAACTTACGATCGGAACCCGGCTGGTCCGTGACTGGCACGGTGTCGGCCACACCGTGACCGTCGTGGAAAATGGCTTTGAGTACGATGGCAAGCAATGGCGATCACTTACCGCGATCGCCAAGGCCATCAGCGGCTCGCAATGCAGCGGTCCGGGTTTCTTTGGCCTGACGGATCCTAGGCGATGAACCCGCTGCGCTGCGCGGTCTATACCCGCAAGTCGACCGAGGACGGTCTGGAGCAAGAGTTCAACAGCCTCGATGCCCAGCGCGAGGCCTGTGAGGCATATATCCTGAGCCAGCGGCACGAAGGATGGAGGCTCGTACCGAACCATTATGATGATGGCGGGTTCTCCGGCGGGAGCATGCAACGTCCCGGATTGACGCTGCTGCTGGCCGATATCGAAGCTGGCCTGGTCGACGTGATCGTCGTGTACAAGGTCGACCGCTTGACCCGCAGCCTCGCCGACTTTGCCAAGATCGTTGAGCAGCTGGATGCCAAACAGGCAAGCTTCGTGTCGGTCACGCAGGCGTTCAATACCACCACCAGCATGGGGCGTCTGACGCTCAACGTGCTGCTGTCATTTGCCCAGTTCGAGCGCGAGGTCACCGGTGAGCGGATCCGCGACAAGATCGCCGCTTCCAAGAAGAAGGGTATCTGGATGGGTGGTCCCGTGCCGCTGGGATATGAGGTGATCGATCGCAAGCTGGTTGCGGTGCCCGAAGAAGCTGAGCGGGTGCGCATGATCATGCGTCGCTATCTCGAGGTCAGATCGGTACCTGCTCTGATCGGCGCTCTGCACCGTGAGGGTATCGTCACCAAGGTCCAGCAGCGAACGAGCGGCCCCCATCGTGGCGGCGTTCCATTTGGGCGCGGCAGCCTGTTCCACCTGCTCAAGAATCCGATCTACCGCGGCAAAATCGTGCACAAGGACCAAGTCTACGAAGGCGAGCATGAAGCGATCGTGGACGAGCAGCTTTGGGATGCAGTGCAGGAGCAGCTGAATGAGAAAGCACCGCCGCGGAAGCGTCCGACCAATGATCCGCAGGCAGCCCTGCTGCGCGGCCTGCTGACCGATCCACATGCACGCCCGATGGTCCCGACTTATGCCACAAAGCGCAGCCTCCGCTATGCCTATTACGAGACCCGCAAGGATCTTGCTCGGCCTGGAGATCCGCCAGCTAGCCGGTTCGTGCAGGGCCAACTCGAGCGACATCTGATCGTGCAGCTCACCCAACTGTTGAAGGATGAGCATGCACTGCGCCGACTGTCGGGGGGCGAAGAAGCAGGTCAACTGCGGACTATGTTCGAGACTGGTCGGTTGCTTGCCTGCCGGCTTGCGTTCGACGGTTCGCGCGAAGCAATCTTGCAGGTTCTGATCGGCGCCTTGCAGGTTCGCTCCGAGCGGATTGAGGTCGTGTTGAACTCAGATGCACTTGCTGCCGGGACGGGAGAGGAGCTCAAATGGAGCATCCCGCTGCCAGATCGCAAGCCATTCCGCGAAGCCAAGCTCATGATCGATGTCGGAAACAATGGTAGCGCGCCGGATAACAAGCTGGTCCAGCTAATCTCCGACGCTTGCGAGGCGCGGAAGCTTGTCATCAGCAATCCGGGGCTCAGCATCAACCAGGTGGCGAACAAGGAGGGTCGCTGCCGCAAGCAGCTGGCCAAGCTGATGAGCCTAAGCTGGCTTAGCCCACGAATCGTTGAATCCATTGCTGCAGGCACCCAGCCGAAGTCGATCAACCGCACCGTGCTACTCGAGACAGCGCTGCCCACCGATTGGGCCGATCAGGAAGCCTTGCTCGGCTTTCAATCCTGAGCGCGATCCAATGCATCTTCCTGACGCCGCGTGGGCGGGGAACTTCCAGACAGAGAATTGGGCCGATGTTGGCCGTTGCCAGACCGGTGCAGCGGTCTCTCTCGCCCACGGCTCGGAAATTAAGGGCACCAAAGCCCGCAGAACTGCGCCACTTTTGGGGCGCAGGGCGCCCGGGGGCGAAACTGTGTCTGCTCGGCTGACTGTTTGGTGCGGTCGAGAAGACTCGAACTTCCACGGGCGTTAGCCCACAACGACCTCAACGTTGCGCGTCTACCAGTTCCGCCACGACCGCACTCTGAAACAGGGGCGTAAGCGAGCACGCCCCTCGGTAGGAGCGCGCGACTAGCAGGGTGCAACTGGGCGCGCAAGGGCGATGATATGGCGAAGCATACGATTACCGCCACGCCACCAAGATCAGTTCGGAGCCCAGCCGATTTCCGCATTGGTGGCCGATTGCGGAATGTTAGCGATTGCCTCGGTCACGTTGAGGCTTTCTCCGGGCGCAAGCCGCTCTTTCGATGGCGCGATCAGGCGCTCGTCGACTTTCGCCTCGTTTGCATCGACGAACACGATTTTCACGTCCGGCACGCTGACACCAACCTGCCCGACATTGGCGATCCTGCCGCGCACTTCGAAGATTTCCTCGCCGCTGGGCATGACCTGCGCGCGCTGTTGCCCCGCCGGGAAATCCAGTTCCAGTTCGCTTTTGCCAACGCCCCATGTCGCCTGTTGCACGGGCAGCCAGCCAGGCAGGCCATAGGCATTGACGGCCACGATCCCGGCAATGGCGATTGCGGCGAATATCGCGGCGGCGATCGTCCACATCCGCGCGGTGTTGCGCCGCGGCCCAAATGGCGGGGCGTAGTCGAAGCTGGAACTTTCTTCGTCTTCCGCTTCGTTTTCCTCGCTATCGTAGGCGCTGGAATCGAACTGGGAGGCATCGTAGGTTTCGCCGCGATCTTCGATGGGTGGATCGTCCGTTTCGTGGACAGGGCGCTCTTCGTCTGCGCTTTCCGATGCGGGGTCGGTCGGATCGGACGCGTATCCATGGGGGCCGGTGAAGGATGACGGATCAGGCTCCGTCTTTGCTCGTCGATCGCCCCCATCGTTGGCAAAGCTCTCTTCGTGGTTCGCCGGTTCGCCGCTTTGCGTATCGCTGGCGACCGCGCTCCGATCCTCAGCCTGCGGTTCGTCTTCGACATGCGAAACAGCCCCGCCTGTTGCATTCGTCGTCGAATGTGCAGGATCGTCGGCTTCTACAGCGCCACCAGCGCCGGAATTCTGCGATGCGTCTTCGGCCGGTTCCTGAAACCAGCTGTGTTTGCATTTTGCACAGCGGACCGTCCGGCCTTCGCTGCCGATGGCTGTTTCGGGCACGACATATCGCGTCGAGCAGGCGGGGCAGGAAATAATCATCGCCCCTCTATGCCATAAGGCGCGCCCGGGGGCGCACAAGAGCAGAGACGCGCAGGACGCCGGTTTTGCCGCCTTTTTCCACACCGGCCCGCCTTTTCCCGCCGAACCGGGGTGAATCCGCACCTGTTTTTCGTAATCCGGACGCGGATAGCCCGCCACGCCGGGCTTCCCTGCGCGAATGGCCGCTGATAGATGCAGCGCACCATGCCAGAGCAGCAGACCGAAATCGTGAAGTTCGACAATGTCGGCCTGCGTTATGGGACGGAACCCGAAGTTTTGAGCGATCTCAGCTTCACGCTGCATCCCGGCAGCTTCTATTTCCTGACCGGAGCGAGCGGGGCGGGAAAGACAAGCCTGCTCAAGCTTTTGTACCTCGCGCAGCGCCCGTCGCGCGGCGCGGTCCGGATGTTCGGGCGGGACATGGTTACCTTGCCGCGCACGCGATTGCCCGATTTTCGCCGCCGCCTTGGCGTGGTGTTTCAGGATTTCCGGCTGATAGACCATCTGTCCGCATTCGATAACGTCGCATTACCGCTACGATTGGCCGGGGGCGATGACGGCCGGGTAAAACGCGCGGTGGGCGAAATGCTCGAATGGGTCGGGTTATCGCACCGCGCCCATGCGAAGCCGGCAACGATGTCGGGCGGGGAACAGCAGCGCGTGGCGATTGCGCGGGCGGTTATCGCGCGGCCCCGCCTGTTGATTGCGGACGAACCGACGGGAAATGTCGATCCCGAAATGGCGCTGAGACTGATGCGCCTGTTCGAGGCGCTGAACCATCGGGTGGGTACGACGGTCATCGTGGCGACACACGACGTGCACCTTTTGCGCAAGGTTCCCGATTCGTTGATCATGCGGTTGAATAAAGGACGCCTCTCCGATCCGACCGGGGCGCTGCGCTACCCTCCGCGTCCCTCGCGCGATTTTCCCGCCATCGACGACGGGGTACCCGATGCTGACCACGCTATCGATCGCCGTGCAGGGGACGCGGCATGAGGGTCCCGCAAAGATTGCGCCGCGATACCGACGCAGCGGCCACATCCGGATCTGCGGCGGACGAAACCGCCGTGTCCGCGCCGCATGCACGGCTACTGCCTGCAACACGATCGGGCGGTCCGATGCCATGGGTAATCGCCATCCTGATCGGCCTTGTCGTGGTGGCCGCCGCCGGCGGACTGGCGCTGGGCAATCTGGCCGACAATGCGCGCGCGGATTTGTCAGGCGCAGCCACGATTCAAATTGTCGAAGCCGATCCCGAACTGCGCGACGATCTGGCCCGGCGCGCGGCAGAAACGATCGGTCAACAGCGATACGTGACATCGGTGCGGATCGTGCCTCAAGCCGAACTTGCCCAATTGCTAGAGCCGTGGCTCGGCGCGAATGCGGGCGACGGGGCTGTTCCGATCCCGGCGCTTATCGACGTCGAATTGCGCGGCCCGGCGGACGAACGGCGCATCGAAGCGCTGCGATCCACGATTGCAGAGGCGCTGGGCGATTCGGCCCCTGCTGCGCGGGTCGACGCGCAGTCACAGTGGCTGGAACCGGTCTACGATGCCCTGGCCGCGCTGCAATATCTCGCGCTTGCGTTGATCGCGCTTGTGGCGACGGCCACTGCGGCAGCGGTCTGGCTCGCATCGCGCAGCGCATTTGCCAACCACCGTGAAACGGTGGAAATCATCCATCTGCTGGGCGGAACGGACGCGCAGGTCATCCGCGTTTTTCAAAAAGCGGTGCTGCGCGATGCGGCCATCGGTGCGATTTTCGGGCTGTTGATCGGAGTGGGCGCTGTATGGGTGCTGGCGTTGCAATTCGGCTCGCTCGATGGCGGTATGGTTTCTCATGGCGGATTGGGGATCGCCGACTGGCTGGCGATTGCCGCTATTCCGGTAGCCGCGATCGTGCTGGCGCTGATAACTGCGCGCATAACGATTGGTTTTGCTCTAAGGTCGCTGCTCTGATCCGATGAAAGTCATACGTTACACTCTTTCCGCAATAGTGCTCGTCTGGGCGCTGGGATTCCTGTGGTTCGCTTCGGCCTTGCCGCAGCCTGCGGGATCGGAGGCGACGGATGCGGTGATCGTCCCAACCGGAGGCGCGGGACGAATCGACCGCGGGCTTGAAGTGCTGGATAAGGGGCTGGCCGACACGATGCTGGTCACAGGCGTCGACATGGAAGTGACGGAGGACGAATTCGCCACCGAATTCGATGTCGCCGACGCTCGAATGGATTGTTGCGTCTCGCTCGGATTTGCGGCGGTGGATACCCGCAGCAATGCAACTGAAACCGCGCAGTGGGTGGATCGCAATTCGGTGCGATCGCTGCGCCTTGTCACGACCGATTGGCACATGCGCAGATTTGCCGGCGAAATCGATCACGCTTTGCCCGACGAAATAAAGGTGGTGCGCGATGCGGTTCCGTCCGAACCCGAGGTTGCCAGCCTGTTTCTCGAATATCACAAGCTGCTGTTCAGCAGCGCGGCCAACCTCGTTGCGGATTGATCGACGATGGCGATGTTGCGCAATCTCGTTTTCTATCCGGCCTTCTACGGGGTCAGCGTGCTGCTCGTCTTGGCCTCCCTGATTGTGACGCCGCTGGGGGCGGGGCCGCTACAGCGAATCGTTTCGACATGGTCACGCTTTCATCGCTGGTGCGTTGAAAGGATCCTGGGCATCAGGGTCGTCATCGAGGGAAAGATCCCCACAGAGCCGGTCCTGTTCGCAATCAAGCACGAGAGCTTCTTCGAAGCGATCGACACCCCGGTCATGTTCGGTGTGCCCAGCGTGTTCGCCAAACGCGAATTGTTCACCATTCCGGGATGGGGACGATCGGCCCACCATTACGGCCTGATCCCGGTTTCGCGCGACAAGGGCGCGCGGGCGCTGCGCGAAATGCTCGTCATTGCCCGCCGCCGCGTGGGGGAAGGGCGCCCGCTCGTGATCTTTCCCGAAGGAACCCGCGTAGTCCATGGGACGATGCCCCGGTTGCAGGCCGGTTTCGCTGGAATCTACAAATTGCTGGGCCTGCCGGTCGTGCCGGTCGCGGTTGATAGCGGGCAGTTATATCACCGCACCATCAAACGGCCCGGCACGATCACCTATCGCGTCGGCGAAAGGATTCCGGCGGGATTGACCCGACCGGAGGCGGAGGAACAGGTATACCGGGCGATCAACGCCCTGAACAAGGTTGCCGAACTGCCCGCAGGTGATCGCCCGATCAACGCCTGACCCCGTCGCCCACCCTCAATGCCGGGATGGTTCGGACGGGGTGTCGGCGGCGGTGTCCGTGCGGCCGAAATTGGCGCGGGCATCGTCCTGCCCTTCTTCTATCACCGCTTTTCGTATGGCACGGGTCCGGCTGAACAGGTCGTGCAGTTTGTCCCCGTCGCCTTCGCGTATGGCGCGTTGCAGCGCGGTGAGATCTTCGCTGAACCGGCCCAGCATTTCCAGCACCGCGCCGCGATTGGACAGGAACACGTCGCGCCACATCACCGGGTCGGAGGCGGCAATGCGGGTGAAATCTCTAAAGCCGCCAGCGGAATATTTTATGACCTCGGACCGCGTCACCTCTTCGAGGTCACTTGCCGTGCCGACGATGGTGTAGGCGATGAGATGCGGGATATGGCTGGTCACGGCAAGGACGAGGTCGTGGTGCGCGGCGTCCATGATCTCAACCCGTGCGCCCAGCCGGTTCCAGAATTCGCTCAGGCTGTCCAGCGCAGGTGCGGGCGCGTCGGCGGGCGGCGTGAGAATGCACCACCGGCCGGAAAACAATTGCGCGAAACCGGCGTCCGGCCCGCTTCTTTCCGTCCCGGCGACGGGGTGTGCGGGGATGACAATATTGTCGGGCAGCGCGCGTGCGAGCGCCTCTGCCACGCTTTGCTTCGACGAACCGACGTCGGACACGATGGCATCGCGCGGCAGGTTTTCGCGGATGGCGCGCGCGGCGGCCTCCATCGCGCCCACCGGCACGCATAAGATGACGAGATCGGCGTCGTTCACCGCCTGCGCCGCGTCGTCGCATATCCGATCGGCCAATCCGCGCGCCCGCGCCGCTTCGCGCACGTCCGGGTCGCGGTCGTAGGCGGTGGTGGTGATGGTGGCGGCGAATTCGCGCACGGCGAGGCCGATCGATCCACCCAGCAGGCCGAGCCCGATGATCGCGACGCGTTCGATGCTCACGCGTGCGCTCCGAAGCAATTCTGCAGCACCGCTATGACGCGGGTCATGTCCTCGCTTTTGCCGATCGTGATCCGCAAGGCATCGGGCAGGCCCTGGCCGGGCAGATGGCGTACGGCATACCCGTTTTCGGCAAGGGCATCGCGCGCCGTTTCGGCGGAGTGGGCATCGGGGAACCGGACCAGCAGGAAATTCGCCTCGCTCGGCACGAAGGATATGCCGCGATTGTCCATCGCCGTGATCGCTTCGACGAGGCGTCGACGTTCGGCGGCGTTGTGGGTGCGGCTGCGTTCGACGAAATCCTGATCGCCAAGGGCCGCGACGGCGGCGCTCTGCCCGCTTTGCGTCACATTGAATGGCCCCCTGATGCGGTTCAGCACATCGATGATGCCCGGCGCACCGAACGCCCATCCGATCCGTTCGGCGGCGAGGCCGTAAATTTTCGAGAAAGTGCGCGTGACCAGAATGTTATCGTGCTGTTTCGCCAGTTCGAACCCGACGTTCTGATAGGCCGGGTCAAGGTATTCGCCGTAGGCTTCGTCCAGAACGAACAGCACGTCGCCCGGCAATCCGGCATGAAGCCGCGCGATCTCATCTGGTTCGAGCCATGTGCCTGTCGGGTTATTGGGATTGGCCAGAAACACGACGCGCGTTCGATCGGTTACCGCAGCGATCATGGCATCGACGTCTGCACCGAAATCCCGGTCGGCAACCACGACCGGGTCCGCACCGCAGCGCCGCGCCGCGATATCGTACACCGCGAAACTGTAGCGCGGGAACACAACCTCGTCGCCCGCTCCGGCAAAGCCCTGCGCTGCGAGGTTGAGCAGTTCGTCCGATCCTGTGCCGCACACGATCCGCGCCGGGTCGAGGCCGTGCAGTTCGCCTATCGCGGCGCGTAGGGCCTTCGCATCGGGATCGGGATAGTCGGCCGGTGAATGTGCGGTTTTCGAAGATCCGCGCGGTTCGTTCAATGCCGCCAGTGCAGCGGTGCTGGTGCCGAGAGGGTTTTCGTTGGCCGACAGCTTGACCAGCGGGCGACCGTCCTCCGCCGTTGCCTTTCCGGGGACATAGGCGTGAATGCCGAGAATATACGGTTTGGGCTGGGGGCGGGCGATCATCGTTCTCTGGTTCAGAATGGTGGCGCAAAGGCCGTGATAGTGGGGCTGTCACGCGTGGGCGCGGGTGCCTGTTTTTTGCCCTAACCGCTCGGCTCTGTCTTGTCGAAGGGCGGTTTTTGCTCTTTGCGTAATTTCATGGTCGACTTTTCACCTTCCAACGTGTGTTCATTGCCACAACCACTGGCACTCGACAGCGGCCAGACGCTTTCCAATGTGCAAATTGCATACGAAACCTATGGCGATCTGGCGCCGGACAGGTCCAATGCGATCCTGATCTGCCACGCGCTGACCGGCGATCAATACGTCGCCAGCGAACATCCCCTTACCGCCAAACCGGGGTGGTGGGCGAACATGGTCGGCCCGGGCAAACCGATCGACACCGAAACGCATTTCGTAATCTGTGCCAACGTCATCGGCAGCTGCATGGGTTCGACCGGGCCGGAAAGCGACGCGGGCGATGGGCGACCCTACGCGATGCGTTTCCCGGTCATCACGATCCGTGACATGGTGCGCGGCCTGGTCGCCCTGCTCGACAATCTGGGGATCGATCGCCTGCACGCCGTGGTCGGCGGATCGATGGGCGGGATGCAGGCATTGAGCCTCGCCGCGAATTGGCCTGACCGTGCCGAACGGGTGCTGGTCATCGCATCGACCGCGCGTCATTCGGCGCAGAATATCGCTTTTCACGAAGTGGGGCGGCAGGCGATCATGGCGGACCCGGCATGGGGCGACGGCGATTATTACGCCAGCGGCGATCGGCCCGCCAACGGGTTGGCCGTGGCCCGGATGGCGGCGCACATCACGTACCTGTCGGAAGAAGGGCTGACAGCGAAATTCGGACGCCGCCTGCAGGACCGGCCCGACGGGACGAAAGGCGCAATCAGTTTCGGTTTCGATGCCGATTTTCAGGTGGAAAGCTATCTGCGGTATCAGGGCAGCGGTTTCACCCGGCGGTTCGACGCCAATTCCTATCTCTATATCACCCGCGCGATGGATTATTTCGATCTGGCGCAGGAACATGGCGGCAAACTCGCCAATGCATTTCGCGATAGTCGCGACACGCGTTTCTGCCTCGTCAGCTTCGACACCGACTGGCTGTATCCTACGGCCGAAAGCAGGCACATCGTCCACGCCCTCAACGCCACTGGCAGTCCGGTCAGCTTCGTCGAACTGACCGCGCCCAACGGCCATGACAGCTTCCTGCTGCCCCACCGTCAGCTCGACGGGATCGTCAAGGGTTTCCTTGATGGGTGAGACCGCCGCATCGCTTCGCTTCGACCTCGCGGTGATCGCGAACGCCATCGCCGATCGCCCTGGATCGCGCGCGCTCGATGTCGGTTGCGGCGACGGCGCGCTGATGGCGGCGCTGCGCGACGATTGCGGCGTCGATGCGCGCGGGATCGAGATCGATTCCGGATTGGTCGAACGCTGCGTGGCTCGCGGGCTGTCGGTGGTGCAGGGCGATGCCAATACCGACCTTGCTGAATATCCCGACAAGGCGTTCGATTACACTATCCTCAGCCAGACATTGCAGACTGCGACCCGGCCCGATCTGATGCTTGGCGAGCTGTTGCGGGTGGGAGAAAGAGCGTTCGTCAGCTTCCCCAATTTTGCGCACTGGCGCACGCGCGCCGCCCTGATGTTCGGGGGGCGTATGCCGGTGACGCGGGCGCTGCCGGTGAACTGGTATGCGACGCCCAACATCCACCACGTGACGATCGACGATTTCCGCGATCTGGCGACCGAAGTGGGCGCCCGGATCGGACGGTCATGGTTTTTTGCCGATGAACGCCCGATTTCGTCCGTGGGCGCAAACTGGCGCGCCGAATTCGCGGTGTTCGAACTCAGCCGCTAGCCTCGCGGTTCAACCGGGGCGGTGCATGGCGCACAATTTGTGCCCGTCGGGATCGAGCACGTAGGCGAGATTGAGCTTGCCCATGCTGTTTTCGCGCGGGCCGGGAGGGTCTTCGATTGCAGTCCCGCCCGCGGCGACGGCGGCCTCGTGAAACGCCTTCACCTGGTCGAGACTGTCGCACGCAAAGCCAAGGGTCGCACCGTTGGCGCATGTCGCGGGCGCGTCGTTGATCGGCTCGCTGATGCCGAGGACCGCGCCGTCGTGCATGAAGAACAGCCGCTTGTGTCCGCTGGCCGAGGTGTTCTCCATGGGTTCTCGCGCGCCCAGAACAGCAAGCGTCTTCGTGTAGAAATCGCGCGCTTTTTCTATGTCGTTGGTGCCGATCATGACATGGCTGAACATCGTGTCGTCCTTTGAATGTGGGGAAAAAGGCAGGGGTAGGGCGCTCGCCGCGCCCCCACAACCCCTTTTGACTAAGGGCCGAAACGGTAGCCGCACGTTCATCAGATCGGTTATAGGGCGCAAACATGATCCCGTTTCTCATCACTTCGATCGCCGTCCCCTTCATGCTTCAGACGGCAGCGTCGCCGACAGCCGATGGTGCGGCCAATGCCGGGGCCGAACCGGCGATAACGTCGCTGGAACAATTGCCGATCGAACAGGCCACTGCGCCGCGCTGCGGCGTCGCGTTCGCCGTGGTCAGTCGGTGGCAGAAATCCGACGATCCGCGCGGCAACGATTATTTCGACATCGAAGCTGCGGGCGGGCAGGAATTTTTCGTTCGGGCGATGGCGAGGCTGATGGAGCA
>JGI12210J13797_12032423_pt1 | contig 11350 bp, 9 predicted proteins | sample ElkSlonscriptome_3_FD_13797 | JGI IMG/M metagenome (IMG submission 13797) | reverse complement strand
CGAAGCGAAGACGAAGCTGAGGATGTTGATCGTGGGATCGAACACGAACGGCACGTCGATCACACCCGCCAGCGAAACGGACGCGACAAAGGCGAGCAGCAGGCCAGCAAGCCCGCCGAGCGCGCACAGAACGACCGCTTCGGTCAGGAATTGCAGTCGCACTTCGCGGGCGAGGGCGCCGATTGCGAGCCGTATCCCGATCTCGCGTGTGCGCTCCGTGACTGAAACCAGCATGATGTTCATGATCCCGATCCCGCCGACCAAGAGGCTTATCGACGCGATAACGGCCACCATCGCGGTCAACGCCCCGGTCACCGATCCCAGGGCGTCGTTGACCTGCGCGGTGTCGATCACGTTGAAATCGTTCGCCTCCGCCTCTTGCAGCAGGCGACGTTCGCGCAGCAGGGCGACGAGCGAATCCTGAATAGCCGATGCGGCATAGGCAGGGTCGTATTTGAGAACGAAGAAATCGAGTGTATCGCTGCCGCGAAACCGCCGTTGCACTGTTTTAAGCGGCATGAAGACGACATCGTCGTCATCCGCGCCTCCGCCGCTCTGGCCGCGTTCCTCCAGCACGCCGACGACATTGCACGAGACACCGCCAAGCCGCATCCTCTCACCAACGGGGGTGCTACCCGGCAGGAAAATCGCTTCTCGCACCTTGGGTCCGATCAGGCAGACATTCTTCCCCGCGATTTCCTCTGCTGTCGAAAAGCCGCGACCCTCCGCCACCGCGATCGATTGGGCTTGCAGAAAATCGCTGTTGGCCCCGGTGACGCGGGTGTCCCAGTCCTGTCCATTGTAGAATGCCGTCGCGTTCGCCCCGACATTGCCGGCCGCAACAACTACACCGGCGATCTGAAGCTCGACCGCATCGACATCTGCCTCGTCGAATGGGCGGGTCGTGCCGCGATCGGTCCGCACCGGGAAAACGATGAAATTGTTCGCGCCGAGCGAGGAGATCTCGTCCTGTACCGAGGCTGTGACGCCGTTGCCCAGCGTCACCATCGTCACCACGGCCGCAACCCCTATGATGATACCTAGCGTAGTCAGGATCGAGCGCAGGATGTGGCGCCTGATCTCGCGTAGCGCCAACAGGAGCGTTGCGCCGAACATCAGGCTGGCGCTTCCAGGGGGAGACCGGTCGAATGCGCGTTGTGCTCGACCCGGGCCACGATGCCATCGCGAAACCTGATGATCGTTTTGGCGAAGGCCGCCATCTCTTCTTCGTGCGTGACCATCAGGATAGTGATGCCCTCGCTGTTGAGCTTTTGCAGCAATTCCATGATCTCGACCGAGCGTTCGCTGTCAAGATTGCCGGTCGGCTCGTCGGCGAGCAGGACATCGGGGTCTGTGACGAGCGCGCGCGCGATGGCGACGCGCTGTTGCTGACCGCCCGACAGCTCTGCGGGGGTATGGTCCGCCCACGGGGCCAGTCCGACCTGGTCGAGGGAACGCATCGCGGCTTTTCGCCGGGTCGCCTTATTCTGCCCGCGATAGAGCAGCGGCAATTCGACATTTTCGAGCGCGGTCGTACGTGCCAACAGGTTGAAGCCTTGAAACACGAAGCCGAGATAGCGGCGCCGCAGCAGGCTGCGCTGGTCCCGGTCGAGCTTTTGTACTTCGACGCCGCGAAACCGGAATATGCCATCTGTTGGCACGTCGAGGCAGCCAAGGATATTCATCGTCGTCGATTTGCCGGAGCCCGATGGCCCCATGATCGCGACATATTGCCCACGATCGATGGTCAGATCGACACCCTTGAGCGCCCGAAAGGCGGCCGAGCCGGTGCCGAAGACCTTGGTGATGCCTTCCATCTCGATCAGCGGCTGCTTGGTCATTCGGCTTCGGCCTGCAATCCGGTCACGACTTCCATGCCCGGTTCGAGGTCGCCGGACCGTATCACCGTCAAACGCCCGTCGCTCTGCCCCGTGACCACCTCGATCGCGCGCAGGGTTCCATCCTCCTGCACCACCTGCACCTGCTGACGGCTGCCCACCCCGATCCCGGCTTGCTGCTCCTGCTCCTCCAGACCGACACTGACCGAGAGCATTCCGCCGCCTTCCTCCTCGGGCTGATCGGGACGGAACCGCAGCGCGGCATTTGGCACCAACAGCACCTCGTCCGTCGACCCGGTCGCGATGGTCGCGGTCGCGGTCATGCCGGGCCGCAGCAGGCCTTCCTTGTTCTTCACGGCCAGCCGCGCTTCGTAACTGACGACCGAGCCGCCCGCCGCGGATGCGACGGCCCCCTGCGCCTCCACGGTATTGCCCGAGGCAAGGTCGACCCGCTGAACTTCGGCCGGGAAACGCCTGCCGGGATAGGCATCGACAGTGAAGGTCGCCGGTTGTCCTGCCTCGACCCGCCCGACATCGGCCTCGTCGATCGAAACGCGCAATTGCATGGCCGCGAGGTCTTCGGCGATAACGAACAGCGTCACCGTATTGAAGCTGGCGACGACGGTTTGTCCCGGTTCGATCTGGCGGGCAAGCACCACGCCGGTCACCGGCGCGCGGATCACGGCCCGGCTGCGGGTGGTGAGATTGGCGCCCAGTGTCGCCTGCGCTGCCTCTATGTTGGCCTGGGCCGCGGCGACAGCAGCGCGGTCGCGCGCCACAGCAGCCTGTGCCTGTTCGAGTTCGATGAGCGATGGCACGCGGCCGTCGGAAAGCCGTCGCACTTCCTCCAGCCGTTCCAATTGCGCCACATCGACCTCGCGCGTCGCCTGCGCCTGCGCCAGACTTGCCCGCGCCGCATTGAGGTTCGCGCGGGCCTGATCGATCTGCTGGTCGATGATCTCGGTATTGATCACCGCTATCACCTGACCACGCGTGACCCGGTCGTTGACATCGACCAGCACGCGCTCGACCGGTCCGTTGACTTCGGCGCCGACAGTGACCTGGTTTGTCGGACGCAGATTGCCAGTCGCCGTCACCGTCAGATCGAGCGATCGCTCCACGACTTTTTGGGTAATATAACCCTCCTCGTCTTCGTCGCCCGAACAGGTCGAGATGGCCAGCACCAGCACAATGACGATCAATGCGGGGAGCCAGAACTTCATCCACCGGCGCCAGCGCGGGCGCTCCTTCTCGCCCAGCAGATCGCCGACATTTTCCGAGCCGTGCGGATCGGCGGTCATTTTGTCGGTCAACTGGGTGCCCCTGTTTCGATGTCAGTCGTCATGTCCGTCTCGATCCCCGCGCCATCGGGCACCTGCCACCCTCCGCCAAGGGCGCGGGCGAGCCTGATGAAAGCCAGCGCCCGCGCCGCTCGCGCCGAAACCTCGGCGTTGCGGGCGCTCAGCAATTGGCTTTCAACCGTCAGCAGAACCTGAAAATCGATCAGCCCTGCCTGATACTGGCTCCGCGCGAGCAGGGCGGCATCGCGTGCGCCCTCGCTCGCTTCGATGAAGGCGGCGACGCGTGCATCGCCGGCATCAAGATCGACAGCGGCGGTCTCCACCTCCTCCAGAGCGACGAGGATGGTCCGATGCCATCCCGCCAGCGAACCATCGGATATTGCCTGTGCTCTATCGATCTGGGCACGCGTGCGGCCCCCGTCGAACAGGAGCTGGGTCAGTCCGGCAAACACGTTGCCCGTGACGATATCGAGCAATTCGTCGACACCGAACGCGGTGCTGCCGACCGATCCGCTCAGCCTCACGAGCGGATAGAGTTGCGCGCGCGCGACCCCAATACGTTCGAGGTCCGCTGCCAACTGAGCCTGGGCGGCGCTGACATCGGGCCGCCGCTGCAGGGTTCGTGCGGGCACGTCGAGGGCGATATTCTCTGGCGGGGTAGGGACGGGCTGCGGCTGCGCGAGCAGCAGGCGATAGACATCCCCCGGCGGCTCCCCGATCAGGGTTGAAATCGCATTCGCGGTCGCCGCCAGATCGCTCTCCAACAGCGGAATCGTCGCGGCCGTCTGCGCTCTTTGCGTTCGCGCCTGCTCGACATCGAGGCTGGAGACAAGCCCTGCCTGATTGCGCCATCGCGCGATCTGGAGGTTATCGTCCTGATTGACGAGCGATTCGCGCGCAATCGTAAGCTGTGCGGCGAGCGAGCGGGCCGTAGTCGTCTGTATTGCGACTGACGACACGATCACCCGTTCAAGGTCCGCCAGGGAATATCCCGCTGCGCGCAAATCGGCCCGGGAGGCGTCTATCCCTGCGCCGATGCCACCGAACAGGTCGGCATCCCAGGCGACATCGGCGCCCAGGACGAACTGGATCTCGTCGCTGGAGAAATCGCCAACATCGCGCCCGATCCCGGCATTGCTAGTAGCCGACGGCAGGCGTATTGCCCGTGCCTCGCGCAGGCCTGCCTGAGCCGCTCGGACGCGGGCAACCGCTTGTGCCAGATCGAGATTGTTTGCCCGCGCGCGTAAAACCAGCATGTCGAGCAGCGGATCGTCAAGAAGAGCCCAATATGTCGCCAGCTCGATTTCGACAGGAGAGAGATCCGCCATCGCCAGATCCGCAAGTGCCCAGTTTTCGGGCACCATGCGCGCGTCTTCGAGATCGGGGGCCTCCGGGCTGAGCGAGACGCAGCCGGAAAGAAAGAGCACGGATAATACCGCGCCGAAGCGGCGAATATTTGCCTTCTCGAGTTTTCGATGCAAGTGCTCGGTCCCCTTTGTCTTAGTTAGGGCCAAGCCGCGTCGACAATCAAGACCGCAGGCCGCGCTTCGACGGATCGGAAGAGACCCTTGTCGATCAAGCCGCTCTCCGGCTGATCGCCCTAAGGAACAAGAAGCCCGGTCGGCCCATAGGACACAGTGATGACGCCTGGAGGTAGGGCGTCAGCCCGCCGCCATTCGTCCTGCACCAATGCTCGAAAATAGGTATCGTCATAGAGACCGGCCAGAAGGCCGATAATGAAGCAATAACGTGGCGCGTGGAGAAATACTCCAGCGCTTGCAAAGGTCGTCATGTAATTTCTTGCAGTGCGAACGGTGAACGGGCATCCTGCTGCCGCGCCGCTTTCCGAGATTGCAGCGAATGGCGCGCTCCACCTCGCGCGTTCGCCGAGCGCAAGAGCGTTCCGAGACTGAGGACGTAGCCGAGGATTACGCTGTCACCAAACCTGATCAGACTGACAACACGCCGTGTGGCACTTGAGGGTCGCTGGAATGTGAGACCCTGTGTGTACTATCGCTTCGAAATACGATTCATCACAATTTACTGCACGCATTCGATCTACGCCGTAAAATCCCAGTAAAGTTGCGAATATCTACTGTAATTCTGCCGCTCCGGCTCGTGGGATCGCGTGCCGCTCTACCTAGCGGCTTTGCTCGCTATTGATTGAGAAGTCCACTGACTGGCTTGAGAATGAGGACCCATCAAAAACCTGACAAACGGGAGATTTTCCGATCGCGAGTTCAGGTTTCGCATGATTTGCTGGCGAGTCTGCGGACGCCGGCGTAAATCATAGCTGGTTTGCCATTTTCCCGGCGATCGTTACGCGGGGTGGAATGGACTTCGACGACCTCATGTTTCGCTATTTCGGGACCGCCGCGCTGGATGAGGTGAGCGATGGTGCGCGGGCCGCCGGGGTGGAGCGGATGCTGGTCGATTTCGGGCTTTCACGCGATCGCAGCGGTCGGTTCGCCTTATGGGCATTGCTGCACATGCTTAGCGCAGCGCCCGATCTGGACGTTGCCTTTCCCGATCCCGCCGATCGCGAAGCGGCGCGCAATTTCATGGATTTGCTCGCCAGCGCCGAGGCGGGGCCGTGATGAGTGCGCCCGCCTTTCGTGACTTCGATGCGGGTCGGTTCTTGGCCGATCATTGGCAGAAGCATCCGTTGTTGATCCGCAATCCGTGGCAGGCGTGGCTCAATCCGCTGCCGCCAGATGAGCTGGCGGGACTGGCCTGCGAGGCGGGAGTGGAATCGCGCCTGATCCAAAAGACCGCTTCCGAGCAACTGGAGCTGGAGCATGGCCCCTTGTCGCCCGAGCAGTTCGGCGAACTGGAGCGCCATTCATGGACTCTGCTGGTACAGGCGGTGGATCACCACGTTCCTGCCGTCGCTGCATTGCTCGATCCGTTCCGCTTCATTCCCAACTGGCGGGTGGACGATGTTATGGTCAGCTACGCTGTGGATGGCGGGGGGGTGGGCGCGCATTTCGACATGTATGACGTGTTCCTGGTGCAGGGGCTCGGCCGAAGGCGATGGCGGATCGGCCAACGGTGCGACGATGACACCGCGCTGCGGCCGCATGATGGTCTACGCCTGCTCGCGCAGTTCGAACCCGCGGCCGAATGGGTGTTGGAACCGGGCGATATCCTGTATATTCCGCCCGGTTTCGCGCACGAGGGTGTGGCGGTGGGCGATGACTGCATGACCTATTCGATCGGCTTTCGCGCGCCCTCGCGCGGCGAACTGCTGTCGGGGTGGATCGATCACGCGCTCGACAGCCTCACCGACGACGATCGATACACCGATCCTGACCTGAGCATGCAAGACAATCCGGGCGAGATTTCCAGCGACGCGCTTGACCGGGTTCATGACATGGTAGTCCGAAGCCTCTCTGACCGGGCGGCGTTCGCGCCGTGGTTCGGCGAATATGCCACCGCGCCGAAAGCCGATCGGCTTGACTGGGCACCCGATACCCCGGTTTCAGAACAGAACGTACAGTCCGCCATCAAATCCGGTGCGACGATCGTGCGCAATCAAGCCAGCCGCTTCGCTTTCGTACGCCATGAGGCAGGATCGGTGACGCTGTTCGTCGATGGCGTCGCATACGAATGCGATGGTGCGGCGGCCGCTTTCGCTGAGCGTTTGTGCGCGGCGTCCGCGACTGGGATCGACCCCGCACTGGCGGCATCAGAGCCGGTGACGACGCTGATACGGGATTTCGTCAATCGCGGTTGCGTGGCGTTTGCCGAGAACGACTGACCAGTGCCTTCACACGGCGCGCCACACGCCCGGCGGCAGGCCGTCCAGCGTCCATTCGCCCACCGACCAGCGTACCAGCCGCAACGTCGGATGACCCACGGCAGCGGTCATCCGGCGTACCTGCCGGTTGCGCCCTTCGCGGATCGTCAGCCGCAGCCAGCTGTCGGGAATGGATTTGCGTACGCGGATCGGGGGATTGCGGGGCCATAACCGAGGATCTTCGATCCGCTCTACCGTCGCGGGCAAGCTCGGCCCATCTTTAAGCCGCACGCCGAGGCGCAGACCAGCGAGCGCCTCTTCGCCGGGATCGCCTTCCACCTGCACCAGATAGCTCTTCGGCAGCCTATGGCGCGGATTGGCGATCCGCGCCTGCATTCGCCCGTCATCCGTCAGAATCAGCAGCCCCTCGCTGTCGAAATCGAGACGCCCGGCGGGATAATACCCTGGCACATCGATGAAGTCAGCCAGCGTGGGGCGCGGCGTACCCTGCCGCTCATCGGTAAACTGGCACAGCACGCCATGGGGTTTATTGAAGGCGATCACTCCCGCCATCGCGCTCAGGCTTCCATCTTTTCCAAATTTTCCTGCGCGTCCAGCCACGCAGCTTCGGCCTCCTCCAATTCCGCCGCCACCGCGGCGCGTTCGCGAATGAGTTCGCTCGCAAATTTCGCCTTGGGAGCGGGGGAGGGATCGGCCAGCGCAGCATCGATCGCAGCGATCTGCTCTTGCAGCTTGGACGCGCGTTTCTCCGCTGCCGAGATATCGCTGCGCGCGGCCTTGGCACGCTGTCGCTGCTTGGCTGAGAACCCCCGGCTCCCTTTCGGCTTTGCCTTACCGGCCTCTTTGGGCTGATTGCGATCCAGAACGAAGTCGATGTAATCCTCCATGCTGCCCGCATATTCGCGCGCCGTGCCATCATCCACCAGAACCAGCCGATCGGCAGTCAGCTCCACCATATGCCGATCGTGGCTGATCAGGATGACCGCGCCATCGAAGGCGTTGATCGCCTGCACCAACGCCTCGCGCGCATCGACATCCAGGTGGTTGGTCGGCTCGTCCAGAATTAGCAGATGCGGCGCATCGCGGGTGATCAGGGCCAGCGCCAGCCGCGCGCGCTCTCCGCCCGAAAGCTTGCTGACTTGCGTCGTCGCCTTGTGACCAGAGAATCCGAACCGGCCCAATTGTGCCCGCACAGCGCCGGGCGACGCCTTTTCCATCGCCCGTGTCATGTGATCGAGCGGCGTGTCGTCGGACGACAATTCCTCGACTTGATACTGGGTGAAATAGCCCACATTCATGCGGGGGGAGACATTCATCTCTCCCTCCATCACCGGTAGCTGCGCGGCCAGGAGGCGCGCCAGTGTGGTCTTGCCGTTGCCGTTGCGGCCGAGTAGCGCGATCCGGTCGTCCGGATCGATCCGCAAACCCAGCCTTTGCAGTATTGGCGTTTCGTCATAGCCGACCGCAGCGAGATCGAGCGTGATCATCGGCGGGCGCAGCTCTTCGGGGTTGGGGAAATCGAAGCTGAGCCCCGGGTCGTCCGCCAGCGCGGCGATCGGCTGCATCTTGGCCAGCATCTTGGCGCGCGACTGCGCCTGCTTCGCGGTGGAGGCGCGGGCGCTGTTGCGCGCGACGTAATCCTGCAGCCGGGCGCGCTGCGCATCCTGTGATGCCTTGGCGGCGGCAAGCTGCGCGGCCCGCTCCGTCCGCTGCCGCTCGAACGCGTCGTAATTGCCGGGATACATCGTCAGTCTGCCGCCCTGAAGGTGCAGGATCCCGGTGACCACGTTGTTTAGCAGATCGCGCTCGTGGCTGATAACGATAAGCGTGCCCTGATAGGATTTCAGGAAGGATTCGAGCCATAGCGTCGCCTCCAGATCGAGGTGATTGGACGGCTCGTCCAGCAGCATGATCTCAGGCGCGGACAGCAACAGGGCGCCCAGCGCCACCCGCATCTTCCACCCGCCCGAAAAAGTATTGAGCGGGCGCGTCTGCATCTCCTCGTCGAACCCCAGGCCGGTAAGAATGATCCCCGCACGCGAGGGCGCGGCGTAGGCGTCGATGGCCAACAGGCGATCGTGAATGTCGCCCAGCAGGTTCATGTCGGTGCAGGTTTCCGCCTGTTCGAGCAAATGCGCGCGCTCGGCGTCGCCGGCCAGCACGGCGTCGAAGGCGGTGGTGGCGCCATCGGGCGCTTCTTGGGCGACATAGCCCAGGCGCGACCGGCGCGGCATCTCGATCCTGCCCTCATCAGGCTCGAGCGCGCCGATCAGCGCTTTCATCAGCGTGGATTTGCCCGCCCCGTTCCGCCCGATCAGCCCGATCCGCGCATCGAGCGGGATGGCTGCCGAAGCATTTTCCAAAATGGCTCGGCCGCCAAGTCGCAACGTCAGATTGTTGATGGTGATCATAGGGCGGGGCCAATAACAGCGAAGCGCCATATTCCCAAGCGAACCACGGGCGATACGTTAGACATTGAGGTCGAATATCGCGCGGCGGGGCTTGTCAGCCTGTCAACGGCATCGTTTGGGAGCGGACAGTCAGGAAACAGCCCAGCAGCTGTTAGTCTGAAACCGTTTTCCCGGTGGCCAATCAGGGCCGAAGAGAGCGACAATGGGCTGCTTGAGATTCGACGCCGCTATGGAGGCTCGTTCGGCATGAAATGTTGTCAAAAAGGTCGGGACCAAGCGGCCACTGACCGAGAAGCAGATCTGGGCGATCCGCTTTGACCTCGATCGATAGGGCCGGCTAAGAGACAAGGCACTCTTCGATCTTGCTATCGACAGCAAGTCGCGTGGCTGCGACTTGGTCAAGCGACATCGTTGCGGGGGCGGACATCCGCACCCCGGCAATCGTCATTCAGCAAAAGACTAATCGCCCGGTCCAGTTTGAATTGACTTCCGATGATTATGCTAAGCTGCTTTCGTGGTTAAAGCGGCGAAGCGGATCGATCACGACAACCTCTTTTCAATCAGGATCGATCACACTGGCCACATGAGGACGCACCAGTATGCGCGCCTCGTAGAAAAGTGGGTCAGAGCCATCTGCTTGCGCAAGGCGGAGTGCGGCACACAATCGCGTCGTGGGACCAAGGCAGCGATGATTTATCGCGCTACGGGCAGTATCAGTGCGATCCAGATCCTTCTCGGACATACGATGATTGAGAACACGGTCAGATACCTCGGTGATGATGTGGAGGATGCTCTGCTGCTCGCAGAGCACACCGAAATCTGACGTTGCTGCGGTCGACCGCTTTTACGATCCGCTCCTTACTTTGGGAAGGATTGCTATGGGGTGCGGAGCTGCAGTGGCAAATCCGCGCGCTTGGGTCTGATTAGAACGGGGCAGCCGTAATTTCTTTCCTGCTATGGTGGTCGATGCATCGCGTGGTTCACTTGCTGATACATAATGCGACAAGTTTGGATGTTGCTGACAAATGTTTGCGACACGTAACGATCATAACCGTTTTCAGAGGCGGCCCCTCGGTCGCTTCCTGAAAAAGGAAACACATCATGCGTATTACCACCATCCTCGCCGGCGGGCTGCTTTCCGTGGCGCTGGCCGGAACCGCATTGGCCGGCCCGATGGATGCCCGTGCAGATCTCGACAAAAACGGGCAGCTGACCAAGACGGAGTTGACCACTCATCTCGATCAGCGCTTCGCTGCGATTGATGCCAATGGCAACGGCCAGATCGAAACGGCCGAAATGCAGGCCGCCAGGCAAGACCGTCGAGCCAGGCGGGCCGAACGCCGCAAAGCGCGCTCGGGTGATGCCGTCGGCGAGCGCTCGGGCGAAAAAAGGCGCGCGATGCGCCGCGGTAAGCGCGGCCAGCGTGACGCCAATGGCGACGGCGTCATCAGCCGCGACGAATTCGGCGCGCGTGCGCTGAAGCGCTTCGACCTGGCAGACGCCAACAGCGACGGTATCGTGACGCAGGAAGAACGGGCCGCGATGAAGGAGGCTCGTAAGGCCCGCCGCGGATAACAGCCGACATTACAGGTGAGATAGGCAAGGGCTGGTTTCGACCGGCCCCTGTCTCACCGTGCAATTGCAGCCGATGTGCTAATGCTTCACCCTATGTGATCATACTCTGGATAACCCTCTCTTGACTACCATTAATCCCCATCTGCTATTGGTGGATGACGAACAGTCGATCCGCAAACCGCTCGCTGCGGTGCTGGGCAATGCCGGTTTCCGCGTGACGACCGCCGCCGATGCTGCCGAAGCGCGCACCCAGCTGCTGGCCGGGTCGTTCGATCTGGCGATCCTCGATATCATGATGCCGGGCGAGGACGGCCTCAGCCTTGCGCGTTTCATCCGCGCCAATGGCGATCTGCCGATCATCCTGCTGACCGCGCGAGCAGAGGATATCGACCGGATTGTCGGGCTGGAGATGGGTGCGGATGATTACCTCGCCAAGCCATTCAACCCGCGCGAGCTGACCGCCCG
>JGI12210J13797_10406330_pt1 | contig 11350 bp, 6 predicted proteins | sample ElkSlonscriptome_3_FD_13797 | JGI IMG/M metagenome (IMG submission 13797) | reverse complement strand
TCAGGCCGGGGGACATGGCCGGGGAGCGCATGCCCGCGATCGGCAGGGTGCGGGCCTCCAGCCACGCCCGCGCGCTCACCACGGGCGGCGGGGCGGCGAGATCGGCCGGCAGGACCTCGCCGGGCCGGCACCGCTCGCAGCGACCGCAGGGCTCGGCCTCCCCGTCGCCGAGCGCCACCCGCAGCGCCTGCATGAGGCAGGGCGGCTCGGCCCGGCCGTAGGCCAGCATCGCGTCGAGCTCGGCGTTGCGCACCCCGAGCTGCCGGCGGTAGCGCTCGAGGTCGGGCTCGCCGGGGATCCCCGTCCACGTGTAGACCTGCCGCCGCCCCATCAGCCCCTTCTCCACGAAGCCCTGCTCGACCAGCTCGGCGAGCACCACCGTCACGCGGGTGGGGTGCAGGCCGGTGCGCGACTTGATCGCCATCAGCCCCGGCGGCTCGGGGGCCTGCTCGATCACGCGGCGCATCGCCGCGAAGTCCTCCACCGTGGGCTGGGCCGAGCGGATGAAGTAGCGCTGGACCTCCTGGTCGGCCGGGTCGAACAGCAGCAGGCCCGTGGCCGGCTCACCGTCGCGACCGGCCCGCCCCACCTCTTGGTAGTAGGCGGTGATCGACCCCGGCACGTCGACGTGGGCGATGAAGCGGATGTCGGGCTTGTCGATCCCCATGCCCAGCGCGTTGGTGGCCGCGATCATCGGCACGGTGCCCGTGGTGAACGCCTCTTGCAGCTGGCGCTTGCGCCCCGGCTCCAGGCCCGCGTGGTAGGCCACCACGGGCACGTCGTTGGCCCCGAGGTACCCGGCGACGATCTCGGTCTGGTCTCGGGTGGCGCAGTAGAGCACCGCGCAGCCTTCCACCCGGCGCATGACCTCCAGCAGCACCTCGAGCTTGGCCGCAAGCCCGCTGACCGAGCGCAGGGCCAGCGAGAGGTTGGGGCGATCCATGCCCTGGCGGTGCACGGCAAGCGGCGCCCCGCCGGCTCCCAGCAGGCCCGCCACGTCGGCCTCGGTGCGCGCGTCGGCGGTGGCGGTGAGCGCCAGCACCCGCAGGTCCTCGCTCCGCTGCCCGAACTGCACCACCGCGTCGAGGATCCGCCGATAGGCCGGCCGGAAGTCGTGCCCCCAGGTGGAGATGCAGTGGGCCTCGTCGATGACCAGCAGCGACACGGGCAGCGACAGCAGGAACCGGAAGTCGGCGAGGTTGTCGAGCTTCTCGGGGGCCACGAACAGGATCCGCAGCCGCTGGGCCCGAGCCGCCTCGATGATCCGCTCGTTCTCCTCCTCGCTCTGGTCGGAGTTGATCGACGCCGCGGCCACGCCGAAGCGCTCCTGCAGCTGGCCCACCTGGTCGCGCATCAGCGCCAGCAGCGGGGACACCACCACCGTCATGCCCGGCAGCAGCATCGCGGGCAGCTGATACAGCAGCGACTTGCCGTGCCCGGTGGGCTGGATGCACAGCAGCCGCCGCTGCACCATCAGCGCCTCGATGGCCTCGCGCTGGCCGGGACGAAACGCATCGAACCCGAAGCGCTCCTTCAGGGTGTCGTCGAGCCGTGCGAGCAGGGCCGAGGGGTCGAGGGGGGTGGTCAAGTCCGGGACCATAACCCTCGCAGGCTCGACCGACGACCCCGAGCGGATCACGGGCCGGGCGCGACCGGCTACCCCGCCGGGAACCAGTCGATCATCGCCGGCAGCAGCCGATCGGCCCACGCCAATTCATCGTGCGAAGCCCCCGGCTCCCACCGGTAGAACAGGTCCACCTCGTCCACCCACCCCAGCCCTCGCAGCGCCTCGGCCATCTCCACGTTGCCGCAGTAGTTGTCCGACCCACCATCGGGGCAGCCCATGCCCGGGCTGCCGCCGCTGTCGAGGTAGATCCGCAGCCCGGTCGGCGCGTCCTGCTGGTAGAGATCCACGATCGTCGGGTTGTCCGCGCCGATCGTGCCCCACGCGATCGTCCCCGACAGCGACGCCACGCTGCCGAACACGTCGGGGTGGCGCTGTCCGATGTACAGGCTCACCAGCCCCCCCAGCGACGAGCCCATCGTGGCCACCTCCGCCGGATCGGTCGCCACCGGGTAGCGCCCCTCCACGAACGGCAGGATCCCTCCGACGAGGAAGTCGGCGTACTCGTCGGCCCGCCCGCCCGCCTCCTGCCCGGAGATCACGTCGGTCACCGGCGTGTACTCGTCGAAGCGCGCGGGCGTGTTGTCGATCCCCACCACCACCAGCGGCGCCAGCGTGCCGTCGTCGATGGCCGCGCCCAGCGTCTCGCCCACCCGCCAGCCGCCGAACAGCGCCTCGGGCGAGAACAGGTTCTGGCCGTCGTGCATGTAGAGCACCGGCAGGGGCTCGGCCGCCTCGGGCGCCCCCGCGGGCAGCCACACCGTGATCGTGCGGGGGTCGAGCGCTCCCACGGCCGCGTCGAAGCCCCAGTAGCGCTCGTGGTGGGCGCGATCGGGCAGCGGATCGACCAGGGAGTACTCGCCGAAGCGATCCCACCCGAAGCGCCGCGCGATCGGGTCGGCGAAGTAGACCACCTCGTCCTGCACCAGCTTGTACAGCCCCTCGGGGTCGCCCTTCAGCTCGACCCGCGCCACGTAGATCCCGGGCGCCGGCTCGTCGAGCGGGTGCTCGCCCGCCACCCAGCCGTTGAAGTCGCCGGCCACCGAGAAGCTCTGCCCCGGCCCGCCCTGGTGCACCACGGCCAGCGTCTCGTCGCAGGTGATGGGAAACCCGTGCGCGCCATAGGCCACGTCGCGCACGAACGGGTCGACCAGCGCGGAGGGATCGGCCGCCCCCGGCAACTCCGCGAGCAACTCGTCGAGCCGCTCACAGTCGTCGACCTCGGGCGCGGGCAGATCGCCCGGCACCCCGGTGAGATCCGCAGTCTCGTCCGCCGCGGTGCTCCCCGTGCTCGGGTCGAGGGAGGTCCCGGCGGTGGGATCGGTGGCGGTGGCGGGGTCGGTGGCGGTGGGCAGCGGCAGGGTCGACGAGCCCGAGCCGCCGTCGCTCGACCCGCCGGTCCCGCTCGGCCCGTCGTCACCGCAGCCCCACAGCCCCCACCCCAACACGCCCGCGAGCACGATCCGCTTGGTCATCGCCGCGCAGCGTACCAGGGACACCCGCGGGTTCCCGCCCCAACGCGCATCCCTCGAGACCCCGCCGCACCGCCCGCCGCCCGGCCCTCGCCCGGCCCTCCCCCGGCCCTCTCCTCCGTCGGAAATCCCGGGCGCCTCAGCTCACGGGCACGCCCAGCTGGAGCTTGCTCAGCCAGTCCTCGCCCATCACCGCCCGCAGCTCGCTGGGGTTCATCTCGTCTTGCCAGCGCTCGTACTCGGGCCGCTTCGACAGCGAGCCCAGCTTGCCCATCCAGGCCCCGCCCTCGGTGCCGACCATGGCCCGGACCTCGTTGGGCTCGAAGTTCATCAAGAAGAACGGCGAGGGTGAGGTGGCGATGACCTGCACCCCCCACTCGGTCACGGAGCGGAGGTACTGCACCAGGTGCCGCTGGTTCTGAGGATGCAGCACCCGCTCGAAGTGATCGAGCAGCAGCACCGAGACCTTCTCGGTGAGCAGCACGGTCACGAGCCCCAGCACCATCAAGGTGCCCTCGCTGGCGTGCATGGCGGAGATGCCGGTGGCGTGGCGAAAGTCGAACACCAGCTCCTCGCCGGTGACCACCCGCCCCGCCACGTCCTTCACCCGCGCCCGGCGGAAGCGCAGGCGCGAGACCTCGGGCACCAGCTCCTTCAGCTGCGCCACCAGCTCCGCGAAGCGCTCGGGCTTCTCGCCCTGCAGCCACGCGAGCACGGTGGCCAGCCCCGCGCCGTCGGCCCCCAGCCGCGGCACCAGGTCGGGCGAGGTCGACGGCCGCCGCAGCTCGCGAACGTCGAACGTGGGCCGGAAGATCTGCCCGAGGCAGGCGTTGACCACCGCCTTCTGCTGCTCGGGATGCGTGAACGTGGCCGGCACGAGCTTCACCGCCACCGAGGGCCGCTCGTCGCGGGAGTACTCCAGCCACGCCCGCAGGGCCTGCCCGCCCCGCGGATCGGACAGCTCCTCGATGTGCCCCTGGTAGGCGCTCGACTCTTGGTCGCGGTACTGGCTGCGCTCGGTCACCTTCGACCACAGCTCGGCCCCGATCGCCGCGGCCGGCTTGCCGCCGCTGGAGCGGATGTTCTCGAAGCCGTGGATGGTGCACGCCGTCTCCACGGGCATCATCACGAAGTCTCGCACCATCATGATGGCGTCGAGCAAGCTCGTCTTTCCGCAGCCGTTGGGCCCGGCGATGACGGTGAGCGGCTCGAACGTGGCGCTCAAGGACTCGAGCGCCTTGTAGCCCCGCAGATGGAGCCTCGTGAGCATGGCGGGACGCTACCACAAGCGCCTCGGCCAGCGAGGGGGCCTCGACCCATCCCCCGGAACCCGGCCCCGACCCCGAGCCAGACCCCCGCCCGACCGCGTGGAGGCGCACCGGCCCTCGATGGGCCGCGGCCCGCCGCGGTGCTCGGCCCGCCGCGGTGCTCGGCCCTCCGCGGCTCAGCCGGTCGCCCGCCGCCGCGCCCCCTCGCCCCCGGGGGCCGAGAGGCTGGCGTACAGCTCGAACAGCCGCTCGAAGTGCTCGTCCATCGTACCGATCCGCTCGGCCGCGTCGGCGGCGGCCGAGCCCAGCCCGTCGCGATCGCGAGCGAGCAGGCGGAGGATCGCCGTCGAGCACGAGCGGGCATCGCCGGCGGCGTAGGTCTCGGCGTAGCCGGGGCCGGCCAGGGCCGCCGCGCCGCCGCGATCGGGCACCACGATGGGAACGCCCGAGCAGATCGCCTCGGCCACGACCAGCCCGTAGGTCTCGGCCGCCGAGCCGTGCAGCAGCCCGTCGGCGCTGGCCATCGCCGCCGCCATCTCCTCGCGCGAGCCCACGTAGCCCGCGAGGTGCACCCCCGGGGTGCGCTCGACCTTCCGCCGGATGCTGCGCTCCAGGGCCCCGCGCCCGAACAGCACCAGGCCCATCGGGCGCTGCCGAGCGGCGAGGCGGAACCCCTCGAGCATGGTGGGCACCCGCTTCTCCGGGTCGAGCCGGCTGACGCTGATGAGCAGGTCGGCCCGGGGCGACAGCCCGCAGTCGGCCAGCAGCCGCGCGCGGACCGACGCGTCGCGGTGCCGCGGAGAGAAGCCCCGCTTGTCGATGCCGAACGGCACCACCCGCGCGCCCTCGATCCCGTGGGCCGCGAGCCGCTCGCCCAGCCACGCTCCGCTCACCACCGTGACGTCGTAGCCCGACGCCATGCGGCGCAGCCCCGACCACAGCGGTCGCGACCAGCGATCGACCCGCTCGAAGCCCAGCCGCGGGGCGAGGAAGGTCTGGGGCCACACCGCGACCGGATCGGTGTGGAACACGAACGAGGTGTTCGCCCGCCCCCGCCAGCGCGACACGGCCCAGCCCCCGCCCAGCGGCGAGCTGCCCTCCACCACGTCGGCGTCCTCGCGATCGAGCACCGCATGGACGGCCCGCGGGCGGGTGAACAGCCCGTAGCGATCGTCGAAGGGCGAGCGCGGTCCCGCCACCCAGACGATCCGGCCGCCCTCCACCCGATCCTCTCGGTCCTCCCGCCCCGGCGCGACGATGACCATCTCGTGGCCCGCGGCCGCGGCCGCGGCCAGCTTGTGGTGCACGTAGGTGCGCACACCACCACCGTGCTCGGAGTAGGATTCGGAGACGTCGACGATCTTCACGGGACTCGAAGGCAGAGCAAGGTCGTGCGCGAAATGCGCAAGGCGCGAGAGCCGCGACGACGTCGAGGGTAGTCCCCTCCCGACCACGATCGGATCCATCCTGCGCCCGGTTTTGTCAGTGGCACAGCTCACACGGCCGGCGATGCGCGCAATTCTTGCGGGCTTTTACCCAAAACCCTCGCCATCGCGGCGGAGGTGGACCCCTGCGACGGCTACGATTGACGAGACGACCCGTGAGCACGGACGGCCACGATAGGGCGATGACCGCCACGAGCGGTCGGGGGATCTTCGAGACCACCCTCGCCGAGACCCAGCTCGGATCGCCACGGCCCGTTCGGGCCGAGGGTCGCTTGCCCATGGGGGCCATGGTGGGCCGCTACGTCGTGCTCGACATGCTCGGGCGTGGGGGCATGGGCGTGGTGTATGCGGCCTACGACCCCGAGCTCGACCGCAAGGTGGCGCTGAAGCTGATCTTGCCGGGCGACGACGGGCAGGCCGCTCGCCTGCGCCTCCAGCGGGAGGCGCAGGCCATCGCCCAGCTCTCGCACCCCCACGTGGTGGCCGTGCACGACGTGGGTTCGGTGGGCGAGCAGGTGTTCATCGCGATGGAGTTCGTGGAGGGGATGGACCTCGCCCGCTGGCTGGCCGCGGAGCAGCGCACGCCGGCCCAGGTGCTCGACGCGTTCCAGCAGGCGGGCGCGGGGCTCTTGGCCGCCCACGCGGCGGGCCTGGTGCACCGCGACTTCAAGCCCGAGAACGTGCTGATGGGCGCCGATGGCCGCGCTCGCGTGGTCGATTTCGGGCTGGTGCGCCGCGACGACAGCGTGATGACGGGCGACGCCGAGCGCCGCTCGTGGTCGCACGACGCCCAGCTCGAGAATCCGCTGCAGCTCACCGACGCGGGCTCGCTGGTGGGCACCCCCGCGTACATGTCCCCCGAGCAGTTCTCCAGCCAGCCGGGCGACGCCCGCTCCGATCAGTTCTCGTTCTGCGTGTCGCTTTACGAGGGCTTGTACGGCGAGCGGCCGTTCGCGGGGGACAACCCGGTCGACCTCGCGTGCGCCGTGAGCGACGGCGTCGTCCGGGGCCCCCCGGCCAAGCACGAGGTCTCCGGCCGGCTGCGCCGCGTGCTGCTGCGGGGGCTTTCGGTCGATCCCGCCGCGCGCTACCCCACCATGGCCGAGCTGCTCGCCGCGCTCCGTCGGGCGAGCCGGCCCTGGCGCGGGTGGTGGGCCGTGGCCGGCGTGGTGGGGCTGGGCGGGGCCCTCACCGCGGCCGCGCTCGCCCGAGCCGACCAGACCGCGGCCCCGCCCGATCCCTGCGCCGGGGTCGGCGACACCGTGCGGGCCCTGTGGAGTGACGCGCGCAAGCACGCGATGGCCCAGGCGTTCCGCGACGCGGGGCCGGCCTACGCCGAGGACACGTTGCGGCGGGTCCAGCCGCGGATCGACCGGTACCTGGAGCGCTGGACCGAGCTGTCGCAGGAGGTCTGCGAGGTCCACGGCGGGCGAGCCGAGGCGGCGCGGGCCGACGACCCGCGCTACCGCTGCCTCGAGGGCCGACGCGCGGAGCTGGCCGACGTGCTCGCGGTGCTCGAGCAGGCCGACGCGCCCACCGTGCTCGAGGCGGTGGGCATGGTCAGCCGCCTGTCGTCGGTGGAGCCCTGCGCCGATTTCGACGTCGACGAGACGTTCCCGGTGCCCCACGAGCCCGCGCTGCGCCAGCGGGTGGATCACCTGCGCTCGGAGCTGCGCCTCTGGATGATGCGCTCGGTGAGCGGTCACGACGCGCAGAGCGACGCGCGCTTCGAAGCGCTGGTGAAGGAGGTCGAGGCCACCGGCTACGACCCGCTGCGGGCGGAGGTGCTCGAGATGCGGGCGGACCGGGCCAACGACGCCGGCCGGCTCGACGACGCCAGCGACCTGAGCAACGAGGCGTTCGAGACCGCCCTGGGCAGCCGCCACGACTCCTACGCGTTCAAGGTGGCCACCAGCCTGGCGTTCCTGCACGGGGTCCAGCGCCGAGAGCCCGCCGTCGCCCATCGCTGGTGTCGGCGAGCGGAGGCGCTGCTGCGGCGCACCGGCGCCACGGCCCGCATGAGGCTACCGCTGCTGAGCAACGAGGCCTCGATCCACGCGCTCGAGGGCCACGGCGACCAGGCGCAGGCCCTGTACGACGAAGCCCTGGCCCTCGCGCGCGAGACCGACGATCCGCTGCTGCTGGCCAGCCTGCTCAACAACACCGGGGCCTACCACGCCGCGGGAGGCCGCGTGGAGCAGGCCATCCCGCTGCTGGAGGAGGCGGCCGAGCTCAACGCGCAGCAGCTCGGGCCCGAGCACCCCACGGTGCTGCGGACCCGGGCCAACCTCGGCATCCTCGCGGTGATCGACGGGCGCTACGACGAAGGGCTGCGGATCCTCGAGCAGGTGCTGCCCGGCCAAGAGGCGGCGTTCGGCCCGGTCCACCCCGAGGTCAGCAACTCCCTGGAGGCCATGGCCAAGGGCCTTGGCCACCTCGACCAGCTCGAGCGCGCGCTCGAGCTGAAGCAGCGCGTGCTGGAGATCCGCCGCGAGGTCCACGGCCCGCAGGGCCACACCGTGGCCTCCGCGCGCAACGATCTCGCGGAGGCCTACCTCGACCTCGGCCGGCTGGACGAGGCCACCGCCGACCTCACCGCGCTGCTCCACGAGCAGCAGCACCAGCCCGACGCCGACCCCCGGCTGCAGATCAAGACCCTGATGCTGCTGAGCCGGGCCGAGTCCGAGCGGGCCGAGGCCGACCCCCCCAAGGCGACGCGACACCACGAGGACAGCGGGCGCCACGCCGAGGCGGCGCTCGAGCAGTGCCGCCACCACGACGCGTGCGGCTCCGCCGTGCTCCACGGCGCGCTGGTGCAGGCGGCCCAGACGCGGCTGCACCGCGGCGACCGGGCCGGCGCGCAGCGGCTGCTGTCGGAGGCGCTGCGCATGCCCACCGAAGCGCTGGGTCGCTGGTCCCAGGCCCAGGCCCACCTCGCCATGGCCCGCGCCACGCTGCCGATCGACCCCGACATGGCCGTCGCCCACGCCCGCCACGCCCGCGCTGCCCTGCCCGGCGACGACCGGATCTCGCGGGCGCTGGCCGCCGAGATCGACGCGTGGCAGACCGAGCACGATCCGTCGCGAGGGCTCCATGGAGGGTGAGGACGATCTCGACTTCGAGGCGCTGATGCGCCACCAGGGCGTCGCGCCGCTCGAGGACGACGGGCAGTCGCCGCCCCGCAAGCGCGCGAAGACGCCTTCGGGTCGGGCCCGGGCGAAGCGCCGAGCTGCCGCCGAGCGGTCCGGTGCCAGCCAGGCTCGCGACGCCGCCTCGCCTCGCGACGACGCCTCGCCTCGCGACGGGCTGCGCGAGACCCTCGCCGCTCTCCAGCAAGAGCGCAGCTCGGCCCGCGAGGTGCTCGCCAACGCCCGCCAGCAGCGGGAGGCCTCCCAAGAGGCCATGGCCTCCTCCTACGACAAGCTCGACGCGGCCACCAAGGCCATCGTCAACGCGCACCACCAGCGCGACTCGGCCCGCGAGGCCCTCACCTCGGCCAAGGACGAGCTGGACTCGGCCCGCGCCTCGCTGCTGCGGGCTCGGGCCGAGCGCAACGCCCTCGCCAAGAAGCAAGACGCGCTGAAGAAGCTGCTGTCGCGCCGCGCCGAGCCCTCGCTGCGCGAGGCGATCGCCGAGCGCGGGGTCGACGATGACGACGCGGTCACGGTGCTGCTCGAGCTGCTCGCTCACGATCCCTACGGCATGCTCGAGGAGCTGCGCGCGCTGCCCTCCTTCGTCCAGCGGCTGCACACCAAGATCGCGCTGGTCTGCACCACCCCCGAGTGTCAGCCCGAGGGCTCGGTCTCGGTGGTGCACGTGCCCCGCGAGCGCTGCGACGTCTGCGGCGGCTCGGACATCCGCGCCGCGTTCGAAGGGTTGCTCCGCCGCAGCCGCATCGCGGGGATCACCCGCTTGGTGGTGGTCGGCGGCTCACCGGCCTATCACACCCAGCTGCGCGCGCTGTGTCGCGGCACCGATCTCAAGATCGACCTGGTCTCGGGCCACCGCAAGCCCGGCCGCCGGCGCGCGCGCAACGAGGCGGAGCGGGTGGTGATCTGGGGCGCGACGATCCTCGACCACGGCACCACCGCCGCCTACGACCATCTGGGCGATCGCCTGATCCGGGTCCACCACCGCGGCATCTGCCGCATGCTCGAGCAGGTGGCCCAGGCGCTCGGCTGAGGCGGCCCGGGTCACCCGCGCGCGGCCGGTCTCAGCCCGGCAGCCAGCCCACGTACACGTCGGCCATCGTCAGGTCGATGGTGATCGACGCGGGCCCGGGCTGCGTGCGGTGCAGCACCACGTCGACCAGCTCGACCGTGGCCGTGCCCGTGTCCATCGCATCGGGCACGATGTCGACGATCACCATCCCCGCGCTGGGCACCCAGGTCTCGTCGATCTGCTCGTCGGGGAGGATGACGTCGTTGCACTCGTTGGTGGTGACCATGATGCCCGCCCGCGCCTCGAGGGTGACGGAGGGATCGGTCACCGGCAGCTCGGCGTGCAGCGGCATGCCCGAGGCGACCGCGTCGGCCACCAAGCCCTGGTCGATGGACAGCACCACCGCGCGCTCGTCGGCCGCGTCGTGGGCGTAGACCGTCATGTCCGAGCAGCCGCTCGCCTCGCTCAGCTCGCCCTCGAAGCCGGGCTGCAGCGCCCCCTCGCAGAAGCCCAGCAGCGGCGGCGGCGTGCCCACGCACTCGCCCTCGGCCGTGCACTGGCCCTCGGACCCGAGGGTGGTGCACTCGGGGTCGTCCTCGGGGCACATCATGCAGGCATCACCGCAGGCCACGCCCGCGCAGTCGTACACGCAGGCGCTGGAGTCACACGACCACTCGCCGCCGATGCACTCGCACTCGACGCACTCGGCGATGTCGATGGGCGAACAGCCATTGCCGCCGGTGGCCGTGGCCGTGGCCGGGCCGTCGTCGGTCGCGGTGTCGGTCGCGGTCGCGGGGCCATCGTCGGTCGCGGTCGCGGTCGCGGTCGCGGTCGCGGGGCCATCGTCGGTCGCCGAGCCCGCGTCACCCTCGGTCGCCGAGCTGCTCTCGTCGTCGGTCTCGTTGCCGAGGGACTTGGGGTCGATGCAGCCCGACAGGGCGAGGGTGCAGCCCAGCAGGGCGGTGAAGGACGGGGTTCGAAGGGACAAGCAAAGCGTCATGTCCGTGGGTGTCCGCCGGGCTGCTCGTCCGTCACGGCGGGGATCATCTTTCTGGAGATTCGGCGCTGGAGGCTTCGCAGGCGCGATCGACCCGCTCGGCCAGCGGCGAGCGGGGGTGAGCGCGATGAAAGGCCGCGGCGCGCTCGGAGGCGCGGGGCTGGCCCTGCCGACAGCGGGCGATCGTCTCCACCGCATCGCGCTCCGGGGCCAGCAGGCCGCGGGGGAAGCGGCGGGCGTGCTCGGCCGCCTGTTCGAGCGCCTCGGCGGTGTCGCCTCGGGTCAGGGCCTGCCACGCCCGCGTGACGAGGTCGCGCTCGGCGGCCAGCGTGCTCGGCTGGGGCGTCTCGCTCGAGGGACGGACCCGCGATGGTGGCTCGGCG
>JGI12210J13797_10762993_pt1 | contig 11354 bp, 10 predicted proteins | sample ElkSlonscriptome_3_FD_13797 | JGI IMG/M metagenome (IMG submission 13797) | reverse complement strand
TCACAACATTGCCTGGACCTGTCCGGAAGGGGGCGAAGGGCCGAGTTACGGCATCGTATAGAATTTCGCCTCTTTTTATTCGCATGGTATCGACTCGAGGCCGGCATCGCGCCGTTCTCGAGTCGAAAAACCTTGACTTATCCAGGGTCCGATTCTATTTTGGACCCTTCTTTTGCTCCTCTACCTTACACACGGGCAGACCGCTCAATATCAGAGCTTAAAATATGAGGTCGCAAGGCCGGCACCGAACCATCCGGTTTTCGGAATACCGAACCCAGTGAATCAATCGGCCGGATACGGGTCCGTCGGTCGATTGAATGGAGATTTTTCAGGAAACCATTTCTCAGGAATTGAGTGAATGATACGCAATACTATGCTCTTAGCGGGGTGCCTCTTCCTTTACGCCGCACTTTTCAGCCATTCGGTATTTTCATCGGAAGAGCCCCGGACGATCACCATTCTCACCCATGACAGCTTCAGCATCAGCAAGCATGTGATCGAGGCTTTCGAACAGGACCATCAGGCAACCGTTCAATTGATGAAAGCCGAAACGGCCGGCGCTACCCTGGATCAGGCGCTCGCCTTCCGCCGACGGTCTCCGGCGGCCGACATCGTGTTCGGGCTGGACAACACGATGATGGGGCGGGCCTTGGAGGCCGGCATTTTTGAATCCTATGCCTCCCCGCTTCTGAACCAAATTCCGGAGGAATTCAAACTCGATCCCGAAAACCGGCTCCTTCCGGTGGATTACGGGGATGTCTGCCTGAACTATGACAAGAAGTGGTTCGCCAGGCGGGGACTTGCGCCGCCGGGCAGCCTGGAAGACCTTACCCGGCCGATGTATGAAGGATTGACGGTAGTCGAAAACCCGAAGACCTCTTCACCGGGGCTGGCGTTTCTCCTGGCCACGGTCTCCCATTTCGGTGAAGATGAATTTCTCGATTTCTGGGCCGATCTGCGGGACAACGATGTTTTGGTGGTGGACGGATGGAGGCAGGCTTACCTCGGGCATTTCAGTGTCGCATCCAAGGGCAGTCGGCCCATTGTCATCAGTTATGCCAGCAGTCCGGCGGCCGAGGTGTTTTATGCGGAGCAACAGATCTATGAAGCCCCCAGCGCCGCCATCACCGACACGGGGATGAGCTTTCGGCAGGTCGAATTCGTCGGCATTTTAAAGGGCGCCCGCAACAAGGACCTGGCCCGCAAATGGGTCGATTATATGCTGGACACCCCCTTTCAGAAGGATATCCCTTTGCAGATGTTCGTTTTTCCGGTCAATCCGAAGGCGCCGCTGCCGGACCTTTTTACCCGATATGCGCGCGTGGCCCGCAAGCCGATTCAAATGCCGATGGAAAAAATCGAAAAAAACCGCCGAGAATGGGTGGAGGCATGGTCGGAGGTAGTGCTCAAACAGAAACCTTGAATTCCTGAAATGCCGATTCCAATTTCCCGGCCAGATCCGGAACCTCGGATAGATTCCCCTTGCCCGCCGTCGTTTCAATTTCAGCGGCGATTCCGGAAAACCGGACAGCCGATAAGTTGATGGCCATGCCCTTGAGGCTGTGGGCCTCAATTTTGACTCGCTCCGCATTCTTTTGATTCAGAAATTCCTTGAGCCGCTCGATTTGTGCGGGAACCCTTTCGATGAAAATAGACACCAGTTCATCACATAGGGCTTCATTCCCCCCGATTCGTTTCAATAAGGCCTCCCGATTGAAAATCTTCCCCTGCGTCATCCCTGATATTTCCTTTTTTGATTCCCTGGGTTCGACGGCCTATTCAAATACAGCGGCGCGGAAACCCGTTCGATGAAATTTACGCCAAAGCTCTCTTCAGCCGCTTGCTTAATGCCGGCTCGAAATCCGGATCATGAACCTGCATATCCTGTTTTTCCTGCATATCATCGATGGCAAGGGAAGATCTATTACTTTTCCTGCCCAAATGTGATAAAATATTTTGACAAGCGGTACTTCAACCTGTAAGGTATAAAAATATATTTCCATTTAAATAATAAACCCTTATGAAGAAAATTCATTCACGGAGCCTGAACCGTTCAACTTTGGTTCACGGCCGAAATCCATTATAAACGCCGAATTCCTCCCCCGGGGAACCTGCAACGGCAAATGAAAAAGCTCATACCCGAAGACCTGGCGCGAATTCTGAAAAACCACAAGCAATGGTTAGGTTCCGATGGAAAAAAAGGAACCCGCGCGGACCTGATTAAAACCGATCTTTCCGGAACCGATTTATCCGAAGCCAACCTCATGCTGGCCGAACTTTCCGGTTCCCAGTTATCGGGGTCGAACCTGCTTCTGGTCGATCTCTCCCAGGCAAATCTGTCGGATGCCGACCTGTCGGGGGCCGATCTCTCGGGCGCGGACCTGTTGCTGACCAATTTTGAAAGAGCGGACCTGTCCCGGGCCGACCTGTCGGTGGTCGACCTCTCCGGGGCCACCCTCTCCCATGCCCGCCTGGCCGGCGCCATTCTGATTCAGGCGGACCTGTCCGGAGCGACCTTGAAGGGAGCGGATCTGTCCGGCGCCGATCTGTCCGGCGCCAACCTGTCGAGCGCAGACCTGGCCGACGCCAACTTATCTCAAGCCCGCCTTCCCAAAGCCAATCTTCAGGGCGCCAATCTCACCGGGGCCAACCTTTTGCTGGCCAACACCTATGCCGCGGATTTCAAGGGGGCCGATCTGACCCGGCTTACGGTCGATTCTCTGACCATGACCCAGTTTTCACCGGACCTGATTCATCGATTTCAAAAAACCTTTCAGGTCATCAACCTCGACTATTCCAGTCAGTTTTCTCTGCTTCGCCAGATGGATTTCCCGCCCGCCTACCACCTGGCCGGCCTGTCTTTCTTAAATTATTTCGGCGCTTTTCTGGTCCAGAAATTTCCCGAAGAAAGCATCAAGGTCCGAATTGAAATGCGGGCACAGACCGTCACCCTGATCATCGAAACCCCCAATGACGCGGCCAAAAACAAAACCGAAGAGTTTCTTGAAATTTTCGGACTGGTGATTCAAGGAAAGCTGGTTCCCGAGGCACTGTCGGACAATCCTCTGGAGATTGAACGATTAAAACAACTCTTTCGCCATTCCGAAAATCTCCTCGAGGGGGAACACATCGCTCAAAAAACCGACGCCGATTCCGGTGCGAACAATCCCCTGGATATTCATTGGCTCAGGGAATATGTGGGGAGCCGTTTTCAACATATGGAGCACATCGAATCCAGAACCCTGGGGCCCGGGGATCTCAGAGGAAACGTGGCGGCCTATGCCAGCGGCTTTCGCAAATTTCTGGGATATATCAAAACGCTCATGGGCCAGAACGAAGATATCCGACCGGAGTTGACGGTGCTGTTTGAAAAATTGAGCCTGGAATCACCGCGAGGAGTCGATATCGGGAAGGTCGAAAAAAGCCTCTCCTCGATCAAGTCCAAATCTCCGAAGCGGTACAAAGAGTTGTCCGCACTGTTTTCGGATCTCAGTTTTAACGAGAGCGGCAGTCCATGGGACGAAACCCTGACGCATCTGTTGCGAAGATGATCATAAAAACTGACTTTTGCACTTGACCGATATGCCGCCGCCGGCGAAAGGAGGTATAAGATGACATTCTTTCCATGGGAAGACCGGTATCGCATCGGTGTGGACAAAATCGATCTGCAACACGAAAAACTGGTCGGACTGTTGAATGACCTGTACAACGCCATGCACGCCGGAGAAGGGCGAGCGGCATTGAGCCGGGTGCTCACCGGTTTGACACGGTATGTGGAAACCCATTTTCAAACGGAAGAGCGGATCATGCGGGACCGCGGGTATCCCGAATTGGCCGTCCACCGGCGCAAGCATGAAAAGATGACCCAAAAGGTGGGAGACCTTCAAAGCGCTTTTGAAAGCGGAAAAATCATCAGTCCGGTGCAAATCAGCAACTTTCTGAAAGGATGGCTTCAAAAGCATATCCTTGAAACCGACCGGCAATTCGGAGACTTCTGTCGTATGCGGGATCGAAAAAGCGAGTGACCGTTTCCGATCCTCAAAAAGGAGGAGTGGATCATATTTTGAAAAAAGTCGGCTTGTATGTCAAAATCGATACGGAGGCGAGCAAGAAGGCGGATGAATTTGAATCCTGGCTGCAGTCCAAACAGGTGGAGGTGGTTCGTCGAGAAACCCTTCCGCCCAGCCGCAGACTCCCCCCGAAACCGATATCCACCGCCCCGCCGGATCTCGACTGCATGTTCGTGCTGGGGGGAGACGGCACCTTTCTGAGCGCCGCCCGGTGGGTCGGAGAACACCCGATTCCGCTGCTGGGCATCAAATTCGGGGAAGTCGGTTTCCTGGCGGAAACCGCCGCGGACTCTCTGTTTTTGGCGGCCGAAAATGTATTGAATGAAAAATTCACCACCTCGCCCCGCATGCGCCTGTCGGTCCAGGTCTTCCGCGAAGGTAAAGAGATCGCCCGGGAACCGGTGCTCAACGACATCGTCATCAACAAGGGGGCGTTGGCGCGACTGGCCCATATCAAAACCTATATCAACGACCGATACCTCACCACCTATAAAGCGGACGGGCTGATCGTTTCCACGCCGACCGGGTCCACCGCCTACAACCTGGCCGCCGGCGGGCCCATCATCCATCCCTCGGTGCCGGGAATCATAATGTCCCCCATCTGCCCCTTTACGCTGACCAACCGCCCGCTGATTATTCCGGATTCAGCCGACATCATGATTCGGCTGGCGCAAAAATCTTCGGACATCATGCTCACCTTTGACGGGCAGGTCGGACTGGATATCAGTGAAAAAGATACCATTATCGTTCGCAAGGGAATGAACCCCATTCAGATGATCGTGATGCCGGACCGCAATTACTTCGATGTTCTCAAAAGAAAGCTGCGATGGAGCGGCGGGCAGGTATAATGATTGACAAAGCGGATTCGTATCGATACAGAAACTTACCCGAACCATTCTTTAACCCGCACCTTCACGGGTTCAATGGAATCACTGCCATATGGGAATTCTAAAAAAACATCCGACGATTATTCTGGGCGTCGTCATCACGGCGCTCTTTCTGGTTCTCAGTATCCTTCGGGTCGATTTTCTCGACAACCTGGAGCTGAAATTCTATGACCTGCGAATGACGATGAGAGAGACCCCGGGCGATTCCGATGAAATCGTGATCGTGGATATCGACGACGACTCCATCGACAAACTCGGCCGGTGGCCCTGGCCCCGTTCCCTGATGGCTCAGGGAATTCAAAAGGTTCACGAAGCCTCCCCCAAGCTCATCGGCCTCAATATGATCTATAGTGAACCGGAGGAAGCCGGCGGGTTGAAGCAGATAAAGCTGTTGTCCGAGTTTATTCTTCAAGAAACCGGCGGCGACAATCCGAAAATTCTGCGGGCCATGCAACGGGCCCGGGAACAGCTGGACAATGACCGAAAACTGACCGCGGCATTGAAGACCGCCGACAATGTGGTGCTCCCGGTCTTTTTCAAAGAATCCCGAATCGTCACGCGAAACCAAAAGACCGCCGATGATGCCATCGCCTCCCGGGCGGTTCCCAATGTGGACGCCACCGGCCCCGGAGAAACCGCCGAAGCCGATACAATCAAGGCGCCCATCCCCCCCTTTCTGGAGGCGGCCGAAGGCATCGGCCACGTCAATCTCATCTATGATCCGGACGGCAAGGTCCGCCGGGACATCCTCCTGTTTCGGTATCGGGACCTCTACATTCCCTCGTTTCCCCTGCGACTGGCCGCCCTTTCTCTGGACATTTCCAACACCGATATCGAAGCCGACCTGGGCAGTTACGTGACCCTGGGCAGCCGCATCTCGATTCCGACCACCGCCGATACCCGAATGCTGGTCTCCTTCAAAGGCACGGAGGGGACATTCAAGAGCTACTCTTTTTTTGATGTCATCAACGACAAAATCCCCTTAAACGTCTTTTCGAATAAAATCGTTCTGATCACCCCTTCGGCTTCGGGCATTATGAACCCGTTCAGCACCCCCACCAGCCAACGAATGAACTTCGGCGAGTTCACCGCCAATGCGGTCTGGACGATCCTGAATCAGCAGTTCATTCGACAACCCGGGTGGGGTCCCATCGCCATCTATGTGATGATCGTGGTAGTGGGGCTGTTGATCACCCTGGTTCTGCCCCGGCTCAAGGCGATTCTGGCCGGTTTGACCTTCATCCTGTTTCTGGGACTTCTGGTGGGCAGCGCCATCTATCTTTTCGTATCCCAGGGGCTCTGGATCGAAATCACCTACCCCTTCCTTCAGCTGGTTTTCGGCTATATCGGGGTGGTCACGATCAATTTCTTCGTCACCGAAGCCGGAAAGGAGAAGATCGAGGGAGAATCCGCCGAAACCAACCGCATGCTGGGGCTTTCTTTCCAAAACCAGGGCATGCTGGATATGGCTTTCGATAAACTTCGAAAGGTGCCGGTGGATGAAGAAACCAAGGACCTGCTGTATAATCTCGGGCTGGATTATGAACGAAAACGCCAGTACAACAAGGCGGCCTCCGTGTATGAATATATCGAACGGTATGATCCCCACTATAAGGATGTCTCGGCCAAAAAGAAAAAACTACTCCAGGCCAGCGAAAGCATGGTCTTCGGCGACGGTCTGCTGAGCGGCGGCAGCACGGGGGGCGACCCGTTGCTCTCCGGCGGCAGCGAAACCCGCCCGACATTGGGCCGGTACGAGGTTTTAAAGCAGCTCGGAAAGGGGGCCATGGGCATCGTCTACCTGGGGCAGGACCCGCGAATCAACCGGACCACGGCCATCAAAACCTTTAAATTCACCGAGGGATTCGAGCCCGAAGAGGCGGAAAAACTCAAGCAGAAGTTTTTCCGGGAGGCGGAAAGCGCCGGCACCCTGTCCCACCCCAATATCGTGACCATCTATGACGCGGGGGACGAACACGATCTGGCCTATATCGCCATGGAATTTCTGGACGGGGACGATTTCCACAAATACACCAAGAAAAAGAACCTCCTGCCCATGCGGAAGGTGATCGAATATGTGGCCGATATCGCCGACGCACTCGACTACGCCCACCAAAAGGGGATCGTGCATCGGGATGTCAAACCGGCCAACATTATGATTTTAAAAAACAAAGTGGTCAAGATCACGGACTTCGGCATCGCTCGAATCACCGCCTCGTCCCAGACCCAGACCGGCGTGGTCAAGGGCACGCCCCATTATATGTCCCCCGAACAGATTTCCGGGAAAAAGGTGGACGGCAGATCCGATATTTTCTCCCTGGGGGCCATGCTCTACCAGCTGCTGACGGGCGAGCTTCCGTTTCGTGGAGACAGCCCGGCGGCCCTGATGCATCAGATCATGAACGTGCGCCATCCGGACGCCCGCAAAAGCAATCCCAAGATCATCAAACCCCTGGTCACGATCATCGATAAATCGCTGGAAAAAGACTGGGACAAACGGTACCAGCGGGCGAGCCACATGGCCAAACACCTGAGGATTCTGGGGGCCAAAATCGATGCCATCATGGCTCAGAAAAAAGCGGCCAGTGCCAAAAGCGCCTGATCATAATTTCCCCACCTGGTAAAGAGAGGGCTTTCGATGGTTGTTGTGGAATCGGCCGGATTAACCGACGTCGGTATGAAACGAAAAGGAAACGAGGATGCGCTCTTTTACGATGACGACCTGAAGCTGTTCGTGGTGGCCGACGGCATGGGCGGGCACCAGGCCGGTGAAATCGCCAGCGATCTGGTGGTGAAGACCATGAAGGATTACATGGTCCGGTTCAACAAAAAGAAAGCGGTCGAGGAACTGGCCGATTCCGACAAGACCCTTTCCAAAGACGCCAACCGGCTGATATCCGGCATCAACCTGTCCAATCAGGTGGTCTATCAGGCGGCCCTTAACAAGCGGGCTTTTCGGGGAATGGGCGCCACCCTGTCCGCGGTCTATTTCTCAGACGACACCCTGATCGCTTCCAATGTGGGAGACAGCCCCATCTATCTGATACGAAACCAGGACATCGAAACCCTATCGGTCCCCCATACGGTACTGGCCGAACAGATCGCCCTCAATCAGGACCAGGAGACCCGATTCGGCAAGGAATACAGTCATATGCTCACCCGTGCCATGGGGGTGGATGAAACCGTCAAACCCGATATCTGCGAGTTGCAGTGTTTCAAAGGAGACATTCTGGTGGTCGCCTCGGACGGGCTGACCAATAAAGTCTCCCCCGAGGAGATTTTGCAGATCGTCCTATCCAAAAAGCCCGCCAAGGCCTGCCGTACGCTGGTGGACATGGCCAACCAGCGCGGCGGTGATGACAATATCACCTTGATTGTGATAAAAGTAAAGCAGGTCCAACATCAACAAAGAGGATTTATGAACCGAATCTTTCGGTTTATTCGTCGCGGTTAGCTTAACAGCAGCAAAGGGGAATACCATGCCGTTAGTGACCCTGAGATTCAAAAAAGACCAAAAAAAGCTGGGCGAGTTTGTCGCCGAAAAGGGAAGGTCCCTCACCATCGGACGGCTCGAAGACAACGATATCGTTATCGAGAATCTGGCGGTCTCGGGCCATCATGCCAAAATCGACGCGGTCGGGGACAAGTTTCTGGTCACGGACCTCAACAGCAAAAACGGGACCTTCGTCAACGAGACGCTGGTCACACAGCCCCACTGGCTTCGTCACGGGGACGTCATCATCATCGGGAAACACTACCTGGTTTTCGCCTACACCTCGGAGGAAGACCCGCCCGAGCAAGCCCATGATCCCATGCAGGATACCATGATCATGGATACGGAGCAGTTCCGGAAGATGCGGGAAAAAAGCCAGGCCACTCAGCAGACCCGGCAGGACGCCCAAAAAGAATCTATGGGCATGCTCTCTTTTCTTTCCGGCGGTGAAGGTGAAATCGATCTCACCAAAAAGCTGACCAAGATCGGTAAAAACGCCTCTTCGGATATCGTCATCAGCGGCCTGACCATCGGTCAAACGGCGGCCACCATCAGCAAACGCCCCAACGGCTATTATCTCAGCTACGTGGGGGGGTTTTCCAAGCCCAAAGTGAATGGGGAAACGGTTAAAGAATCGGTCCAGCTGAACCAGTTCGATACCGTTGAACTCGGATCCCTGAAAATGCAGTTTCTGCTGAAAGAATAAGCAGCCGGCCCGATCCTCTCACCCGTTGCGAGAACCTCGTCCGGCAGGACCATCCATTCCGGCAGCATACCGGCCCCTTTCACCGCGGGTGATGAATTTAACATGTGGAGCATAGTAAAAAAATGAGGACCTCCTCCAATTCTCTTTTTTCAGACAAACGCTTCCTGGTTCCTTTCGTTGTTCTTGTACTGATCATCGGCGGCATTGTCTTTCTGTTTTTCACCAACGAAGATGTGGCCACCGAGCTTCGCCAGGTGCGGGAACCGATGCCCAATCAGTTTGTCGTCGGCATCGACGTTTCCGCCACCATCAGCACCGACATCCTCGGCAAACTTAAAAACGCGCTCATTTCCAGGCTTCGAAATTTCATCGGCGATGAGGCGGTCTCTTACACGGTGACCACCTTCGGCAATCCCGGTTGCGGAATGGACTCGGTATCTCAGGTGGTTTCCACCCAATCCCCGGACGACCTGATGACCTTCAGTATGAAGGTGGAAGATGAAATCAACGAGGTCGACATCACCAAGGTGGCGCCCCGGGATACCGCGCCCCTGACCACCCCTTTTTACAGCTTTCTTGAACACATTCTCCCCCGGCATGCCGGAGGGCGGATCATCATCTTTTCGGATCTCATGAACGATGACAGCGATTGCGACGAGCAGTTCATCTTTCCGGAAGAGGCCATCGTCGAGTTCGGAAAGAACAAAAGCGGCCAGATTATTTTTCTCTACCCCACGCCCCATTTGACCGACAACCCGGAGTTGAATCAGCGAATACGGGATAAACAGAATGAGTTTATCGCCCGAATGAAAGCCCTGAGCAGCCGGGGAAAGGTTCGTACCTTTTTTTATCACATTCCCGATGATCCGCTGGAAACCCTGGAGTTCATCCGGTCTCAACTTCAAAATGCCATTCCCACCACCATGTTCGACGTCGTATGGGAACGAACCTCCAAGGTCCTTCAAACCATCGTGTCGGCGGTCCGGGGATAGATGCGGATTCCCCGCTCCTGGGAAAGGAACCCGTTTTGAGTTCACCATCGGAATCGGCCCGGGCGGAGATCGATTTAGGCGCCGTCGGCCATAATGTCCGGGAACTGAAACGGGTCACCCGCCCGGGCGCGGCATTCATGGCGGTGGTCAAAGCCGATGCCTACGGCCACGGAGCGGTCGAGGTGGCTCAGACGGCCCTGGCCCATGGGGCGGACCGACTCGGGGTCGCCCGAATCGCCGAAGCCGTTCAGCTTCGAGAAGCCGGCTTGGATATACCCATTCTCATTTTCGGCTATACTCCACCGGAACGTGCTTCGGAGCTGATTCGCTGGAATCTGACCCAGACCGTTTACCGCCGGGATACGGCTGAAATGCTTTCGGAACAGGCGGTTGCCGTCGGAAAACGCCTGCCGGTTCACCTGAAGATCGATACCGGCATGGGACGGCTGGGGATGCTCTCCTTTTCAGCGGACGAAAACTCCACCGCTGTCGTCGAATCGATCGAGCCCATCTGTAGACTCCCGGGGCTGGCGGTCGAAGGTATATTCACCCACTTCGCCGCCTCGGATTCCGCGGACAAGTCCTATTCCCGGCTTCAGTTCGAGCGGTTCATGAACCTCCTGGACCGGCTCCGATCCCGAAGTATCGAATTTCAGGTACGCCACTGCGCCAACAGCGCCGGGATCATCGATTTACCGGAAACCCACCTGGATCTGGTCCGAGGGGGCATCGCCATGTACGGGCTTCCGCCGTCCGATGAGGTAAATCTTCGGGGAATTACCCTACTGCCGGCCATGGCCCTTAAATCCCGGATTATTCACCTGAAATCGGTTCCGGCCGGGTTCAAGGTGAGCTACGGCATGACCTATGAGACCCCTGCCCCCACCTCCGTCGCCACAGTCTCCATCGGGTATGCCGACGGGCTGAATCGGCTCCTCTCTTCCCGGGGCCACATGCTGGTCCGCGGAAGACGAGCCGCCATTGTCGGACGGGTCTGCATGGACCTGACCATGCTGGATGTGGGGCACATTCCGGAAACCCGGGTGGGGGATGAGGTCGTGATATTCGGCCGACAGGGAAAGGAAATGATTCATGTGGATGAAATCGCCGCCCTTTTAAACACCATCAACTACGAGGTGGTCTCCACCATCACCCGCCGGGTGGACCGCATCTATCATTCCTGAAGTGCTTCATTTTTCATCGAAT
>JGI12210J13797_10219408_pt1 | contig 11357 bp, 8 predicted proteins | sample ElkSlonscriptome_3_FD_13797 | JGI IMG/M metagenome (IMG submission 13797) | reverse complement strand
GTGAGCAGCTCGGTCGAATAGCCCAGGTCAACGGCCGCTGTTTTTCTTCGTGTTCTTCTTCGTGCGCTTCGTGTTCTTCGTGCGCTTCGTGTTCTTCGTGGTGAACTGCTCTTTCTAGGATCAACTCACGCAGGAAGGGTTGGTCAAACTCGGGAACGATCCGCCCGATCTCCGAGTGGTCGGCAAGCGCCTCCACGCGTTGAAAGATCTCGGCGACAAGCCGGTCGCCGACCTCCGGCACCCCTTTTCCGCGTACCATTCCTGGATGCCTGTCAAGTCGCTGAGCGCGGACTCGGCGAAGCTGACTCCGGTGGCTCTGCCAGCAACCGGACCCGGGTCGCCGCGTGTAATTGGCGAGCAGCTTCAGCCGGGCGGCCTTGTGCGCCTCATCGAAGATCACGGCATGGGTGATGCGCTGCTGCGGGCCACGCCGGAACATGCCCTGATAGAGGTTGTGTAGCACGAGGGTGGCGAAGGCGCGTTGCAGATGCTCATTCTGCGTGCCGTGACACTCGATCAGCGCTAATTGCCGCTCGTGCAACAGCGTGGGTGCGCCGGCGCCGGTGCCGAACAGACCGTAATCGTCCAGCTCATCGAGCCTTGTCAGCAGGCCCTTGTCCGGCTTCGGGTCGGCGCGCAACAGGTCCAGGAATGCGCCGAAGGCCGGGGTCCCGCCGCACTGACCCGGCCCCCAACCGCAGTCCAGATAGCTCTGTTTCAGCGCATGCCGCAGCCGACCGAGCTGCACGTCGCCCAGATCGGGAAAGATCGCCGCGAAGATGTCGCGCAGCATGCCAGCATTGTCCAGATAGGCCAGAGGGCCTTCACCGACCACCTCCATCGGGTTGAAACCCAGGCCGGCGTACTTGACGGCCAGCGGTGGCGTTTCCAGCCGTGCGGCCGGCTTTTCGTCAATGTCCTGGTGATAGGAAAATACAATCGGCGTGATCTCTTGGCGAAGGAGCTGAACACAGATGTTGATCAGGCCCGTCGTCTTGCCCATTCCCGGCAGGCCGAGGATCATCAGGTGTGGATTTGCCTCGATGCGGACCTGCTAGCGCAATGGCGTTCCGCCCTGCTCGCGGTGGCCGAGCAGGATCTGCGTCGGACCAACGCATCGAAGGCGCCCATCAGCTTGTCGAAGACCACCGCATCTAGGCCGTGACGCAGGGCCTTGCGGGCATAAAAGCGCAGGATGCGCGCCAACCAGGCGCGGTTGACCGTCTGCTCCAACGACGAGGCACCGGGGCCGAACAACTGCTGCCAGCGCTGGCAGGAGGTCTCCAGTTGCCGGTCCATCGCATCGGCCAGGTCAGCGGCACGGGCCGTTTTCAAATACCGCCGGAACTTGACCTCGATGAAGTCGAGCACGAGCGCATTCTTAGTTCCAAGGGAGACATACAGGAGATCCGCGCGCTCGTTGCTATCAGAATCGCGCCGTTGCGGCGCCCGAAACAGCTCGGGCACGTCATCGACCGGGACCAGGAAGCCCGTCCTCAGGCAGGGCCAGACCGGATCAGCCGGTTCGGCCCGCCGACAGTGATGCTGGACCAGAGCGATTGCGATCATCTCCTGTGTCGTCGTGCCCTCGCCGGCCAGCCGTAAGGCCAAGCGCCCGCTGACGGCTTTGAGCGCATCGAGCAGGAATCGGCAGTTGCGCGGGCTCGCCGACAGGCCCATCTCGCCGAGGGCGGCGTCCAGCAGACCGACCACTTCATCGAGACTGGCCGTGGAGGTGATGAGTTGCATGAAGCCCAGGTCATCGCGCTCCGGCACGCAATCGATGATGTAGGCGTCATAGACCTCCGGCAGGGCCGCGGGTGAGTCGAAGTACTCGAGCCCGGCGTTGCGATCCGCCGTCATCACCCAATCGCAGAGGCCATGCAGGTCACGCAGCAGCTCATCTTGGGCCGCACCAACCTCCGTGATCAATACCGGCCAGGCATCGTCGCCGCCGCCCAAGTGCCGCGCCGTCGCCCGCAGGATCTCAGCATGCAGACCGACCTGCCGCTTGGTCAGCTTGGCCTTAAACGGGTGCGGATCACCCTTTGGGTTCGGCGGCACGAACGACAGCCAATGCGGCACCCCGTCGGCGTGAAACTGCCGCGACGGGATCAGCATCAGGCCATGGGCCTCCAGGACACCGTCTGTCGGCAGCTCCGACACCGGCCGATAGGTCACGCGCGAGCGGAAGACATCGAAGGCGATGGCCACATGCGCCGGCGTGACGGGCTTGTCCGCGTCCCGGCGTGCCCACCGCAGCCGAGGCAGCACCACCCCGCCCGGTCGTGTGACGCTCTGTAACAGCCAGCGATCCTCCTCCGGCACGGCGCCGGCACCGCTGCGGCGACGCTCGGTCGTGGCGACCAGGAAGCGCCCGCTCTGGGCGCTGGAGCGGCCGGCCCCGGGAAACAGCTCCAGCTCGAAGCAGTGCTCCTGTTCATCCGGGGTTGCGTCGGCCTCCTCGTCGGCGGCCAGCGCACGCTGCGCCCGGCCGAGGGCGCGCGTCACCGGCATCGCATCGCCAGCGCGCAGCGCATGCACCCGGACGCGGCGATAGTGCGGATGCAGCTGCAAGTACCGACCAAGCTCTGCGGCCAGTGCATCGGCGGCCCCGGCCCCGACCCACGGCGCCGTCGCCTCGTCGCCGTCGAGCAGCCGCCCGAGCAACGCCAAGGTCGCCTTCGGCTCCGGGTCATCGGCCGCGACCATGGCCACCGCATGCAGGCCCAAGGTATCGCCGAAGACGAAGGTCTGACCGGGCTCGATGCCCGGCAGGAACGCAGGATAGTGGGCGCCGTTGATCGGCCGAAGCAGCTCGGTCAGGCGTTTGACCGTCAGCTTCCCGGCGTTGTCCTCCGGATAGCGATGGTAGGCCACCATGAGATCAAACCCCTGCTGCCAGGCAATCCGCAGCGGGTGGGTCGGCAGTACGATCAGCCCAAGGCAGGCACCGGACAGCGACTGCACCTCCAGGGTGTGAATCAGCGTGAGGTGCGGCTCCCCGGTCCGCCAGAGTCGCGACGCGGCGTCGACGTAGCCGTCCACCACCGGTAGTTCGTCGAGGTAGAGCACGCCAAGGGGGCCTTGGGTCGGCTTCAGCCAAGCGGCCAACTTTGCCGATGCCTTGGCGAGTGGGGCACCCGCGACGCTTGCGTCCATGGGTAGGAACTCGGGCTCACCGACTGCCGTACCGTCCTCCCGTACACGGATTCGCCAGCGCCCGAGCGCGCCATCACGGGCGATCCAGTCGTCGCTCAACTGACGAAATAGCGGCGAACAGAACAGCTTCGCGACCTTGCCCTGCCATTTGCAGAGGATGAAGCCCTGTTTTGCCGTCTCGAAGTGGGTCGGATCTTCCGGATGCTGCGCCAGCGTCTTGAAGGATTTCCTATCCGGCGCGATGTCGGCGGCCGCAAGCGCGAGCGTCGCCGCGGTCCGCGTCGGTGGTGCGACGGTAGCTCCCCCCGCAGCAGCATCGCCGAAGCAGAGCACGAAACTCTCGGTCTCGACGGGCTCGCAGGGGCTGTCGCCAAGCACGCCGACGCGGATCAGGGCATGAAAGCGCGCATGCTCATCGATCTCGTCGAAGTACTGGTTGCTAAAGGCGAACTTCTGCTCGGCTCGGCCGTTCGCGGGAACAGTCTCGTTTGCCAGAGCGTTCTGTCCGGCGATCACCTCGACTTGGAAGGTGATCGCTCCTTTGGGCAGCGGCCCTGGGAGAGTCTTCCATTTCACCGTCAGCGGCTTTTGCGCCGCCGCCGTGTCGGCGTCCAGACTCAGGCGATACTCAAGCTCCCCAACCGCCGTGTCGGTGAGTCCAGACCAAGCATAGGGTCTGCCGGAGTTTACTCGCCATGACTGGAGTTTGATGGCTTGCAGCTCTCCCGGCGGCGGCAAACAGAGGTTATTCAGCCAAAGCGCGGGCCTCTTAAACAGCCCATCGAGTGCTTGGTGCCGCGGCAGGCCATCGACAGACCGCAGATAGGCCAAGAGTTCCTCGGCAGCTGCCTGCTGGTCTTCGCCAAGGTTCAACGACGCCAGGCGCTGCTCCGGGGCGGCGCGCTTGCCTTGCGTCGGCAATAGGCGTTCGACGAGCAGTGCCGATTCTTCCAAGGCGGATGCCTCGGGGTGCGCATCAATCTTGACAGGCCAGAGACCGACAGCCGGGAGGGTACTGCCGAGCAATGCGCCGTCATCGCAGGCGCCGCAGAGGTAGCGAAGCGCCGGCAAAGGGGCTAGTGGGTTCCGCTGTTTCTGCCAGCCGGCCCGTGACAGCGCCTTGGAAGCAAAGCCTTTAAATCCGTGGGGTAGGCGTCCTTGGGCCTCCCTAACCGCTTCCGTGAACAGATTGGCCTCGCCAATCTCGGCGGTGGCGTTGAGGATGCCGTCGAGTCCCGCACCCGGTTGTTCGGAATCGATGAACAGCAAGGTCGGATCACCCTTGTCCTCCCGGCGCTCCACGGCCTGCGCTGCCCCGATCCGGCCTTCGGCTTGGCTTCCCGACTCTGAGACGACGGCGACACGCCATCCGGCAATTCCGTCTCGACACCGTGCCGCCACGACAGCATCGGCGAGATCAATCGGCAGACAACGCACGAAGGCCATGTTGCCGGGCTCGGGTTCCGGCACAAGCCGTTCGAGCGCGGCAACAACGACCGAGATCAGGGTGTCAGACATCAACGTCTCCCGCAGCACCGTGTCGGGGCCGTAGTTGTTTCATCGACTCCGCATCATTGACGCCGATCCAGAGACCAAGATCGCGCAAGCGACGTTCCAGCCAGGCCTTGTTCTCAAGCAACAGCTCTGCGGAGATCGACTGTCCGGGCGGCGCGCGATCCACATAGAGCCCGTGGCGGTCACGGAGCAGGGCGAGAAAGCGTTGCAATGACAACGGGACGGGCCGGTATGCTGCCGAGGCATCGCGCACATGCCGATGAACCAAAAAGTCCAGTGCGGCGGACGACAGGACGGTGGAGCGCGCAACCAATCGGGTCTGGTTACCGTCGATCATCCGGCGCACCTGTCGTTTCACGGCAAGGCCGTTTGGCCTATCGATCAGCAGTGCCGAGTCCAGTGCAGCGCGGAACTTTGCCTGCTGCTGCTTCTCGCCCATCAATGCGCAGAGGGCCTCGGCCATGCGTTCCGCCGGGTTGCGGTCCGTGGAACGCAGGATGCCCACAACGTCATCCGCGAGCCCTTCATTTTCCAGCGCATCGGCCAAGTATTTGCACTCCCGCTTTAGCTGTCTCCAATCGAGCTCGATATCGCCAGCCCGATCCCGCATTAGATCCCCGAGAAACCGAATGCTCGCCGTCGGATCGGGTCTATCTGCGGGCAGCCGGTCCATCAGATCTTCATCTGAAGATGCCGCGTCATCGATCACGCGCAACAGCATCATCCCGACGGGGAACCTGTCATAGCGCTGTAGACAATCCCAAACCGAGCCCTCCGACAGTTCTCGAAGCTGTCTATCCTGCCCCTGTGAGGCATCAACGAACAAGGGGATGCTTTGCTGCCGTGCGGGTTCCGGCACCTCGCCGGTCCTTGTCCAATCATTGACGATGTTGGCTGTCGAGAGCAGTACATTAACAAGCCCGAGCCCAATACCGGCCTCCAGCATCTGCAGGAATGCATGCCCTGGCATTTGCGCCCCGTAGACGGAGATGAAGGCCATCAGGTCCTCGCGCAGCCCATCGGCAGCGCGTCGGGCGAGCGGCATGCGGTTCGGGATCGGATAGTCGGAGGCCGCCCGCTTCGGCGCACTCTCGCAGAGTTGGGCCATGCGCACGGTCAAGAGTTCGTCGATCCCAATATCCGTTGCATCCTGTTCCCGAAAGTGGTCGGAGGCGAGGTTGGCGGCATGTTCGCCCTGGATCGTGCAATGGCGGCCGAACAGGGCGAGCAGCGGGTTCTGGAAGAAGTCCTCCGCCCCGACTCGAAATGGTGCGTCAGCCGCGGGGGTCAGCGTCTCTCCGGTCTGCTGTCCCGCCAGCAACGCCGTTAGCATCTCCGGCACGTTGCGCAGATGAACGGCCGTCTCTGGCAGGTCGATCCAGCTCGCGAAATAGTGGGTCGGGAAGACTCGCTGGACCTGTTCCTGCTGCCCCTCCGCGTGCCGTCGATTCTCCAGGCAGCGAGAGAGCAACAGGTCACCGAGGAGCGCTTTACCGATCTCGTCGTCAAAATCCTCGATACCGGTATCGGCGTTGCCAGCTAGTCCCGCAGCCACATTGGCAACGCTGGGCGCCTGCGGTCCTTTCCCGGTATCTTGACCGAAGGTGGTCACAAAACGTCCGCGGCCTCGCCGATGGCCGAACCGGGCCAGATAGAGCATCATCGGCATCATTGCGGAAATGTCGAAATCCTGAGGCGTAAACGGCAATGCCGGTTCGTAGATGCTAGTCCATAGGCGTGTGGTACGGGCCGGAGTCAGCACGCTCTCGACAATCTTGCGAACCGACATGTGCTTATCCTCTGCTGGTGCCTACTCGGATGCTTCCAAGAACGGATTAATGATTGTGATCTGGTCAGCCACCCGTTGACCGTGTTGCATATCCTCGGTCAGCAGTGTAATGCAGCCTGCTTCAAGCGCAGATCCAACAATGAGGCTGCGCGCGCGTTCCTGTTTGACCGCTTCGCCGGGGTTCTTGAGGAAGGCGTAAAGCCAAATGTTCGAGTCGATGAAGACCTCAGCGCTCATGGGTCTCGTCCCGCGAGAGAGGTTTGAAGCCAGGTACGACGCGCGGGTTACGCATCAGTTGCGCAATTGGACCATCGCCCAAGTCGTCGGTCGCTTCGCTCTGTTCGCGGTCAAACAGGAGCACGACCCGCACTGCTTGACCGGCGGGCAGACCCACCGTGGCGGGCAACGGGATGGATTGGCCTTCAATATTGGCTTCAAACTCGATTGCTTGCATTGCTGTCTCTCTGTAAGGATCTTCGCTGTGCGCTTGCGCTCGACACGACGATGACAATCTCAGCACCGAGGCATCGGTGCGGTCAGGCGACATCTCGTACGAACCGTCGATCAGCAGGCTTCCCGTAACAGGTGCTGGCGTCCGTCACGTTCCTCGACATGGATGCGAAATAGCCGTTGATCGTCGCTCGGATGCCATCCGCGCAGCTCGCGGGCGTCTTCGCCGGCCAGACGCTGCGTGAAGATCTCGAGGTTCGCGAAGATGCCCTCCTCGCCAACGCCGGAGAGTTGCATGCCGTCCTTCAGTTCCAACAGCAGGTGGAACAGTTCCAGACCCAGGATCAGGGTCTCGTGGTCGCCGTTGGCATAGCGGTAGATCAGGTGCAGATGGGTATGCAGGCGCTCCAGGCCATCAGCGGCGGGCGGCAGGGCCGGCTCGAGGCGAAACCGGTCTAAGGGCTTGATGACCCAAAAGGCGCTCTCGGTGGGCGTGCGCCCACTGATGCGCAGCGGTACGCCCTGCGCGAGCTGTTCGGGGGCGAAGGCGAGGCGCGGCAGATCCTCAAGGCGCGCGATGCCGAGGCAGAGGTCCTGGGTCAGGTCATGCAAGGCGTCATCGGGCATGGTCGGTACGGCCCGGAACCGGGACAGATGACGCCCGTGCATCAAGCCGACGCCGGCGTCCCCGCGCAGCCAGGCCTCGCGTCTGGCATTGGCGAGCTGCTCCGGGTCGCCGGTCTTGGGGGGCAGCGCGCAGCAGTTTGCGGTCGATGAGCGGATCGGATTCCAGGGCCGGGTCGAAACGGGCCATCTCGGCCGCCAATTCCCCCTGCCGCCGCGGCGAGGTCGCATCGAAGATGCGCCGGCCGAGCGAGACCGGGCGCTCGTCCGGGTTTGCGTGCAGGTCTGCGCAGGCGTCGATGCCGAACAGACCGTAGGACAGCGCGGCGCGTAACTCGCGGGCGGTGATGTGGATCTCGCCGCGTTGATGGCAGGCCTGAAGCAGATTCGTGAGCTGGGCGCGCAGTCTGGGGCCGGCCTCGGGGTCGCGTAGGCGCTGGACCGATTGCCAGGCGGTGCAGCGAGCCTGGGCGGTGCAGGTCGCGCAGGGCTGCCAATGATCGGTGTCGCCGCCGAGAAGCCGGTCGATCAATGCGTTGATGAAGTCGGCGCTCGGCCGTTCCTGTCCGGGGACGATGCCGCCTACCAGTGAGCGGCGGTTGAGATCGATGAGGCGAAGCTGGGTCTGAGCCGGCTGCTGGTCGAACAGTAGCAGGCCGCGCAACGCGGAGGTCAGCCAGGTCGTCTCGTTGCGGGTCTCGATCCATTCCAGCAATTTGCCGTTGTTGACGGCGACCAGATGGACGCGGTCTTGCGGGAAGTCCGGCTGCTGAAAGGGCGCGAACAGCTCGTCGAGTAGGTCGTTGGCGTCCCGGCCCTGCCAGGCGGCGGCGCCGTCGAGGTTGACCATGAGGCGGCGGCCATCGGCGAGCTGGGTCTGCCAGACTCGGCGCGACGACTGGATGTCCTCGACGCCGAGACGCCGGACCAGGTGTTGCAAGAAGGCGGTCTTGCCGTCGCCGGCGTTGCCGAACAGGATGACCAAGTTGACGCGTTTGTTGCGGATGTCATCGAGCAGGATCTCATCGAGCCGGGTCTCGACGTAGGTCTCCAGCGCGAATGGCGAATCCAGGCCGCGGGTCTCGACATTGCCGTAGCGTGAGCCGGGGTAAGTGCTGGGCAGTTGTTTGAGCCAGGGGACTTCGCTCTCGGTCAGCGGGACCGGCGGCTCGTGCAGGCTTGGGATCGGTGGGTCTTGGTTCGGCTCCAGATCCCGCAGGAACTCCCCTGCCTCGAGGGCGTCGCGGAAGCGCTGTGCCGGCTCCGGCGCAGTGGCGCGGTCGAGAAACGCTCGTAGGCCCTTTAAGTCGTCGACGCCGTCCCAGCATAGGCCCAGGTCCTTGCGCCGCTCCGCGCCGTGCAGGAAGGGCTCCCGGTCGGCCAATGCCTCGAACAGACTGGCGGCGAGGGCGTAAATGTCGTCGCCGGGCTCGATGCCTGTGCGATCCTGTACCGCCGGACTTGCATAGGGCAGCGTGCTGCGGTCCGGGGTCTCGCCAGCGCGCAGTACCGTATCGTAGTCGGTCAGGACGACGCTGCCGCCTTGGACGATGATGTTGCGGGGGCTGACGTCGCCGTGCACGAGACCGACACGATGCAGTTGGGAGAGCCCGTCGCAAAGCTCGCGGAGCCAGCGCCGGACCAGGGTCTCGTCGGACGTCTCGCCGATCTCCTCGGCATAGAGTGTCAGAACGCCATTGAGGTCGTCCAACGGCATGCCCTCGACCCAGCGCAGCAACGCGGCGAACCGATCCGGCTCCCATTCCGCGGCGATCTCGTGAATGGCGGACAGATTGGGGTGGGTCGTGTAGGCGCGTGCGAGCTTGTAGGCACGGATCGCGGTCTTGCCGACCGCCTCGTCGCGGACCAGCTTGGCCACGTAGGTGCCGAAGCGCTCGTCGGAGTCGGTGTCCAGCTCGACGACCTTAAAGGTCTGACCGACCCCGCCGCCGCCGAGCCGGCTGATGACCTTGTAGCGGGATTGTTGAAACGGGACGATCGTGTCCTCGTCCCAGAACTCAGCGCCGGGAAGTGGTGATTCCGCAGTGCCGTCCGCGGTCGCACCGTCACCGATCTCGGCAAGCCGGGCGCTGATGTCTTGCAGCGACGCGCGGGTCTCGGGAACCTCCTCACAGCCCGCCTCCAGCACGGCATCGGCGGCCTGGGAGAGCGGATCATCGCCGTCGAGCGTCACGCGCAGCGAGGTGCAGAGGCCGAAGGTGTCGGAACGGGTATCGGCGATGGCGAGACCAGCCCTTCGGACCTCCGGGGCATAGTAGTCGGCAAGCTCGCCGAAGTCTGTCGCCGCGGCGGCGACCGTGGTCGCGTCTCCAAGCCGGGTCAGGTTCAGCTCGGTAAACAGCGGGCGGTTGTTGTGACGGACGCGCAGACTGCGCGGCGTGATCTGCCGGTGCAGGGTCGGCCGTTGCTCCGGCCCATCGGCCGGCTGGTGCAACTCGGCGAGGGCAGCGACGGCGGCGCGGGCTTAGTCGAGCCGTGCTTGCGGGGTCCAGTCGCCGTCGGCCCGACGCTCCAGCAACGATGGAGCAGCAGGATCGACGAGAGAGAAGAAGTACAGCTCGCCGGGGTAGCCGTCGGCCTCCTGGAAGGAGTCGAGCAGGCTCGGCATGCAGGCCGCCTTCTGCCAGTGCTGGATGGTGTCGAATTCGCGGCGGGCCAGATCCAGGGGCTTGGTCTGGTCGGTGGCGGAGAGGTCGTACAGGTGCAGGATGACCCGGTCTCGCCGGGTCGGATGCTGGCCTCTGTAGATACGATGAAAGGCGTCGGCCGGGTCCGACAGGCGCTCCAGGTTGATCAGGCCGGCGAAGGTGCGCAGCTCTCCGCGCAACGCCACCTTCACGCGCGGCTCAAGCAATTGCGCGGCCAGGTCGATCTCGTTCGGGGTCAGTTGTCCGGCGCCGTCGACATTGAGCAGCGCCTTCCAGTCCGCGAGGCCGAAGACTTCAATGCCCCTGGGCCGCGGTCGCGCCTTGTCGTCAAAGCGGGCGTTGTCTCGGGTCAGCAGCAGCTTGCCCGAGACGAAGCCTGGGTCAAGCCGAGTGCGCAGTCGCCCGGCGATGCGTTTGGCCTTGTCGTTGATCCGGTCGGTCGGCCTCGGTATCGACGGTCGGACCCTGCTTGCGCAGGTAGCCTGCATCCCAATGCTTGACCTCGATGGTGGACACCCCCGGTGGACCGATGGCAACGATATCGATCTCGTCGGCGCGCCGGCCCGTGTGCTGGGCGTAGCTCAGGTTGGAGAGCAGCACCCAATGGGCGCCCACGGACTGGAGCTTGGCCTTCAGACGCTCGACGGCCTTGCGCTCGCTCTCGTTGACGAAGACTCCGCAGGGGATGTGACGAACCATGATGATCGAGTCCTTGATGGCGACAGATCAATCAAGTCTGACCGAAATCGGTTGAAACTGTCCATGGACGATGTTTCCTACCGAATTGACTTAGTCCTTTGTTACCGACTCAATTGCGCGAAATCGCCTTGGACGCAAAAGTTTCCGCGTTTACTGTTGAGTTCCGGCTTTTATTTTTAGTGTCCAAGTTTATTTTGCACCACGGCGAATCGCTGGCTCAGGCTGATTCATTCAACGGTCACGGACTTGGCGAGATTACGCGGTTGGTCGACATCGGTGCCTTTGAGTACCGCGACATGATAGGCCAGCAGTTGCAACGGCAGCGTGAAGATAAGGGGGTCGATCAGGTCATCGGTCTGGGCTACGCGGATGACCGTAATGCCGGGCTCTTCTTGCATCGATACTTCGTCGTCGGCAAAGACGAACAATTGGCCGCCGCGGGCGCGAAC
>JGI12210J13797_11228488_pt1 | contig 11360 bp, 4 predicted proteins | sample ElkSlonscriptome_3_FD_13797 | JGI IMG/M metagenome (IMG submission 13797) | reverse complement strand
CAGAGACCGCCGACAGCCAGCAGACCCAGCTCATCCTTCTAGAAGACCTAGCTATTACGGAAGCGCAGGGGGAGTCGGCTGACGAGGACGGCTCCTACGGAACCATTCATAGCGATCGCCTCCAGCAGGTGATTGAGGGTCTCCAGTAGCGCGAGTACAGCGTCTACTGCCTGTCGCCTACTGCCAATCGCCAATGAGCAGGAATGGTGCCCAAAGTCCAGGACGCGACAGATTGTCGCTGTCAATGGCGGCAATTTGGGCACGCTGAAGCGCTTGGGCTTTAGTCAGGTCTACATCGCCTAATGCCTCATAAAAGCGATCGACGATTGTTGTAGTGGCCTCGTCATTGATCAGCCACAGGGAGGCCACAGCGCTACGGGCTCCAGCTTGTACTGCCACACCTGCCAACCCCAACGTGGCGCGGGTATCGCCGAGGGCCGTCTGACAGGCTGAAAGCATCAGCAGGTCGATTTGCTGAGTGCCCCCAGACTGGCGCAGGGCTGCCTCAAGCTCGCCAATGGTGAGTTTTTGCTTATCGCCAGTCACCAAGAACGTATCTTGAGGCTCGGCGCCAAACTCTCCATGGGTGGCCATATGAACAATGGAGTACTCATTTTCCCGCAGTTCTTCTTGCAGAGTTTTCAGAGTAAATGCCTCGTTGAGAAAACTTTGGCTACCCGGAAGCCGTTGCTTAACTTTCTCAAGCTCCCGATCCACGCCAGCTAAAGCCGCAAAGGTTTGATCGTCCACCGTTGCAGCTTCGCTCAAACCCAACGCCAACGCCCGCAACTGCCGCTTTGGAGCAGGTGTCAGAGTGGTCAGGGAAAGGCTTGGGGTAGTGGCAATGGCATAGCGCTGAACCAAATACTTCTCCCCGTCAAATAAGGCGGCCATGGGGGCACTACGGAAAACGCCATCCTGCACGAACACCAGCGTACTGACGCCTGAGGCTTCTAGGTCAGCGGCAAAGGGTTGAATAAGCAGATCGTAAAGTGGCTTGGCGATCGCCGGATCATACTCTTCCAAGCTGTACAGACTTTCCTCTAGGCCAATGCGAAAGTCATTGACCGCTCGATTGATCGCTGCGGCGCTCTTCGAAAGCCACTCCACCCGTCGCCGCCCGTCCGGCAGCGTCAGCACCACAGCAGTGCGATTGTCCGTGATAAAGGTGCTGAAAATGCCTGTATCTGGGTATGTCGCGCTGGCCGCATCGTCAGCGTCTCCAGGGTCAATAGACGCCAAGATAATGCACTCGTCTCCAAAGTAGTTCTGCAGCTCCGCCAGCCGGAGGGAATCAATGGTAGTCAGGGCAGCGCTGATGTTGTCTGCTCTGTCGTCATCCTCTTGCGGCAGCACCATTTCGGATGGGGGGGCTTGGGCCAGATGCAGTTCTGCTAGCTCCCGGTATACCGGCTCCACTGCATCGCGAAAATCGAACTGTAGGTCGCGGTCCGCTGTCAGGATATCGCTACGGATTTTTTCCAACGTCGTTACGGCCGCTTCGTAAGAGTCGATAGCGCTCTTAGCCTCCTGTTGCTTGTTCAAAATCCGCCCAGTTTGCCATTGCCAGAGGTACAGGCTATCTCGGGATTTGAGGGCTTGATCAGCGGCCCACTCAGCATCCTTGGTGAAGGATAGGGCTTTGGAATAGCGCCGATCGCATTCGTACAGGTGGCCGAGCTTGCCGTAGGCAAAGGACTGGGCTCGGTAGTCACCGGTGGCCTGGGCCGTAGCGATCGCCTGCAGCAGCAGCGCCTCAGACTGCGCACGAACCGGGCTACCCCGCTGTATCTGATTTTGGGATGGCAGGCAGGCAAACCCCGCGAGGGATTCCCGAGGGACATTGAGAGATAGGGTCAGCGGCAGCAGATTGGCGAGGTCAATGGTGGCGTAGGCTTTGGTTCTTGAGGCGGGAAGTTGGTCTAGGAGAGCCACAGCTTGGGCATGATAGGATGCGGCTACCGTCGGTTGCCCTGCCCGGTGATAGGCCGGCACCAGGCTCAGCAAGGCCCGAACTTTGTCTTGCTCATCATTCGCTGCTGCAAGGCTCTGATTAAATGCCTCAATGGCTAAGGCGTTTTGCTCGCGGGCCTCTTCCCGTTCGACTGCAGCGGTATTCGTTGCGCCTTGGTTGTCCCCTCGCGCCTCGGCATCATCAGCGCGGCGATCGCTGATGCGGGAGCGCTGCATATAGACGCTGCCCAGGCTATTGGTCGCAGCGGCGATGTAGGCGGAATGACTGAGGCTTTGCGCTAAGTCTAGACTCTCTTTGAGTGCGGATTCTGCCAGCATATCGCTGCCCCGGAGGCGGTAAGCTTCCCCCAGGCTACCCAATGCCGCCGCTGCTCCAGGGGTGTCCTCCGCTGTTTGCGCCATGCCGACCGCACTGTCCGGTTGGCAGGTTTCGCTCAGAGCCTTCTCGCTACTGTCCCCCTCATCAATTCCACTCTCATCTGCTCCAGGATTGCCCAGGCCACAAAGCAGTCCAATTGCCTGCTGATACTGCCCCAGTCGGCTGTAGGTTTGGGCCTGTTCTGTGAGCATGCGTCCCAGCTTTTCTGGGTTATCCAGCTGGGCATAGGCCTGCACCGTTTGTGCCCAGTACAGTAGAGCGCTATCGGCATCCCCCAACCGTCGGTAGGCGCGGGCTAGATTCTCTGCCGTGATGGCCTGGTTCTGCAGGTTGCCAGCGGTGATGTAGGTGTCGAAGGCGGTTTCCCAGAAGGCGATCGCGCTCTGGAAGTCTCCCCGTTGATACTGCTCTACCCCCTGCTGAACTTGGTCACGAGCCGATGTCTGCTGCTGCGCGAGGGCCGGGTCTTGGGCGATCGCCTGTTGAGGTGCCCAAAGCTGTCCTATGGCAAGGGAGAGCGCTAGCCCAAGGCCAAACAGGATCAGGATGGGGCGGCGCTTGAGTTGGTGGGGTAGACGAGGCACAAGAGCACTCCTATCGGGACGATATAGGACAGTCGCTGCGGTTTGAATTCAGCGGTTTGAATGTTGGGAATTGGGAGCAATAGGGCGTTTAGTCCCACCAGAGATTATATTATCGCGATTAGAGAATGAAGCGACATATCTGCCCTGACAGAAACTGCCCTGATGCAGAGCGGCAGGGCAGACGGAGGGTATGGGCCGACAAGTTGCGATCGCCCGTATATCTGGCTGTCGGTGGGCCAGACCTGCAGGCAACAGACCCATTGCTTTCATTCACCAAACGGTATCAAGCTGGAACCTGGGGCTAATATTCCGGCACAGAGGAATCCACTTCCCGACTCCAGGCCAAAATACCGCCGGTCACGTTTGTCCCCTCAATGCCCGCATCCTTGAGAAGCGCTAGGGCCTTTGCCGATCGCCCGCCCATCTTGCAATGGGCAATCAATCGATGGCCATTGACGAGATCTTTCACTTTGGTCAGACCGTCGCCGCTTTCGATATCCGGCAGGGGAACGAGCACCGATCCTGGAATTTGGGCAATCTCGTACTCGTTGGGGTTGCGCACATCTAGCAGCACATAGTCCTCAGCATCGCTGTCCAGCAGCAGCTTCAGCTCCTGCACCGACATCTCAGCGATCGCTGCTTTCTGCTTGGCCTCTTCCGCCTTCGCCTGGGGAATGCCGCAGAACTGCTCATAGTCAATCAGCTCTTTGATGACGGGGCGCTCGGGGTTGGGGCGCAGCTTTAGCTCACGGAATTTCATGTCTAAAGCGTTGTAGAGCATCAGCCGACCGCTGAGGGTGTTGCCCTGGCCCAGAATAATCTTGACAGTTTCGGTAGCCTGAATGGTGCCAATGATGCCACACAGCACCCCCAACACACCGCCCTCAGCGCAGGAGGGAACTAGACCCGGCGGTGGTGGCTCGGGATAGAGGTCGCGATAGTTGGGACCACCCTCGTAGTTAAACACTGTGGCCTGACCCTCAAACCGAAAGATAGAGCCATAGACATTGGGCTTATCCAGCAGAACGCAGGCGTCGTTGACGAGATAGCGAGTGGGGAAGTTGTCGGTGCCATCGACGATGACATCGTAGTCCCGCATCAGGTCCAGGGCATTCTCAGATGAGATGCGGGTGTTGTAGAGGTCTACCTGGCAGAAGGGGTTGATCTCCTGGATGCGCTCTTTGGCGGACTCGATTTTGGGTTTGCCGACGCCAGAGGTGCTGTGGATGATCTGACGCTGCAGGTTGGAGCGATCGACGACGTCGAAGTCGACGATGCCCAATCGGCCCACGCCAGCAGCGGCGAGGTAAAGCAGCAGGGGGGAGCCGAGGCCGCCGGTTCCGATACAGAGAACGCTGGCGGCCTTAAGGCGTTTTTGCCCCTCTAGCCCCACCTCCGGCAAAATTAGGTGGCGAGAGAAGCGCTCGTATTCTTCGCGGGAGAGCTGGACGTCGTCCAGATTTGGATTCAGCATGGCAATCTAGCTTCGATGCAATGTGCAATGTAGGAACAAGTGCCCTCAAGGGCGCACGTCTGACAGCGTTGCTTGTGTTGAAAGCGTTATGGGCGAGGCGTTACAAGCAGCGCTTCAGGCTGAAATTGCCTGTCGTCATCAAGCCTCCAGCATAAGACATCTTGAGCCTTACCGTGGTGGACGGACACAATGATATACGAATAGTGGGACCAGGCGATCGCGCGATCGTATTTGGATGGCAACTTGAGGGCCAAATGGCAATAAAAGCTGTGCCCAAACACCTCGGTATTCAAACAGGTCACAAGCTCTGCATGACCTGCTCTATATGACGTGCCGCGACGTCCGCCATCCGAGCGCCGCACCTTGCCCAGACGGACATGTCTTACCCCAGCTCCGACCCAATCCAGCTCTGAAGCGTCTCCACCACATCCTCCAGCGCAATCTCCTGGGCCTCGTGGGTAGCCCGCTTCACTACCTCTACTTTGCCCTGCTTGAGCGATCGCCCTGTCACAACGCGGTAGGGAATACCAATGAGGTCGGCGTCTTTGAACTTGAAGCCCGCCCGACTGTCCCGATCGTCCAGCAGGGTGTCTATGCCCACTGCATTGAGTTTGGCGTACAGGTCTTCGGCGGCAGTCATCTGGGCTTCATCCGTGATGTTAGGCACAATAATAATGGCCTTGTAGGGAGCGATCGCCACCGGCCAGATAATGCCGTCTTTGTCGTAGGACTGCTCGACAGCAGACTGGGCCAGCCGAGATACTCCAACGCCGTAGCAGCCCATGACTAAAGGTTCCTCGCTGCCCGACTCAGCCGCATAGGTGGCCCCCAGCGCTTTAGAGTACTTAGTGCCCAGCTGAAAGATATGACCAATCTCAATGCCCCGAGCCGACTGGATGGTTTGGCTGGGGTCATGAACCGCGCGATCGCCTACGGCGGCGGACCGAACATCGACCTGGGCGCTCGGCAGCGTAAATTCTTTGCCCCAGTTGCCCCCCACCACGTGATGGCCCGCCTCGTTGGCCCCTGTGACGAAGTTCGCTAGCGCTGCAGCAGTGTTGTCCACCAGCCGTAAAAACTTAGGCGCTAGATTCTGCGTGGTTTTGATATAGTCGTCCGATATGTCGGGGGCAATGTAGCCCAGGGGAAGGGGCTCAGACGCCCAGGTCTGCTGGGCCTCTGCATTGGGCACCTCTAGGGCAATCACAGCGCTACCGCCATAGTCCGCCGCCCTTTTGGACAGCTCATTAAATAGCTTCGTTTCGTTGACGTCTTGGTCACCGCGAATGCTCACCAGCACCAGCACAGCCGCCCCGTTGTCATAGGTCACCTGGTACAGAACGTTTTTGACAATTTGCGTTGGCGAGCAGCTGAGAAACTTTGCCAAAGCGGCAATGGTAGGCGTGTTGGGCGTGTCTAATTTCTTGTAGGCATCGAAGCTGGAGGGCACCGCATCTGGTGGCACAGACACGGCCTTTTCTAAGTTGGCAGCATACTTGCCGTCTTCAGTGTAGAGCACCTCGTCTTCCCCCGCTTCCGCTAGCACCATAAACTCCTGGGAGCCTGCCCCACCGATCGCCCCTGAGTCGGCATCCACAGCCCGAAAGGCCAGCCCGCAGCGCTGCAAAATGCGGCAGTAGGCATCATGCATGGTAGCGTAGGTCTGCCTTAGGCTCTCTTCACTGCTATGAAAGGAGTAGGCGTCTTTCATAATGAACTCGCGCCCCCGCATCAGCCCAAACCTAGGCCGAATCTCGTCGCGAAACTTGGTTTGAATTTGGTAAAGATTGACGGGGAGCTGCCGGTAGGAGCGAATCATATCCCGCGCAACGGCGGTGATCACCTCTTCGTGGGTTGGGCCAAGGCCCATTTCCTGGTCTAGCCGATCCGTCAATGAGAACATGATGCCCTCGGCTTTGGTGTAGGTGTCCCAGCGCCCCGACTCTTGCCACAGCTCGGCGGGCTGGATTTGAGGCAGCAGACATTCCTGCGCTCCGGTGGCGTTCATTTCTTCTCGCACAATCTGGGAGACATTCTGCAGCACGCGCCACATTAGGGGAAGGTAGGCATAGACGCCCCGCGCAACGCGGCGGATGTAGCCTGCTCGCACCAGTAGCTTATGACTGGGGATTTCTGCTTCGGCTGGATCTTCTTTGAGGGTGACAAAGAGCATCTGGGACAGCCGCATAGTGAGTTCCTGTGTGGGTTGACGGAGGTTGATTGACGCTACTATAGCTTGTTTCTGAGTCAAACTTGAGGTCCAGAACGCTGTACGAATACAAAATCCTGCGCCAAGGCCGCGCTTGTCGTAATCCTGCACTATGTGACTGGGAAGGCCTTTCCTGTTGGCTCTGCAGATCGCTCAAACGCGATACACTCTGAGCTATAGAAAAATTGCTGCGATCGGCCAGGAGAACCAGATGGGAAGTATGCTCGGTTTTGGCAAAGTATCTGGTGCGCTCTATCCGCTGGGAGTGGGGCTGGTTGTGCTGTGGCCTGTTGCTGGGACGGCGCAGAGTGTGATTTTGCCTGACGCATCTTTAGGGGAGGAGCGATCGCAGGTTATTCAGAATTTCAACGGTGCGCCGAATGAAGTCATTGCTGGTGGGGCTCAGCGGGGGGCAAACCTGTTTCACAGTTTTGAAGAATTCAATATTGCGGAGGACAGGGGAGCTTTTTTTAATAGTCCGGCAGGGCTGGAGAACATTTTTAGTCGGGTAACGGGGGGCAATGCCTCCAATATTCTTGGGGCGCTAGGAACAACTGGCGTTTCGGCACCGGATCTGTATCTGATGAACCCAAATGGGATTGTGTTTGGGCCGAATGCGAGCCTGGATTTAGGTGGAGCCTTCACTGCGACGACGGCAGACGCTATCGGCTTTGGTCAGGAGGAATTTAGTGCGCTGATACCAGGGGTGCCTTCGGATCTCTTGTCAGTGGCTCCGTCGGCATTCTTTTTTAATCAAGTGCCCGGGGCGATCGTGAATCGTGCGCAGGGTGGGACAGGCGATCGCCGTGGGTTGGTCAATAGCGGTGGAGTGACATTGTTGGGGGGCGATGTTGTGCTTGAGCAGGGGTTTGTGATGACGGAGACTGGTGCGATTCAAGTTGGCGGACTTGCTGGGCCGGGCATTGTTGAACTTGGTTCTAACGGAGGCTTGACGTTTCCTACAGCTGTAGCACGATCAACTGTCAACATTGCAGATGGGCGTTTATCGACCTTAGCAGGTGGAAATCTGGCAGTCTGGGCCGATGCACTTCAGGTGTCTGGCTCATTCATAATCACGTCTACCCCATTAGCGGTTAGGGCAGGTGATATCGCTATTGACGCAACTTCCGTACTCCTTCAAGAGAACAGCTTCGTTAGCTCAATTGGTCTCGAAGGCTCATCTGGCGATATAGGTAACATCACCATCATCACTAGCAATCTTGAAATTCAAGATTCAGAGATAACCTCATCAACATTTGGAGCAGGTAAGGGTGGAACTATCAGAATTAACGCTGATGAATCCATAAACTTATATGATCAGGCCTCGATTAACGCGCCAACCCTTGGCCTTGGTCCAGGTGGAACCATCATTATTGATGCTGAGCGTCTAAGTCTTATCGAGGGCGCAACTATCAGAACTATTATCATCAATAATCCTGGTGCCGTGACTGCTAGAGACGGCGGCGATATTACAATTAGAGCCTCTGAGTCAATCACAATTGATGGGCAATCGCCCCTAATCCCATTACTCGTTTCATCGATCATTAGCGAGGTGGGGGAGGGCAATCAAGGTAACGGTGGCGATATCACGGTTGAGGCAGGAACCTTAACATTAACGAATGGGGGGCGAATTTCAACGGCCACTCTCGGTTCAGTTGGAAATGCAGGAAATTTGACAATCCGCGCAGATGAGATCGATCTCAGCGGTGCCGCAACTTTCCCCGATAGCCCTTCTTTCCCAGGTGGAGGATCTGTTTCAGGTGGCCTTTCCAGTGCTGTCATTATGGGCGTGAGCACAGAAACGATGGGCGGTACCGTGCTTATAGAAACACGGCGTCTGTCGCTACAGGACAGTGCTAGCATCACGGCTTCATCCGCTGGGGGGTTAGGCACGGCGGGTAGTCTGATTATCCGCGCTATTGAGTCTATTCAGATCGATGGTCAAACAGGGCCTCGAAATAATCGAGGAGCCATCCTTTCCTCTGGTCTGTTTGCTGAGCTGCAAACAGCCGCTCAAGGTGTAGGAGGTAATCTTTCTGTTGAAACAAATCGATTAAGATTACTCAACGGTAGCGTTATCAGCACTGCGACCTTCGCGGAGGGTGATGCTGGTAATCTCACAATTCAAGCGAATTACCTTGAGGTTTCAGGCACCGATGCTGATGGTTCTTCTGGGGTAATTAATACAGGCGTTGGTTCAGATGCTCTCGGTAATGGTGGAGATCTACAGGTTGATGCAGATCGGCTGATGCTCCAAGATGGTGGCCAGATTTTGTCTGCTACCTTTGGCCAAGGTAATGCTGGAAACATTACAGTTAATAGCAATCGTATCGATATCATTGGTAACAATTCTGATACTAGCATTGCTAGCTCTGTAGCAGTATCTGCAGTAGGAAATGGCGGTGATATCAACGTACGCTCTAATCGCTTAACATTGCGCAGCGGTGGTCAAATCGGTGCTAGCACAAGAGGGCAAGGCAATTCAGGCAGCTTAATCATACGTGCTAACAATATTCTTATTCTCGATAACTCAGAAAATCTATTTAGCGGCTTTTTTACCAACGTTGGCGAGACAGGCATCGGTAATGGAGGAAATCAGCAAATTTACGCCGATCGCCTGCTCGTATTGAACGGGACTAGAATCTCCTCTGCAACAAGTGGAGCTGGGACCGCTGGTGACATTACTATCGCGGCGGACGAGGTTCGTATCGCAGGTAGAGATAGCGGTGGTTTCTTGAGTACCGTTCTCGCACCGGTCAATTTATCAGGTGTAGGGGATGGCGGCGATGTGACGATTCAGGCCGAGCATTTGCTGCTTCGAGATGGTGGAGGCATCGAAACATCTACCCTAGGGCAAGGGGATGCAGGTTCTATCGAGGTTGAGGCTGACATCGTTCGCTTAAGCGGATTCAGCACCATTGACGACGATATCACCATCAGCAGTGGCTTATTTGCTCCCGCTTCATCAGAGGCTACAGGTGAAGGCGGTGACATCCGAATTCGCGGCGATCGCCTCATAGTCTCTGATGGTGCATCTATTACGGCAACGACAGACGGCAGCGGTAGCGCAGGCCAAATTGATATTCAGCTGTCCGATAGTATCTTGCTTGATGGGGCGAGAGAAGACGGTTTCCCCAGCGGTATCTTTGCCCGTACCCGCGATACAGCAACTGGCGCTGGTGGGGACATCACCATGAGCGCAGATCGACTTCGCCTCAGCAACGGAGCCATTATCGCGGCCCAAACCCTAAACGACTTTACCGGCGGCGATATTGCTATCACAGCTGACACTATTGAAGCCGTAAGCGGTGGCCAAATCACTACTAGTACCGCTGGCGCTGGGCCTTCTGGCGATATTTCACTCAGTGCCAACAACGTCATTACCCTGACAGGCCAAGATCCAACCTTTAGCGATCGCCAAGCCCTAAGAAACAACCCCGAGGCCGCATTCCCTAACGAAGGACCCGCCAGCGGCATCTACGCCAGCACACAGCGCAACGCCAGCGGCAGCGGCGGCAGAATTGTCCTTGCTACGCCAAACCTCACGCTGAGCGATCGCGCCATCATCTCGGCTCAGAGCGATGGCAGCGGCACCTCTGGCACCATTACCTTTAATGTGACCGATATCCTCGCTCTTACCGACAGTGATATCCGCACCGCTGCCACCAACAGTTCCGGCGGCGACATCCGCATCAACACCGCCCAAACGACCCAAAATGCCCTCACCATCCTAGACGGCGATAGCGACATTACCACCAACAGCCTCGGCGACGGTGGCAACATCATTATTGGCGGAGCTGGCATTGTCGCCTTTGACGACAGCGACATCATCTCCAGCTCCGGCAGCGCCGATGGGGGTAACATTACCCTCGCCACCTTCTTTAGCGAAACCACGCCGCCGGGCAATGCCATCGATTTTGACAACAATAGCCAAGTGGACCTCGACGCCTCCGGTGCTCTAGCCTCTGGTACCATTACAACCCCAGACACTAGCTTCCTTCAAAATAGCCTCGCTGACCTGCCAGAAGGCATCCTCAACACCGAAAATCTTATAGCCAACAGCTGCGTCGTCCGCAATGAAGACGGCAGCACCTTCGTCATTACCGGTTCAGGAGGACTTCCTGAGCGCCCTGGAAACACATCCACTGAATATGCCACAGGCGCAGCACAGCCCGTCCCTGGTGTTGAGGGTTGGCAACCTGGCGATCCTATCGTTGAGCCTCAGGGCGTTTATCAGCTACCTAATGGAGAGCTTTTGTTGAGCCATAGCTGCCAATAAGTTAAATAAACTCCAACTAAGGTTTCGTACCATAATGGTGAGAAGATAAAGCCCCCCGCAAAAAGCACAATGACGCCATCATTACCTTCTGACCAAGAGCGATTCTTCATTATTGGGATTGGTGCGTCGGCAGGTGGTGTTCAGGCTCTAGAAGCGTTCTTCAACAATCTACCAGATAACCCCGAAGCGGCTTTCGTGGTAGTCCAGCACCTTTCGCCCAATCACCCCAGCATGATGGCGGAAATTTTGCAGCGGAAAACTACGCTACCGGTGCAGGAGGTTCAAAACCAGATACGACTGGAACCTGCAAAGGTCTATGTCTTGCCGCCAGGCAAATCTATGGTTTTAGAAGACGGACGGCTGCGGCTGGAAGCTGTGCCCAAATCTCCCCACTACCCTATCGATTTATTCTTTCAGTCCCTTGCCAAAGGCTGGGGCGAGCGTACTATTGCTATTTTGCT
>JGI12210J13797_10006523_pt1 | contig 11360 bp, 6 predicted proteins | sample ElkSlonscriptome_3_FD_13797 | JGI IMG/M metagenome (IMG submission 13797) | reverse complement strand
CCTCGTCGAGCTCGGCGCGCGCGGGCGCGAGCGCGGGCTCGGCCGCGGCCCAGCCTTGCACCCGCTGCCGCAGCCGGGCCAGGTCCTCGCGGGTGGCGGCCAGCGAGGGCAGGGGAGCGGAGCCGACCTCGTCGAACCCCTCGGTGAGGGCCTCGCCCAGCTCGCCCAGCCCACAGCCGTCGGCGCATGCCCCTGCGGCGAGCCGGTGCTCGACCGCGTCGAGGTAGGGCGCGAGGGCGGGCAGCACCGCGCCGGGATCATCGCGCCAGGGCGGGTGCTCGAGGCGGGCCCGCTCGCGCAGGCCGGCCCACGACAGCGCGCGCAGCACCATGGCGTCGGTGGGCGACAGCACCGAGAGATCGAGGCCCTCCGCCGCCTGCCGCAGGGGGCCGAGCGCGGCTCGGCGTCGCTCACGGGCCGCCGCGCCGAACCGTCGCGGGCGCAGGGGCCCGCCGCTCAGCTCGGCCGCGGCCACCGGATCGATCACCGGCAGGCTGGCGCGGGCCTGCTCGCGCAGGGAGGCCAGCGCCTTGGCGTGGGCCTGCCGGCGGAAGTCGGGCGACGGGGCGGCGGGGGTGGACTCTCCCGCGTGAGCGTCGATCCGCGGCGGCGCGGCGTCGCCGTCGTCGCGCCCCGGGCAGCCCCCGGCCAGCAGGGCCAGCAGGGCGACCCGGGCGACCCGGGCGACCCGGGCGACCCGGGCGACCTGGGCCCCGCGTGCTCTCCCGCTCACGAGGGGGAGAGGCCCGGGGCGGGGAAGGGCGACAGGTACTCGCGGATCTCGCCCCGCAGGCCCTCGCAGAACGCGTCGTCGGGCTCGCCGTCGCGCGCCGCGGCCTCGGCCACCGCCCGGCGGATGAACTCGGCCACCGGGGCCATGTGGCTGGTGGTCATGCCGCGCGAGGTGAGCGACGAGACGCCCAGCCGCACGCCCGAGGGATCGAAGGGCTTGCGGGGGTCGAACGGGATCGAGTTGCCGTTGAGCTCGATGCCACACCGGCCCATCGCCTTCGCCGCGCTGCGCCCAGAGATCCCCTGCGGGGTCAGGTCGACCAGGATCAGGTGGTTGTCGGTGCCGCCGGTGATGAGCTCGAAGTCGCGGGCCATGAGCTCCTCGGCCAGCGCCTTGGCGTTGGCCACCACCTGCTTGGCGTACTCGGCGAACGCCGGCGTCGACGCCTCGCCGAACGCCACCGCCTTGGCCGCGGTGGTGTGGTTGTGCGGTCCGCCCTGCAGCCCGGGGAACACCGCCTTGTCGATGGCCTTGGCGTGCTCTTGCTTGCACAGGATGAGCCCGCCGCGAGGCCCACGGAGGGTCTTGTGGGTGGTGGTGGTGACCGCCGCGCAGTGGGGCACGGGGCTGGGGTGGACCCCGCCCGCCACCAGCCCGGCGATGTGGGCGATGTCGGCCACGAGGTGGGCCCCCACCTCCTGTGCGATCTCGGCGAACGCGGGGAAGTCGAGCGTGCGCGGGTAGGCCGAGTGCCCGCACCAGATGAGCTTGGGCCGGTGCTCGCGGGCGAGGTCGCGGACCTGGTCGAGATCGATGCGGTGATCGGAGGCGCGCACGCCGTACTGCACCGACTTGTAGTAGATGCCGGTGGCCGAGACCTTCCAGCCGTGGGTGAGGTGGCCGCCGGCGGGCAGGGCCAGGCCCATGGTGGTGTCGCCGGGCTCGCACAGGGCCAGCAGCACCGCGAGGTTGGCCGGCGAGCCGCTGTAGGGCTGCACGTTGGCGTGCTCCGCCCCGAACAGCTGCTTGGCCCGAGCGATGGCCAGCCGCTCGAGCGGATCGATGTAGTCCATGCCCTCGTAGTAGCGCCGGCCGGGGTAGCCCTCGGCGTACTTGTTGGTGAGGGTCGACGCCGAGGCCTCGAGCACCGCCCGCGACACGTAGTTCTCGCTGGCGATCAGCCGAATGCTGTCGCGCTGGCGCCGATCCTCGGACGCGATGAGGTCGGCCACCTCGGGATCGAGTTCGGACAGCGGCGGATCACGAGGCGCGGGACTCATGCCCGGAGTGTTCGTGGGGCCGGCCCGGGTTGTCAATCGCCCACGCGTGGGGTTGCTGACGCATCGCGGGGCCCGACCGCTGCGTGCGCGTCAGCCCGCGATTCCGCGGGAGCGGGGGGCGCGGCTATGCTCCCGGCCGTGCGGCGGATTCCCAGCCCGGCTTCGGGCCTCGCGGTGCGCTCAGAGGTTCACGATCGCTCGGGGCTCGCCGTGCGCGCGGGCGGGCAGCGCTACGTGCCCCCGCGGGCCACCGGCCCCTGGGTGGTGATGATCGACAACTACGACTCGTTCACCTTCAATCTGGTGCAGTACATGCTGCAGCTCGGCGCGGTGGTCGACGTGTACCCCAACGACGCCATCGAGGCGCAGGCCGTGATCGAGCTGGGGCCCAGCCACCTGGTGCTGTCGCCCGGCCCCGGCCGCCCGCGCGACAGCGGCGTGTGCCAGGCGCTGTGTCGCCGGGTCTGCGACGACGCGCCGATCCCCACCCTGGGGGTGTGCCTGGGCTTCCAGACCCTGTGCGAGACCCACGGGGCCACCGTGCGCCGGGCCGAGCGGATCATGCACGGCAAGGTGTCCGCCATCGAGCACGACGGCACCGGGGTGCTCGCCGGGCTGCCCTCTCCGATGACGATGACCCGCTACCACAGCCTGGTGGTCGACCCCGCGACCCTGCCGCCCGCGCTGCGCCCGGTGGCCCGCACCGCCCGCGGCGAGCTGATGGCCGTGCAGCACGCCGAACACCCGGTGTGCGGCGTGCAGTTCCATCCCGAGTCGATCGTCAGCGAGCACGGGCATGCCCTGCTCGCCAACTTCTTGGGCGTGGCGTCGACCATCGCATCCCGGCCGGGGCCATGAGCTTCTGAGTCCGACTCGAACGTCGTTCTGATGCGAAGGCCGAAGGCCTCGCGCCGGCCGGGGTCGACCCCGCCGCTACTCCTGCGGCGGCGCGATCCGCCGGGTGACCGACGCGACCACCGTCAGCAGCTCCAGCGGCTCGACCGGCTTGGCGATGTGGGTCTGGAACCCGGCCAGCAGCGCCCGCTGGCGGTCCTTGGTGGAGGCGTAGGCCGTCAGCGCGATGGCGGGCACGTCTCGGGTGGCCTCGGTCGAGCGCAGCCGGCGGGCGAGCGTGTAGCCGTCTTCGCCCGGCATGCCCACGTCGCTGACCACTAGATCGGGGGTGCGCTCGTCGATGTGATCGACCGCCTCGCGCACGGAGTGGGCCACCCGCACCACCGCGCCCGCGTCTTGCAGGTTCATCTGCACCAGCTCGGCCGCGTCGAGGTCGTCGTCGACCACCACCACGTCGAGACCGCTCAGCGAGATGGACGGGTCCGGTCGCTCGCGCTGATCGTCGTCGTCGTCGTCATGGGCGGCGACCCGGCCGGAGGCCACGCTGGCGAGGGGGAAGCAGACCACGAAGGTGGTGCCCTGATCGATGCCGGGGCTCTTGGCCCGCACCGAGCCGCCCTGCAGATCCACCAGCTGCTTGACCAGCGACAGGCCGATCCCCAGCCCGCCCTCGCGCCGGGTGGTGCCGCCCTCGCCCTGCCGGAACCGGTCGAAGATGTACGGCAGCAGCTCTGGATCGATGCCCTGGCCGTTGTCCTGGATCGAGATCTCCACCTGCGAGTTGACCCGCTCCAGGTAGATCGCGATGCGGCCCCCGCGGGGCGTGAACTTGATGGCGTTGTCCAGCAGGTTCCACACGATCTGCTCGAGCCTCCGGGGGTCGCCCCGGACGACCGCGCCCACGTTGCTGAGCACCAGCTTGAGCTGGATGTCCTTCTTCATCGAGGTGGGCCGCACCAGCTCCACCGCGTTGTGGACCATCCGCTCGGGGTCGACCGACTGCACGTCGAGGCGCAGCCGGCCCGACACGATCCGCGAGAGATCGAGCAGGTCGTTGATGAGCTGGGTCTGCACCCGCACGTTGCGGCGGATCGCATCGACCGCCTTGCGGGCTCGCGCCGACTCCAGCTCGGTCATGCTGAGCACGTCGGCCCACCCCACCATGGCGTTGAGCGGCGTGCGCAGCTCGTGGGAGACCGCCGCGAGGAACTCGTCCTTGAGCTGGTTGGCCAGCTCGGCCTCCTTCCGCGCCTTGCGCTCGCGCTCGAGCAGGCCGGCGCGCTCGCGCTCGAGCATGGTGCGCTTGGTGATGTCGAGGTTGATCCCCGCCCAGCCGGTGAGCATGCCGTCGGGCGCGTGCACCGGGTGGGCGCGGCTGAGCAGCGTGCGGACGTTGCCGTCGGCCGAGCGCACGTGCAGCTCTTCGTTCCAGCGGGTGCCTCCCTCCACGCATTGCCGCCAGTGCTCCGTGACCTCCTCGCGCTCCTCTTCGATCACGAAATCCAGCCAGCCTCGATCCAGCAGCGCGGAGGCCGGCTGCTCGACGAGGTTGCTGAGCGAGCGGCTGAAGTAGGTGGCGTTGCCCTGGGCGTCGCACTCCCACACCCCGAAGGGCACGGTCTCGCCCATCGTTCGGAAGCGGCGCTCCGCGTCCTCGGCCCGCGCCCGCGCCATGGCCTCGCGGCGCAGCTGCACGCTCAGCTGCTCCTGCATGTCGCGGCGGTCCAGCGCCTGGCGCACCGAGATCGGCAGCCGCGCGTAGTGCCGGGGCTTCTTGATGATGTAGTCCGACAGGCCCGACTTCATGGCCTCGGCGCAGATCTCTTCGCTACCGGTGTTGGTGAACATCACCACCGGCAGCTCGGGATAGCGCTCGAGCAGGCGCCGCAGCACGGTGAGCCCGTCGGACCAGCGCAGCTGGTAGTCGGTGACGACCGCGTCGAAGTTCCCGGCCTCGATCGCCCGATCGAGCTCGGTGGGGTTGGCGACCTCCGTGATCTCGCACGCGGGGAAGTCGTGCAGCAGCGCGCGGGCGGCCAGCGCTCGGTCATCGGGGTTGTCGTCGACGATCAAGATCCGAAGATGCTCGGCCATGTCACTGGCTCCGGTGATGGTTCAGCCAGAACTGACCCACGCTCGAGGCCATCGACCGCGCCTTCTCGGCGTCGACCGGCTTGACGATGTAGGAGTTCGCGTGCAACTGCCGGGCCCGCAGGATGTCGTCGGGCTGATCGGAGGTCGTCAGCACCACCACCGGCAGGTGCTCGTGCTCGGGCGAGCGACGGATCCACGCCAGCACGTCGAATCCCGAGCGCCGGGGCAGCTTGAGATCCAGCAGCACCAGGTGGGGCAGGGGGAAGCTCCGCCGGTCGTCGTAGCCGTGGGTCCCCTCGAGGTAGTGCACCGCCTCGTCGCCGTGGCCCGCGACCTGGAGGTTGCAGTCGACCCCCGCCTTGCGGAACGCACGGCGGATGAGCAGGACGTGATCGGCATTGTCTTCGACCAGCAGGATCGTCTTCTTGGCCAAGGCGCTCATGCGTCGTGCTCCCGGGGTAGCTGCAGCCAGAAGAGGCTTCCATGTCCGGGCTCGGAGCGCACCCCGCAACGCCCGCCCATGCGCTCCACCGAGCGCTGCACCAGCGCGAGGCCCACCCCCGTGCCGGGGTACTGCTCCTCGCTGTGCAGGCGCTCGAACATCGACCAGATCCCGGCCTGGTGCTCGGGCGCGATGCCGATCCCGTTGTCGCGCACCGACACCCGGCACATGTCTCCGTGGGTCGCGGTGGTGATCGTCACCCGCGGCACCGTGTCGTCGGGCACGAACTTGATGGCGTTGGCGATGAGGTTCTCCAGCGCGAGCACGAGGGCCGAGGTGTGGGCGATGACCGCGCAGGGCTGGTCCTCGCGCACGACGACGGCCTTGCTCTGCTCGATCTCCGCGTCCAGCGACAGGAGCACCTGGTCGATCACCTCGGGCAGCGAGACCACCGCCAGCCGCATCTGCTGGCGGCTGAGCTGGCTGTACTTGAGCAGATCGGTGATGAGCCGATCCATGCGCTGGGCGCCGGCGCTGATCCGCTGCAGGTACATCGCGCCCATGTCGTCGAGCTTGTCGCCGTAGTCCTCGAGCACGGCCTGGGCGAACCCCTCGATCACCCGCAGCGGCGAGCGCAGGTCGTGCGAGACCTGGTAGGTGAAGGTCGACAGATCGGTGGTGCGCTCCTCGACACGCTGCTCGAGCAGCTCGTTGTTGTGCCGCAGCGCCTGCTGGGCCTGCTCGCCCTCTTGCTCGAGCCGTCGCTTCTCGGTGATGTCGCGGGCGATGCCGATGAGCCCCCGGATCTGCCCGTCGAAGTCCGTGAACGGGGCCTTGGTCGTGTAGAAGGAGCGCACGGCGCTGAGGGTCTCCACGTCGAGTTCTTCTTGGGCGAGGGCCTTGCCCTCGTCGAGCACCCGGCGATCGTCGGCCTCGATCCACTCGGCCTCGCGATCACCGAGGATCTCGCGGTCGGTCCGGCCGATGATGTCGTCGACCGGCAGCCCGAGGAACGAGGCTCCCGCCGGGTTCATGAAGGTATAGCGGCCCTGCAGATCCTTGAGGAAGATGGCGTCTTGCACGCGCTCGCCGACCGCCTGGAGCAGCGCCAGGGTGTCGCGATACGCCCGGCGGGTGTCCCGCCCCCGATGGATGCGGGCCCGCACCCGCGCGAGCAGCTCGGCGGGGGTGAACGGCTTGGCGAGGAAGTCGTCGGCCTGGCCCCGCGCGAGCACCTCCAGCTTCAGCGCGTCGTCGACCTTGGCGGTGAGCACCACCACCGGCACCTGATGCAGCTTGGGATCTTCGGACAGGTGCTGGAGCAGCTCCTCGCCGCTCATCTTCGGCATCATCATGTCGGTGAGCACCAGCTCGGGGGGGTGGGCGCGCGCCATCTCCAGCGCTTCTTCGCCGTCGCGGGCGCTCGTCACCCGGTAGTGGGCCCGCAGGGTGCGGACCAGCAGCTCGCGGAGATCGGGGTTGTCCTCGACCACCAGCACCGTTGGCGCTCCGGGCGGGGGGTCGACCGAGGCGGGAGGGAGGGCGGCCGACGTCGACGGGCCGAAGTAGCTCTCCAGCTCCACCACGGTGGCGTGGCGCAGATCGCCGGACGAATCCGCCGGGTCGCTCTCCACTAGGCGGGCGCCCGGCGGGGCCGAGATGGGCAGCATCACCTCGAACACCGCCCCCGTGCCGGGCGCGTCGCTGATGCGGATCGAGCCCCGGTGCAGGGAGACGAACTCCTTGGCGATGGAGAGCCCCAGCCCCGTGCCCCCCGTTCGGCGGCGGCTGCTGCCGTCGCCCTGGATGAACCGGTCGAACACCGTCTCGCGCTGCTCGGCCGGTACCCCGGGGCCGCTGTCGCGCACCACCAGCGTGAACCGGTGGTCGATCTCCAGCGCGCTCACCATGATGTTGCCCCCGTCGGGGGTGAACTTGAACGCGTTCGACAGCAGGTTGAGCAGCACCCGCGACAGCTTGGCCGTGTCGATCTCGGCCATGATGGCGCGGGGCGCGTTGACCACGTACTGGATGTGGCGCTGGCGGGCGAGCGTTTCGAAGTTCGCCCCGAGCTCGCGGACCATCTGCGCCACGTCGACCGGCTGGTAGTGCATCTGGTGCTGGTGGTCGTCTAGCCGCGCGAGATCGAGGATGTCGTCGACGTGCTTGAGCACCAGCGTCGCGTTGCGCTCGATCAACGTGAGATCACGAAGCTGCTCGGAGTCGATCGCTGCGCGGTGCAGCATGTCGCGCACCGGCACCAAGATGAGCGTCAGCGGCGTGCGCAGCTCGTGGCTGACGTTGGCGAAGAACTGGCTCTTGACCCGATCGAGCGACTTGAGCCGGTCGTAGAGGGTGCGCAGCTCGTTGGCCTGGCGGGCGAGCGCCGCCTCGGCCCGCTTCTTCTCGTCGATGTTGCGCCCCTCCGCGCAGAGGAACTCGATCTCACCCGCGGCGTTGCGGATCGGCTTGAGGCTGAAGTCGATCCACACCATGTCCCGGCCCGCCGACGAGGCGTACACCTGGACCTCGTAGCGCACGAACTGGCCCGCGGCCGCTTCGTGCAGCGCTCCTCTGAGGGCTTGGACCGTCGCATCGTCGACCTGCCACCACGATGCCTCCCAGAACGGCTTGCCCAGCACGTCGTCGGCCTTCAGGCCGCCGCCCTCCAGCGCCGGGCGGTTGACCTCGAGCAGCGTCCCCTTCGGATCGAGCAGCCCGACGAACTGATACATCGAGTCCAGCAGGACCTGCGCGTAGTTCGCGTTGGCAGTCTGCACGCTCATCCTCCGATTGGACCGTACCCGAGATGCCGAGGTCGCCCCAGAGTGGGGGCGGATTTCCCCGCGCGCGCAGATGAATCGCGTTCTACGGTCGGAGGCGAGCCGTGGGCCATGGTCTTGTCATGCCGAGCGTGCGTCCCCCATGATGCTCGGAGCCCGGATCATGCCAAACGCTGCCGACCCTCCCCACGCCCCGGCCATGCGGGCGGGCCTGGCCGCGATAGCGGCAGGCGCGCCGCTCGATCGGGACGACATCGAGGCGATCTTCGACGAGCTGATGGACGGGCGATGCGAGCCCTCCCAGATCGGCGCCTTGCTGATGGGGCTGGCCGTGCGCGGCGAGACCTCCGAGCAGATCACCGGCGCCGCGTCGGCCATGCGGCGCCGGGTGGTGCCGATCCCTCATCGCCACCCCGAGGTGCTCGACACCTGTGGCACCGGCGGCAGCGGGGTCCCTCGGCGCAACGTGTCCACCGCGGTGGCGCTGGCCGTGGCCGCGTGCGGGGTGCCGGTGGCCAAGCACGGCAACCGCGGGGCGAGCAGCCCCAGCGGCAGCGCCGACGTGCTCGAGGCCCTCGGCGTCGACGTGATGGCGGGCCCCGAGCAGGTCACCGCGTGCATCGACCGGGTGGGGGTGGGCTTCTTGTTCGCGCCGCGGCTGCACCCCGCCATGAAGCACGCCATGGGCCCCCGGCGGGCGCTGGGGGTGCGCACTCTGTTCAACCTCCTCGGCCCGCTGACCAACCCGGCCGGCGCCACCCGGCAGCTGCTGGGCGTGTACGACCCCACCCGCTGCGAGGGCGTGGCCCGGGCCCTGGGGGCGCTGGGGAGCCGTCGGGTGTGCGTGGTGCACGGCTTTCGGGCTGGGGTCTCCGCCTCGCCCGACGCCCCGTGGGGCATCGACGATCTCAGCCCCGAGGGCGAGTCGTGGGTGGCAGAATGGCGAGGCGGGCAGCTGCACACCCACGTGCTCACCCCCGAGCAGGCCGGCCTGCCGCGGGTGGATCTGGCCGGCCTGGCCGGGGGCTCGCCCGAGGACAACGCCCGGGCCCTCGGGGCGCTGGTCGACGGCGAGGCGGGGCCCTACCGGGTCGCGGTGCAGTACAGCGGCGCCCTGGCCCTGGTCGCGGCCGGCGACGGCGAGCTGTCGGAGCTGCCCGCGCACGCCGAGGCGATCGGCCGGGTGCTCGACGACGGCTCCGTCCGGCGCGTGCTCGAAGACCTGGGCCGAGTCAGCCACACGACCCTCTGATCGGGTGCGGGGATCCAGCTCTTGGGCTCCGATTCCCGTCGACGGCGCCATTTCACGGAGCATGGGAACTGGGACTCCCTCTTGTCTCGGCCTCGAATCGGGATGCTCTGTGAGAGGTGCTCGAGACCAGGCTTGCGTTGCAGAGAAGAGACCGTTTGGGGTAAGATAGATAGAGCAATGTTGATTCGGCGGAACTTCAACATCAAGAACCTCGTCCGCGAACTCGCCGAGAACAAGGTGAGTGTCTTGGAGTTGATCCGCGAGGCACTGTCCAACGCTGTCGATCATAGTGCGCATACGGTGTGGATCACTACCCGCACCGAGAGTGCCAGAAAAAAGGTCAGCGTAATACTTGCCGATGATGGCGAGGGCATGGATGACGCGCGACTGGCTGCTTTCTGGGGGGTTGGTGATACTTCGAAGGTCAACGCACAGCGATCGATTGGCTACAAGGGTCATGGCACCAAGTTGTTCTTCAACTGTAGGCGCCTCCAAGTAGTAACGCGTACCGAACCTTCAGGTGATTGGCGACTCACTGAACTCGACCGACCAGCTGAGTATGACCGAGAAGAGATCTCGGAAGTCGTGCTGCCCGGAGACCATCGCCTCGCGCGCGTGCTCGATGAGACTGGTCTCGTTGATGGCAAGGGCACGGTGATCTATATCGAGGAACTCGATTTCGAAGATCAGCAAGATCTGCTCAGTCGGGAAAAGCTCGAGTCATACTGTGACTGGTTTACCGTGATCGGTGATGTCCGCTCTGGCCTCTACGACGAGCGAGTAGCATTTCACAAAGCAATCGTCGATCGAACGAACGGCTTCGAGAGCCTGCGTCGGAACGATCGAATACTTGCGCCACTTACGGTCAAGCTACGCGTGAATGGTGAGTTAGCCTACTATCCACTCGGGCAGAGTCCGGGCAGCAGGTTCTTCGATGCATGGCAAGAAGATCTCGAAGCCCATGCGGAGCGGCCGGACCTACTCGCGTACGGCCATCGATTCGCCAATGCGTTCGCAGGTGGAGGCCATGGAACCCGACTTCGCGATGACCGAAGTGCGCTGCGCATGACCGGTCCCGCCGACTGGGCCTTGAACAACGGAATCGCGATCGTAGCGCGCTTGGAAGGGCATCGTCGTCAACTTGATACCTATAAGGAAGCTAGCTGGCAGGGACATCCAGGGATCTACGGGTTCGAACAGCGGTTCGGGCTTTGGCTATGCCGCGACTTCATCCCAGTTACGCAGCGAAACGATTTGCTGCATAGTGCACTCGATCGTGCTTTTGCCACGGAGGCCGGGTATTATGGATTCAACAATCTTCGAAATTGGAAGGTGTTCGTCAATCGTCAAGACTTTCGATTGACGGCCAATCGCAACGAAATCTCGCGGCAGGAGAGCGTGGAGTCACAGATCGTCGACGCGCTAGCTGAGGTCCTTGCGCGAGCGCGAAAGCAGAAGACGTTCCGTGACTGGGTGAGTCGTCTTCGAAGTGCGCGGCACGAGAAGCGCAAGGACAAGGAGACCGCACAGATGGAGAGGCGACTCCGTGAGATCGAGGTGTGGATCCAACAGTCGCCCAAGTCGGATGCGATCGATCCCTCCGAGGTCGAGGGCTTGGAAGAATTAGGCGAAGATTATTCGCTTGAGATGAAAACGCCAACGTCGGAGCAGGAACTGTTCTATGTGTATGGTTTGCTCTCGGGTCGATATGTCATGCCTCTTCATATTATCGAGTACAACGCATCAGAGGGCATCGATGCGATTGGACAGCTTCGCGCGCCGAGACTCGTGCCTGATGGTGGCCCGCACGTCCGGGTCGAACTCAAACTCGAAGTCTCGGCGAACAACCCCATCCATCACTTCTTTGACGCGATCGATATTATCCTCTGCTGGAAGGTAGGCAAAGGAGGAACAATTTACG
>JGI12210J13797_10882703_pt1 | contig 11365 bp, 9 predicted proteins | sample ElkSlonscriptome_3_FD_13797 | JGI IMG/M metagenome (IMG submission 13797) | reverse complement strand
GGTCGACGTTTTGACTCAAACGGTTCGCCAGCGGTTTGGGCAACTTCGTGGTGACGAATTTGGGTTGTGACCACTGAAGGACGATCCGTTGGCCGCTATCGGAAACCGCCAAAAATGACGGCTCCGCTTCTGGCTCGGTTGCCGCCAATCGAACGACTTCAAACGACTCATCAAACGCTGAACGAAGGATTCGCTCCAACGGTTCGGTTCCAACCTCATCGTTAGCACTTGATGCGAGCAACAATTGACCGGATTCAACCGGACTGACGTAGCTAATGGAAGCGGGATACTTGGAAAGCAATCGACCAAGAAACTCCGTGTCTGATTTTTCTTGCAACAGTTGACGCACAGCAGAGCGTGCCATCCAATCGTTTGCATCCGAGTCGCCCGCTGATTCCAACGTGGCCATCAGCGCTTTTTCATTTTCTGTTGCCAAATCGATCAGCGATGACAGAGGGATGGAGTCATCCGAAAGGGGAACGGAGCGGAGCCAATCGTTTGCCTGGTTCGCTTGGTCGCTTCGCAGCATTGCCAGTACGGCACGTTCGGTCCGATCACGAAGCTGCCACTGCTCCGAGGCATCGGTTGCTGCGACCGCTTGCTGGTAGAAGTCCGTGGCATTCGCATCATCACCGACGGCAGCGTAGTAGTTGCCGATTTGCTCATGGATACCTCCAGCGGATTCGCTTGTCATGATGCCCATGTTTAACGCATCCTCGGACCACTTAGCAATTTGCTGGTGATCTTGCAGCGAGGCGGCTTCCGCCATTGCTGCGAAAAAGAATGTCTGCAAATGGTCCAGTTGTGAGAACTCGTACATTGCCAGACTGTCAAACCGGGTGCGTACCAAGTCTTTTGCCCACTTCCTAATCAGCTCTACTTGCAAGTAGTCCTGATCATCGCCATAGACCGTTCGACCGATTTGGATTGCTTCCCGATGGAACTTGTCGGCGACTTCTGCTTTTCCATCTTGCATTGCTTTGTTAGCCATCAGTCGTAATCGCTGAAGCTTGACTGACGGCTGAGCCGAATTGGCTGTCGAGGCCAAGAATGGAACAATCGATTCCTCTCGACCGTTGGATAACAGATAGGACCCGACTTGATCATGACGAACGACGTCATCGGGATAACGCTCGATCGCCTCAACGGGTTGACCGTTCTCGTTGAGCGACGAGACGATGTAGTAATCAATCGTCTCCGAAATCCATTCTTCTTCGCTGGTCAGGACATCGGGATTCGTTTTGATCCAATCCGCGAATGCGTCGAAATGCTCGATCGCTTTTTCGTACTGATCGTCCATGTACAAAGCGTACCCTTTGAGTCCATCGAGCCATCGATTGGGTGGATCGCTTTCAAGCGTCGAAAGAGACGCGACCAATTTTTCGCAATCGCAGTACAATTCGTCGCTGTAAGCTTGTTTGGTCAGTGATTCAATCAGCTCGGCTTGATCGGGTGCTTCACGAAAAAGGGCTTCGAAATCGCCATTCCCCAGACGCAATTGTTGGTGGTTTTCGGACGCGAGGGTCTTCAGGGCTGGAAGCTCTGCGATCGATCGAGCGGCCAAAAAGTGTTTTGCAGCCTTGTCGTTTGCTTCACTGGCCCAGCTAAGCTCGCCTTCGACTAGGTCCACAAGTCCAAGGGGAGCATCTTCCATTTTCGCGATTTCCTCAAGCATCGCTCGTCCGAATGCTTGGTCGGCATAGCACTTGTCGACAATTCGTGTCCAACCGTAGTCGACGACCGACCGGCGTTGTGCAGCGATCAAATCGGCAACGTCTTTTTGCCGCCCGTGCTGAAGTACCATGCTGAGTAGCGTCGTATCGTTCGAGCAGATTGCCAACGCTCGGATGGCGTGATCGGCTGCCTTGTCTTCCGAACCGAGGCGGTCGTAAACCTCCGCGAGTAAAAAATTGACGTTGGGATGATTGGGCATCAACGTCTCGGCCTTGAGGGCGGTCGCAAGGGCTTCCTTGTTCTTATCGAGATTCCAGTAGCAGATCGCCATCGACGGCCACACTCCCCAGAGAGAATCGGGGTTCTTCATCGATTCCAGGATCGACAATGCTTCTTGCCATTGCTCTAACCGCATCCATGTATAGGCGACGCGAAGTTCAAACTCCGGTCGGTCGGCTTGGAGCATTGGTTTTTGAAGTGCCAATCTAATCGAGAGCCTCGCTTCGTCTTTTCGATCGTCGTACCATGCCGATTCGGCTTCGGACACTTGCACTACCGCTTCGTCAAAACCAGAATCTTTGGGCGGATCGCCTCGCACGTAGGCTGCATACTCATCCGAAATCCGACGTCCAAACTCCAGTTTTTGCCAATCATAGATCTTCCACTTACCTTCCTCTTTGCCGAAATACCATGTCAACGATTCGCATTGATTCCATGGATCGTAGCTCAACAAATCGACCTCGGCTCGGTTCCCGGCGGGGTCCAATCGGACGTCCGCAATGCGGTGATGTCCAACAATCAAACTTGGACTCGGGGGGGCTTGGGAGAGCCAAGTGCGAAGCATTATCCGGTCAAGTATCCCGATCTGACCTTGGCCAAATGGACTAGCACTGACCGCAGCGACGAATAGGGTTTCGCTGAACGGCACCGTATCATCGTTCTCGGCCAATTGGATTGCGCGATCCAAGAATGCTTCGAATGCGGCATCGGGGATCGTCGGATCAGCAAACGGGTTTTGGGCAAGGTTTGCCAGCGTTCGATTGAATTGCTCTGCATCCGCTTGAAAACCGCCACTTCGCTCGGGTAGTGTCACGTCGGATGTGCCATTCGCCATCCGGGCGGCCGCCCAATAGCCCAAAATTCCGATTCCGCCACAAAAGAGAACGGCAACGACGCCAATGATGCCAAGCACCATCAACAATCGATGGTTTGAACGTTGAACGGGTTGGGAATGCATTGCTGGGTTCGGCTGAGACCGCGAAAACGGATTTTCGTGCCCAGCATTTCGGTTACCAATGTTTCGGTTACCGGAGCCTTGATTGAAGAATGGATCGTTTGACACGAAAATTTGGAGGGGCTATTGGAAATGTAAAAGGTCGTCCTGCTTCAAGTCTTTCATCGTAGCGGAACTCGATTGCTGCTAGCTTACCGAATTATCGCGGATTCGGTAAGCTTTCGAAGCTATATCTCTTGAACACTCGACCATTTTTCCACTTCTCGATTCATCGTCATTTCAAGCCACCATGCTTCTGATTCCTGAATCCTTCTCCGAACCCGCCGATCAATTGGCTATGGACGAGGCATTGCTCGTTTGGGCCGAAGAGCAAACCGGTTGTTCGAATGAATTCCTGCGTGTCTGGGAGTTTGCGCGGCCAACGGTCGTTTTGGGGCGTTCATCGCGAGTCGAAGAAGAGGTCGACGTTCCCTACTGTCAATCCCATTCGATCCCAATTTATCGTCGTTGTAGCGGTGGTGCTTCGATTGTCGGCGGGCCAGGGTGTTTGATGTACAGCGTGGTGTTCGCCTTGGAACTTCGTCCTGAATTGAGTCAGATAAACGCTTGCCATGATTTTGTGATGCAGGGATTGATGACCGCCATGCAAAAGCACTCACCGGAGATCGTGTTTCAGGGAACATGCGATTTAACGATCGGGAACAAAAAGTTTTCGGGCAACAGTATGCGAATGGTCCGTCGCCATGTTTTGTATCATGGAACGATCCTCTACGGTGCCGACTTGGAGCTGATTGCAAAGTGTTTGCGGACCGCGCCCCGCCAGCCTGAATACCGAAATGGTCGCGACCATGACTCCTTCATCACCAATCTGAACGTGGACGGCAAACGCATTGAAACGGAGATTCAACGATCGTTTGCTGTCAATGAGGAATACGATTTAGAACATCAAGCCATGCTTTTGCAAATTGCCGAGCACACCCAAAAGCTGAAACAAGAACGCTATGAGAAACGAGAATGGAATTTCTTGCGGTAGTGATCCCTAGCCCGTTGGAGCTTGCTGAAATAGTAGCAACAATACTAGGCCGGAGGCCGAAACAAATCTGCCGGTGGCGTGAGCCACCGGCATGGATGAAAACCGAACCACGAACCACGAACGAACCACAAGGATCGGAGGGCGGCACATGTCGAAGATGTGTCGGCCTCCGGCCTTGCGGCAACTCTAACACCTTTAATCCAGTGGCCTACGCCACCGGCAAGGATATGCCGGCCTCCGGCCTGAAAACATTGCTACTGTTTCAGTGGTCTCCGATGGGCTGGGTTAGGCAAACGTATGGGCCGTTGGCTTAGGGGCGGATTTTTTTGTCATCGGTCTGTGGAGTTGTTAATTTGAAATCGTAAAAATCGAAGTTCCGCCAATCGCTCTGGATTGCTAAGATAGAGTAGTTGGCTAACGCAGGCCGATCCTTTTGCACGTTCTCATTCGCCCAGATTTGCTTCTATGAGCCGAAAAACGACCTCGAAAAACGCTTCCTCCGACTTGCCCGCGGAGGCCGAAACCCGCTCGGTAGCTGGAAAGGCTAGCAAAGTGGAAGAGATTCGCAGCAATGCGGAAATCCGAGCGGAATCGTTTCGCACCGGAGCCCAACGAGAGACGGTAGAGGCGTTCGTGGTCGCATTTATTTTGGCGTTATTGTTTCGAGCCTTCTTGGCAGAAGCGTTTGTCATTCCAACTGGCTCGATGGCTCCGACCTTGATGGGGGCCCATAAGGATGTCCGTTGCGATCGATGTGACATGCCGTTTCAAGTGGGAGCCAGTTTAGAACGTCGCGGTCCGATGATGGAAAAAACGGTGGTCGCGGGAATCTGCCCGAATTGTCGGCATGTCAATCCGATGGATTTGGCTAACGAAGCAAATCACGCGACCTTTAACGGTGATCGGATTTTAGTCAGCAAGTTCGCTTACACGATCAGCGAACCGGAACGATGGGATGTCATCGTCTTTAAATTTCCTGGCAATCCAAAACAAAACTATATCAAACGGCTCGTTGGTTTACCCAACGAAACGTTGACGCTAAGGCATGGCGATGTGTTTGCTCACCCGACCGGTTCGACACAGAGACCCGAAATTCTGCGAAAGCCACCCGAAAAGATTTTGTCGATGCGGCATGTCGTTTACGACACCGATTATCAGTCGGGCGCCTTGATCAAAGCAAACTATCCCAGCCGCTGGCAAGCTTGGCGAGAAAATGCGGTGGCCCCTCCTAACGATTCTTGGCAAATTGAGCGATCGAGCGATTCCTTTGTGGCATCCCTCAACAACGCATCCGATACCGAGCCGCACTGGCTCAGGTATTTCCATCGTTGGCCATCGCAGCAGCAGTGGGCCGAAGCGTCCAACAATGCCAGTCTAGCCAATGTTGATCCTTACTCAAGTCGTTTGATTACTGATTTCTATGCCTACGATTCTTATGTCCAAGTGGACGCGGAACGAGTCTACAGCGAACCGCCAGCGCTGGGCCGAAAACGTGGCGGACGCCGCAGTTTGGTTCCCCAATTCGGCTATAGCAAAGGCGTGTTCGATCCTGATTTTCAATCAGGTGTCGGCCCAGAGCAATTTCGAGGTCGGGCCGTGTTTGGGGCACAAGGTTTTTCAAAAGACGGCGTACACTGGGTCGGTGATTTGATGCTGGAAGCCGATATCGAAACCTCATCGGATAGCAAGGAATTGATTGTTGAGTTGGTCGAAGCCGGAGTTCGCTACCAATGTCAATTCGACTTAACGAGCGGAAGTGCGACATTGTCGATATTTGATCAAGAGAAACCGATTGGGTTCGACGCAGACGGTGAGGCGAATATTCATCCTACCGCGCAAACGCCCGTCTTAGCAGGCTCGAAACATGCGGTTCGAATGAGTAATTTCGACGATCAGATTTTGTTATGGATTGACGACAGTGTGGTATCGTTCGATACCGCGACGACGTTTGATTCTCGCTCATTTCGTAGCGACGCCGATGACCATCCATACTATGGTGGATTGCCACATCCACTCGATGCAGCACCCGCGGCGATCGCCGTTCGGGGTGGAGATGCGACCATTGACCATTTAAAGATTGATCGCGACAAATACTATATTGCGACGAAGGATGCTCAAGAATCGGTGATTGACTACGACATGCGAAAAGTATGGCAAATGTTCAGTCGCTCGATCTCCCAGTTCGACATTCAGGAAATGATGGCGAGCCCAGAAGTCTGGGACGAGTTGCCACTATGGCAAACAAGACGTAGCGTCAGTTTTGTGCTGGAGGAGGATCAGTTCTTCCCGATGGGTGATAACAGCCCAGAAAGTTTGGATGCCCGATGTTGGGCCGGGACGAAAGTGCGTTTCGGGATGCCGGAAGAAGCCGATCGGTGGAGCGATGCAGCCTATGTTCCTCGTGATTTGCTTGTCGGAAAGGCACTCGTCGTTTTTTGGCCCCACTCGTGGAGCTCGCCGGTACCCTTTACTCCCAATTTTCGCCGAATGAAGTTGATTCGGTAGTAGCAACGAGGCTTTGTCAGGAAAGGGGTCTGACCCTTTCTCGACAAATTGACAACGATTGAATTCCAATGTCCTCCTGAAGGGTCAGACCCCTTTTCGGACAAAGCCTGATCGAGCATGGATGCGATGAACGAACGACAACCGATTCTACAAGCGATCGATCTGCAAAAAACGTACGGTCGACGGCGAGTCGTTGATGGAGTGAACTTGCACGTTGACGAAGGCGAGATCGTGGGACTACTCGGTCCCAACGGTGCTGGAAAGTCAACAAGCTTTCGAATGATTTGCGGCATGGTTCCGCCAGATCGCGGGCGTGTTTACTTAGAAGGGCAAGACGTCACCGATTGGCCGATGTTCCGTCGGGCGAGGGACGGTCACATGGGCTATTTGCCACAAGAACCAAGTGTTTTCAAAAAGTTGACAGTCGAACAGAATATCTCGGCGCTGCTAGAACTTCTTGGAATGGATCGTAAAGCACGAAAAGCGAGAACTCAAGAATTGCTCGAAGAGTTCAACATCACTCACATTCGCAAGAGCCGAGCGGCGGGCCTCAGCGGTGGTGAACGTCGGCGATTGGAAATCGCCCGCTGCTTGGTGTCCGATCCGAGAATCGTGATGCTCGACGAGCCGTTCGCGGGAATCGACCCGATCACGGTTCAATCCATTCAAGGTGTCATCAAACAACTTCGCGATAGCGGGATTAGTGTTTTAATTACCGATCATGCAGCCAGGGAAATTCTTGGTACTGTCGACCGTTGCTACGTGATTTATCAAGGAGCGGTCTTGATCGATGGCACGCCAGAAGAAGTCAAGGAACATCCGAAGGTCCGAGAAGAATACCTCGGTGACTTGGACGGTGCGGCCCAGACACTAAAAGAAAGAGCCAATGCAGGAAGCGTGCCTGGATCCAGTAACATCGCTCCCCGTCCACATTTTCGAGACAAAGTTGTCGGCAAACGAGTGCCAGCAAGACGGGTGACCGACGTTTGAAAAGCGTAAGCTATCTGTAAAAACTTTTGACGATGCAAACTCAGCCGCGTGAACTACTCAGCCAACAATTGCTCAACTTGCTGCACAAGATCTTTTAGCGATGGTTTGATGTCTGAATAAGATGCACTGGCGGTTTTGAAGTCACCTTCTCGGGCGGCATCAATGACCGACTGCAAATCCTCGACAGGTGAATTCGTTTCGAATGTGCTCATGAGTCCTTTGAAAGCGTGGGCTGTCTTCGCTACCGCGGCAAGCTCTCGATCAGCCAATTCGGCTTCCAGCTTCTCCATCATGGGCGGAGCATCCTCGACCGCCATTCTGGCAAGCACGATCAGCATTTCTTCGTCGCCACCGACGCGTTCGAGCGCGTGGTCGAAACGCGTTCGTTGTTGTTCGTTCAATAGACTCATCACTTTTAGTTTCGCTTAAAAAAAAACGGCGTGCCGCGAAGAAGACCAATCAGACAAACCGTCAAAATGGCTCTTAGGACGGCACGGTGACGTCGCTGCTAAGCACGATGTCAAACGACTTGATCCGATCACGCAGTTTACCCCGAGTAATACCTAGAATCTCCGCTGCTTGGCTTTGATTCCCATTGGTTTCCTTCAGCACCATCGTAATGACGTACTTCTCCATGTACTCCAGTGCTTCAGAGTAAACATTCGTCGATCTGTTTTGCAGCAAACTCCGCACCAAATCAGGCAGCCGCGTTCCCGAACTATCCAAATTGGCTTCGGCGGATAGACGAGCCGACTCGCTTGAGCTTGTCGCACCAAGTACCTCACGTGGCAAACCATCTGGCGTAATAACCGGCATCACGGAATCGAGAACACAGCGGCGAATCACGGCTCGCAATTGGCGAACGTTGCCTGGCCAATCGTAGGCAGTCAATCGCTCGACCGCTTCAGGTGACAAACCTTCCAAGTCGGGTTTATTAAATTCACGTTTTGCTTGTCCAAGGAAAAAACGCACCAATGCAGGAACATCGCTAACGCGGTCTCGAAGCGGTGGCAATTCAATCGTCACGCCGTTCAAGCGATACAACAAGTCCTCTCGGTAATCACCATCTTCGACCATTTGTTCGAGCGGTCGATTGGTGGCCGCAATGATGCGAACGTCTGTTTTGAGTTCCTTATTGCCACCCACTCGTTCGAAACGTTGCTCTTGCAGCACGCGAAGCACCTTCGCTTGCACCGATGGAGCCATGTCGCCGATTTCGTCAAGGAAAAGCGTACCCCCATTGCACTGTTCAAACTTTCCGATCCGCCGTGATTCTGCTCCTGTAAACGATCCCTTCTCGTGTCCGAACAATTCACTTTCGAGCAAATTGTCAGGCAAGGCGGCACAGTTCACCGCTAAGAACGGTTCACTCTCGCGATGGCTGTATTGATAAAGGGCTCGCGCGACCAATTCCTTTCCCGTACCGCTTTCACCGCGGACTAAAATCGGCACGTCTTGCTTGGCTACTTTCCCAATCGCTTTGAAAACATCCAGCATGGACGGAGCCGCACCAATAAACAATTCGCCGGACGTGGGTTCGGTCTCATCATCCGCAGCGATTGCAACCGGAACACTACTTATTTTTCGCTGTTCAATTGCCTTTTCGAGCAAGTCGCGAAGGGGATCGACCGCCAACGGCTTGGCGATGTAATCGAATGCCCCCAATTGCATCGCTTCGATCGCCGTGTTGCTTGCCGCTTCGATCGTCATGAAAATAACGGGGATGCGACGATCGTGCTCGCGTATTTCACAGTAAACCGCCAGCCCGTTTTGATCGGGCAATTGAATATCTAGGAGGACTGCATCAAAATCGCCACGACGAAGCTTCGTCAGACCTTCTTCGGCAGTAGCAGCAATTTCGATGTCTGCGATCGGTGCTAACGCTCGCTGAGTCAATGTCAGCACGAGACGATCGTCATCAATGACTAACACACTTGGCATTGTCTTGTATCCAGTAGGTTGAGAAGCCTGGTCCACAGTTTGAACCTTTGGCTCGGCATGATCCGCAGTTGCGGTTGTCATTCTTTACACCTTTCTAGTCTACTGGATCGCTTGAAGAAGGAAAAGATCGTAGCTGTACGGACGATCGGTTCACCGCGTATTCAACGGGCGGTGCATTGAGGCATTGAGTACCGCGAAGCACGCGGCAGAAATGTTCACCTGCGAAGTTACGGCTTCAACTTCCAACCGACGACGACGCCGATTGCGAATGCCCAACATGCGGCGACATCTGGATTGTCTTTCGCATAGGACTTGGCTAATACGAACAAGTCCTTCGCCGGCTCTCTGACATAGTGGCTCGCTGCATCATGCATGGCATCGCCAGCATGGGATGCGACGCGGTCCGCGGTGTTTCTTGCTTTATCGGACGTGGCTGAATTCGACATATGAATACCTCTTAAGAGTCATGGAAACTACTGAACAAATTCGGCGGAACCATTCCGCCGAGTACTTTGGTAGGCTGGTTCCGCATAGCCTTGGCGGTGCGGATCGGGAAACGATTCACGCCGAATTTGATTTCTCGGCGAAGTGGACGGTGATACCAACGTCGCTTTTAGCCAGCGAAGATTTTCGGAAAATTCCGATTTCGTTTCGCTCATCGCACTGGCCGCCGCCTTCAAACCTTGAAGCGCTAAGAACAACAGCACCCCAACGATTGCGAAAAAAACGACTCCCATCACCAGCATGGAACCGCCGATGGAAAGCGAGGTCATCTCGCCGAGAAGCAAACCGCAACCGGCCAGTAAAACCGTTAAGGCTGAGCCGGCGAGTGGTACCGCAATCCCAACGTAAATGCCAGCTTTGACAAGTTTGCGTTTTGCTTCTTGGCTGTCGACCGATATCAATTCCATCTGCAATTCAAACAGATCGATAATATCGGCGATGACCTTTTGAACGCTTGATGATCGCGTCTTCGGTTGTTCTTCCATTGCCTTTACCATTCTTTGCGTTTGACGAGCCATCCAAGTGCCAAGCCTATCCCTACCGCGGTGGCAAAGGATATCGCGGGCTTCGCAGCGAGGACCTGATTGATTTTATCACTGAAGCTCTGCTGTTCCTGCTCAATCGCCTCAGCATGGGCACGCTTCGATTGGCCGTACTTAGGAACCGTTTCGTATTGATAATGTGCGATCATGGTCGACTACCTTGGTTGAATTTGTTTGTGAAATGACTGGTCGCCAACGATACCGCTTGACGCAGCAGCATCGTTCCTGCTGCCGCCACGATGCCACTCAACACCCCCTTCTTCGCCGGCGCGGCCGTTTGCTCTGCGTTGCTGCGATGAACGACAATGTTCGGCTGCTGACGATGACTCGAGGGCACAATCAAGTAGCCTACAATGGCGACCGCCGCCAAGATCGGTAACGGGCGTCGTGCGAAATGATATTTCCAATCCGACAACTGCTTGACTCTCGCTCTGGCGTCGTCGACATCGTACGGCAGATCACTTCGAATCTCACGCATTCGATCCCGAATCGCCGCGCTCTGTTTTCGCGTTGCTAGGGTCGATGCCATGATTACCGCTTACGCCCCGCAAAGAACAAGGCACCCGCCGCGATTCCAATACCAAACACAATGGCCATTGATTCGGTTGGCCGAGTGCGAATGGTGTCGACAAGCTTGGCGGAGTAGTCACTTGATTGCGCCGCGAACCGCCGTGCCTGCGCCCTCGCATATTCGCCAGCTTCGTCCGCGAAGCCTTGAGCCGCTTCGCTGTATTGGCGAACCGTATCCGACGCTTGGTCGCTGAAACTACCACCGAGCAGGTTGTTCAAAAATTTTTCGACTTCGTTACGGGTTGCACCCGTTTTCTGCTGGACCACACCGACGAGTTTCTCGGCGGAGCCTTCCGTTCGCTGCAGATCGTCCTCGGTCAATTGCCCCCAATGTTCTTTCAGACGCCCCTTCACTTCGTTCCAATGACCGCG
>JGI12210J13797_11190432_pt1 | contig 11370 bp, 4 predicted proteins | sample ElkSlonscriptome_3_FD_13797 | JGI IMG/M metagenome (IMG submission 13797) | reverse complement strand
GGCATGTTCCGGCCGGTTCAGTTCGGCGATGACCCGTTGGGCCAGCTCGCTTTGCCAGGTTCGGCGCTCCCGGGCATTGACCAGGTAGCGGATGGTGATGTCCACCCAGGAATCGGCCAGGGAGACGAATACCTGGGGCCGGTCCGGCACCGAGGAGGCCAGGTTGGATTCCTTCAGGATCGTTTCGTACCGATGGGCCGGGGCTTTCATCTCCTCTTCCAGAAGGTCGACCGCGATCTTTTCCAGCACCGGCAGGGCATAGCCGAGATCCGATTCATTGGCCACCGGCACCTGGAGTTCATCCCAGACATAGGGAAAGTCCCGGGTAAGGTTTACCACCGTGCCGGTCAGGATTTCATTGTTGGGAAAAGTGATCAGCCGGCCCGTGGGCTGTTCGGCATGGACCTGGCCGGGGGGCCGGTCGGGCCCGCCGATCTCCCAGAGGGTGGTGGTCAGGACATCGATGCTGAAGACATCCCCGAAGACATCCCCCACCGCGATCCGGTCCCCCACCCGGTAGTATCCCCGAAAGGAGTTGAGGAGCCAGCCTGTAAAGCTCTCGATGGGCGTCTGAAGGGCCCAGGAGAGGGCCAGGCCCACCAGCCCGAGGGAGCCCACCAGGGCACGAAAATCCCCGGCCAGGATGGAGACGACGATCCCGAGCACCACCAGCCAAAACCCGATCATCACCAGGGCGGAGACGGCGCTCCCCCGCTCCCATTTACCGAAAAGCCGTCGAATCAACACCCGCAAAAGCCGGGCCAGAAGCCAGGCGAGAATGAGAATGCCCGCCACCACCAGAAATTTGGGAAGGTTGAAGACGAACCCCTCCCACAGGTTTCGGGCCGCGGTGAGCACCTCTTCCTGGGCCGCCTCCCCCAGGGGCTGCATCTCCTCTTCAGCGGAAACGGCGGCGTCCCCGGCCGATTCCGTTGTAGACACGGCGGCCCCGGAATCGGTGTCGGCCACCCGGGCATCCCCCGGTGCGAAAATCAGGAGCAGCAGCCCGGTCAGGGCCACCGCCAGAATGGTCGACTGCCGAAAGGCGCGCAGCCGGTTTCGGGCCGTATCCATGGTCTTCCCCCGGGTGCGGGTTCGACCGGTGCGAAGCCGTCGATAAGGTCCCCTTCCCCGCAGGCGTGCCCCCCGCGGCCGGTGCATCCCCGTTTCCCGTTCCTGCCGCCGCTGACGAAACCGAAACCGGCCCGGCCGTCGCTGCCCCGTTCCCCTGTAAACCCGTCGCCGGTCATCCATATTCCGCCCCATGGGCCTTTCCGCCGAAAAAGGTGATCAGCTGCCGAACCCCGGCAGCCGAAACTTCAGGGTCACCTCGCCGGTCTGCCGGTCGATGTTGACCATCTGCTCGTCCTCGCCGGTAGTCTTCAATGCCTCTCCCGTCGCCATTTCCAACAGACCCCCGAGAAATTTCATACCGTCGTCCAGGACCTTTTCCATCTGCTCCGGAGACTGCCGGGGCGGGCGCGGGGTTTCGGAGGGAACCGGCGGCCCACCACCTTCATCCGGGGTTTCGGAGGTCCGCATCGCCGCCGCCGGAAGGCTGTCGGGAGCGGCCACCGCCGCGCCATCCCCATCCCCGGAATCCCCGGACGCATCGAACGCCTCCTCGGCTTCGTAGGCCACCTCCCGCTCCGACTCCCGACCGAGCACCTCGGGATTGAGGTAGTGGGGGGTATCCTCGGGAATGTCTTCGGAGGGCCTCGGCTCCCGGGAGGTGACCGGCTCCGGTTCGCCCATCATCTCCCGCAGGCGGGCCAGCATCTGGTTGCGCTTTTCTTTGGAAAAGGTCACCTCATCCGGCCCGGCGTCGAAGACCCCGTCAAACAGCTCGGTCTTGAGATGAATCCCCGCCAGGATCGACTCTTCGATGCTGTACTTGCAGATCAGGTTGACCACGTTGACGCACCCGCTCTTCTGGCCGATCCGGCTGACCCGGCCGATTCGCTGGTTCAGTTTGGCCGGGTTCCAGGGCAGTTCGAAGTTGATGACGCAGTCGGCGGCCTGAAGGTTGAGCCCGGTGCCGCCGGCATCGGTGGAAAGAAAGACCCGGCACTCCGGGTTGTTGGTGAACTCATCGATCAGGGCCTGGCGTTTTTTGACCGGCACTTTTCCGGACAACTCCACAAAGCAGATCCCGGCCTTGGAGAGATATTTGGCGATCAGATAGGTCATGGTGGTCCACTCGCTGAAGATCACCACCTTGCGCCGGTTCTCCACCACCAGCTCGTCCAGAATCGATTCCAGCTCCTTGAGCTTGGGGGAGATATGGGTCTTCCGGTCGATCAGAAATGTCGAATCGCAGACCCGGCGCATGCACAGCAGCAGCTCCTGAATCCGCCGAATGTCCATGGGGGTCAGGAATTTCTTGTTGATCAGCGGCATCAGGGCCTGGCTGTATCCGGAATGCATCTTGGCCTGCCGCTCGTGAAGGTCGAGATAGTAGTTGTTGACGATCTCGTCGGGCAGGTCCTGAAGCACCTCCTCCTTTTTTCGGCGAATCACGATGGGGGCGAGCTTTTCCTTGAGCAGGGCCAGGTTGCGGTAGCCGATGATCTTGCCCTTGCTGGTGCGGCTCAGCATAAAGTGATCGGCGGCGAATTTCCACAGGGGCGCCAGCAGATCCGGCTCCAGAAACTGGACGATGGAATAGACGTCCTCCAGCTTGTTTTCCAGGGGCGTGCCGGTGAGCACCAGCGCATGCTTTCGGGGCAGGGACTTCACCGTCTCGGCGGTCTTGGTGGTGAAGTTTTTGATCCGCTGGGCCTCGTCCAGAATCACCAGGTCGGGCTTGAACCGGTGGAGCACATTCACGTCCCGAAGCACCGCCTCGTAGTTGGTGATTTTGAACAGCCGAGGGTCGCTCTCGTACATCTCCTGGCGCTGGGCCGCCGACCCGGCGATCACCAAGGCTCGTTCTTCGGTGAACCGCTCGATCTCCCGCTTCCACTGCTCCTTGAGAGAGGCCAGGGTGATCACCAGCACCTTCTGAAACCCGAACACCTCCTTCTTGAGAAGGGCCAGGACAATGGCCTGAAGGGTTTTCCCGAGGCCCATTTCATCCCCGATCAGCACGGCCCGCTTGTAAAGCCCGAACCGAACCCCGTCCACCTGGTAGGGGTAAAGCTGAGTCTTGATGCCGGAAAAATCCGGAAGCCCCTCATCGGCCATGGATTCCAGCTGGCGGACATGAAGATGGTCGTCCAGCCGCTTGAGGACTGTTTCCTGGATTCGGACCCGTTTATTTCCCTCGAGCCGGTCCATAAAGGTGATGAAATCGGAAAAATCGGGTCTGGAGAACACCCCTTGGTCATCGAAATAATCGGCCAGGAGCGGCGCGACCGCTTCCAGCTCCGAGGCGGGCCGTTCATTGAACAGACGGGGTAGGTCGACGGCGGAATCCCAGTAGATGTCGATGAAGGGGAACCGCTCATCTTTAATCCTGGACTTGAAATTCTTCTTTTTTTTCAGGGTCCGGGTCACCAGGATCATGTGCTTGCAGGTGTTGAGCCGGTTGGTGTCGAAATCGGGGCAGGTGCAGTGACCCCGCCCCTTTTCCGGATCATGAAGGGTGACCACATACTCCCGGCCCTTGGGGGTCTCCACCAGGTGCTCGCCCTTGAGCATGTCGCCTTCGGTGAGGGTAAAGGCCTCGAACCGGGACCGCTTTTTTCGATCTTCCAGGGCCTGGGCCTGAATCTCTTCTTCGGTGAGATAATCGGGGGCCTGGTCCTGTTCCAGGACCGGCACCTCGGTGGCGGCCGATTTCCAGGCCGCCACCCGGTCCTGAACATCCAGGAGCACCGCCACCGTGTGCTTGCACCCGTTTCCGGGAAAGGGGCAGTCGCAGCTGGTGTTCACCCCGTCCTTGGAAAGCTGAATGCGGGTGGTGTAATCGCCGTAATTGCCGTCTACGTCATAGACGAAAATCCCCTCTTCCGGGACCGACCGGGCGCACATGAAGGCGCCGTGTTCATAAATCCGCTCCCCCCGTTTGAAGATGATGTCGGATTCGGCCACCCGGGTTCGAATAAAGGAAGACGATAGGTCGATCATTGTGCAGCTCCGTATGGTTGGTGTTGATAAAAAGGCCCGACCTCGGCCGAGCACCGCCTATCATCCACGAGATGCGATCAAAGTCAAGCCCTTGCGGAAAATCTTTGCTTGAAATTGGATGGGTAAAAACAGAAAACCCGCCGGAAGCCGGCCGCTCGGAATAAAAGAATTCAGAGCGGTCTGCCGGTCTCCGGCGGGCTAAGGGGTAAATCATTCCGCCTCGGGCGCCGGAAAACAGCGCTCGAGAGCGGATCGATCTTTACCCGATCAAGGATTATTCAAAAGTGATGCGCGCCGTATCCACAAAGGCGGTGCCGTCCACCACCGCGCGGATCACCGACTGGCCGGACTGGTCGGAGCTGATTCGGCCTCGGGCCACCCCGTCTTTGTTGGTTTCCCCCGGCTGAACCACACTGTCCACCTGTCGGCTGGAGACGATGGTCGGCCGGACCCCGGGCACCGGGTTGGAATATTTGTCCCGCACCTCCAGAATCACGTCGGAAAAGGACTCCCCGTCCGCAGGCAGGGTGGGATAGGTCACCCGGATTCGGGAGTTCTTGGGCTCGGGTTTGCCGGGCACCACGGTGACATAGGCTTCGGCCAGCAGGTCTCCGATTCGAACCACCACCTTGCCCTTGCCCATCTGAGTGCCGCGGAGCAGGCCGGGGTCTTCGAATTCCCCGATGCCGCCGACCGCTTCCCACTCGACCGCGGCATTGGAAACAGAGACCGGATTCTCTTCCACATCCACCCCGCTCACCTCAAACTGCTGGGTGGTGTCGGCGTTGATGGTGACCGGGTTGGGCTCGATAAAGAGGCTGTAGAGTTTGCCCGATTCCACCTCGATGGTCTTCTTGGTGACGATGTCGTCGGTGGAGGCCACTACCAGGCCGGAGCCTGCGGTTCGGACGCTGAACTCACCGGTCCCTTTGTCGATGCGGCCGATATTCTGCGATACCGACCATTCGGCCTTCGCCGGTACCTGGTTTCCGCCCGGGTCATACCCGATGATCTCCAGGGAATAGGTGTTGCCGGCCCGAAGGGCTTCCTCGGGCAATCGAATCTCCAGCGAGGTGAGCGGCCCGGGTTCCACGGTCACCGGGGCCTCGGCCTCGACGCCTTCGGCGGAGACGATGAGACGACCGGATTGCGCCTTCTTTCCGGTAAATTTTCCGGATTCATCGATCCCGCCGATGGACGCGGGGTTGAGAGAATAATTCGGTTCAATCTCGCGTTCATTGCCGTAGGCATCCCGGCCGGTGGCTTTCACATCCGCTGTTTCGCCGGACTGAAGGGTGATCTCTTCCGGCGACAGCACGATTTCCGCCAGCTCGCCCGGCTCCACCACCACCTTGGATCTGCCTTCCACCTCGTCGGCAGTGGCCACGACAGTTCCCTGCCCGGTGCCGCGGGCCTGGAATATCGCCTCATCCGTAAGCGCTCCGATACCGTCCTCGGCATCAAGCGACCAGGAGATTTCGGCCGGGGCCACATTGTCAAAGGCATCATAGGCGACCGCGGAAAATTCGGCCTCGGAACCGGCATTTATGACCAGATTTTCCGGGGTGATCGCCACCCGGTCCACCGGTCCGGGAGAAACCTTCACCCGGGCCACGGCGGTGGCGTCTTCCATCCGCACCGTAACAAATCCGGCGCCCTCGGTGACGGCCTTGAAATTTCCGGCCTTGTTGACGGAGCCGATGCCGCCGCTGGCGGACCAGGCCGGCTCCAGATCCAGCGGATTCCCCTGGGAGTCGAACCCTTCGGCGGTGAATCCCTGCTGCTCACCGGCACGCAGGTCCGCCGAGGTCGGCTCGATGGTGACGGTGTGGATGGGACCCGTTTCCACCGTGACGTCGGATTGGGCCACGGCATCTCCGGCCGTCAGTTTCACCGGACCCTGACCCGCCTTTCGGGCCTTGAACCGGTTCTGATCATCCACCGATCCGAGATTATCCGCGATCTCCCATTGAATTTCGGGAGACGGGATCACGTTGCCGTTGGCGTCCCGAACCTCGTAGGTGAGGGGCTGGGTCTTTCCGGCGGTGATGGTAAAGCTTTCCGGTTCTAAAGTGATGTCGGCCGGTTCGCCGGGGGTGACCTTTAAAGAGGCCGAAGCCCCGATGTCTTCTCGGCTGACCGTCACCTTACCGGCGCCGACCTTGACCGCCGTAAAGGCGCCGGCATCGGAAATCTCGCCGATGGCGTCATCCACCGACCAGTTGAAATCGATCGAGAGCTCATTGCCCCCTGCATCATACCCGACGGCCTCGAACTCGACCGTCGAACCGGAGGATACCGTTTTTTCGGTCGGGGTCAGTTCAATGCTGTCCAGAGACCCTTTTTTCACCGTCAGCGGAGCGGTTTCGGCGATGTTGTAGGCAGCGGCGATGAGCCGGCCTTCCCCCGCCTTTTTGGCGATCAGCGCGTTATCCTCGGTGATCTCGGCCAGGGCGCCATCGGACAAGTCCCAACGGACATCCCCCTCCACCACATTCCCGAACCGGTCTTCCATGACCGCCTTGAGGTCGACCGTTTCTCCGGCCGTGGCGGCAATCTCTTCGGGAATGATCTTAAGGAACGCCACTTCCGCGGGGCTTACCGCCACCGCCGCCTTGGCGACCACGCCGCCGTACCTGGCCAGGACCTGGCCGGATTCGGCCGTGACCGCGGAAAAACGCCCTTCCGGGGTTACATTCCCTATTGCCGTCGGCTCCACCTGCCAATTGAGGTCGACCTCGGTTTTGTTCTGAAACTTGTCATAGGCCACAGCGGAAAAGACGACCTCCTCACCCGCGGTGACATCTGCCGACTCCGGCTCGATCTGAATCTGAGTGGTCTCGCCCGGCACCACGCTCACCTCGGTGCCCACCTCGATCTTCTTGCCGGTGCGAAGCTGATGAACCATGGCCGTCATCCGGGTCTTGCCCGCCTTTTCCGGGGAGAAAACCCCCTGAGAATCCACCATCCCCAGATCGGGATGCATATCCCAGGCGACCTCCGCCTTCACCGTGTTTCCATAGGCGTCATAGCCCGATGCGCTGAATTTTTCGGCTTTCCCGGCGGTCACTTCCATGGGACCCTGGGGGGTCAATTCAACATCCTGCATCTCGGCGGGGGCCACGGCCACCGTGCTCTCCCCCACCAGACCCCGGGCTTTGGCTTCCACCACGCTGCTGCCTGATGTTTCGGCGGTAAAGGCGCCGGTCGCATCGATTTCGCCCAGCTCCTCTCGAATAGAAAATTCCGGGTCCACCTCCACCACATTGTCGAACTTGTCGTATCCGGTCACCTCGAATTGCACGGTATTGCCGGCGATCACATCCACAGCCGGCGGTCCCACCTGAAGCCGTGCCGGTTCCGCCGGGACCACCTCGATATCGATGCCCTTGACCAGGGTTTCCACCTTGGCCAGGATTTCCCCTGTGCCGGTATGCAGCGGCGTAAACTCCGACGCCTCCTGATCCACGGTGCCCAAAGAGGCGCTCAGGAACCACTGGGGTGAAATATCGAATTGGTTGCCGTAGGCATCCACCCCTTTGGCGCTGAGCTGGACCTTTTCTCCGGCGGTAAAAGTGGATTTTTCGAGATCGATACTGATGTCGGACAAGGTTCCGTGGGCCACCTGAACCGGTACCGATGCGGTCACCTCGCCGCTGGCCGCGATCACCTGGCCTTCACCCACGGTTTCGGCCGAAAAGGTGCCGTCTTCGGCGATGGCGCCGATCTCGCCCTCGGTCTTCCACTCGATGGACGGGGTCAGTGGATGCCCTTGAGCGTTGAAGGCTTCGGCGCCGAAGGTGAGGCTTTCACCGGCCTTGAGGTCCGTCTCCCGGGGTTCGACGGTGATCTTGGCGACCTTGCCCGGGACGATGGAGAAGGGATGGCCCTGGCTGATCTCCTTGTACCGAGCGAACAGAATGGCGTTTCCGGAGGATTTCATTTCCACCATACCGTCTTCTTCCAGCGCGGCGGTTTCTCCGGACAGAGACCATTCGGCTTCGATGGATGTCTGGTTGTCATACTGATCGTATCCGACCGCTTTGAAATCGATCTTCTGCCCCACCTCGAACTGATCCTTTTCAGGGGTGATTTCAATCCGCTCCACCTGGGTGCCTTCCAGGACTATTTCCTGCGTGGTGTCTCCGGATTTCAGGACGATGGTGTTTTTTCCGGGAGAGAGGGTCACCTTGAACTGGGCCCGGCCCTGCTCATCCAGGGTCAATTCTTCGGTGGACAATCGGGTTCCCTCAGTGGGAGAAGAGAGGGTGACGCGGTTCATGGCGGCGGCCTGATCTTCTTCCGCAAGGCCGCTGATTTGAACAGTCACTTCGGATTCGGCCAGGGCTTGTTCGCTCTCGGGCTGGGCCTCGATTTTGGCCACCGGCCGGGGCTGGACGTCGATTTCGGTTTCGGCTTTGACATCCCCGACGGATGCGGTCACCATGGTTTTGCCGGGGGTGGGGGGCACGGTCACTTCAAATTCGGCCTGTCCGGAATCACTCAGGCTGACCGTTTCGGTGCCGACCCGGGCGCCCTCGGTGGGGGTGGAGACCTGAACCTCTTGATATCCCGCAGCCTGTCCGTCCTGAGTGGTGGCGGAGACGGTAATTTTTACCGTGCTGTCGGGCTGGGTTTCAGCGGCTTCCGGTTCCAGGGTCAGGTTGGCGACCGCCGGGGCATCCACCGTCACCGTAGCCTGATTGGAAATCCCGTTCGCCTCGGCGATGACCGTCGCCTGACCGGGCTTTTCCGCCGTAAAGGTGCCGGTGTTATCAATGGAACCGGCCTCCCCATCGACCCTCCACTGGACGGAAATATCCGCCATCTCTTCGCCTTTGGTGGAGCGGGGAACCGCTTTAAAGCTGACGGTGTCGCCCACGGTGAGGGTTTCTTCCTCGGGGGCGATGTCCACACGTTCGAGTTCCGGTTTTCCGCAGCCGTTCAGGCTGATCAAAAGGGCTATTACCGGAATCAAGATCCCTATGCGCAACCAGTTATTCGCCTTAACCTCCATCTGATGACTCCTCCCCTTGATGTGTTGATGATTCAGAAGTGAATCGCTGTTTTTCTATCTCCTGCTTTTTTCCGACTGATGCCTTCTTTACGAAGCGCCGATTTCATCGCATGCCTTCGGTGAATAACGCCATGGATGTTTGAAAATAATTAGCGCCTGAACTGGTGGTACGGAACCAAAAAACGGGCCGGAATTCGACCCTTACGATTCTGTTTTTCCTATCATATCAAATCCTCTTCGTCAAATAAACAGGATTTATTCACTTCATCAACTCTCAGCAGAATGAGGGTAGGAATATTCCGTTTTTAGTGGTAAAATTCATTTTTTGAGGATTACTTCGACGGACATGAAGAAGCGGTCTCCCGCTTCTGGAAAGTAGTCAACCGTCGACTTTCCGAGGCAGCCTGAAGGATTTTTTTTGATGGACACAACGGATGCGGTGGTGATCGGGGGCGGGGTGATCGGGACGGCGGCGGCCTATTACCTCTCCAAGACCGGCCGACGGGTGACCCTGATCGAGCGCAAGGGGATCGCCGCCGGCACCTCGAGCCGGTGCGAGGGGTTCATTCTGGTCAACGACAAGATGCCCGGCTATGATGCCCGGCTGGGTCGGCTCAGTCAGTCCCTGTTCCCCGGTCTGAGCGATGAGATCGGGTACGATATTGAATGGAGCGCCAAAGGAAGCCTTCTGCTCATCGAAAGCGAGGAAGAGATGGCGGTAGCCGAGGACTTCTGCGGTCGACTCGCCCAAGAAGGTCTTGCGGTCCGCATGCTGGACCGCAAGCAGATTCATGAGATCGAACCCCACCTCGCCGAAGACATCGTGGGCGGTATGGAGACCACCACCGACGGCGCGGTGAACCCCATGGCCCTGGCCCGGGGGCTGGCCCGGGCCGCCCGGAGACAGGGGGCCGACCTCCGCACCGGCACGACGGTTCGAGGCATTCGGCTGGACGCCTCCGGAAAAATCGACCGCATCCTCACGGATGGTCCGGACATTCTCACCCAAACCGTAGTCAACGCCGCCGGCATCTGGGCGCCGGAGATCGGCCGAATGGTCGGGGTCGATATCCCCATCACCCCGCGTCAGGGCCAGATCCTGGTCACCGAACGGACTTTCGCCCTTACCCGGCGAAAGGTGATGGAGTTCGGCTATTTGATGACCAAGTTTGAAAAAGAAGGCTATCGGCGCCGGGTCACACCGGAGATGGAAGCCAACGGCGTGGCCTTTGTGCTCGAACCCACCGGCGCGGGCAATTTCCTGATCGGCAGCAGCCGCCGATTTACCGGGTTCGACACCGCCACCGACACCACCGTGATCCGCGCCGTTGCGGAGCGGGCGGTCCGCTTTTACCCGGCCCTGGCCCGGACCCGTTTAATCCGCACCTATGCCGGGCTTCGACCCTATACCCCGGATCACTTCCCCATCATCTCCCCCACCCCGGTAGACCGGTTTTATGTAGCCGCCGGCCATGAAGGAAACGGCATCACCCTGAGCCTCATCACCGGGAAATTGACGGCTCAGATAATCGCCGGTGAACCCCCCGATATCGACCTTCACCCGCTTCGCCTGGACCGATTCGATTCGGAGACGCCCCATGCACACTGAAACCGCTTTTTCCATTCTCTTCGACGGTCGACCGATTCCGGCCAGGGACGGCCAAAGCGTGGCCGAAACACTGCTGGAGAACGGAATCCGCACCTTTCGCCGAACCCGCAGCGGGGAACCCAGAGGCCCCTACTGCAATATGGGGACCTGCTTCGAATGCCGCCTGATCATCGACGGCCGTCCCAATTCCCGGTCGTGCATGACGCTGTCGCGTCCCGGCATGCGGGTGGAGACGCAAAATGATGCCCACATCGAGGTGCCGGATGAAGACTGTTGATGTAGCGGTCGTCGGGGGCGGACCGGCCGGAATGGCGGCGGCTGCCGAGGCGGCCCGGCGGGGGGCGTCGGTGGCCCTGGTGGAGGAGTCCGCAGCTTTCGGGGGAAAGGTGTTGAAAACGGCAGGCCGAAGACTGCCCCTGTCCCCGATCGAACGTTACGAAAAGCGGATCGCGGACCGTCTTTTGAGCAATCTGCACCGCCATGCGGCCCGAATCACCCGGGTCCCCCGCCACCAGGTCTGGCACATTCAGGACGGCCGGGTGCTGGAACTGTCTCCGGTGGGAGGCGCGCCCGTCGAGATCAACCGGATTCAATGCAGCCGCTTGATCATCGCCACCGGTGCGATGGAGCGGGTCCGGCCTTTTCCGGGATGGACCCTCCCGGGAGTATTTCC
>JGI12210J13797_10179662_pt1 | contig 11370 bp, 10 predicted proteins | sample ElkSlonscriptome_3_FD_13797 | JGI IMG/M metagenome (IMG submission 13797) | reverse complement strand
CACAGAAGGTCATGGCGAGCAGAACGCGGGCCTTGCGGAGGGCTCCGGTGAGCGGCCCAGCCCCAAGGCACCGGGCGCCGAAGACCTGGTCGGACAGACCATCCGCAAGTACGAGATCGTAGGCCTGGTGGGCCGAGGCGGGATGGGCTGCGTCTACGAGGCCATCAACACGTCCATCCAGAAGCGGGTGGCGATGAAGGTCATCGATCAGGAGCTGGCCAAGAACGACGAGGCCACCGCCCGCTTCCAGCGCGAGGCCCTGGCCGCAAGCGCCGTCGAGAGCCCGCAGATCGTGCAGATCTTCGACGCGGGCTTCACCGAGGGCGGCACCCCCTTCATCGTGATGGAGCTGCTCCGAGGTCGTGACCTCGGCGACGTGCTCAAAGAGCGGGGCCGGCTCTCCCCGGGCGACGTGCTGCCCATCGTGGCGCAGATCCTCAAGGGTCTGCACTACGCCCACGAGGCCGGCATCGTTCACCGCGATCTCAAGCCCGACAACGTCTTCCTCTGCCAGCGCGACGACGAGCCGCTCCGGGTCAAGCTGCTCGACTTCGGCGTCTCGAAGATCGCGCGCGATGGCCGGGACGTACCTCTGCAGACCCTCACGCGCCAGGGAACCGTGGTGGGCACGCCCTACTACATGTCGCCCGAACAGGCGCAGGCCTTCCCGGACGTCGACGGTCGTACCGACATCTACTCGGTGGGCGCCATCCTCTACGAATGCCTCGTTGGGCGCCCTCCCCACATCGGCAAGTCCTACGAGCAGGTCATCGTCAACATCTGCATGAAGGACGTGGCCCCGGTCGACGAGCAGAACCCCGAGGTAGGGACGGAGCTCGCCGAGGTCATCCACAAGGCATTGAGCAAGGAGCGCGAGGACCGCTTCGAATCGGCCCGAGATTTTCTCCAGGCTCTAGCCGACATCGCCCCCGACTCCGTGCGAATCTCGAGCCCGTCCGGCTCCCTCGAGCGGCTCAGCCTCTCTGCGGCCAAGAGCAACGACGGTGTGGTCGCAACGCCCCCGTCGCCTCTGGCGGCCGGAGAAGTCTCCGACGAGCTGGCCCAGACGGTCCACGCCGACGATTCGGTAGAGCACGCCACCATCGAGCACGACGAGATGGAAGAGGCGTTGCGGCGCTCCGGACAATCCGAAAAACTGCGGCAGTCGGGCACCCAGGCCGTCTCCACCGTGCGTACGCCCGCCCACCCCATCGCCGGGGTGCCGAAGAAGCCGAAGTGGACCTTGGCCCTCGCCCTGGGCGTCGCCCTCCTCATCGGTGCCGTTCTCGTGCTGTCCTTCGTAGGCGACACCGACGAGAGCGACCGGTCCCAGGGGAGCCGCACGGAAAAGAAGGCCGTCGTCGTCGCCGACGACCTCGACCCCGATCTCCCAGGCGCGGCCCCTGCCCCCGAGGCCCAGCCTCCGCCCGCGGCATCGTCGTCGGCCTCGGCCGTCGCGTCATCGAAACCGCCGGGCACCGAGCCCAAGGACCTTCGACCCGTCGCCAAGAAGGCGATGCCCCGAGTTCAGCCAAAGGCACCGCCCGTACGGCGCCCCCCCACACCACCGCCCCCCGCACCACCGCTGCCCGAGCCCCCGACCAGCCTCGTCGCGCCGAAGGGCACCGACGGCGATGTGAAGAAGCCCGAGCTCGAGCTTCAGACCAACTGAGGCTCGACGCGCAAGTGCCCGGTCCCCTCCGGCCCCGGCCTGAGCTACGCTCCGGCTCGGGGAGCATGCACCGCCACTTCGCCTACTTCCGTGCGCTCGTCTTGCTCGTCGCGCTGGTGTCGCAGCGGCGCGCTCACGCCCAGGAAGTCCCCTCGCCGGACCCACCGAGCGAGCCGACCGCCGGCGACGATGCCGCCCCGGACGCAGCCACCGCCGCCTACGAGCGGCACATGGCCAACGGGATCAAGCTGTTCAAGGACGAGGATTTCAACGGGGCCATCGTAGAGTTTCAGGCCGCCTACGACGCGCAACCCAAGGCGAGTCCACTCATCAACATCGCGCTCGCGTACAAGAAGCAACGGGAGCCAGCCAAGGCCATCGCCGCCCTCGAGCAGGCGCTCGCGAAGCACGAAGACACGACCCCCGACGACCAGAAGCAGGCGGCCGAGCGCGAGATCAAAGAGCTGCGCGCGCTCATCGCTTACGTCGCCATCGACATCGCCCCGGTGGGAGCGAAGGTGTTCATCGACGAGCGGCCCGTCGCCCCCGCCGACATGCACGACGGCATGCTCGAGCTCTCGCCGGGCGTGCGCCGACTGCGGGTCATTGCCGACGGCTACGAGCCCCGAGAGCGCACGATCACGGTCCGCTCCGGGTCGAAGAACGAGAAGATCGTCATCGGGCTCGAGCCCACCAAGGGCGAGATCGCCATCACCACCCGCGACAGCGCCGACTGGATCGAGGTGGACGGCAAGAAGGTGGCTCAGGGTCGTTTCGAGAGCTCGCTTCTGCCTGGTCTCCACATCATTCGGGTCATCGACGACAGCGGCGACGCGCAGCGGTTGGACGTCGTCGTCACTGCGGGCGGGCGCGCCGAGGTGATTCAGAAGGAGAGCGGTGAGCTCTACAGCAGCGCCGCCGCGCCAAAGGGAGCCGGCAACGACAAGCGGTTCGGCCCCCCGGCGGTGCTGAAACCCCTGCGGGGGATTTACTTCCAGGGCTCCGGCGCCCTGCTCACCGCCGTTCCCCTCGAGGGCGAGGGACGCAACTTCACCGCCGAGACCAGCCCCGGTCGCTTTGGCGGCTCGGGCGGCATCAACGCGGGCTACCGGGTGACCAACTGGGCGGGCTTCGAGCTCTTCGGTCAGGTGAGCGACATCCGGATGAACGGGAGCATCCTCATCACCGACCAGCAGATCCTCGACGACAATCGGGTCGAGCGTTCGATCCCGCGGGTGCAGATGAAGCTCCTGTCGTTTCGCTTCGGCGGGATGATGCGGATCATGCTGCCGACGGAAGGACTCATCCGGTTCGTCGGCAACGTGGGCGGAGGCGCCGCCTACGAGGAATTGCGCTTCCGCGAGGGCAAGGGAAACGACGACCGCCCCCTGGTGCTGCCGCCTCCCTACGACGCGACCCAGGCCCAAGGCGTGGGGTTCATCGCGCAGATCGACTTCGGCATCGAGCTCGAGGTGGAGAACATCCTCGTCGACCTCGTGATGATGAACGTCTTCCAGTCGAGCAAGCACTTCGACGCCGAGAACGTGTTCAACGACCGGACGCGCGTCTTCAACGCCTTCAACACCGCACCCATCCTGATCGCAGGCCCCGCCCTCCGCGTGGGCTACGCCCTCTGGTGAGCGGGTGACGGCGGCGGCGGCTCCGGCTATGCCCGCCGCATGACGGACAGCATCAAGCGCGTGGGCGTGGTGGGTGCGGGCCAGATGGGCCGCGGCATCGCACAGGTGGCAGCGGCCACCGGTCTCTCGGTCGTCCTCTCCGACGCGAGCCTCGAGCTCGCGGAGAAGGGCAAGGAGAAGATCGGCAAGGTTCTGTCTCGCCAGGTGGACAAGGGCAAGATGACGGCCGAGGACCGCGAGGCCCTGCTGGGCCGGATCACCCCGGTGGACGGCCCCGCCGCCTTCGGCGATGTCGACCTCGCCGTCGAGGCGGCCACGGAGCGCTTCGACCTCAAGGTGAAGATCTTCCAGGCCCTCGACGAGACGCTGAAGGACGGCGCGCTGCTCGCTTCCAACACCTCGTCGATCAGCATCACCAAGCTCGCCGCCACGACCAAGCGTCCAGCGCTGGTCGTGGGCATGCACTTCATGAACCCGGTGCCGCTCATGGCCCTCTGCGAGGTCGTGCGAGGCGTGCAGACCTCGGAGGCGACCTACACCGCCACCAAGGCCCTGGCCGAGAAGATGGGCAAGACGGTCATCACGAGCAACGACGCGCCCGGCTTCATCGTGAATCGCATGCTCATCCCGCTCCTCAACGAGGCGATCTTCACCCTCCAGGAGGGCGTGGCCGAACCCGATGACATCGACAACGGCGCCAAGCTCGGCCTCAATCACCCGATGGGCCCGCTCGAGCTCAGCGACCTGATCGGGCTCGACACCGTGCTTTCGATCGCCGAGGTGCTCTACCACGAGATCGGTGATCCCAAGTACCGGCCGGCCACCCTCCTGCGGAACTACGTCGCCGCCGGCTGGCTCGGTCGCAAGAGCGGTCGCGGTTTCTACCGCTACGACGAGCGCGGCAAGCGGGTGGTGGGATGAGCAGCGTCACCACCGAGGTCGAAGGCGCGGTCGCCACCATCACGATCCGCCGTCCGGAGAAGCTCAACGCGCTCGACGCGGGCGTCGTGGCCGAGCTCCAGGCGGCCTTCGAGGGGATGGGAGAAGAGATCCGCTGCGCCATCCTCACCGGGGAGGGCAAGGCTTTCGTGGCCGGAGCGGACATTGCGGCCATGGCCGAGATGACCCCGACCGAAGCCAAGCGCTTCGCCGAAGCCGGCCACCGCCTCGGGGCCAGCATGGAGGCGGCACGCTTCCCCATCATCGCCGCGGTCAACGGCTTCGCGCTCGGAGGCGGGCTCGAGCTCGCCCTCGCCTGCGACTTCATCATCGCCTCCGAGAAGGCCAAGGTCGGGCTGCCCGAGGTGACCCTCGCCGTCATCCCCGGCTTCGGCGGTACCCAGCGCCTCGCGCGCCGCGTCGGCGTGGGTCGCGCGCGGGAACTGGTCTTCACGGGCCGCATGGTCGAGGCCGATGAGGCGCTGGCCATGGGAATCGCGAACCGCGTGGTGGCCCCGGAGGCGCTGATGGACGAGGTGGGCAGCATCGCCGCCACCATCGCGAAGAACGGCCCCCTGGCCGTCACTGCCGCCAAGCGCGTCATTCTTCGCGGCGAGGACCAGAGCCTCCAGAGCGCCAACGAGCTCGAGCTCCAGGCCTTTGCCTCGCTGTTCGGGAGCGACGATCAGCGCGGAGGCATGAAGGCCTTCGTCGACAAGACCAAGGCCACCTTCACCGGCAAGTGACTATTCGTCTTCGGGGGAGCCGCCACGCGCGGCGCCCCCGATGGCGATGAGGTCGGACAGCCCCGTGATCTGGATCGCCCCCGGCGTGACGCTGATGTCCCCCTTGTAAGGACAATGGCGACAGCCCTTGTTGCAGCAGTAGCCGCGGCGCAGCAGATAGTAGGACGTGAAGACGACCTTCCCGTCCTCGACGTAGAAGTCGACCCCTTCGGCCAGTCGCGAGGACTTTGGCACAGGGACAGTCTAGCCCCGGGCGGCTACTTCTTCACGCGCTCGAGGTAGCTGCCGGTGCGGGTGTCGATCTTGATCCACTCGCCCTCCTCGATGAAGAGGGGCACCTGAACCACCGCGCCGGTCGACATCGTGGCGGGCTTGGTGGCGCCGCTCGCGGTGTCGCCCTTGATGCCCGGGTCGCTCTGCGTGATCTCCAGCTCGACGTGCGCGGGAAGCTCGACCCCGATCGCCTGGCCCTCGAGCAGGGTCACCTCGACGGTCATGCCATCGGCGAGCCATTTCTGCTCCTCTTCCATCTTGTCCCCCGGGACGAACATCTGCGCGCCGCTGTTGGGGTCCATGAACACGAAGTTGGTGCCGTCGGGGTAGATGTACTGCATCGCCCGCTGCTCGATGTCGGCCTTCTCGATCTTCTCGCCGCTCTTGAAGGTCTTTTCGAGGACCTGCCCGGTCTCGAGGTTCTTGAGCTTGCAACGGGTGAAGGCCTGCCCCTTGCCGGGCTTCACGAATTGGAAGTCGGCGACGACGTAGGGAACGCCGTCGACCATCATCTTCAGGTTCTTCTTGATGTCACTCGTGTCCATGGTGGCCTCGCGCGGGAGTTAGCACAGAGCGCCGCGGGCGAGAACGCCATCAGTTCTGCAGCGTCTCACAAGCCGCCTCGAGTGCGTCGTACTCGTCCCTACAGGCATCCGGGGGCTCGCCACCAAAGCAGTCGTCGCCGTCGGCGAGCGCCTCGACGAGGCAGGCCAGCACGGCGTCCGTCTCCGACCCACAGCCGGCCGCGACGGCATTGCTGCAGAGGTTGTCACAGGTGCCGAGGGGGCCGAGTACGTTGCACCCTCGGTTCTGGGCGTCGATGCAGTCGGCTACGCAGTCGTCCGGGGCCGCTCCGTTGCGACAAGCGGTGATGGCGGACATCTCCGAGCTACAGGTGTCGCCTACGTCGCTACATCCGCCCAGCGTGCAGGTATAGAATGCCTCGGCCTCGTCGTCGCAGCTGATGCGTCCCTGTTGGGTGCAGGCGTCGTCGCAGTCGAAACCGCTCTCGAGGCACCCCGCGCTGGCCGACGCGCGGCACTGCGAGAGGCAGTCGGACGTGGTGCGCGCTCCGGTGCTGCCCGAGGAGCCGGGGAGGTCGCAAGCGACGAGCCCGAGGGACAGGAATAGGCATACCAACGAGAAGCGAAGACGGGTCATGGCTGACGACTGTAACCGCTGACGACACCGCTTCATTGCCCCAGCCTCCCAGCTCCTGAAAATCCCCGACAATTTGCGATTGTGGGGTGAGAAGGCTAGCCATCGTACAATCGTGCCCGTGGCCCAACGCATTCCAGACCCGCCTCCCGGTCGCGCCGTCGAGCGCGCGCGCGCCCAGGCGGCGATGGACGAGCTCGACGAGGAGCTGCGCGACATCAAGCGCGAGATCATCGAGTCGCGAGGTCTGGTCATCAAGACCAACAACCTCACCAACGCCCTCGCCGCCGACCTCAAGAGCATCGGCAAGCGCCAGCGCAACTTCGAGCGCCGAACCTTCTGGAACAGCGCCGCGGCCAACCTTCTGTTCGTGGTGGTCGTCATCGGCATGGTGAAATTCGCCTGGGATGCCCGGGTGGAGTCGGTCTCCGGCGAGACCCGCAACGCCAAGGTCGAGGTGGCCCGGCTCGAGGGCGAGGTCGAGGCCATGCAGAAAGAGGCCGAGGCACGCAATCGGGCCGAGTCCGCCGCCGCGGCCTTCTACGAGCTGATGCGCTCGGGCAGCGACAAGGAGCTCATCGAGGCTTTCGACGACCTTCGCCAGCAGAAGCTCACGCGGGCCGAGATGGCGATCTTCCAGGACGCCGTCACCAGGGCCCGCAGCGAGCTGTCGAGCTCGGCCTACCACGAGGGCCTCGAGCACGTGCGGTCGGGTCGGTGGCACGAGTCCGTCATCGCCTTCGAAGAGGCGCTGCGATTCAACCCCTCGGCCACCCATGCCTCGTCCGCGCAGCTCAACCTCGCGCGCGGCTATCGGCGCCTCAACCGCCAGCGGGACGCCATCCCCATGCTGGTCAAGCTGAGCGAGGCTTCTGCCGACTCGGAGGTCCTCGACGACGCCATGTTCTTGCTCGCCGAGTGTCTCATCGACATCCAAGCCTGGAACGACGCCAAGACCACCCTACGCACCTTCGTGCGCCGTTATCCGAAGAGCCCCTACGTCAACGACGCCAAGATGGCGCTCGCCGATCTGTCGCTCAAGCACTGACGGCCGCTCACGCGGCACGTAGGGCGGGAGGAGGCTCGACGGGGGTGAACTCCACGGGCAGGGCCGCGTCGACTTCGGTCTCGCACGGATCATGGACGAGTACCGCGACCCGGTCACCCGTCTCGAGGGCGGTCGCGGCCGTGATGGGCTCGGCCTGGTTCTCGCCCTCACGAAGGACCACGAGGGGGAGCCAAGGATCGCTGTGGCTCTCCGGCCACGGCGAGGCGGCCGGCTCGAGGGCTCGATGCACGCGGAGCCAGCGCACGGTCGCGGTGCCGTCGTCGAGGCGATGGTTCCACCGCTGCACGGCGCGGGGAGCCCCGAAGAGCACGTTCGCGCCCAGCTCCGCCATCATGGTGGGGGTCACGCCCGCCTCTTCGTCCCGGAGAACGGCGAAGAGCTCGGCGTTCCGGGCCAGGCGCTTGCAGCGTTGCAGCACCAGCAGGTTCTGGGCCTCGTTGCGGTCGATGGTGAGGATCCCGGCCACGCGGCCCGCGCCCGCGAGGAGGAGGGTCCGCTCCTCCAGAGGGTTGCCGTAGTAGACCTCGAGGCCGTCTCCCTCTGCCGACCTGACGCGGTGGGGATCGGCGTCGAGCAAGCTCGCGTCCTCGTCGCCGGCGAGCAGCTCGGCCATCAGCCGGCCGATGGGGCTCGCACCAACCACCAGCCACCCCGTCTGGGGCTCACGCTGCAAGTCGAACCACCGCACGACGATGGGGCCGAGGCCGGCCGCGATCGCCACCGTGGCTACGATGACGCCGAAGACCAGCGCGCGGAGGGATTCCCCGCCCGGCAGCGACGACGCGTCGAGCTTGGTGGCCAGGAGGGAGGCGAGGGCGGCCGCGACGATGCCGCGGGGGGCGATGAGCGCGAAGAGAGCCTTGCCTCGCACAGTCACGTCGACCCCGGCGAGGCTGATGGCCACGGCCAGCGGGCGGACCACGAGCACGAGCGCGGCGACGACGGCGATACCGCCGAGGCCGAGGGAAGCCACCTGACTCAGCGGGACTTCGGCGGCGAGGAGCACGAAGAGCATGCCGATGAGCATCACCGTCAGCTGCTCCTTGAACTCACGCAGCTCGTACTCGAGGGACAGGTCGTGGCTGCGCACCGCGATGCCGGCCGCGACCGCCGCGGCGGTTCCACTCTCATGGACCACGGCGTTGGCGCCGTGGTAGAGCGCGAGCACCGTCGCGAGGGCCAAGACGTTCTGAAGGTAGCCGACCTCTCCCTCGAGGAGGCGGAGAACGAAGACGAGGCCCCGGGCGACGGCGACGCCGGCGATGATGCCGAACCCGAGCCGGGTGGCGATCTCCATGACCGACACCACCACGGTCTCGGTCGAAGGCTGCACCGCGATGTGGAAGGCGGTGGTCGCGAGGACCACCCCGATCGCATCGGCCATCACGCCCTCGGCTTCCAGGGTGGTGCGCAGACCGGACTTGACCCGCAAGCGCGACAGCAGCGGCGTCATGACCGTCGGCCCCGTCACCACGACGAGGCTGCCGAACATGAGGCTCACCCGCCAATCGAATCCCATGAAGAGGTGAGCCGCGAGGGTGGCGCCGGCGAGCGTGATGGGAATGCCGATGAAGACGAGCCTCCGAATCGGCCTCTCCGCCCGACGGAGCCGCCGCAGGTCGAGCGACAGACCGCCTTCGAAGAGAATGACCGCGACGGCAAACCCCACGAGGGTCTGCAACCCTTCGCCAAGCAACTGCGGACGGACCACGTTGGCGACGCTGGGACCGAGCACGACGCCCAGCGCGATGAGCAGCACGAGCGCGGGGATCCGAAGCAGCTTGGCGCCAACCTGAGCCACGAGTCCGACGAGGATGGCGATCGTGAGGGTCAGGTTCGGGTCGTCGAGCAAAGTGACCCGGGACGGTGCAAATAGCGTACCCGGCTCCAGAACGCCTCTGGCAGCCGATCCTGGTGCCACGGGCCCAAATTCGGGACATCCCGCCTCGCCGCGAGGCGTTGGGTCCCACCCGCGCGGAGGCTCACCGCGGCCAAAGGAGAACCGAATTCAACATGTCGGTTGACGGGCGACAGTTCGAACTTTATCAAAGTGTCGAAGTGACACCTGACCCCGACCATCGGCTCGTGAAGATGTTCAAGGCCCTGGGCCATCCGAACCGCTTCCGCCTCTTCGTGGAGATCCTCCGCGCCGGAGAGAGCTCGTTCGAAGAAGGCCATCACTGCTTCTTGCACAGCATCATGGATCGCCTCGACATCGGTGCGCCTACGGTCTCTCACCACCTCAAGGAGCTGGTCAACGCCGAGCTCGTCGCCACCGAGCGTGAGGGCAAGTTCGTCACCTGCCGGGTGAATCCAAAGGCGATGCAGGCGCTCGCTGGCTTCTTCGATCGCGCCTGACACGACCCGCGGTGCCGATCTGGTTCACGCGATGGCTCGCCCATCAATTCGATGATTGTCGAAATATCACAATGAAAGTTCAACCCTCATGAACGCTCCGACCCACACCAAGTTCCCGCCCGCTCCCCTCCGTCCTACGTCCGACACCGTGAAACGGGTCGTCATCCACCGCGCCGGCTCCTACGACCGGCTGCGCCTCGAGGAGGGTCCAGCCTTGAAGCCAGGCCCCGGCGAGGTGGTGATCGACGTCGAGGCGATTGGCGTGAACTACGCCGACTGCATGGTTCGGATGGGCCTCTACGCCTCGGCCAAGGAATTCGTGGGCTGGCCGATCACCCCGGGCTTCGAGACCGCGGGACGCGTGGCGTCCGTGGGCGAGGGGGTCGACGACCTCTCGCCGGGCGACCCCGTTTTCGCGCTCACCCTATTCAACGGTTACGCATCGCAGGTCGTGACCCGTCGCGACTACGTCTTCCCCGTACCGCACGGGATGTCGGTCGAGCAGGCGGCGAGCTTTCCCTCGGTGTACCTCACGGCTTGGTACGCGCTCCACGAGCTCGCCCATCCGCGTCCCGGGGCGCGCGTGCTGATCCACTCGGCCGCGGGCGGAGTTGGCGGATGTCTGGTGCAGCTGGCCAAGCGCAGCGGCTGCGAGGTGACCGGCGTCGTCGGGGCGACCCACAAGATCGACGCCGTACGCGCCCACGGGGCGGACCACATCATCGACAAGTCGAGGGATGCGCTATGGGAGGCGGCCGCGCGGATCGCCCCGAAGGGCTTCGACGTCATCTGTGACGCGAACGGCGTCGCGACGTTGAAGGACAGCTACGAGCACCTCGCGCCCGCGGGCAAGCTCGTCGTGTACGGGTTCCACACGATGATCCCGCGAAAGGGTGGGCGCCCCAACTGGTTCAAGCTCGCCCGCGACTACCTGCGCACGCCTCGCTTCAATCCTCTCGATCTCACCCAGGACAGCAAGAGCGTGATGGCGTTCAACCTCAGCTACCTCTTCGAGCGGACGGACATCCTCGGTCTCGCCATGGGCGACCTCATCGGTTGGCTCGAAGCGGGCGAGATCCAGGCCCCAGGCGTGACGACCTACCCCCTCGAGAACGTCGCCGAAGCCCATCGTGCCATCGAATCGGGCCAGACCACGGGCAAGCTCGTGCTGCTCCCGTAGCTCGAGCGTCAGCCTTCTCGAGCCACCTAGCGACGTGGGCGTGGCAAAACGACTGGTTGCCCTCACCGAGCCAACGCGACGAAGAACTGCCCCCGGCCAAGCCCACCGAGTGGACCCCCACGACGAATGATCTGTCACCCAGTCGTAGGGGTCTGGCGCGCCAGCGCCAGCGTACGGAGGGCGATCGGACTCGTCTCGGAGGCATCCTGCTGGGGATGGATGCTGGCCGCCATGCGAACGTCGAGCTCGGCGTAGAGGGGGAGTCGGGAGGAAAGCGCCAAGGGGAGGTAGACGGTGGCGTCGTCAAGCTCGGCCCGGAGGTGGACCTCGCCCAA
>JGI12210J13797_10019663_pt1 | contig 11370 bp, 9 predicted proteins | sample ElkSlonscriptome_3_FD_13797 | JGI IMG/M metagenome (IMG submission 13797) | reverse complement strand
GTCCCCGGACCACCCGCCGAGCAAGCCCATCCCCTCCGGCCCCGAGAGGAGCACGCGTTCGGCTCCCGATCCACGGAGGCGTGAGGAATCGGTGCCCTCGGTGTCCAGTCGGAAGCGATGCCCGTGTTTCAGCGCCATCACCCGGCGGCCTCGGCCCCGGAGCGTTTCGATCAACGCCGCCGCCACGGTCGTCTTCCCAGAGTCCTTCCACCCCACGACCGACACCAGTGGCGGCGAGGGCCTGGGAAGCCTCGCCGCATCCCGCAGGTCGCCCGGGCGATTGACGTTCACCAAGGGCTCATCATGCCCCACCGCACCGGGGAGGCTGGCAGGAGTCGCCCGCTCCACCCGATCTCCCAAGGCGTCGATCCAGGCGTGGACCGCACGCTCCAGCCCCCCGTCCAACCAGTCGGTCAGGACATCCGAAAGCCCGGATCCGTACACCCCGACCAACGGTTGCACCCGCTGCCCATCCCACAGGATGACCGCACGGCTCTCCCGCGCCGGGCTCTCCCTCCACCGCCGGACCAGCCCGATGATCAGAGAGGCCGGAACCCGGGGGAGATCCACCGCCACCACCACGACTCCAGGTCGATCCTCCGCCCGGGCTCGGGCGAGGAGGGTCTCGACGCCAGCCAGTGGCCCTTCGCCGCGTCGAGTGTCGGAGGACGGCTCCACACCCTCCGGGGCCCTGGTGGCTCCCTGGAGGATCAGCGGGCCACCGGTGACAGGGGCCAGGGCGTTCCACGCGTAAGAGAGGAGGGGCCGTCCCAGGAAGCGCACCTCCTCCTTGCGGCGACCCATCCGGCGCCCCTCGCCCCCGGCCAGCACAGCCCCGAGCAGCCGCGGGCTCACGTAACCCTCCCGGCGCCGGTGTAGAGGTTGTACCCACCGCCCCGGACGAAGCCGGCCAGGGTGAGATTGAAACGCGTAGCGAGATCCACGGCCAGCGAAGACGGCGCCCCGACGGCGACCACGGCAGGCACACCGCCGACCACGGCCTTCTGGAGGATCTCGAACGACGTCCGACCGCTGACGACCAGGACAGTATCCTGCAAAGGCAGCTTCCCGGCGAGGAAGGCCTCGCCCAACACCTTGTCCACGGCGTTGTGACGGCCCACGTCCTCACGGATCGACAGCAGCTCGCCGGACCCGGTGAAGAGCCCCGCAGCGTGAAGGCCACCCGTCTGGGAGAAGTCTCCCTGGGCCTCCCGAAGCCGATCTGGCAGATCGATCAGGATCCCCGATGGGATCTTCAACGTCCCGTCAGGGAGTGGTCGGCACCCCTGAACCTCCACCGCGTCGAGGGAGGCCTTACCACAGATGCCGCAGGAGGATGAGGTGAACACGTTCCTGGACAGCCGGCCCAGATCGATGCCCCGGCCTGAGCGGAGACGAACCTCGACGATGTTGTACTCCTGCGCACCACGGCCCGACCGACAGTAGGTCAACTCACGGACGTCTTTCCGGTCTCGTACGACGCCCTCGGTGACGAGGAACCCGGCGGCCAGTTCGAAGTCGTGCCCCGGCGTTCTCATGGTCACCGCGATGCTCTCGACCCCCGGGGGGGTGTCGGGTCGACCCGGCCCCTGGGGCACGCCAGGAAGGGCGAGGCGGATCTCCATGGGCTCCTCGATGGTCACCCAGTCCTTCACCCGCTGGGCGTGCCCGTCGCGGACGCGGCGCACGCGGACGCTCTCAACGCTCTTCGAGGGATGGGCCATGGGGCATCGGAAAGAGGAACCCTGGTGGGGTGCCGCAGGAGTCCTTCTGCGATCAAGTGCCACCGGACGGTCGCGGCCTCCCCAGACGAACCTCCGACGGGGCCCGGGCGACGTCAACTCGACGGGCATATCAGGGTCGCCAGGCGTCTGTCAGGTGGAGGATGCGCCAGGGCCGGGACGAATCTCCGGTAGGCTCAACCGCCACCGCATCGAAACGATACCCCACCGCGGGAGGGGCTGTTCGAATCCACCAACGCGCCACCGCCTCCACGTCGCGGCGTTTCCGTCGATGGATCGCCTCCAGAGGGTGCCCCCAGTTGGTGCGGGTCCGGCCTTTGACCTCGACGAAGGCCACCACGCCCCCGGGGGCCTCGACCACGAGGTCGACCTCCCGGGGCCCGTGTCGCACATTCCGGGCGAGCACCCGGTACCCCTGCCCCTCCAGGGCCTCGGCGGCGAGCGTCTCGAAGCGCCGCCCCCGAACGACCGCCGACTCCCCCGTGATGTCGTCCACTCGCTCCTCCTGTCTCTCGAAGTCTGGAGGAGCGGTCGGGGCGGACCGATGGTGGATCAGGCCGTCGGGGCATCCATCACGGCGGGGGAACCCGACGGGCCTCACACTCCAGGCTTCGCGACCTCCAGGGGAGCGGACAGGTCGCGGCCGATGGCCTGGGCGATGACCCGGATGTGGCCCACGAGTTCATCGAACTGCCCGGGGTAGAGGGACTGGGCACCATCGGACAGGGCGCTGGGAGGATCCGGGTGCACCTCCACCATCAGCCCATCCGCACCGGCGGCCACCGCAGCCCGGGCCATGGGGGCCACCTTGCTCCGGATCCCGGTACCATGAGAAGGGTCGGCGATGATGGGGAGGTGACTGAGCCCCTGGACCAGCGGGATGGCGGTGAGGTCCAGGACATTCCGGGTCTTGGGATCGAACCCCCGCACTCCCCGCTCGCACAGGACGACGTTGGGATTCCCCTCGGACACGATGTACTCCGCGGCCAGGAGGAACTCCTCGATGGTCGCGCTCATCCCCCGCTTCAGCAGCACGGGCAACCCCACCTGGCCCGCCCGGCGAAGGAGGGGGTAGTTCTGCATGTTCCGGGCACCGATCTGGACGATGTCCGCATACCGGGCGACCAGGTCGACGCCGTCGGGATCGATGGCCTCGGTGACCACCGCCATCCCGGTTTCCTCCCGGGCGAGGGCCAGATGGCGCAGCCCCTCCTCACCGAGTCCCTGAAAGGAGTAAGGCGAGGTCCGGGGTTTGAAGGCACCACCCCTCAGGATCGTCACGCCGGCATCCCGCAGAAGGCGTGCGGAGGTGAGGATCTGCTCCTCGCTCTCCACTGCGCAAGGGCCTGCCATGAGGACGACCTCATCACCCCCGATGACGGTCCCGTTCGACAGGGTGACCACCGTGTCTTCCTCCCGCCACTCCCGGGACACCTGCTTGTAGGGCTGTGTGACCGGGATGCACTCGAGTACCCCGTCCAGCCCCATGAGGCGGGCGGTGTCGACCCTCCCGTCATTCCCGATCAGACCCACGGCGGTGCGCTGCACCCCCGGGATGGGAGAGGCGCCGTAGCCCATCTTCTCTATTGTGTCCACTACGGCGCCGATCTCGGCTTCCGTGGCGTTGTGCTTCATCACCACCAGCATGGTGTTGCCCTCGGTTCGGGGAAGCTCCCCGGCAGTATTCTCTGAATCGGACCCCGTCCCTCGTCGGTCCCGGGTAGAGCCCTGAGGCCCCAAGGTCGCCCGGACGCGCACCGGAGACCCTTCCGGAACACCCGAGGGGGGAGCTGGGATCCGAGGGAGGCCCTCAGGCGGCGCCCTTGGCCTGCTCCAGAGCCTCCTGAAGGCGGACGCCGACGATGGTGCTGACCCCCGGCTCCTCCATGGTCACCCCATAGATCCAATCTGCGGCCTCGATCGTTCTGGGGTTGTGGGTGATGACCACGAACTGGGAGTGCTCCTTGAAGTCGTGGAGGAGCCGGATGAACCGCCCGATGTTGTTCTCGTCCAGGGGCGCGTCCACCTCGTCGAGCACGCAGAAGGGGCTCGGCTTCACCAGGTAGATGGCGAAGAGGAGAGAGAGCGCCGTCAGGGCCCGTTCTCCACCGGAGAGCAGGTCGATACGCTGGGTCTTCTTGCCCCGGGGAGAGGCGTGGATCTCCACGGGGGATTCCATCGGGTCCTCCTCCTCTTCCAGCCAGATGTCCGCTTCCCCTCCTTCGAAGAGCCGCTGGTGTACCTGCTTGAAGTTCTCCCGGATACGCTCGAAGGTCTCGTGGAAGAGGGAGGTGGCGGTCTCGTTGATCTGTCGGATCGCGGATCGGAGGTCGTCCCGGGCTCCGATCAGGTCGGAGTGCTGTTCCTCGAGGAAGGCGAGGCGCTGCGATTCCTCTTCGTGCTCCTCGACCGCGAGCATGTTCACAGGCCCGATCTTCTCCAGCGCGACCACGATCTCGCGGAGCTCCTGTCCGAGGTCCTCCGGGGTCCGCTCGGCATCCTCGTCGCCCAACGGCTCGGCCTGGTCCAGGAGATCCTCCAATGGGCGGCCCCACTCTCCCTCGAGTCGGTCCCGGATTCTCGCCAGACGACCCTCCAGCTCCTGTTTTTCCAGCTCCAGTCGGTGTCGCTGATCGGTGGCCTCCCTTTCGGCCTGGCGGGCCACTCTGGCCCGTCGCTCCGCCTCCTCCATCTGCTCTGCCACCGCGCTCAGAACCCGGTCCTTCTCTCCCAGACTCACCTCGGCGTCGTCCCGATCCTGGAAGAGGGCCTGGGTGGCCTCGGCGCCTCGAGCCCGGAGTTCGATGACGGCATCGAGGTTCTCGCGAAGGGTCGCCTCCTCCCGATCCAGGGCCTCGACCCGGGCGGTGGCACCGGACCGAACCTGCTCGAGGCTGGCCAGGCGCTCCTCCATCCGGGTGAGCTCCCCCTGGAGGCGGGTCTGTCGTACCTCCATCTCGGACTGGCGACCCCGAGCCGCCTCCCACTCCTCCTGCACCGCCTCCAGCGCGCCCCGGGCGGTGGCGCGAGACTCGGACAGACCGCTCTCCTCCGCCTGGAGGGCCTCCCGATCTTCCCTGGCCTGTACCGAACGATCCAGGGCTCGCTGCCGGCTCGCTCGCGTCCCCTCGACCTGACGGGCCAGCTCATCCCTGTGGCGGTCCATCCGCTCCCTCCGATCAGAGACCGCCGCCATCTCGGCGTCGGCGCCCCGGAAGGCATCCTCGGCCTCGCGGAACCGGATCCGGGCGGCCTCCAGATGGCTCTCGGCCTCTCGAACAGCCTCACGGGCCCTTTCGCGAGCTACGCGGGCCTCCTCGGCGATCTCGGTGGCGGACCCGGACTCGTCGACCAGACGCTTGAGCCGCTCCTTCCGCTCCAGCAGGCCGGTGGTCCCGGTGGGGCTCCCGATGTGGACCGCGCCACTCGGCTCCTGCACCGATCCGCTTCGGGCGACTCGGGGCCCGATGCCGGCCATCAGCTCGCCATCCTCCACGAGGTCCACTCCGGCCAGGAGGGCCTCGACCCAGGGAGCGCCGGCCCCTCGGGCTCGCACGGCCTTCAACAGCGAGCCCCCTCCGGAGCTGGTCGGGACACGGTCCAGGGGCAGAAGGATCAGCCCCCCCCCGCCAGACCAGTTGTCCAGGAACCAGCTTCGCACGCGACCGACCACGGCGGTGTCGTCCACGACGAGTCCGCGGCCCCGGGGGCCCAGCGCCGACTCCACGGCACGGGCCGAGGACTCGTCGGCGTCGACGAAGTCGATGAGTGTACCCCTCACGCCGTCCAGCTCTGCGCCGAGCACCGCGTCCAGGGCAGGCTCCATGCCCGCCCGCTCCAGCTCCATCGTCTCCAGGGCGGAGCGCTGCGCGGCCAGGGACTGTGCCTTGTCGGCGGCTTCGAGCTCGTGCTGCCGAGCACCGTCGAGTTCCTCCTGAGCGGTCCGGACTTCGGCGTCGGCCCCATCCAGGGCCTGTCGGGCCTCGTCCATGTCGCCTCGGAGGACGTCGAGGCGACCAGTGAACAGATCTCCCTGCTCCTCCATGTCCACGAGGGCGTCCGCCGTCTCGTCCAGCTCGGTCTGCAGCCGAAGCAACCGCCGCTCGAGCTCGGCAGCCTGGGCGTCCGCAGACTCCGCGTCCCCTTCCAACTGGGCGCCGCGGCGAGCAATCTGACGCTCGTGGACCTCGACCTCCTCCAGCGCTGCCCGAGCCTCCTGGAGACGAGTCCTGACCTGGGCCGCGAAGGCGCTGCGCTCTTCCAGCTCGGCCCGGGCGGTCTCGGCCTCTTCCCGGACGACGGCGGCGTCCTCCTCCAGGGTCCCGGCCTCGGCCTGGACCGCCTCGGCCCGGTCCCGGGCCTCCAACCGCTCCGACTCGATCTGGGCCAGGCGGCTCTGGGCATAGGTGGCTCGCTCTTCTGCCACCGCCAGGTCCCGCTCCCACCGGACCAGCTCCGCCCGGACCGCCTCCAGCCGTCGGGCCGCAGCGCCGCGATCGCGCTGGGCATCGACCTGTCGGATACGGAGGGCCTCGAACTCGGTCTCCGCCGCCTGGACCTCGGCGACCCGCCCCTCTCCCTCCATGGCTCCCCCATCCAGGGCGCCGTCCACCTCGGAGAGCCTCCTGTGGAGGGTCTTCATCTGGTGCCGCACCACGGCGACCTCGACGGAGAGCCGCCGGGTGCGCAGGGACAGGTAACGCTCCGCCTTCCCCTTCTGACGCGCCAGGGACCGGACCTTGGTCTGGACCTCGCCGATCACGTCCTCGAGGCGCTGCAGGTCCATCTCGGCGCGTTCCAGGCGTCGCAGCGCCGACTTGCGACGGTCCTTGTACTTCCCGATGCCCGCTGCCTCTTCGAACAGAGCCCGACGCTCGTCGGCTCGGTCGGAGAGGATGGCGTCGATCATCCGGTTTTCGATGACGTTCGCGCCGGCCCCGAGACCCGTATCCCGGGTGAGCTCGATCACGTCCTTGAGGCGCACCACGGACCGATTGATCGCGTAGTCGCTCCCTCCGTCCCGGAAGACGGTCCGGCCCACCTCCACCTCTTCAAAGGGCACCGGCAGCGCACCGTCTTCGTTCGTGACCGTCATGGTCACGGACCCTCGATTCACCGGACGCCGGTGGACGCTTCCCTGGAAGATGGCCTCCTCCATGCGAGATCCCCGGATCGCCGTAGGGCGCTGCTCACCCAGAACCCAACGGATGGCGTCGCTGATGTTCGACTTGCCACACCCGTTCGGGCCGACGATGGCCGTGACCCCGTCGTGGAACTTGACCTCGGTGGTGTCGGCAAACGACTTGAACCCCTGGAGGCGGAGGGCTCGGAGCTTCATTCCGGCCGGGACCCCCGGCGTTCCACAAGTGGAAGGTCCCGCAGGGCCGGCGGGCCCTCCTGAAGGAAGCCGCCCAGGTAACGGGCCTCCGCCGGGGTACCGTAGGCCCCGGCGTAGACGCGAAAGCGATCCGCGCCGTTCCCGTCCCGATGGCTCAGGATGTGACCCGGGACGTCCTGCTCCGCCAGGAGCGCCACGCGCTGGTCCGCCTCGGCGAAGGTGGTGTACTCGGCCACCAGAAAGCCCAGGCTGGCCTCCCGGGCCTGCCAACTCCCCGCCTCCGGCCGCCCCAGCGCCAGGCGGTCACGGAGTGCCTCGATCCCGTCAGAGGTCTCCGCCGTTCCTGCGGTCATACGGTACCAGACCCGATCGTTCACGACGACGGGCGCGATCACGAAGTGGGCCTCGGGCATGGCGTTCCGAAGGGGAACGATGTCGGCGAAGGCGGCAGAAAGCGTTTCATACGACGCTATCGCGAGGACATACCGGGCGACGGGCGCAGCCTCGAGACCCCGGGGCTCCGTGGGCGTGTTGGTCGTCGCCGCCTCTCGACCCGGGTCACCGGTATCCACCGTTCCTGCAGGATCGGCGGCGTCCGCCGTCCCCTCTTCCTGTTCCTGCTGTGCCGGAGCCGCTGCGGCCTCCGGCGTCGGGGCCAACTCCTCTCCACCGGAGGCGGATCCGCCGACCCCGGGAAAGGGGATCACCCCGGCGAAACCCAGTATCAGGGCCACGAGGATCAGGGCCCCACCAACCCAGAGGACAGGACTGCCACCCCCGCCGTCGCCCGGAGTTGGACGAGAACCCCGCTCCCGTTCCGGAGCTCCGGGGCCGTCGGCCTTCGCACCCACGAGAGGGGCCTCCTCCCGGGATCGATGCTGGGGCTCACCGGGGTCGCCTGCGGGAGCCCGGTGGTCTCCGGCCTCGGCCTCGGTACCTGCGGCGACGCCCTCCAGAACCCGACTCGGCTCCAGGGGCTCCCCCTCCACAGCCGCGTCCAGGCTCAGGGCCGGTCGCCCGGCGTCCGGATGCGGTCCGAAGACGGCTAGCGGGCCCAGCGCTGAGGAGAGAGCCAGACCATCTACCTCACTCCGCTCGCCGAGGACCACCACGGTGTCGCAGAGTTCGTAGAGAGCCTCGACGCCCGGGGCGCTCGAGGGGAGGTACAGGACCAGAACCGCCCCGGCCTCGGTGAAGCCACCGGCAAAATCCCCCCATCGGGGGTGCGACCGGAGGGCAGCGGGATCCGGCACCGCCGTGCCGGCGGTCGCCAGGAAGAAGCCGTCGGCGAGCGGTTGTCCCAACCGCCGGAAGGAACTTCCGAAGAGGAGAGCGTCGGTGACCCCCTCCTGGTTGTAGAGTCCCGCAACCTCGTGGAGCTCGGGATCCTCGAAGCCGACATCGCACAAGAGAATCCGACTTCCGTCCTGGGCCCATCCGCGGCAGATCTCTACGGCGGCCCGCCGGGTCCAGCCCCGTTCTCGAGCCTCCGGAGTGGCCACCATGCCCACCACATTCTGACCCGGTCCGGGTCGGACCGGGATGGCGGGTTCTTCAGCGTCGATATCGAGGGGGATCCAACTCTCGGAAAGCGTCATCCGTACGGTCCGGAGCGCAGCAGCGGAGGAGCCGGCCCGCTCAGGGTCGGCATGGGGCGGAAGGTCGGAACCAATGGTACCCGAGCCCCAGGGCGTGGGCAATCAGTCCTGTACCGGTTCATCGCGCATCTCGAGACGAGGGGCGTCCCCCCAGAGGGATTCCAACTGATAGAACTCTCGAGCCTGGGGGTGGAAGACGTGAACTACGTAGTCGATATAGTCCAGGAGCACCCATCGTCCTCCCTCGAGTCCCTCGACGTGCTCGGGCCGGTCACCGGCCTTCTTCAACTCGTCCAGGATGTGCTCGGCGATCGCCTTCACCTGCACGTCCGAGTTCCCGGTGGCCAGGAGGAAATGGTCCGTGGCGGAGGAGATCCCCGTCAGGTCGAGAACCATGACGTCGAGGGCCTTCCTCTCCAGAGCCAACTCCCCTGCCCTCCGGACCGACTCCGGGAGATCTTCCGGAACGACGGCGGCGACCGGATCCATCCGTCAGTCTTCGGGCTCGACGATGACAGAGATATCCAGGACGGCGTCGGAGTGAAGGCGGATGGTCACCATATGCTCACCCAACTCCTTGAGCGGATCGTTCTCCACGTGACGCTTGTCCAGCTCGAAGTCGAGGCCGCCCTCGGCGTTGAGGCGCTCGGCGATGTCGGCGTTGGTCACCGATCCGAAGAGCTTGCCGCCCTCGCCGGCCTTCGCCTTGAACACCAGCTGGGTGTCCTCGATCTGTGAGGCGCGACGACGGGCCTCGAGGTAGTCCCGCTTGGCCTTCTCCTCGGCCATGCGCTGCTCCTCCTCGAGACGATCGATGTTCTCCTGGCTGGCCTCGTAAGCAAGATCCTGAGGCAGCAGGTAGTTCCGAGCGTAGCCCGGTCGAACGTCCACGACCTCCCCGGAGTTCCCGAGGTTCCCGACGTCCTTCTTGAGAATCAGCTTCATATTGGATCTCCTTGCCGTCTTATCCGGTGGACGCCGAGACCTTGTCCCGGACGTCGAGCCACGTGTCTCCCAATCCGATCAGCAACGTCGCCCCGAGAATCACGGGAGCGACGAGCAACATTCCCAGTGCCAACATCAATCCGCCGAGCCACGAAAGCCCGCCGTTCAGGAACAACACCACACCAACGCCCCGGAGCATGTACAGGGCTCCCATGAAAACCAGGGTGTTGGACCCGATCCGCGTCCAACCCTCCCCGGCCGTCAGCGCAACCAGCAGGAGTCCGGCGATGAACACCCAGATGAGGTGATCATCGAACCGGAACGTCTGCAAGGGGGCGAGAGCCCCTGACCGCCCTTGCGCCACCTGTAGGTACACCCACCAGGCCACCCCGAGGCCCGCGAGGGAGGCGAGGCCCAGGAAGGCGGGAAACAGGTTCGCCTGCACCCCGGCCATCTCGTAGACCGTGTCGATGAAGTCCGCCGGCAGCCCATCCCGACCCGGCACCCCCTGCAGAACCGCAATCCCCCGGGCGGCCCCCACGGACAGCTCCTCGCCCACACTCCAATCCACCACCGTCCACCACTCGGGGCGCGCCAGGAAGGCCGCCGCCACCACGGCAAAAGACGCACCCACGGCGGCCAAACCCCGGTGAAGGAGCCGCACGTCGGGGCGGCGTAGGGTCAGTGCGGCGAACCAACCGCCGACCAACACCGCCCAGGCCAGCTCCAGGTACCAGAGCCCATCGGGCCGAGCCTGAAAGCCGAAGAGCAGGAGCGCTCCCAGCGCAGCCACGACGTACGCGGCAGGACGCCGAACCGGCAGCACCGACATCAGCAGCATCAGGGGGATGACCACCAACGCCGCAGAATCCCAGAAGACGAGGATGGAGAGGAGCAGGGCGGCTGCGCGCAGCCACTCCCGATCTCCCTCCCCCTGAGTCGGAGAGTCCCCGGCGACGGTGGCCTCCTCCACCCCTCAGACCTCGTGATCGCGAACGTAGGGGATCAGGGCCAGGAACCGGGCCCTCTTCACCGCACGACCCAGCTGACGCTGGAAGCGGGCGTTCACCTTTGTGGTCCGCTTCGGGAGGATCTTCCCCGCTTCGGTCAGGAAGCGCGAGAGGGTCGAGACGTCCTTGTAGTTCAACAGGGTGATCCGGGGCCCCTCGTGCCGACGCCGACGTCCCCGACCGCCGGAGAACTCAGGGGGGGAGTCCCGGTCCTCGTCCTCGTCTTCTTCGTCACCGCCGTCGTCGTCGTCGTCGTCGTCGTCCGAATCGGGCTCGTCGTCGGACTCGGGCCTTTCAGCGACCAGGGACATCCCCGAGGTGAGCTCCCCCTCGTTGAGAACGACGAGATACCGGAGAACCTGGTCGTCGAGCTTCAGCTGCCGCTCGAACTCGGGAAGGGCGTTCGTGGGCGCGTTGAAGTGGGCCACGACGTAGTAGCCCGACCCCTGATTCGCCACGGGGTAGGCCAGCTGTCGGATCCCCCAATGATCCACGGCAACGATCTCGGCGTCTCCGGAGGAGAGGACGCCGTGGTGCTTCTCGAGCCGGGCGTTGACCCCGTCCTCGTCCAGGGCGGGATCCATGATGTATACAACTTCGTAGAGCCGCATCGTGCTCCCTCGGTCCGTGTGGGTACGGGCTCCGCCTAATCGAGGAAGGAGCGTGCGGCGCGCCTTCCGGGCGGAGCGGGATGAATGTCAGACAATCAAGCTAGCCGATTCGCGCTCGGGGATGAA
>JGI12210J13797_11036342_pt1 | contig 11372 bp, 9 predicted proteins | sample ElkSlonscriptome_3_FD_13797 | JGI IMG/M metagenome (IMG submission 13797) | reverse complement strand
GGTCGCTCGTTCTGCATTGGCGGTCTCGACAAGCCTCTCTTTTCGGTAATTGCGTGGGAATGCCGCGGCTTGGTGCGCGCGGTGTAACTCCCACGATGATGTTCCGTCCCCGGGAGCAGGCGCCCCCCCTGGCCCCCCTGACTTTTCCAAGGTCGCGTCGGGTGCCGGTTGCGCAAGCCAATTCGGACATGTCCCCGCAGTCCGGAGGACGTGAGCCCAGGCTCCAGCGCCCAGCGACCGCGTCAGGGTTGATAATCATCGCGAAATTCAAAGCCCGGTGAGGTCGCTCGCTCAGGCCGGCTGCTGCAGCGGGAACGGACGGTTGACTCGAATTAGTTTAGGCCTAAAACAAATGCCATGACAACGGCAGTCGATGCAGCGCAAGGCGCAAAGGTGGTCGTGACCGGCGGCGGGTCGGGTATCGGCCTCGCGATTGCTCATGCGTTCGCCGGACAGGGGTGCGCGGTGACGGTTACGGGGCGCGACGCGGATAAGCTCCGCCGGACGGGCCTTGACTATCAGATCATGGATGTCGGTGATCCTGCATCGGTCGATCGGGTCGCCGCGCGGATCGGAGCGTGCGACATTTTCGTTGCCAATGCCGGCGCGGCCGTCACCGCACCGGCTCTGAAGACCTCCGACGATGCGTGGGAAGCCATGCTCAGGGTCAATCTCACCGGTGTGTTCCTGTGCGCGCGGGCCGTCATCCCCGCGATGGTCGAACGCGGCCACGGGCGTTTCATCGCGGTCGCCTCGACTGCCTCTGTCAAGGGCTATGCCTACAGCGCGGCCTATTGCGCAGCGAAGCACGGGGTCCTCGGGCTGATCCGGTCGCTTGCGATCGAACTGGCCGGGACCGGTGTGACAGCGAATGCGATCTGCCCGGGCTTTACCGATACTCCGCTGGTAGAAGGCGCGATCGAGGGGCTCAAGGCGAGGACGGGCCGGGACGAGGCCGAGCTGGTCGCGCAATTCGTCAAGGGCAACCCGATGAAGCGGCTGATCGACCCTGCCGAAGTGGCCGATGCGGCGCTCTGGCTGGCGGGCGCGAAGGCGGCTTCGGTGAACGGCCAATCGATCATCGTGGACGGAGGGGAGACGATAGCATGAGCGTGGATCACAAACCGGTATTGCGCCTCTGGATCGAACTGCTCGGTCGCACCAACGCGATCAAGAAGGATCTCGATGCGCGGCTGCGCTCGGAATTCGGCCAGTCGCTGTCGCGCTTCGACCTTCTCTCGGCGCTTCACCGGGCCGGCCCGGAAGGGCTGCGTGCGAGCGAGCTCTCGCAGTTCCTGCTGGTGACCGACGGGGCGACCTCGCAACTTACGCCGCCGCTCATTCGCGACGAGCTCGTCGAGCGCGAGCCGTGCGTCCATGACCGGCGATCGGTCGTGTTTCGCCTGACGCCGCAGGGCACTGCCCTGTTCGAGCGAATGGCGGACCGGCACCGCGAATGGGTGTGCGAGCGTTTCGAGAGCTTCTCGAATGACGAAATCGACACGCTGCGCGCATTGGCCCGCCGGATCGAGGCGCCGCTCTCACGCGCGGCGATGGAAAGGAGCGCCGCATGACAGACCGTAATTTCGACCCTGCTTCCTACGTGCCCGAACATTTCCTGTGGGAATTCGAAAAGGGCGTCGCGACAATCCGGCTCGCCCGGCCCGAGCGCAAGAATCCGCTCACGTTCGAGTCCTATGCCGAACTGCGCGACCTCTTCCGCACGCTCGTCCATGCCGAAGGCGTCCACGCGGTCGTCTTCGCGAGCAATGGCGGCAATTTCTGCTCGGGCGGCGACGTGCACGAGATCATCGGGCCGCTTGTCGCGATGGAGATGCCGGGCTTGCTGCAATTCACCCGCATGACGGGCGATCTCGTGAAGGCGATGCGCGCCTGCCCGCAGACCATCCTGAGCGCCGTGCAAGGGGTGAGCGCCGGGGCGGGCGCAATCATCACGATGGCTTCCGACCTGCGCTATGCCTCGCCCGAGGCGAAGACCGCATTCCTCTTCAACCGCGTCGGCCTCGCCGGCTGCGACATGGGCGCCTGCGCGATCCTGCCGCGCATCATCGGCCAGGGCCGCGCCAGCGAGCTGCTGTTCTTCGGCCGCAGCCTGGGCGCAGAAGAAGGGCTTGCATGGGGCTATTTCAACGGCGTCTTCGCGGCCGAGGACCTCGACGCACGCGTTCTGGAACTCGCTCACAAGCTTGCCTCGGGGCCGACCTTCGCCAATGCGATGACCAAGAACCAGCTCAATCACGAATGGGACATGAGCCTGGAGGGCGCGATCGAGGCGGAGGCGCAGGCGCAGGCGATCTGCATGAAGACCAAGGATTTCGAGCGTGCCTACCGCGCCTTTGTCGACAAGCGCAAACCCGAATTCGAGGGGAATTGAGATGGCCGACACCACCTATCTCGACTGGCCCTTCTTCGAGCCGCACCACGCCGCGCTCGCCCGGGAGCTCGACGCATGGGCCCATGCGACCCTGCCGGGGATCGTCGAGGCCGATGACGCCGAAGAGCGGCTCGACGACACATGCCGTGCTCTCGTCCGTGCATTGGGCGAGGGCGGCTGGCTGCGCTATTGCGTGACCGGCGCGTATGGCGGGATGCACGAGGCGCTCGACGTGCGCTCGCTCTCGATCATCCGCGAAACCCTCGCCCGCCATTCCGGGCTCGCCGATTTCGCCTTCGCGATGCAGGGACTGGGATCGGGGGCGATCAGCCAGTTCGGCAGCGACGAACTTTGCGCCCAATACCTTCCCGCCGTTGCGCGCGGCGACAAGATCGCCGCCTTCGCCCTGTCCGAGGAAGAGGCCGGGTCCGACGCCGCCGCGATGGGCTCCACTCTCCGGCAGGAGGCGAGCGAGGTCGTCCTCAATGGCGAGAAGCTGTGGATCTCGAATGGCGGGATCGCCGATTTCTACTGCGTGTTCGCACGCGGAGAGGCGGGGGTGAGCGCAGTCGTGGTCGATGCCGATGCGCCGGGTCTCTCGATTCCCGAGCGGATCGACGTCATCGCCCCGCATCCGCTGGCGCGGCTGCGTTTCGACGAGGTGCGCCTGCCGCACGGCAAGCGCATCGGCGAGGAGGGCAAGGGCTTCAAGGTGGCGCTGTCGGTGCTCGATATTTTCCGCACCACGGTCGGTGCGGCCGCGCTCGGGCTCGCCCGCCGCGCGCTCGATGAGGCGGGCGCTCGCGCGCTGACCCGCGAGATGTTCGGCGCGACGCTCGCCGACCTGCCCATCGCGCAGGCGAGCCTTGCCGAAATGGCGCTCGATATCGATGCCGCCGCGCTGCTGGTCTACCGCTCGGCCTGGGTCAAGGACACGCAAGGCCGCCGCGTCACCCGCGAGGCGGCGATGGCCAAGCTTCACGCGACCGAGGCCGCGCAGCAGGTGATCGACAAGGCAGTCCAGCTGTTCGGCGGGCTTGGCGTGAAGAAGGGCGTGAAGGTCGAGGAACTCTACCGCGAGATCCGTGCGCTGCGCATCTACGAAGGGGCATCGGAAGTGCAGAAGATCGTGATCGCACGCCAGTTTCTCGAGGGGCTGAAGGAAGAGCTCGCCGAGCCCGACAGCGCCGCTTCTGCCGCGATGGAGGCGGCGCAGTGATGCCGCGAGCACTCCTTCCCGCAGGCTGGCCACGCCCGAAAGGCTATGCCAACGGCATCGAGGCCGAGGGCCGAATGGTGTTCACTGCCGGCGTCATCGGCTGGACCAAGGACGAGGTCTTCGAGGCCGCGGACTTCGCCGGGCAGTTCGACCAGGCGCTCGCCAATATCGTCGCGATCCTCGGCGAAGCCGAAGCCCGGCCCGAACACATCGTGCGCATGACCTGCTACGTCACCGACATCGACGCCTACCGCACCGGCCTCAAGGACATCGGCGCGGCATGGCGGGCGCATTTCGGCAAGGTGTTCCCGACCATGGCAGTGATCGGCGTCAGCGCGCTGGTCGAGGAAAAGGCGATGGTCGAGATCGAGGTCACCGCAATCGTTCCGCACGGCAAGCGAGGCTGAGGCGGAAATCGAAGCAATCCGTTCGACTTGATTCCTTAGGTCTAAAATATTTTTCGCAATGAGGACAAAGCCATGAAGATTACCGTGATCGGGGGCGGCCCGGGTGGCCTCTACTTCTCGCTTCTGACCAAGAAGCGCCTTCCCGAATGCGAGATCGAGGTGTTCGAGCAGAACCGCGCCGACGACACGTTCGGCTTCGGCGTCGTGTTCTCCGACGAGACGATGGACGAATTTCTGAGCGCGGACCCGGAAAGCTACGACCTGCTGCAGGGCCATCTCGCCTACTGGACCGACATCGTGGTCGACCGCGAGGGCGAGCGTTCGACCATTGGCGGCAACGGGTTCGCGGGCTGCTCGCGGCAATTGCTGCTCTCCCTGCTGCAGGAGCGTTGCCGGGCGGTCGGCGTGAAGCTGCATTTCGAGACCACGATCGATCCCGACACCTTCGAAGAGCGTTTCGCCGACAGCGACATGATCGTGATCGGCAACGGCATCGCCTCGCCGATGCGCGACAAGTACGCGAAGGAATTCGGCGTCTCGCGGCAGGATCGTCCGAACTATTTCACCTGGTTGGGATCGACCAAGCCGCTCGACGCCTTCACCTTCTTCTTCCGCGCTACCGAGCACGGCCATTTCTGCGCCCATTCCTACCAGTACAACGAAGAACGCTCGACCTGGGTGATCGAGACGACGCCGCAAACCTGGGAAGCGACCGGTTTCGCGGACATGAGCGAGGAGGAAAGCGCGCGCTATCTCGAAGGCGTCTTCTCGGACTGCCTCGACAATCACGGGCTTATCACCAATCGCTCGATCTGGCGCAATTTCCCGGTCATCGCGTGCGAGAACTGGTCGCATGGCAAGATGGTGCTGCTGGGCGATGCGAAGGCAACGGCGCATTGGTCGATCGGCTCGGGCACCAAGCTCGCGATGGAATGCGCGATCGCCCTGTCCGACCAGGTGGTGGCTCATCCGGGCAATGTGCCCGCGATCCAGAAGGCCTACGAAAAGGATCGCCGCACGCCGGTGGAGATCACGCAGCACAACGCCGCCGTTTCGCTGCGCTGGTTCGAGGACATGGCGATGCACTGGGAAAAGCCGCGCTTCCAGTTCGCCTTCTCGCTGATGAGCCGCGCAAAGTCGGTGACATGGGACAATGTCGGGCTGCGCGACCAGGATTTCCTCGAGGATGTCGAGGAGGAATTCTACCGGACCTACAAGGCGGGGACGGGCCGCGATCTCGGCCCGGATCGCCCGACGCCGATGTTCTCGCCGCTCGACCTGCGCGGCCTGACCCTGCCCAACCGGATCGCGATGGCTCCGATGGCACAATATTCTGCTCGAGACGGCCGCCTGAATGACTGGCATCACACGCATTACACGGCGCGCGCGCTCGGGGGGACGGGGCTGATCTTCACCGAAATGACCTGCACGTCGCCCGATGCGCGCATCACGCCGGGTTGCACGGGGCTTTGGAACGACGAACAGGAGGCCGATTTCACGCGCCTGGTCGCGAACATCCACCAGACCCCGGCCAAGATCGCGTTGCAGCTGGGCCATGCCGGGCGCAAGGGTTCGACCAATGTCCCTGCCAAGGGCATGGACATGCCACTCGAACACGGCAACTGGCCGATCGTCTCGGCCTCGCCGATTCCCTATATCGAAGGCGTGTCCTCGGTGCCCGGCGAACTGACGCGGGCGCAGATGGACGAGGTCAAGGCCGATTTCGTCGCGGCGACGCAGCGGGGGGTGCGGGCGGGCTTCGACATGCTCGAACTGCACTGCGCGCATGGCTACCTGCTGGCGAGCTTCCTTTCTCCGCTCACCAATGAACGCGCCGACGAATATGGCGGCGATGTACAGGCGCGCGCGCGCTACCCGCTCGAAGTGTTCCGCGCGATGCGCGAGGTCTGGCCCGATGACCGGCCGATGTCGGTCCGCCTGTCGTCGAGCGACTGGGCGCCGGGCGGACTGACGCTTGACGATCTCGCCGTCACTGCACGCCTTTTCAAGGAGGCCGGCGTCGACATCATCCATTGTTCCAGCGGCGAAACGGTCCGCTGGCAGAAGCCGGTCTTCGGGCGGATGTGGCAGACGCCTTTTGCCGAGTTCGTCCGCAACGAAGTCGGCATCCCGACGATCGCGGTGGGCGACATTTCCCTGCCGGAACAGGTCAACACGATCATCGCCGCGGGCCGCGCGGACCTCTGCGCCCTTGCCCGGCCGCATCTCAACGACCCGTTCTGGACCCGCCATGCCGCGGGCCATTACGGCGTGCGCAAGGTCGCGGGGCAGCCGATGGGGTGGCCGGAACAGCTGCGCTCGGGCGAATACCAGCTCTACCGCGAGGCGGAGAAGGCGAACGAGAAGGCGCGCGATCTTGCCATCAAGGCGCGGCCCGAGCGGCGGCACTACCAGACGAGCGCGGGCTGACCGGCCGATGTGGAAGCCGCCCGAAAAGATCGCCCATGCGCCTGCCGGAGGCCGCTGGCCCAGTGCCGAGGAAGCGCGCGGATCGCCCGTGTTTCAGCCGATGAAAGAGGGCCGCCTGGCGCTCTCCCAGCGGACCTGGATCCCGGCCATGGTGCCATGGCGCGCGACCGAGCAGGGCGAGGTCACGCGCGACGTGATCGACTGGTATCGCCGCTTTGCGCAAGGCCGCCCCGGCGCAATCGTGGTCGAGGCAACGGGCATCCGCGACATCCCCTCCGGCCCGCTGCTCCGAGCGAGCCATGACCGCTACATCGAGGGATTGACCCGCATTGTCGAGGCCGTGCGCGAGGCGAGCGATGGCGAGACGAAGCTGTTCATCCAGCTCATCGATTTCCTCTCGATCAAGCGCCGCCAACCCGCCGGCAAGTTCATCCGCCGCTTTCTCGCGGTCGGGGATTCTCACCGCGAGCGGCTTGGCATGACATCCGCGGGCGATAACGAGGTCCGCGAGCGTCTCGCCGCCATGACCGAGGACGAACTTGAGGGAGTGCTCACACCGCGCGAATTCGAAAGCGTGACGAAAGGTTCTCGCGAGCGCGTCACCGACACGCATCTTGAGCATATCGCCAACCTGCCCGAAACGCTGCCAGCCCTTTTCGCGGACGCCGCGCACCGGGCCGAACAGGCGGGTTTCGACGGTGTCGAACTGCACTACGCCCACGCCTATACGATGGCCTCCTTCCTCTCCGCGCTCAACACGCGCGAGGACGGCTATGGCGGAACCCGCGAAGCGCGCGCGCGGCTGCCGCTCGAGGTGTTCGAAGCGGCGCGCGCCCGCGTCGGCCCGGACTTCGCAGTCGGCTGCCGAATGCTTGCGGAGGAATGCATCGAGGGCGGCTCGGGTCTCGAGGACGCCCTGTTCTTCGCGCACGCCTTCGCGGATGCGGGCATGGATTTCATCTCGCTTTCCCGTGGGGGAAAGTTCGAGGATGCCAAGCAGCCCAAGGTGGGCGAGGCGGCCTATCCCTATACCGGGCGCAGCGGCTATGAATGCATGCCGCAATACCTGTCCGACGAACGCGGTCCCTTCGGGCGCAATCTGAAGCCCTCAAGGGCGATCCGGGACCGGGTTCGTGCGGCAGGACATGCGACGCCCATCATCGTCGCGGGCGGAATTCACAATTTCGAGCAGGCCGAGGCCGTGCTTGACGAAGGCGAGGGCGATGTCGTCGGGCTGGCGCGGCAGGCGATGGCCGATCCCGACTGGTTCGAGAAGGTGCGCACCGGCAACGGGGACCGGGTGCGCCTGTGCGAATACACCAATTATTGCGAGGGTCTCGACCAGAAGCACAAGATGGTCACCTGCAAGCTGTGGGACCGCGAGGCCCTTTCAGGTGATGTCGCGCGCACACCCGATGGCAAGCGGCGCACCGTCGCTCCGGAGTGGGAGCGGGACTGAGGTCTCGCGCTGCTCGCCGTTTGACGGGACACCCGTCGCGGTCAGTCCGGCGATGGAACCGTCTTGCCCGGATTCATGATGTCGAGCGGGTCGAGCGCCTGCTTGATCCGCGCCATCACGCCAAGGGCGCCCGCGCCATGCTCGCTTTCCATGGTCGAAAGCTTGTGCAGGCCGATGCCGTGCTCGCCCGTCGCCGTCCCGCCGAGCCCGATCGCGATCCGCGCGACCGCGTCCGACAATGCGTGCGCCTTCGCGCGTTCTTCGTCCGAGCCGGGATCGAACAGCAGCAGCATGTGGAAATTGCCGTCTCCGACATGGCCGACCAAAGGCGCTTCTAAGCCCGCCGCCTTGGCCTCGGCCTTGGCCGATGCGACCGCTTCGGCAAGGCGCGAGATCGGGACGCAGGCATCGGTGGCGAAGGCCTCTGCCCCCGGCCGCAGCGATTTTGCTGCAAACCAGGCATTGTGCCGGGCGGTCCACAGGCGGTTGCGATCTTCCGTTTTCGTCGCAAACTGCATCGCGCCGCCGCCGAAATCGGCAACGATCGCGCGGACCGTTTCGACTTGTTCCGCAACACCTGCAGGGGAGCCGTGAAACTCGATGAACAGGGTTGGCGCCGGTTCGAACTCGGCCAGGTCCGAATAGGCGATGCAGGCCCCCATCTGCACCGCATCGAGCAACTCGATCCGGGCGAGAGGCAGGCCGAGCTGCATCATCAGCATCACCGCCTCGACCGCGCCTTCCAGTTCGTCGAACTGGACCACGGCGCTTGCGATCTCCTCGGGGATGCCAAAGACGCGCAGCGACAACTCGGTGATGATGCCGAGCGTTCCTTCCGAGCCGACGAACAGCCGGGTGAGATCGTATCCTGCCGACGACTTGCGCGCCCGCGTGCCGGTGCGGATGATCTCGCCGGTCGAGGTGACGACGGTGAGGCCGAGCGTGACCTCGCGCATCGTCCCGTAACGCACCGCATTGGTCCCGCTCGCCCGGGTCGCGGCCATCCCGCCGAGCGTCGCGTTGGCGCCGGGGTCGAGCGGGAAGAACAGGCCCTGATCGCGCAGTTCCTCGTTCAGCGCCTCGCGCGTGACGCCCGCCTCGACCCGCACGTCGAGATCGCCCTGGTTCACTTCCAGCACCCGGTTCATCTGGGTGAGGTCGATGGAAAGCCCGCCGCGCACTGCTGCCAGCTGTCCTTCGAGGCTGCTTCCCGCGCCATGCGCGATGACCGGAAGGCGGTGCTCCGCGCACAGCGCGACGGCTGCCGCGACATCCTCCGTCGATCGGGCGAACAGCACTGCATCCGGAAAGCCGCCGCCGACCATGCCCTCGATCGCACCGTGCTGTTCGCGGATTGCCGCGGCGCTTTGCAGCCGATCGCCGAACCTTTCGCCAAGCGCGGCGAGCGCGTCAGCCGCGCGTGTCCGGTCGCCGGCCGTGTCGGCGGCGCTCGCCATCAGGCGGTTTCCGCCTGCTCGGCCTTGAGCTGGCCGTAGCGGCGCGGGTCGAGCTTTTGCAGGACGCCGTCGATGCCGGGCTTGTTGAAGCCCTTGTAGCCGTCATTGCGCTCGATGTTTTCAAGGTGAGTGACGATCGCCCCTTCGAGCCGGATCCGCTCGGCCTCGTCGGCGGGCAGGTGCCCGTCCGCCTGGAGCGCATCGACCCGCGCGGGGTCGACCGGTGCCCAGTCGCCATGGGTCAGTTCCTGGTAGAGATGCGGCATGTCCGAGAATGGCGGCATCATCCGGATGCCGCGTTTGGCCATCTGGTCGCGCATCGTTTCCTGATCGTAGAAACAGGCGACGTGGTTGAGGCCCTGTTCGAGAATGCTTTCGCCATGCAAAGCGCACAGGATGCCCGCCCGGCGGTGCTTGTCGAGCGGGGGCAGGTCCTCATGCGCGAAATCGAGCGCGACCTCGTGCGGGGCCAGGTCGACATCGGCGAAGATGGTCGAACCGATCACCGGCTGTTCGAGCACCTGGCTGCCCCAACCTGCCATGTCGCCGGCATAGAGCATCTCTCGCAGTTCGTAGCCGAGCTTCTCGAGGATCGCGATGGTGTGCTTGTAGTGGGTCCGGCTGCTGTCATAGGTGTGGTGGTCGATATTGGCCCAGCCAGCGCCGACCGCGTCCTGCCGCGCCTTCTGGACCTGCGCGGCGTGGCAGCGTGACTGCCAGTATTCACGTTCCGCCATCAGCCACAGGGCGCAGGCGCGGTGCGGGCTGCGGAGATCGGCAATCGCGGCATCGACCAGGGCCTCGGTATGGGCAAGCCCCGCCTCGACCGTGTCGAATTGACGCCGCCGGGCGCGGAACCGCTGCAGGGTAACGCGCGCCGTGCGGCGTTCGGCGGGATCGTCGGGCGCGGGCACGAATGCGGGCGACCCGTTGCGTTCGAGCACGCCGAGCGCGGTGCGACCTTCGGGAAAGGCCATCACGCGGCGCAGCGGGGCCAGCTTCTCGCCCTCGATCGCGGTCTTCACGCCGTGAGCGGCGACGAATTGGTCGACCGATTCGACCCGCAGCCAGACAGCCTGCGCATCGCCTGACAGAAAGGCCGGGAACATGCCGCTAGGATTGCGCCACACGCCCGCTTCGCTCTCGCTCCAGCCCGCCCCCTCGATCGTCCTGCGAGTTTCCTCACTGTCGAACACCACGTGATCGACAAGATCGCGCAGTCGGATCGCGGCACCGTCCATCAGCGCGTCCTGCAAGGCAGTCGCCTGTTCGTTGTCGGCAAGGTTCGCGTCCAGCCACTGCCTCAATGCGGTCTCGGCATCGGGTTGCGGCGCCCATTCGCGGTCGCGATAGGCAAGATGGCTATTGTCACCCATGGTCCAACATCTCCTCGAATTTGGACTGATGTGTATCATCGAAGCCGGATATGCGCACATTCGGCTGTCGCCAGCGGCCATCCCTTTTTTGCATGACCCGAAGGCCGGGGGGTGAAGCTAGGGAGGGGCGATGGAACCGGCAGAACATTCGGCGGAACTGATTGAATGGAGCGCACGGCTCGCCCCTGCACGGATGACAGGCGGCACCGTTGTCGACCCGCCAGCGCCGATCGCGCTCGCCACAGGCTACTGGCTGGCTCAGCGGCGCGCGGACGCGCTCGGAACGCCGGCGGGCTGGAAGATCGGAGCGACGAGCAAGCCCGCGATGGAGTTTCTCGGGCTTGATGAGCCGATCATGGGTCGCCTCTTTGCCGAGCGCATGTGGCATGATGACGACATGGCCGATCTCGGGGGCGACCGCCCGGCCGAGGCCGAGCCGGAGATCGCGTTCCTGCTCGCGCGGGCGCTGTTTGCGGGGGCAGATCCACTGGATGCGATCGGCGAGGCGCGCGCGGCGGCCGAGATCGTGCGCCCGTCGCACGACGAGCCATTCCGGCTCGGCGCCGGATTTATCGTGGCTGACAACGCCGCCGGGCTGGGCGCGCTGATCGGGCCGCCGATCCCGCTGG
>JGI12210J13797_10220837_pt1 | contig 11377 bp, 9 predicted proteins | sample ElkSlonscriptome_3_FD_13797 | JGI IMG/M metagenome (IMG submission 13797) | reverse complement strand
CGCAGCGAGCCGATCCAGAGGATAGCAGTGAATAGGGTCCAGGCGACCAGAAACCAGCCGACATCCTCCGTGCTGGCCTTGAATAGATCGTACTTGTTTGCGATCAACATCAGCGCCAATGCGATCCAGAACGCGCCGTAGGAGGTAAAGGCACAATAGCCGAAATTGTTACCGGTCTTCTGCTCCTGAAGCCCAGCAATGAGCTGTGCCATGCCGCCGAAGACAAGACCGAGCCAGACCACGGGCCCGATGCTTGACATCCAGCCCACATTATGGAATTGCAAGATCAAGGTGGTAAGACCGAACCCTGCCAGCCCCACCACGGCCGGATTTGCGAGCTTTTGCTCTGCCATTCTTTATTGACCCTCAAAATGAAAAAGATGAATGCCGGCGGCAGCGCCGGGCGCGATAGCTTACTCCGAATTCCAGCGAGTTAGGGACTCGGTCCGACCTTAGGGTCAGGACTCCCATTAAAACATGTGGAGGGACGAGTGGAAATAGGATTCAGCTGCGGTCGATCAAAACAAGCGCAATGCCGTTTCTGATTGGGGATGTCGGTTTTTATTGTATTGGAATATTAGCAATAGCCAATAGTCTGAGCGAGCACCTGTCGGCTGAGGGCCAAAGGAGGACGACACCTGCGAGCGCGCGTCAGGAGCCGGGTGCTTGGTTCTTGCCAGACAGCCTGGTTGCTGTCTTTTTTACCGTTTGGCCCAAGATTCCGCCCCCAATTGATCTGACCTTGTCGTAGACGGTAGGGACGCTGATTACCGCGTCTTTCGCCTTCTTGAGCCAGTCGTCATCGGCCAGTCCGCGTTCGAGCTGCTTTTGCTGCGCTTCGGGCAAAACGCTGCTGATCGCCTGCTCCAGCGCCTCCCGATTCCAGAGCGGCTCGCCGGGGCGGATGGCAATCAGCGCGCAGTGTTGTAACGGCATTGCCAATTGCTCGCAGGCGGCCTGGCGCGCGTCGCGCATCTGTTGCTCCTTGAGACGCTGGCCCTGATCCGGGTCGTAGGGCGGGGTCCACTCGGATGGCGGGTCGAGTTTGTCTGCATGGGTGAGCACCAGCACGCGGGGGATTTGGCGCAATGACTGGTTGCGCTCGGTGAGCGCGTCGAGCGCGGCCAGTGCGCGTTGATCGGCGGCACGATCGGCGCGATTGGCCGCCGTGATCCAGAGCACGAGATCGCTCTTTTGGGCCTGCTTCAGCCAGGGCTCACCTGCCTCGCCGTCGGCACCTGGGCAGTCGACCAGAATGAGCTCTTTGGCCTGTGTCGACTGAAACTCATAGGCGTGGCACTCGGCGGTTGGGGGTGTCAGCAAACCGGCCGGTTCTTTGGCCTTGCCAAGTAGGGCGTTGAGCAGTGCGGACTTGCCGGCCTTACGGCGCCCGGCGAGGAGAATCGTCAGCGGTTCGGGCGGGGTATCCGGGATGGGTTCGGGCGCGCTCGGCAGCAGCTCATCGGCCCGGCGGCGGTAGGCGCCGGAATAGAGCTTGATCGCGGTCTCACCCGCTTGCTCGATCAGGATGACGCCGATCTGCTTCTTCGCGGCGTCGCCAAAGCCGTTGAATGCCTGCTGCGACAGGCTGCCGCGGAGCTCCGCCAATAGGGCCTGGCTGGGGTTGACCCAGCGCAAAAGGCGCCAGGCGGTCAGCAGTTGCCCGGCCGGACCCGCCAGGCCGGAGAGCTTCACGATCCAGGACAGCTCGATGTGTTGGATCAATGGAAACTCTCGCAGCACCGTCGCGCGCAGTCGTTGCGCGAAGTCCTCAAGCATCAACAGCAGTTCCGGCAACGTGAAGCGCCACAGCGCGGCCTGATCCTCGGGGGAATACGCCTGCGCTACGGCATGGAATGCGCCTTGAACCAGCCCCTGGATCGCCTCCTGGCTGCTTAGATCATCCTCGCTCAGCGACTCGGCGCGCTGCTGAAGCGCTTGCCTTGCTCGGCGTTCGGCCTCCGATGCCCCTGGGACGGCACTGGGCAATTGGTATCGGGGCGACTTCGGGCGTGGGAGTTGGGCGCGCAGTAACCAGAATCCGAGCGTGATGAGCACGACGGAGCCGAGCCAAACGTACCAGGCCCACCCCTGCTGGGCGATGAACCAGACACCGACGGCGAGTCCGGCCAACCATGGGATGAGGATTAGTGCACCGATCAGTCCCAAGAGCCACAGTTCGCGCCGATGGTGACGGCGTAGCTCGCTCCAATCGGACTTCCGGGTCATGGCTGTGACTCCTGGTTATCGTGGTGCTTGAGGGTCTTGTAACGGCCGCGGGCCTCGCGTAGGGCGGCGTGGTAACGCGCCCTAAGGATCTCTCGATCCGGTTCGCGCCCGGCTGCCTTTTCGCCGAAGTAATAGAGCGCGGCCTCACCGATGGCCCAGGTGATGGCAAAGGTCCAGGACGCGACGATCGCCGTGCCCCAGCCGAGTCCCGCCTTCAACAACTGTTGCGCCGCCCAGCTGCCGCCGAAGCCCAATGCGAAGCCGGCGCCGAGGGTGCCGACGAACTCGCGCCAGAGATCCCAGCTGAGGGGAAAGCCCAGCCGATGGCCAATCTGCGAGACCATCGCCGCCTGGAGACTGGCTGAGCCAAGCCCGCCGATCACCGGCGCGGGTACCGCGTTTGCGGCCGCGGCGGCGGTGGCCCAGGGGAGGATCACCTTGGTGCGAATGGTTCTTGGCACGTCTGTGCGACTGCGCAGACGCTCCGAGACCTCCGGCAGGGTCTGCTCGAGCACGTCCCAAAGCCGCTCCGCACCGTAGTCGGCTGGAGCGATTCCCTGTTCCGGCCGCGTGAAGTCCAACGGCACGAATAGCGGCGGGGGGCCTGGAATTCGATGGAACAGTTTGCGCTGGGCGAGCATAACGCGGCTCAGCTCTGACGGCACGCCAGGCCGGCGCGCGTCGTCATCGCTGCCATCGAAAGGGTAAGGGTCGACATGCCGATCATGCTCGCCATAGCCTCGGTGCAGGCCGGTCTGGGCGACGACGACCGGCAGTTTGCGGTGGCGTCGCCGTGTCAGCTCGACGCTGCCGATGATCTCTTTGGCATCCTGATCGTCGACGCGCAAAACCACCAGTAGCAGATGCGCCTGTTCCCGCGCCAGGGCAAGTTGATAGTCGGGGTCGTTCCCGGCACTGTCCGCGAGGCCGCGGGTGTCGAGGAAGCGCAGCACGGGCTGCTCGGGCGGAAAGGCGTAGAGGCGACTCTCTTGCGTCATCGGCCGATAGCCGCGCCCAATCTCGTCGTGTCCCTGGCCCGTCATCTCGGCCACGATGCTGGTCTTCCCCGCCTGTGTCTTGCCCAGCAACCAAAGGACCGGCGCGTCGGCGTCGACCCAAGTGCGGGCATGCTCGAGTGCATCTTGCATGGATTGCTCCTAGTGCAGTATCGCAAATGTCATGAGGCAGCTCGTTGTCGTAATCGACCCTCGACAACGACAACGATACTGACCGCGGACGGTCTTGGAATCTCTGCACTGCTTCACTAGTTTGTTTGGGGGCGACAAATGTTTACAGATGAGTCAAGTTTTATGGTGACCACGAGCGTGCCCGCCGGAGGGCCGAGCGCCAAGGGCCTGGGGCCGATAATGCGGGAGAGTGCTGTTCCTCGGCCCTTGGCGCTTGGCCCACTCAGAGCAACGCACGCGCTCAGCGACAAAGCACCGTCGCCTCGTCGGTTTGAGGCCATGCCTCGCGAGTTGGTTTCTGCTCGGGTTCGGTCCCGCCTGCTCGGATTCTATCTTGGTGGTGTCTCTCGAAATCGCGGGGTCAGTGCTCCTCGCCCTGTGCCTCGCCCAAACCAGCGCGCATGCGGTTGGCGATGGTGGCCAGCGCCATCGCCGAGGCCGGGATCAGCAGCCACCCAAGCCAGCCCGCGGCCGTGCTGTCGAGCGCCAGGATCAGTCCGATCAGGCCAAACACGATGGCGCGGTCGGGCTTGCCCATGGGGCCCTCCCGGCGCCGGCTGGCGCCGATGCGCAGGGCCGCCAGTCCGGCGATCTCTGTGCACAAACCGAGCACAACCAGGACGACCACCAGCGCGCTTGGTACGCTCGGGATCAATGCCAGCGGCAAGTACAACAGCAGGTCGCAGGCGACGGCGCTGACTTCACTCAACAGGGTGCCGCGCGGCGTCCTTGGACTGTGTTCCTCGGCCAGCATGTCCGCCAAGGCGTCCAGTCCCAGGCGCAGCAGCAATGCGACGGGCAAGATGAGCAGGGGTTGCGTGGTATGCGGCAATACCGCTGGCAACACCGCGATCAATGTACCGACGAGCGCGGAGAGGATCAGCGTGGTCCAGTCCAGCTGTGCCGGCGTGACGCCGCGCTCGCTGAGCTTTTCCACCATCGGGCGCAGCTGCGTTCTGATGCGTGACTTGATGTCGAACTTGGGAGGCATGGCGTTTGTTGTCCTACTCTAGCGAGGCTTCGCCTCAGACCGACGGGTTGACGGCGCTGCGTTGCTAATCGCGTGCATTGCTCTGGGTGGGCCAAGCGCCGAGGGACGCGAAACAGACTTCCCCCGCACTATCGGCCCCAGGCCCTTGGCGCTCGGCCCCCCGGCGGGCACGCTCGTGTTCACCATAAAACGTGACTCATCTGCAAACAGTTGGCGCCGTTAAGCAATCTAGGTTGCGTGTCGACCGCGCCGCAGTTGATCGCGTGCGACCCAGGGCGCGAGTTTGGTTCGATTTGGTTGCCGTTGGCGATTGGTAGCCGCATTGTGCTTCCATTGCCCGTTCCGGAGTCAAGCCAGCGTGCCTGGTGCCCGTAGCAACTCCCTCGTATTGGCCAACGCGAGCGCGTCTCATGACCACTCAACCGATTCCGAAGCATCAGCCAGGCGATCGCCATCGCCTCGGCGATCCCATCGCATTTGGCCTGATCGTGATCGGCGACGAGGTGTTGAACGGCGAACGGAGCGACAAACACCTACCGGCATTCAAGCAGATGCTCGCCGCGCATGGCCACGGGCTCGCATGGTACTGGATGCTGCCGGACGACCCGGCTGTGCTGATACCACAGCTGACCGCATCGATGGCGGCCTGCCGCGGCGGGGACGTGCCGGTGTTCTGTTGCGGCGGCATTGGCGCGACCCCGGACGATCATACCCGTGCCTGCGCCGCAGCGGCGGCGGGCGTCGGGTTGGTGCGCCATGCTGAGGCCGCGGCATTGATCGAGGGCCAGTTCGGTGCGGAGGCGTATCCGAACCGCATCCTGATGGCGGATCTACCGGGCGGCTGCTCGCTGGTACCGAACCCGACCAACAACGTCCCCGGCTTCGGTCTGCGCGGGCACTGGTTTCTGCCGGGCTTTCCGCAGATGGCCTGGGGCATGGCCGAATGGGTGCTCGACCATCATTATGGTCGTGCCGAGCCGATATCGGAACAGGCGCTGGAGGTCCGTGGTGTGCCGGAGAGCCTGTTGATTGCGCTCATGCTCCGGCTCGGCGCACGTTTCCCAGCGCTCAAGCTGTTCAGCCTGCCGCACATGGGCGATGACCCGCACATCCTGCTCGGCTGGCGGGGTCGCGGTGACCTGAGCGCTGCCATGGATGCGTTACGGGCCGAGCTTGATGCCGAGCAGATGTCGTATCGTTGACTGGGAGCCCCGACTCTCCAGTCGGTGAGTCGCGTGATCAACGCCTTTCGCTCGTCTGAAGTCGCATCGACTCAGGGCATGCAATTGACGGAACAAGCGGGACTATTGTCACCTGCTGTCGAACTTAGGTTCCATGGCTTGTCTGTCATGCGCCGACTGGAAAGTCGGCGCTTCCAGCAACTACCGCCGTGCGCCGAGGCACGTATCATGTCCAATGCCCCGTTATTGCGTTCAGTTGCCGATGCGCCCGTTCGCCGCATCCTGGTGTTGTTCGCGCATCCGTCCTTGGAGCGCTCCGAGGCGAACCGGCCGCTGGCGGAGGCGGCGGGTGCCGTCGACGGCGTCACGTTGGTCGACCTGTACGCCGAGTATCCGGCCTTCGAGATTGACGTGGATCGGGAACAGGCGCGGCTGCTCGCGCACGACGTGCTCTGCTTCCTGCACCCGCTGTACTGGTACTCGACGCCGGCAATTCTCAAGGAATGGCAAGACCTGGTGCTGGAGCACGGCTTTGCCTACGGCTCCGAGGGCACGGCGCTGTGCGGTAAGCTGTTCTTCAGCGCGCTGACCGCCGGCGGCGCCGAGGCCGCCTATTGTGCCGAGGGTTACAACCACTTCGCCATCCGCGAGTTGCTGCGCCCGCTGGAGCAGACCGCGATGCTGTGCGGCATGACCTATCTACCGCCCTTTGCGCTGTTCGGCGCGCGTACCGCGGTGGAGGAGGGGCGCATCGCGGCCCACGCGGCCGATTGGACGCGGCTGCTTGAGGCGCTGCGTGATGATCGGCTGGACATCGCGCGCGCCGCGACCTTGCCGCGGCTCAACACCGCCATCGATGCGCTGATCCGATCGCCGGCGCGCAGCGACGAGGTCTGAGCCATGGACGGTGTGCTGTTTGATCTCTTCGTCTATCTCTGTGCCGCGGTGGTGGCGGTGCCGGTAGCCAAGCGACTCGGTCTGGGCTCGGTGCTGGGCTATCTGATCGCCGGCATCGTCATTGGGCCGATGCTCGGTATCGTCGGCGCCGAGACCGAGCAGTTGCAACACTTCGCCGAGCTTGGCGTGGTGATGATGTTGTTCCTCGTGGGCCTGGAACTGCGCCCGCAGCTGCTGTGGGACATGCGCGCGCGGCTGTTGGGTCTCGGCGGGCTGCAGGTGCTGGCTACCGCGCTGCTGATCGCGGCGCTGGCGTGGCTGATGGGGCCGGACTGGCGCACCGCGATGGCCATTGGCCTGATCATGGCCCTGTCGTCCACGGCCATCGTGTTACAGACGCTGAACGAGAAGGGCTTGACCCGCACCGAGGGTGGCCGGGCCAGCTTCTCCGTGCTGTTGTTTCAGGACATCGCCGTGATCCCGATGTTGGCGCTGATCCCGCTGCTGGCGTTGCCGGAACTGCTGGCGCATGGCGGGGCGGAGGGCGTCGCAGCTGCTGCGGATGTCGGAAACGCCGCGAGCCCCGCGCACGCCGCGGCCGGTCACGCTGCCGACGATGCCCGTGCCTCGCTGAGCTTGGTCGCCGGCCTGGATGGCTGGGTCTATGCATTGGTGGTGTTGGGTGCGGTGGCCTTCGTGGTGCTCGGTGGACACTTCTTGACCCGGCCGCTGTTTCGCTTCATCGCCCAATCGCGGCTGCGCGAGATCTTTACCGCCGCGGCGTTGTTGCTGGTGGTGGGGATCGCGTTGCTGATGACGCTGGTGGACCTGTCGCCGGCGCTCGGCACCTTCCTGGCCGGCGTGGTGTTGGCGGACAGCGAGTTCCGGCACGAGCTGGAATCCGACATCGAGCCCTTCAAGGGGTTGTTGTTGGGGCTGTTCTTCATTACCGTCGGCGCCGGTATCGACTTTGGCGTGCTGGCGGCCGACCTGTTGCTGTTGCTCGGGCTCACGTTGGGCATCATGGCCATCAAGGGCGCGGTGCTGCTGGGGCTGACGCGCTTGTTCCAGCTGCCGACGGGAGACGGTTGGCTGTTTACGTTGGCGCTGGCCCAGGCCGGCGAGTTCGGCTTCGTGCTGTTGGCGTTCTCGGTCCAGAACAGCGTCATCCCGCCGGATTTGGCCGAGCTGCTGTCGCTGGTCGTGGCCCTGTCGATGCTGCTGACGCCCGCACTGTTCATCGCCTACGAGCGCTGGGTGATGCCGCGGTTGCGAGGCGCCGATGGCGCGGCGCCGGCCGATGAGATCGATCGGCAGGGGACGGTCGTGATTGCCGGCATCGGCCGCTTCGGGCAGATCGTCAACCGCATGCTGGTGGCCGCGGGCGTTCGCACCGTGGTGCTGGACCATGAGGCCGGCATCGTCGAGCGGATGCGGCACATCGGCATCCAGAGCTTCTATGGGGACGCCTCTCGCCCTGACCTGCTGCACGCGGCCGGCATCGAGGATGCGACGGTGTTCGTGGTCGCCATCGACGACCGCGACCGGGCGGTGCAGTTGGTCGAGTACGTGCGTCGGGACTACCCGAAGGTCCACATCATCGCCCGAGCCTACGACGTCAATCACCTCTACCTGCTGCGCAAGGCGGGCGCCGATCAGGCGCTGCGTGAGGTGTTCGAGTCGTCGCTGAAGACCGGTGCCGCGGTGTTGCGGGCGCTGGGCGAGCACCCGTTCAAGGTGGAAAAGATGCGGCGCGCCTTTCGGCAGCACGACGAGCAGGGGCTGGAGCAGCTCTACGAGCTGTGGGACGAGCACGTCGAGTTGTCGAAGAATCGCGCCCTGCTCGAACTGGTGCGCGCGCGCACCGAGTCCGAGCAGGGCGTCATGGCCACGGATCGCGCCGATCTGCACGACCGCAGCGAGCGCGGCTGGACGCCGCCGCCGAGGCATTACCAGGATGAACTGGAGTGATGCGGCCAGTCTGATTTAGGGTGAACCGGACATCGGGTCAGCCGTTCTGGCGGGTCCGAATCTGCGAACTCGGGCCCGCCTGCGACTCGATTGCTTGACGGCGTCAAATGCTTCCAGATGCGTCAAGCTTTGCAGCGACAACGCGCTTGCAGGAGCAAGGGCCGAGCGCCGAGGGCCTGGGGCTGAAATCGCGCAATCGTGCTATACAGCGGCCCTTGGCCCTGTCAGGGCTCTGCACGGCCGGGGCACCGTAGCGCCGTACGCTCGTCGGTTTTGAGGCATCGCGTCGTTAGCGCATTGGGGCGCCGCGCAGCACCATCTTCGGGTCCAACTCACCGGAATAGCGATACGGGATGGGTATCACACCGGCCACCGTCACGGTGCCGGCAATCTGATAGTTGAGGGGTCGCGATTGCAGCATCAGCATTGGCAGTCGTGCCATCACCTGTGCCGCGTTGCCTGTGACGGACACCTCCGCGGACTCCTCGCCGAAGGCCGGTATCTGGCGGTCCAACTTACCGCTGCCAGCGGCGATCTCGTCACCCTCCAGCGACAGGCGATAGCTCATCGCTCTGATCGGCAACATGCGGTCATTGGGATTGTGGATGCGCAGCCCGACCAAGAAGGTCTGCTGATCCAGTCCGAGCTGTTGCGGCTTTAACGACGTGACAGTTACGTCGGGGGCGATCCAAGGTTGGGTCAGACTGGCGCATCCCGTCAGGATCAGAAGCAGACAGGTCGTGACCAGAAAGGCCGTCTTGGGTGCGGACCATCGGGGCCGGCGGATGCTTACTGAGCGCATGGGTAGCGAGTCTCCGTTGCCTGTCTTGGAATCAGATCCCGGTTTGCTGAATGAAGTGTTGCCTGGCCTTCTCGACCGCGCGCCTGACCGTCTCCGCGTGCTCCGCGCCCGCGTCTTTCGCCAGGGCCTGCACGGCGTCTTTGAGTTGCGACGTCATCGCGTCCAGTGCCATCCGCACCCGGTCCGGCTCCAGCAGCCCGTTTGTCGGTTCTTGTGTACTGCTGTCGAGGGGTGCGACCACGGCGCTGCGGGAGAACATGCGTGTCTTGCCATCGGCCTCGGCGATCGCGGTCAGCGGGCCGGTCTTGCTGTAGACCTGATCCTCCCAGCGAAACCGCTGGCCGGGCTGGAGATGCGGAAATTTCATCGTCTGTACTCGTTTCAGGGTCTCGTTGGGCGGCGTGGATGCCCGCTCGCGGCAAGCGCCCCAGGGCATGACTGTGTGCGTCCGCCGTTCGCATCGGTTGCGAGAATGGCCTCCGCGCGCAGGGACAATCGAACTCGCACCGTCGCTACAGCAATCCGTCCAACGGACTGCGCACCCCCCGCCCGCCACGGTTCAGCACATGGGTGTAGATCATGGTCGTCGATACATCCGCGTGACCGAGCAATTCCTGAACGGTACGGATGTCATATCCGGATTCCAATAGGTGCGTTGCAAACGAGTGGCGCAGGCAATGACAGTTCACCTTCTTCGTGACTTCCGCGCGCTGCGCCGCGGCCTTCAGCGCCTTCTGCAAGCCGTTCTCATGTACGTGATGCCGCCGCGTCTTGCCGCTCCGTGGGTCCACCGACAGCCGCCTGCTCGGAAACAGGTACTGCCAGATCCATTCCTTCGGGGCGTTGGGCCACTTACGCGCGAGCGCGTCCGGCAGAAACACCTCGCCATACCCCAGTGCGAGGTCCTGATCATGCAAGGTACGGACCTCCCGAAGCTGCGCCTGCAACGGCTCTTCGAGGCGTTCCGGCAAGGGCACGACCCGGTCCTTTTGCCCCTTGCCGTCCCGCACAACGATCTGGTGGTAGTGGAAGTCCACATCCTGCACCCGCAGGCGCACGCACTCCATCAGCCGCATCCCGGTGCCGTAGAGCAGCGCCGCCATCAAATGCTGCGTGCGCCCCTCGATCCCCGTCAGCAGTCGCGCCACCTCCGAGCGCTCCAACACCACGGGCAGCCGCTTCGGCCGCTTGGCACGAGCAAAGTCCCCCAGCTCGTCTAACGACCGCCCCAGCACCTGCTTGTACAGGAAAGCGAGCGCGTTCAACGCCTGGCTCTGCGTGCTGGCCGACACATTGCCGCGCACCGCCAGGTCTTCGAGAAAGCCACGGATGCGGTCCGCGCCCACCTCGGCCGGGTCGCGGTTGCCACAAAACAGGATGAAACGGCACACCCAGGATTCATAGGCCTGCTCGGTGCGAATGGAATACTTGCGCCGTCGAATCTCGGCCGTCATCCGCTCCAACAGCGCGCGATGCGAATCGCGTGCCCCGTCCAGCGCCGACGGCGCGTTCCGCTTCTCTTTGAATCTCGCCCCCGAGACCGGCGTATCGTTGCTTGGTCCGGTGTGCACCGGTGATGCTTCGCGCGCGATCGTCGGATGATCGATTGCCAGCGTGCGGGCCGAATCCCGCCAGAATCCCCAGTCCACCTCCCGGGCAACTGGGGCGCGCGCCGTGACCAGTAAATTCTGTATAGCATCGACGATCTGAACAAACCGCCAGTCTGCCATTCTGTCTAGCTCGCCGGCCTGTTTTAAATAGCCGTCCACGTCCTCCCGCGTGTGCTGGCCGAGCCGCTTGTCCGGAAACGCCTTTAGATACGTTTCGGCATGCCGCACCTGCCACCGTACGGCGGTCTCTTTGACGCCACTTTTCCTTGCTTGATCAACGAACTTTCTCCAGAAACGGCTAACCGCGTCATGCGATGAATCACCGACTATTGTCTGATCGCTTTTCATGTGCTAGCGTCAACCTACCGGACAGACGGTAGGGTGATTGTACGCAGTAAGGCTGCACGGTCAAGTGTCGGATTAGGATGCTAGGCCGATTCTACCCTTTTCGACATAGGCAGAATCTGCCTAGCACACCCGACCGACATTCTGTCTAGTTAACTGTTGAA
>JGI12210J13797_11220811_pt1 | contig 11380 bp, 10 predicted proteins | sample ElkSlonscriptome_3_FD_13797 | JGI IMG/M metagenome (IMG submission 13797) | reverse complement strand
GCAGGAGCTGCTCGAGCGCGTGAGCATCGAGACGCCGTCGCTGGCGGAGGCCAATGCCTGGTGGGACACCGTCGGGATGGCCGCCGTCGCGGCATGAGGGCACCATGGGCCCATGGCCGACGAGAGCACCATCGAGAACCGCGTCTATCTCTTCAAGGACCTGGCCGCCGCCTATCTGAGCGCGAACCCCGGCGCCCTGCACGGCGAGAGCCGGGCAACGGCGCTGGCGGCGCTCGCCGATCTGGCCGCCGTCAGCTGCGCGGTAGCGGACAACGAGGAGCTCGAAGGAGCCGCGCTCGCCGCCTTGATCCGCAAGAGTTGATCCGGAGCGAGGGAGCATCTGCGGGCAATTGGCCGTAAGCTATGGGCCCATGCCCCGCTCACTCGTCGTCGCCGCGCTCCTGATGGTCGGCGCGACGTTCACGAGCGAGGCCGCGGCGAGTCCCCGGACACCGGAGCCGCAGGTCGACCACTGGCCCGAGCCACTGGTCGCGACCTTCGACTTGGCGGTCGGCCCGATGACCTGGGGCCACGTCGAGTTCGAGGACCCCTACGTCGGGCTGCAGATGTCCGGCGAGGCGCTGAATCTCGACCGCGTGACCCTCGCGGGCGGGAGCGTCGCCATCGCCTACGCCGGCGACTGGCTCACCGTCGGGGTCCGGCTCGGCTACGGCACGACCTTCGGCGGCGAGGCTCCGGTGGTCGGCGGTCTCGGCGGGGCCACCGTCCAGGGCATTCACGTCTTCTCCTGGTCCGGCGAGCTCGGCCTGAGCCACCGCTTCGGCGACCTGACGATCTACGCCGTGGCCCGCGCGGTCTGGTCCCGCGCCATCGTGGAGCTCGATGTCGACGAGCTCGAGCTCCGCGGCCGCCGGCCGAGCCTGGGGCCGAAGATCGGCCTGCGCGCCCACGTGCACCGCAAGCTCTTCATCCACGCCGCGCTCTTCATGGACGGCCTGACCTTCCCGGACCACCGAGTCACGGTCGGCCTCGGCGTCGGCCGCCGCTGAACGCCGCCGCCGAAGGACACTGACACGCCTGGGGGGACGCTGTAGGGTCGGCCGGCGATGGCGACCGACAAGCCCGTCAAGGAGAAGCTCACGCCCTACCAGCGGCGATTGTTGGTCTTCCTGAGCGTCGCGACCTTCTTCGAGGGCTACGACTTCCTCGCCCTCGCGCAGATCCTCCCGAACCTCCGCGAAGACATGGGCCTGCCGGTCGAGAGCGGGGGTTTCATCATCGGGACGATCAACATCGGGACGATCCTGGCGTTCTGGATCGTCCGCCGCGCGGACATCTGGGGCCGCGCGCGGGTGCTCACGATCACCATCGCCGGCTACACGATCGCGACCTTCGCCAGTGGCTTTGCGCCGGGCGTCTACTCCTTCGTCGCGCTCCAGCTGATCGCCCGCATCTTCCTGCTCGGTGAGTGGGCGGTCTCGATGATGATCGCCGCCGAGGAGTTCCCGGCGAGCCGCCGCGGGTTCGCCATCGGCGTGGTGCAGGCCTGCTCGAGCCTCGGCTCCATCTTCTGCGCCGGCGTCGTGCCGCTCCTGCTGAAGACCGAGTACGGCTGGCGGAGCGTCTACTTCGTCGCCGTGATCCCGCTGGTCATCCTGGCCTTCGCGCGGCGGAACCTGAAGGAGACGGAGCGCTTCACGCAGTCGAAGGCCGAGGGGCGGCCCGTCGACAACCTCTTCGCGATCTGGAAGACGCCCTACGCGAAGCGGATCCTGATGCTCGCGGCCATCTGGTTCGTCGCGTACATCCCGGCGCAGAACGCGGTCGCCTTCTGGAAGGACTTCGCGGTCAGCGAGCGGGGGCTGACCGACGGTCAGGTCGGCGCCGCCATCAGCATCGCCGCCGTCGCCGCCATGCCGCTGCTCTTCGGGGTCGGCTGGCTCATCGACAAGCTCGGCCGGCGAAAGGGCGCGGCGGTGATCTTCAGCGTCGGCGGCTGCGGCCTGGTCGGCTGCTACACGCTCCACGGCTTCATCCCGCTGACGGCGGCGCTGGTCTTCGGGATCTTCTCGGCGAGCGCCTACCTGCCGGTGCTCAACGCCTACTCGTCCGAGCTCTTCCCCACCCGCTGGCGCGGCGCGGGCTTCGCCTGGTCGAACAACCTCCTGGGCCGCCTCGGCTACGTCGCCGGTCCCTACGTCGTCGGCCTCGTGGTCGCCGAGACCGGCGTGCTCGGCCCGGTCGTGGCCTCGACGGCGCTCTTCAACTTCGTCGCCATCGGGCTGGTCTTCGCCTTCCTACCGGAGACCACCGGCCGCGAGCTCGAAGACACCTCGATGGCTCACTGATCGAGGCCGTAGAACGCGACGGCGTTGTCGTGGAAGAGCTTTCGCTGCGCCTCGGACCCCTGGCTCGCCGTGAGCTGCGCGAAGGCCTCGTAGAGCGTCGTCCAGGGGACGACCGCCTTGTCCATCGGAAAGTTCGAGGCGAAGAGGCAGCGCTCGGGACCGAAGTGGGCGAGCGCCGTCTCGACCATGGGGCCGAGCGCCTCGACCACTTGGCCCACGCTCGGTGCGCCGCTCCCGAAGGGCCAGCCGAGGATCGGCATCGTCAGCCCACTGACCTTCAAGCGCAGGTTCGGATGGGCGGCGAGCGCCTCGAGGTCCGCGGACCAGCGCTCGAAGCGCCGCACGCGGTCGGAGGCCGTCTGGCCGTAGCTCGCGAAGGGTCCACCGATGCCGATCGGGGTGCCGAGGTGGTCGAGCACGACCTTGGTGCCCTCGTGCTCCTGGAGCAGCGCCCGGAGCTCGCCGAGCTGCTCGCTGTACATCCAGGCGTCGAAGGTCAGCCCGCGGCGTCCGAGCTCCGCGAAGCCACGGCGCCAAGCCGGGTCGGCCATGCGGCCGGGGCTCTCGTCGAAGTCCATCACGCCCGCGTCGGCGTCGCGGGCGATCATGTCGCGAATGCCCACGAAGCGGGCGCTCGCGCTCTGGTGCGCGTCGAGGAGCGCCTGGAGCGACGGGTCCGACAGGTCGGCCTCACCGACGATCGCCAGCATGTCGCGGCCGCCGATCGCCTCGGCCCAGCGCGTCTCACCGACGGGCCCGAGCGCCCCCTTCGCGTGCCAGCCCGCCTGAATGTAGACGTAGCCCCGCACCTCCCAGCGGCCGGTGTCGCGCCGGTAGGTCCCCGGTAGATAGGGCGCCATCACGTGGTCGACGGTGCCGACGAAATCGAGGGAGCTCTTCGGGAAGAGCTTCGGCCCCAATGTGCGCAAGAGCCGCTCGTTCCACCCGAAGAGCTTCACCGCTGGGCTCACGGCTCGCGGCGTGTTCCCCGGGTCCCAGAGGTGGATGTGCGGATCGACGATCGGAAAGCCCAACGGCATGCCCCACGCTACCACCCCCACCCGTCAGCCACTCCACCCCAGGTCGCCCAAGAGCCTCTCGCAGAGGCGCAGAGAACGCGGAGGTCGCAGAGAAGAGAAGAAGAGAAAACGAGTGGAGATCGCCGACCGGACTCGCGACGGTTGCGGAGTCGCCCGCCTGGAGCGCTTCGCCTGTAGCTCCCTTCCTGTGTTTCCTCTGCGACCTCTGCGTTCTCTGCGCCTCTGCGAGAGGCCCTGAGCCGAAAGCGGGGCGAAGGGGCTAGGCGCTGGGCGGAGGGATCGAGTTCTCCGACGGCAGCCGCATGTGCGCCCGCTCCACGAAGTTCGCGATCGAAGGATCGCCCCACTCCTCGAGCTCCTGCGGCGTCCCGCAGATCGCGATGCGCCCCTCGTGGATGAACGCGATGCGATCGCTGATCCGGAACGTCGAGCGCATGTTGTGCGTCGCGATGATGCTCGTGATGCCGAGGCGCTCCCGGAGCCCGAGGATCAGCCGGTCGACTCGGGTCACGTTGATCGGGTCGAGGCCTTCGGTCGGCTCGTCGTAGATGACGATCTCCGGCTCCATCGCCACCGCGCGGGCGAGGGCCACGCGCTTCTGCATGCCACCGGAGAGCTGCTTGGGCTGCCGCTGCTCGATCCCCGGCAGGCTCACGGCCTCGAGAGACCGCGAGACCCGCTGCTGGATCTCGGCCTCGGGCATCTTGCGCTGCTCGCGCAAACCGTAGGCGACGTTGTCCGCGACCGTCATCGAATCGAAGAGGGCCCCCTCCTGGAAGAGCATTCCGATGCGCTGGCGGACATGCACCCAGTCGCGCTCGCTCAGATCGGTGACCTCCTCGCCGTCGAACTTGATGCTCCCGGAGTCCGGCGAGATCAGCCCGATGATCATCTTCAGGAGCACGCTCTTGCCGCTGCCCGACTCGCCGATCAGCGTCAGGATCTCGCCCGCCTCGATGTCGAGGTCCACGCTCTCGAGGACGACGTCTCCGTCGAAGGACTTCTTCAAGTCGCGGATCTCGATCAGCGCCACGGGCTCATCCTCTCAGAAGACCAGGGCCCGGGCGAGGGCGTCGGCGCGCGAGCGCTCCATCGGACTCAGGTCGTCCCGCTGCAGCAGCGCCTGGCATGCGGCCCGGTCTTCGGCGAAACAGGCGCGGCGCAGAGCGATCTTCGCGGCGTCCGGGTCCTGATCGCCGTAGGCCTCGGCCCACACCACGCAGCCCGCCGTCCGTTCCCCATCGCAGCCCACTCGAGCGAGCCGCTGCGCCGCGTCGACGTCCCCGTCGGCCAGCGCCGCCCGGGCCCGCGCCACGCAGTCCGCCAGGGTGCCCCCGCAGCCGGTGACCTCTTCCGCGCACGCCTCGAGCCAACCGGCTGCGCAGCCGAGCGAGCGCGCCGCTTCACCACCGTCCCTCTCGGCCCACGCGCGGCAGGCGGGCAACGATCCCGCGCGGCAGCCGCGCTCCAAGAGCGCCGCGTCGCCGGCGACCGAGCAGAGCCGCCCCGACGCTCGGCACGCCTGAGCGAACGCCTCCTGACGATCGCCCTCGGGCCGCTCCGCCAGCGCGACGCAGTCCTCGACCCGTCCCTGCTCGCAACCCACGGCGACCATGTCGTCGCCGCCGGGCGGGGCCTCGCCTTCGTGGGCGTGGTCGTGCGCTTCCGCCGGCGCGATCGGATCGGCGCCGGTGCTCTGCTCGGCCTCGGGCGTCTCCGGCTCGCCGGCGCAGTCGCAGGCCGCGGCCAGCAGAGCCACGAGCGCGAGGCGCTTCACGAAGCCTTGGGCTCGATCGCCTCGGCGCCACCGACGTAGGACCGAAGCGCTTCGGGGATCGCCACGCTCCCGTCCGCCCGCTGGTACTGCTCGAGGAGCGCGACGAGCGTCCGGCCGATGGCCAGACCGGAGCCGTTGATGGTGTGCAGGAGCGCGGGCTTGCCCTTCGGCTCGCTCCGGTAGCGCGCCTTCAAGCGCCGCGCCTGGAAGTCGCCGAACCAGGAGCAGCTCGAGATCTCGCGGTACGCCTCCTGGGCCGGTAGCCACACCTCGAGGTCGAAGCACTTCGTCGCGCCGAAGCCGAGATCGCCCGCGCAGAGCTCGACGACGCGGTAGTGAAGCCCGAGGGTCTGCAGCACCTTCTCCGCGTGGCCGGTCAGCAGCTCGTGCTGCGCGAGCGCGTCCTCCGGCCGGCAGAAGCGGACCAGCTCGACCTTGTCGAACTGGTGCTGGCGGATCATCCCGCGGGTGTCCTTGCCGTAGCTGCCCGCTTCGCTTCGAAAGCAAGGCGTGTAGGCCGCGTAAGCGACCGGCAGCGTTTCGAGGATCTCGTCGCGATGGAGGTTCGTGACCGGCACCTCCGCGGTCGGCACCAGGAAGAGATCCTGACCGCCGCCGCCCTGGGCCTCGAGCTCCTGGTGGCGCTCGATGTGGAAGAGGTCGCTGGCGAACTTCGGCAGCTGCGTGGTCCCGCGGAGCGACTCCGCGTTGACCAGCGCCGGGCACCAGACCTCTTCGTAGCCGTGCTCGTCGGTGTGCAGGTCGAGCATCAGCTGCATCAAGCCGCGCTCGAGACGGGCGGCGAGCCCGCGGAGCACGACGAAGCGGGCGCCGCTGATCTTGCTGGCGCGCTCGAAATCGAGGATGCCGAGCGCCTCGCCGAGGGCGACGTGGTCTCTGGCGTCGAAGTCGAAGTCGGGCTTGTCCCCCCACTCGCGCACGACGACATTCTCGCTCTCGTCCTTGCCGTCCGGGGTCGACTCGTGCGGCAGGTTCGGCAGGCCGAGGAGGATGTCCTCGAGCTCGGCCTCGACCTCGTTCCGGGTCAGCTCGAGCGCCTTCATCCGCTCCTTGAGCCCCTTGAGGCTCTCGCGACGCGCGGTGAACTCGGCCGACTGCTTGTCGGCGATCTGACCCATGGCCTGCGCGGCCTCGTTGCGCTCGCGCTGAGCGGCCTCGAGCTCTTGGATCGCTTCGCTCCGCGACGACACCAGCTGGGCCAGGCGGTCCAAGGTGGCGCCATCGTCGTAGCCGCGACGGGCGAGCTGGGTCTTCACCTCATCGAGGTGGTCACCGACGTACCGGAGATCGAGCATGGGCGAGCCATACCGCAATCGGCCCCTTCGTGCTCGCCCTCAGCGCGCGGGGACCCGCAGCGCCAGGGTCTCGTCGCCGAGGGAGGCCTCGACCGAGCCGCCCTCGTCGCCGATGCCGATGAACTCGAGGGGTGCGAGCGCGTCGACTTCATCGCCGTCGACCGACCAGTTCGGCGCCACGATGACCGGGCGGCCCGAGCCGTCGGTGGCCACCGCGCGCACGGTGCGCAGATCGCCATCGGTCTCGAGGCGGATGTCGAAGGTCTCCACCGCCTCGACGCGCTCGAAGGCCACCGAAGCGACCTCAACGCCGTTCACGGACAGCGGGATCTCGTAGACCCCGTCCAGCCGGCTGAGCAGCTCCACCCGGTCGTTGTTGGACGTGCTTCGAACGCGCCAGTCGGGGCTGGCGGGTACGTCGGTGATGGACCGACCGTAGAGCCGTGTGCCGTCAGCGGCGTAGAAATCGACCACGACCTCGGCGACCGCGCTCGTGTGGAAGACCTGCGTGTCGTCGTAGTCCTCTCGGTTCGAGTAGTTGAAGACCCGGCGAAACTCGAGCCGCTCCACCGGAGCGACCCGCGTGTCGTAGCGACCGAGTCGGTCGCCATCGAGCGAGATGGTGACCTCACCGCGGCCGGCGGCGGCGGCGGTCGTCGAGACGGAGTCGGAGCCGCGCTCGACCACCGTGAACTGCTCCGGCACCTGGATGTCGACCGTGCCGCTCATCCCGTCGTCGAGGTTCGCCTCGAAGGTGACCGGCGAGCCGAGGGCGTAGTTGCCGCGAATTTCCTGGTCGAAGCCAGTGTACTCGTCGACCAGAGGCTCGGAGTCGAAGATCCCGAGCCCGTTCCCGAAGCAGCCAGCCAGACCGACGGCGACGAGCGTGGCGACGACGGACGACGAAAGGGATGTGAAGCGATGCATGAATGACCTCCACCCTCAACGTCATGCGGCGATCGTGCCAACGCCACCGTCCCGGTGCGCGATGCCTCACGGCACACGGCGAGCCGCCGGAAGATGTGGACGCCGGTTCTCGGTGACTCAGTCCGACTCGGTGGCGTCGGCGTCAGCGCCGTCGTCCGCTTCGTCGGCCGGCGGGCTCCCGGAGCCCCGTTGTTTGGCGCGCTGGAAGGCACGCATCACGAGCGGCGAGGTCCGAATGGTGTCGAGCTGCAGGTCCGGCTGACGCTGCAGCGCTTCGCGGAACGCATGAACTGCGAGGTCCACACGCCCGAGCGCCACATAGGCGGTGCCGAGCTCGCGCTGGATCGTGACGATCTGGTTGCCGGTGAGCGCCTGCGCCCCGAGGAGCCGGTTGCCGAGCTGGACGGCCTCGGTGAAACGACCGCGCCGCACGTGCTCGAGCAGCTCCGGGAGCTCCTGGTCGATCCGCGCCTGCAGCTCACGGCTCTCACCGGCGGGCGGCGCGCGACCGGTGAACTCCTCGATGGCGCCTCGGCCCTCGTCGCTGAGCCTCAGGTCCTCGAGGGGCACCAGCACGATCTGGCCGCGGGCGATCCGGTTGGTGCGCAGGTTGTTGAAGCGGCGAAGGCGACGGGTCTCGTCCCGGCCGCCGTTGCCGTAGTAGGCCTTGGCCACCCGCTGCAGGGTCTCGTTCTGACCGGTCACGTGCCGGAGCGGGTAGGGGATCAGGAGCTCGGTGCCCTCCGCCGGCTGCTCGCTCTGGGACGCGTCGTTCGCCTCGACGATCACGAAGGCTCGCCGCGGGTCGCCGTAGAAGCGCCGGGCGATCACGGACCAGCTCTCGCCCTGGCTGACCCGGTGATAGGACACGTGGGGCACCAAGAGGCGCAGGCCGACCTCGATCGGCGCCCCGCCCTGGGCCGTCAGGCCGTTCTCGGAGACCAGGACGTTCTCCCGTCGCGGGTCGCCGTAGTAGCGCTCGGCGATCGACGCCAAGGTCTCGCCCTCCCGAACGACGTGCTGGTAGGCCTCGTCGCCCTGGGCGGAGCCCGCGAGGAATACCGCGGCAACCAACGCGCCGCCGGCGGCGAGCGCGCTGACGCGAGTCGTCATCGCGCTCACTCCTCGCCCTCTTCCGCTTCCATGTCCATGTCGCCGACCGTGTCGTGCAGCGGGTCGAGGGTGACCTCGATCACCTGGGTCTCGCCGGTTCGGATCCGAACCTCGCGCTGCAGCTCCTGGAAGTAGGGGTTCACCAGCTTCAGGTAGTGCACGCCCGGGCTGAGCGGAATGCGCTGCGCGGTCGGCGTGGTCGTGAGCTTCTGGCCGTCGACGTACACCTCGGCCCAAGGGTCGACGACGATCCGCAGGTAGCCCGCGCGATCCGGCAGGAGCGAGTCGGCGCGGCCAGCCGCGAACTCCTCGCTGTCGGGGTTGAGCCGCCCGGCGGCCGCCTGGATGGCGCCGCCTCCGCCGACGATGCCGCAGAGCAAGAGCCCCTGGACGAGCGCGACGTGGCGGATGAGCCGCCGGTCCCGAATGCCGCGCCGGGCTCGGGGCGCGCCGCTGCCGAGCATCTCGTCGGCCTCGCTGTCGGTCATCGCGCCGACGTCCCGCAGGAACATCACCAGCCGCGCGCTGTAGTTCATCGGCACCCGCGGCGAGATGAACTCGGACATGTCGTCGATCAGCGCCTGGGTCGTCGGATAGCGGTTGGCCGGCATCTTCTCCATGCAGCGCGCCAGGATCCGCTCGAGCTGCCGCGGGACCTTCGGGTTCACCTTCCGCGCGGACACGAAGCGGTCGAGGCGGATCTTCTGCATCACGGTCCGCGCCTCGTCTTCGACGAAGGGCTTCTGACCGGTGACCATCTGGTAGAGGCAGATCCCGACGCTGAAGAGGTCGCTCCGGAAGTCGAGCTTGTCGCCGAGGATCTGCTCGGGGCTCATGTAACTCGGGGTGCCGAGGCCGGTGCCGGTCTCGGTCAGATCCGAGAGCGTGTCGTCGCGGGCGATCCCGAAGTCCATGAGCTTCACCTCGCCCTGCTTCGAGATCATGATGTTCGCGGGCTTGATGTCCCGGTGGATGATCCCCCGGAAGTGCGCGTAGTCGAGCGCCCGGCAGACCTGCAGCGCGATGATCCCTGCGACCTCTGCGGTGATGGTGTCGGTCAGCTCGAGCAGGTCGTAGAGATCGATGCCCTCGACGTACTCCATGATGATGTACATCGAGCGGCCGTCCTTCACGAAGTCGACCACGTGGAGGATGTTCTCGTGCTGGAGCGAGGCCATGAAGTGCGCCTCGCGCTCGAAGCGCTTGGCGAACTGGCTGTCCATCGCGATCGAGGGCTTGAGCGCCTTGATCGCAACGGTCCGCCCCAAGGGCTCTTGAACCGCCTTGTAGACGACGGCCATGCCGCCGCTGCCGATCTCTCCCACGATCCGGCAGTTGCCGATTCTGTCCGTCATTCCCGGGACTCGCGAGTCTACGGACGCGGTGTGTGCTTCGTCAATCATCTCGGATCGACCCGCCCCCACCCGGGGAGGAACGGGCAAGGAACGGGTTTGGCCTGGCGGGGGAGGCCGGGTGCCGGGGCCCGGTAGGAACGCCGATTCCGTTGACGAGAGCGACCGGGAGCACCCACGATGAAGGCGCGATCGATGGATACGACTCTCCCCGAGCCCTACTCGAAAGCCGATGACGAAGCGGTCGTGCGGGGCTGCATCGATGGGGACGGCGACGCCTGGACCGCGTTCGGCAGCCGCTTCCAGCACGACGTGGAGACCATCGTCATCCGCGTGCTGGACGAGCGTCGGGTCGGCGCCATCGATCTGCGCGAGGTGCCGAGCATCGCGGACCACTGCTTCCGCGCGCTGCAGCGCAACGACGCGGGTCCGCTCCGGCTCTGGAACGGCGGCCGCTTGCGGCCCTACCTGGCCACCGTCGTGCGCCAGGAGGCCGAAGAGCACGCGATGGAGGACACGCCGCTGCAGCCGCTGGTCGCGCACCCGATCACCCCCGCGACGATGAGTGTCCAGCGGCGCGCGCTGAGCGAGCCGTCGCTCCGAGTGCGCGAGACGATCACCAAGCTCCCGCCGCGGGCGACCGCGATGCTCCGGCTGCGGCTCCGTGGCCTCCGTATGGGCGAGATCGCGGCCACCCTCGGCCAGCCGGTGATCGCGCTGCAGGAAGACCTCGGCCTGCTCGCCGAGCGACTGGCCGGCGCGCAGGGTGATGGCGCGGTTCCGGCGTGGCGGATCCTCCTCGACTGCGCGACCACCGACGAGCGCGTGGAAACCGCGCTCAAGACCGAGGACGACGAGGTCTTCCGCGAAGTCCGTCAGACCGCCGACGCCAGCTGGCGCCACGTCCGCGAGGACGCGCTGGTCGCCCGGCTGCCGCGAACACCCGGGCCGCTGCAGGACGCGACCGGGGTCGCCTCCTTCGTCGACGGGAGCTGGCGCGGCGCCGAGCGCACCCGGGCCGAAGGGCACCTGTCGACCTGCGGCCGCTGCGTGGATACCGTCGCGATGCTCACCCTCGATCTGCGCGCGCTCGAGATCCGCCGCGCCGCCCAGGTGGGCCGCTGGGCCGGCATCGCGGCCAGCTGCATCGCCACCGGTCGCTTCGAGGCGGGCCGGGTCCTGGCCGAGGCCGCCGCGGCCGAAGAGCAGACCGAGGTCGCGAGCCTGCTGCAGCGGATGGCCAGGATCGGCAGCTCTCTCGAAGAGGGGACCCGCCGCCGCGACTCCCAGGGCTCGCGCGTCATCTCCATGGCGGCGCTGCCCACCGACGTCGAAGCGCCGGTCGTCGCCTTCGAAGCGCTGGTCGCCGGCGACCCCATCGCCGCCGAGCGCGCCATCGACGACCACGTCGCCAAGCAGACCGTCGGCCAGCGGCTCCGGCTGCTCGCCCTGGCCGTGGACCCCGACCGCACCGACGCCCACGGCGCCGCCACCAAGATCGCCGAGAGCGCCAGCCCGGACCCGGGCCTGCGCCGCGACGCCGAGA
>JGI12210J13797_10989537_pt1 | contig 11380 bp, 8 predicted proteins | sample ElkSlonscriptome_3_FD_13797 | JGI IMG/M metagenome (IMG submission 13797) | reverse complement strand
GCTGAATTTTCCCGTCAGGATAATCTCATCAAAATGCGTCCCTACTACATTACGCTGGATTTGATTGAACCCGGGAAACGGGAATTTCTTCTGATGACTCCCTTGTTACCCTATGACCGCGATAACTTGCGAGCCCTCGGCGTGGTTCGCTCCAACAGTGAAAATTACGGAGAAATTGTATTTTTCACCTTCCCCAAAGGAAGTCAGGTCTACGGTCCGCCTCAGATCAATGCGCTGATCGATCAAAACACGGATATTGCAGAAAGTATTACCCTCTGGAATCAGCAGGGCTCGGAGGTGAAGCGTGGCAAAATGATCATTCTTCCCATGGATGGGCGGATCATCTACATTCAGCCGTTCTACATGGAAGCCAGTGGAACGTTGCGTATTCCTCAGCTCAAAAGGGTTATTGTCTGCGTAGACGAGCATGTAGTAATGGATCTTTCGATCGAAAAAGCCATGCGACGGATTTACGAGGAAATTTCAGATCCAGATACCCCACTGTTTCAAAAAGCAGACAATGGGGACGAAGAAAAAAGTCCGAACGCATCCGTTCCGGCAACTTAACAATGCCGGGCGATAAAATCATGGTGGCGCTCTCGGGGGGCGTAGACAGTTCTGCGGCCGCCGCGCTGTTAGTGGAGCAGGGCTATGATGTCTCCGCCGCTTACATGAAAAACTGGATCAATGAGGATAATATTCTCGGAGACTGCCCCTGGCAACAGGATGTGGAGGATGCCTCTTCGGTGGCGGAAACCCTGGGCATTCCTTTTGAAGTCGTAAACTTAATGGATGCGTACAAATCCAGTATTGTGGATTATTTACTGGAAGGCTACGAAGAGGGGGTTACCCCAAATCCCGATGTTATGTGCAACCGGGAAATCAAGTTTGGTGTATTTCGCGAATGGGCACAAAGCAAAGGCTTTGATACGGTGGCTACCGGACACTACGCACGCAGTCGAGTAGGGAAGAATCGGCAACGGCAGATCCTCACCGGACTCGACCCCAACAAAGATCAGACCTATTTCCTGTCCATGATGAAACCGGAGCAGGTACAGGCGGCCCGCTTTCCGGTTGGTGAGTTGCTTAAACCCGAAGTCCGCGAAATTGCCCGGCGCTTTCATCTGCCCACCGCCACCAAAAAAGACAGTCAGGGGATTTGTTTTATTGGACAGATTAAAATGTCCGATTTTCTGGAAACCTATTTGCCGGATGAACCCGGAACGATTCTTTCACAGGATGGAGAGGTCTTGGGCCACCACCGCGGATTACACTTTTATACCCTGGGCCAACGCAAAGGAATCGGCATCGCCTCCAACGTGTACAAAAAAAGCTATGTGGTGGTCGAAAAAAGAAAAGCCACCCGTGAACTAGTCATTGCATTCGACGAGCCGGAAACTCCGAATCTGTATTCCGGGAGCTGTGTTATCCGTAGTTTGTCATTTACGGGAGAACCCCTCTCCGAAACCTGTGAAGTTCAAGCCCGTCCCCGCTACCGGGCGGATTCTGTAAATGTTCGCTATACTTCTTTGGGAAATGGAGAGGCTGAAATCAAATGGGCAACCCCTCAGCGTGCCATCGCCTGTGGCCAGATCTGTGCACTGTATGACGGAGAGCTTCTTTTGGGTGGCGGAATTTATTCGGAGGTTCGTTCTTAATGCCGGTGCTGGGTTTATCTGCAGGAAAAGGAAATGATCCTAGGTTTTCCGCAACCCCTCGGCCCTTATGTTGTGAACAATTTTCTGAAAAAATGTGGAGAATCTCACAGCATTTCCCGCCTTGCCCCTCTGGTGCATTCCTGCTAACAACTTTCGTATGAAAAAAGTAGTGATTACCGGTATGGGCGTAGTGTCTCCTGTTGGATGCACTCTGGATTCGTTTTGGAACTCTCTGGTTGAAGGGAGGTCGGGAGTGAGGTCTATTCAAAGTTTTGACGCGTCGGACTATCCCGTGACCATTGCAGCCGAAGTTACAGAATTTGATGTCGAAAAATATATGCCGGCCAAGGATTCCAAAAAAATGGACCCCTTCAGTCGCTATGGGTTTGCGGCGGCTACGGATGCCTGGGAGGATGCGGGCTTGGATGCGGAGACTGTAGATTCTGAAAGAGCCGGGGTGGTGATGGGCTGTGGAACCGGAGGTCTCCATGTGGCACAAAAAGCCGGAATGGCACTGCCGGAAAAAGGTCCCCGGGCGTTTTCTCCATTTATGGTGTCGCAGTTGATCTTAAATATCGTCTCCGGCCATATTGCGATTAAATACGGCTTAAATGGTCCGAATTATGTGGTCACTACGGCCTGTGCCGGGGGAAATCATGCGTTGGCGGATGCGATGGATCTAATCAAACGCGACGAAGCGGATGTCATGCTGGCAGGCGGATGCGAGGGCTCGATCAACGAGATGGGGATTGGCAGTTTTTCAGCCATGCGGGCGCTCTGTCGAAACTTTCAGGACGAGCCACACCGGGCATCCCGTCCTTTTGATGCAGACCGCTCCGGTTTTGTTATGGGGGAGGGGGCGGGAGTACTGGTGCTGGAAAGTGAAGAGCATGCAAAAAAACGCGGAGCGCGGATTTATGCGGAACTCGCCGGCTCAGGCCGCACCTGTGATGCACATCATATTGTGGCACCGGATCCCGATGCGCGTCAGGCCGCGCGGTGTATGTCCCTGGCAATGGAAAAAGGGGGAGTGAACCCTGCCGATGTGGATTATATCAATGCTCACGGTACCAGCACGATTCTTAATGATGCCGGAGAAACCAAGGCGATTCACCGGGCGTTTGGCGAACACGCCGAAACCCGTACCATCAGTTCCACGAAATCGATGACCGGACATTTATTGGCCGGAGCGGCGGCCGTAGAATCTGTGATATCCGTTCTGGCGCTCAACCGTTCGGTGGTTCCCCCCACCATAAATTACGAAACGCCAGATCCAGCCTGCGACTTGGATATCACTCCCAATGCGGCCCGAGAAAAAGAAATGAAGGTGGTGCTGAGTAATGCTTTCGGATTTGGAGGTCACAATTGTTGCGTCTTGTTTAAAAAAGACTAAGAGACGCAGATGATGTACCCCCTGTTTAAAGCTGTCGCTTTCCGTATGGACCCCGAAAAGGTTCACGAACGAACTCTCAAACTCCTGCAGAAAACCTGCCGTCCGGGGAAAGCCCATTTCATGGCCGGAACTGTTCCGGATAAACCGGTGGAGCTTATGGGTCTCCGGTTTGCAAATCCGGTAGGGTTGGCTGCGGGTATGGATAAAGACGGCACCTGTATTGACGGGTTAGCATCCCTGGGCTTCGGCTTTCTGGAGCTGGGAACCGTCACCCCGCTTCCTCAGCCCGGAAATCCAAAACCCCGTCTCTTCCGACTCCCGGAACATGAAGGAATTATTAATCGTATGGGCTTTAATAACGGGGGGGTGAATGGGCTGTTGGATAATCTCTCCCACGCCCAATATCGCGGAATTCTGGGGATAAACATCGGGAAAAACTTCAATACCCCAATCGAGCGGGCGCAGGCGGATTATGTCTTATGCTTACGCGCCGTCTATCAGAGAGCGGACTATGTCACGGTGAATATTTCTTCCCCAAACACCAGTAATTTACGGGAATTGCAGAAAGGAAATGCGTTTACAGATCTGCTGCGGTCGATTTCGGATACCCGCGCGGCTCTACAAAAAGAAACCGGATCTTATACGCCTATCGCGGTAAAAATTGCCCCGGATTTAGAGGAAGCTCAATTGGATTTTATTGTGGAGGCCTTGTTAGAGTCGGGAATGGATGCGGTGATTGCCACCAACACCACCTTGGATCGTGAGGCCGTGGCGGGTCATCCACAGGCAAAAGAAACTGGAGGGTTAAGTGGAGCGCCGGTTCGCAAGCGCTCTACAGAAATCATCCGGGGACTTTCCAATCGTTTGGATGGCCGGATGCCGATCATTGGTGTCGGAGGGATTTTCTCTGCGGATGATGCCCGTGAAAAGCTTGATGCGGGCGCTTCGCTGCTTCAGGTATATTCTGGACTGATCTATCGGGGTCCAGGATTAGTAGGCGAGATTATCCGGGGATTATAAATGAAAAACCCTATTCCGATTCGGGAACGGGAATCGTTCTGGCGTGAAAAAGCAGAACTGTTTGGGGGAAAATGGCCCGCCTTTGTATTTGGGCTTGGAAAAAAGAATGTTCTTCCCATCTTTTCATTCTCCCGGGTGACCCGTCAGGAATTAGAACGGTATTTAGTTTATCTGATGGAAAATGGTTACCGTACCCTGCAGTCTGCGGAGATGGAGGACGTGCTCGTAGGAAAACGTAAACCGGGTCCCCGCGAAGTGGTGTTATGTTTTGATCATGCCTGGGCAAGTTTGTGGACCATCGCCGCCCCTTTGCTGGAACGGTATAATTTCCGGGCCATTACCTATGCGATACCCGGACGGATTCCAGAGTTAAAGACCCTGCGGCCGATTTGGGGGGAGGCCGGACATGATCCCGCTGTAGATTATACCGAAACCCCATTCTGTTCCTGGCTGGAATTAAAAACCCTTCAAGAGCGTGGACAGTTAGACATTCAATCCAACAGTTGGTCTCACGGAAAAATATTTTCCAATGAAAAATTTTTAAAACTGGTGGAGCCCGAAACCACTTTTCCTTATTTAAGTTGGCCCATGATTAATGATCCCGGAGAGGAATTGAGGTTTCTCTCGCGAAGTCATATGTTCCATCCAATTTTACCTATGCGGTCCCGCCTCAGTGACGGAATGCGTCATGTGGTGGATAATTTAGTGGTGAAAGCGATTCATGATGACCCTGATGCAGCCGCGTTTCTATTTAAGAAATATCTTCTTCAAATTGAAACCGAGGCAGAACGGAAACAGGCGATTCGTCATGAACTCATCCGCTCCCGGGAAGTACTCGAAGAACGCTTAGGTCAGCCGGTACATCAGATTTGTTTTCCCTGGGGCATTTGTGGGAAGGTCGCGTTTTCCCTGTTGGAGGAAAGTGGCTATCGGAGTGCAATCGCGGACCGGATGGCGGGTAAATACGCTTTGACTCCAAGTCAATCCCCCTTTAAAATCGGACGTTTGCCCTATCCGTACATTCGTGCGTTGCCCGGCGCTCCCCGAAAACTCTATTTGCGGATTCAACAGGCGGAAGCCCATGGTTAATCATGGCTAAACAGTTAATTTCTGCTCTTGATGCAGAGGGAAGGAAGCTCTATCTTATGTGCCAATTCAGGAGACTATTTTATGGCGAAACAATTTAATTCCAGCGCACAAAACCTTGTATATCATTTGGAAGTAGGGGTTGGACCGGCAATTCTTAAAACATCTTTATACATTCTGTTTATGGGACTGATGTCCCTGCTGTATGTTGCCACCCAGTATCAGGGCTTCCATAATGCCAAAGCCATGGATCAGGCGCAACTGGCACGAAGTTTTAAAGAAACCAGTACCTTAAATACCCGGGTGATTCGCCCCGGAGATCTTAGGTATTTAGAGGAAAAAGGAAAGTTGAGAGCTCAACCCGGCACTCCGTTGCTGGCAGGCCAGCCTGATTTGGTCAACGCTCCGGGTTATCCTTTGCTCCTGGGAACTATTTTTAAAGTGTTCGGAACAGACTTTCCGGCAACTACCGGTGGAAAATTTTCTCCGGAACAGTGGGTAATTATTCCGGTAAATTTACTGTTCTGTTTTATAAGCGGATTGTTTGTCTACCTCATAGGGCGCCAGTTATTTAGTCCAAGGGTGGCCTTTACATCCGTTACGATCTTTTTCCTAAGCGGACAGCTTTGGGCAGGTGCGGTGGAAGGAACCGAGATCTCGTTTGCACTATTATGTTTCACCTTCGCCTCCTGGTGTTTGATTTCGGTTCTGAATGCGAATGTGAACGGTCAAGCGAGTGGACTGCGGCTCTATCTTCCGGTAGTTTTTGGAGCCGTTTCACTCTGTCTGTTGTTTTTGACCCGTTATGGTTCTCTGGTTGTTCTCCCCGGATATCTCATGGCATTATTTTTGGGACTGAAAAAAAGAGCCTGGATTCCGGCCCTTCTGGTACTGCTGGTTTTTGCCGCCGGGGTAGCTCCTTGGATGTTACGAAATTATGCGGCTTCCGGACATCCTTTCGGGTTAGCCACGCATTATGCGCTCAAAGGAACGTTACAGGATATCTTTATGCGAAGCTATGAAACGATCGGTGAGGATAACATTTCATTTTTCCGGGGCTTAGTCGTTCGGACCTTGGCGTCCACGAAAGATGCGTTTACCTTTACAGAGGTCCCTCTCGGTTCCGGAATAGCTCTGTGCCTTTTTGTGGTTACATATTTTTACTCCTTCCAACGGCCCGCAGTTAAAATTATACGGTGGATGATCCTGTGCACCTATCTCCTGCTTATTTTAGCGGCAGGAATTTTCGGCCAAACTCAGTTTGAGGTTGCACACATTTTATTCCCCCTGGTGATCCTTTACGGTACGGCCTTCTTTTATCTAATGCTGGACCGTATGCAAATTACCGTTCAAATCGTATCTCTGGGGATTGTATCGCTGTTTGTTTTTCTGCAGGCTCTTCCATTACTCGTCACTCTGATGCCCCCGAAACCTTCCAGTTATCCGCCTTACCGGGCAAGTGACATTGTCCTGATTACCACTCCTTTTGAACCCTATGAGTTGGTCTGCACGGACATGCCGTGGGCGACCGCGTGGTACGGTGGCCAGTTGTCGTTATACCTACCCGCTACTGTGGATCAGTTTTTCACGATTCATGATCGTTTACAGCCGGTGAAGGGCCTTTATTTCACCATGCTCAGCCGGAATCTCCCGTATCAGTCAGAGCTCATTCGCGGAAATTACCAAAGCTGGAAACCGATCATGGATTTGAACCCACTTCCCCGTGGCTGGCCGTTAATGGCTGGATTTCCTATCCGGGGTGGCGAATCGATTATTCTCGCAGATCGTAACCGTTGGCGGAATGAATAGGCTGTGACCCGCCTGGAACGTGCCCATTTTATTGACCGACGACTGCAGGAACTCTATCCGAATCCACCCATCCCGCTGGATCATCGGGATTCCTACACCCTCCTCATTGCGGTGCTGTTGTCTGCGCAATGTACGGATATCCGGGTAAATCAAGTGACTCCCGCGTTATTTGACCTGGCGGACACTCCGGAAGAAATGGTGAAGATTCCAGTGGAAACCATCCGGCAGATCATTCGTCCCTGCGGTCTCTCTCCCCGAAAATCCAAAGCCATATCAGATCTCTCCGCACTTCTACTCGAAAAACATCAGGGGAGGGTACCGGAAGATTTCGCACACCTGGAAGAACTCCCGGGAGTTGGCCACAAAACGGCATCGGTCGTAATGTCACAGGCCTTTGGTCATCCCGCGTTTCCTGTGGATACTCATATTCATCGACTGGCCCAGCGCTGGGGACTGAGCAAAGGCAAAAACGTGGTTCAAACAGAACAGGATTTAAAGAAAGTGTTTCCAGAAGACCGGTGGAACGATCTCCATTTGCAAATGATCTATTACGGACGTGACCATTGTACAGCCCGTGGCTGTGACGGCCGGGTGTGCGAGATTTGTCAGAGCTGTTACCCTCAACGAACATCCCCGGTAAAACTGAAGAAAGCCTGAAGGCGTGAGATAATTTTTTTCGATTTTTCTCTTGGTATAAACAGCCGACCTTGTCTATATTGTGTATCGTCTATTCAAATACATACTACATCTTGTGGTTTTATTCAGACAACTCGTATCCGAAACAGCAACCTATTCTTGGGGCTCACATGAATTCTGCAACCCAGTCCGATCCAAAAAATGCCAAAACATTACACTTCCAACGCATATTCAGCACAGAAGGGATAAATCCATTTGAAGAAGTTCGATGGGAAAAACGTATTGCATCTATCTCCGATGATAAGGGAGGCGTCCTGTTTGAACAAAAAGATGTAGAGGTTCCGGAGTCCTGGTCCATGTTGGCGACCAATGTGGTGGCATCAAAATATTTTTATGGGAAAGTAGGCACGGAGGAACGCGAGTTTTCTGTGCGTCAGCTTATTCACCGGGTGACCCGAAGTATTGCAGACTGGGGATTGAAGGACGGATATTTCGTCTCGCAGGAAGTTGCTGACATATTTTATGAAGAGTTGAGTTGGCTCTGTTTGAATCAGCATGGAGCTTTTAATTCACCCGTGTGGTTCAACTGCGGATTGTTCCATGAATATCATGTCGGCGAAGGCAGCGGGGAGGGGAGCTATTATTGGGATCCAGAATCCGATACCATTCAACGGGCCGCAACTCAGTACGAATACCCCCAATGTTCCGCCTGCTTTATTCAGTCGGTCGAAGACACCATGGACAGTATTATGGCCCTGGCTCAAAGTGAAGCGATGCTGTTTAAATTTGGCAGTGGCACGGGTACGGACTTGACTCCGATTCGTTCCGCTAAGGAATCCATGAGTGGTGGAGGAACTCCCAGTGGCCCCTTGAGTTTTCTTCGCGTATACGATTCTGTGGCGTCTGTGGTCAAGAGCGGAGGAAAGACTCGTCGCGCCGCCAAAATGAATACCCTTAAAGTACATCACCCGGATATTTTGGAATTTATTCAGGCGAAAACCAATGAAGAAAAGAAAGCCTGGGCCTTGATGGAGCAGGGCTATGCCGGAGATTTTAACGGGGAAGCGTACGGATCCGTCTGTTTCCAAAACGAAAACCTCAGTATCCGGGTAACCGATGACTTTATGCAGGCGGTCATTGATGACAGGGAATGGACCACCACCTGGGTAACCGATCCGTCAACATCCGGACCGAGCTATCCTGCCCGTGAACTGCTCAATGCCATGGCAGAAGGTACCTGGATCTGCGGAGATCCCGGCGTACAATATGAAGACACCATTCAACGCTGGCACACCTGCCCGGCCTCCGGGCCCATCAATGCCAGCAATCCCTGTTCGGAATATATGTTTTTGGATGACACGGCCTGTAATTTGGCTTCCCTCAACCTGATGAAGTTTTTGGATAATGAAGGAGCATTTGACGTGGTCCGTTTCAAATCCGCAGTGGATATTTTTATTACCGCCCAGGATATCCTGGTGGATAATGCCAGCTATCCCACCGAACAAATTGCCGCCAACAGTCATCGCTACCGCACCTTGGGATTAGGATTTGCCAATCTGGGGGCATTGCTCATGGGCAAAGGGTACAGTTACGATTCCGACGAGGGCCGCAGTATGGCCGGAGCCATTACCGCCGTGATGCATTTGGAAGCTTTTTGCCAGTCGGCCCGTATTTCAGAGGCATTGGGCAGCTTTGAGGGATTTCCTGATAATCGTGATGCGATGCTGGGAGTAATCCAACAACATGTGGATGCCATTGCAGGCATTGGGGAGGGGTGTCCGGTTCCTCTTCTTGAAGCCGCTGAAGATCTGGGGGATAAAGTTTTAAAATTGGGAAGGGATCATGGCTTCCGAAATGCCCAAGTCACCGTACTCGCACCCACAGGAACCATTGGGTTTCTTATGGATTGCGATACCACTGGTATTGAGCCCGATATCGCGTTGGTCAAATACAAGGTGCTGGCGGGAGGCGGAATGCTGAAACTTGTTAATCAGACCGTCCCAATGGCCCTAAAACAATTAGGCTATACCCTGGATGAAATTAATGAGATCATTTCATACATTAACGCAAATGACACTATCGAAGGCGCCCCCCATCTTAAAGAAGACCACCTCCGAGTCTTTGATTGTGCATTCGAACCCCGCAACGGAAGCCGAAGTCTTTCCTATCATTCCCACCTGCGTATGATGGCGGCCACACAACCCTTTCTGTCCGGTGCGATCAGTAAAACCGTAAATATGCCTAAAACGGCTACAAAGGAAGAAATCGCTCAAACCTACCTGGAAGGATGGAAGTTAGGACTCAAAGCGGTGGCGATTTATCGTGACGGAAGTAAACGGAGTCAGCCGGTAAATTCTGGGGTCAACGAAGTCAAAAAAGACGAAGTGGAGGGTGGGGGACCTCGTCGGATGCGGCTTGAAGATACCCGCCAGTCGATTACTCATAAATTTGAAGTGGCGGGACACGAAGGCTATCTCACGGTGGGGCTCTATCCGGATGGACGTCCGGGTGAACTCTTCATCACAATGGCCAAAGAGGGAAGTACGGTTGGCGGACTCATGGATGCATTTGGTACCGCGGTAAGTATTTGTCTTCAGTATGGAGTTCCGGTGGAAGCGTTAAATCGGAAATTTATGCATGCCCGTTTTGAACCGAGTGGCTTTTCCAAAAATCCGGATATCCCTATGGCCAAAAGTTTAGTCGATTATATTTTCCGCTGGATGCATCTCACCTTTGTGGAAAATAAACCGGTAATGGCCGCATCGGCGGAAGCTTCTGCGCCGGTGGGTACAGACACCTCACTTCCATCAGACCGGGTGGACAGTCAGTTTGAACATTTTATGGACGACGCCCCGGCCTGCGACATTTGTGGGAGCATCACCGTTCGCAATGGAGCCTGTTATAAATGTTTTAATTGCGGAAACTCCATGGGGTGCTCCTAAATTACGTTAAACTTGGCAGGTAATGATGAGTTGTATTTGAATTCTTCCTATACTAGAACTCTTCTATGAAAACACTCTGCTTCTTTGGTTTATCTTTGATTTTTGTTTTTCGAATTTTCGCGCTCCCCCCTGCGGATGAACTTTTGGAATCAATCCATTCCGTGCCGGAGGAAACCGAGACAGCGTCGTTGGTAGGGGATTTGGAAAAGAGGATGGATGACCTTGAGGATCCGGGTGATCGTTTGAATGCCTGGTTGGATACCTATATAATAGTTACCGCTCCGGCGAATCGAAATTCCAGTTTTGAAGAAAGAAAAGAGCTGGAGTTGCAAATTCCAAAATTAGGAAAGTTTTTTCCACCAAAGGATCAATGGGACTTTTTAAAAGAGCAAATCCATTTGCGCCAATCCGATGAACCCAATCCATCTTTAGTGAAATTAAGCTATCTCATTGCCATCTTAGAATCGGACACCGAAGCGGCAACCCGAATTTTACGTTCAAATTTTCCAGAAGCAACTGCCGAACAAACAGCGGGTGAAAACAGTATTCAGCAAGCCCTTTCCCGTAACGTATATGGATCGAACAGGAAAATGTCTCTGAAAAGATCCTTGCTTGAAGTTGCGTTCAACGAAAACGGCCTCCCCGATCTTCAACGCGTCGCCTATGAGATATGGGCTTCTCTTTCGGAGGAAACCCGGAATCAAATGTATGTAAACGTTCCTGACTTAACCCGGCTGTATTCGGAAGATGAAGTGACTGATAAAATTGAAGAATTTGTACAATTGGCCGGCGAGGACTTTAGAATTTATAGTCTCTCCAAAAATATGGTGGAACCT
>JGI12210J13797_10495252_pt1 | contig 11380 bp, 15 predicted proteins | sample ElkSlonscriptome_3_FD_13797 | JGI IMG/M metagenome (IMG submission 13797) | reverse complement strand
AAATTCCACCCCATCAGAACCTTTCGATCATTCTGGGGCACCGAGCGTTCATTTTTCCACAAAATCGACTTGCAAAGAAAACCGCCATGCATACTATAGGCGCTCCTTTCGAGGAAAACGCGAGCGTAGCTCAGTGGTAGAGCCCCACCTTGCCAAGGTGACTGTCGTGAGTTCGAATCTCATCGCTCGCTCCAATTTAAACCCGGTTTGCCTAGCAAATCGGGTTTTCTTTTGGCCTTGAGGATTGCAATTGGCCAACGGTTTTTGGATTCTATCCGATCTTATGGCACCCCGGTAGCTCACCTGGACAGAGCGGCAGATTCCTAATCTGTAGGTAGGAGGTTCGAGTCCTCTCCGGGGTACCACTCTTTTGCCCATTCCGCCACCTGCTCGACATCACCCGCGCCGATAATCAAAAGCAGATCACCCGCCCGGAGTTCTTTTTGTATATCCGCCCACGCGGTTTTCAATGATTGGAAAAAATACAGGCGATTTTTCCAATCCTTGGAAAAACGGATCAGGAGGTCTGTGGAGGTTCCGCCAGCAATCGGTTGCTCGGAGGCCGCATAAACCGGAACGAGCCAGAGTTTTTCCAATCCTTGGAAACTGGGAGGAAACGCTTCGCCCAGCGCCAGAGTACGCGTGTAGCGGTGCGGCTGAAAAATGCCGAGCAAACGTTTTGGCTTCAGTTCCTGCGCGGTCTGAATCAGGGCCGAAACTTCGGTCGGATGGTGGGCATAGTCCGAAACGATTCGAATACCGTCCTTATTAAAAACCGTTTCAAAGCGCCGCGCAATAGGCTGGATGTTGCTCAATGATTGGACAATTTCCACATCGGCTTTCCAATGTTTGGAAACGGCGCACACCGCTGAAGCATTCCATAGATTATGTTTTCCAGGGATTGGAAGTTTAAGATTTTTCAGGCGTTCATAGGGTTCACATTTGGGATTCTGTGAGCAAATGCGCTTGGCCTGTGGATCTGCAGCGCAGAAATAGACGGTTTCTTTGGTCTGATCGATCAGCTTCTGAAAACAGCCGATAAAGGCCGCCTCAGAATCGTGGTGCTCCATATGATCATATTCGATGTTCGTGATGATGGAATAGTCGGGCGAATAGCCCGCGACCGTGCCGTCGGACTCATCGGCCTCCACCACCATAATCTTTCCCTCGCGCGCGACGGCTCCGTTGTATCCCGCAATTTCTCCGCCCACAAAAAAACCGCAATTCAGGACCTGGGCAATCATAGCCGTTGTCGTGGTTTTTCCGTGCGTTCCGCTGACGGCAATGCAGATGCGATCGCGCATTAAAGCGGGCAACACTTCCCCTCTTCGGGAAACCGGAATTCCGGCATGGAGTGCCGCCTGTATTTCTGGGTGCGTATCCGGCACAGCGGTGGAACGAACCACCCAGTCAATAGATTCATTGATGTGGGATTCAGAATGGCTGAAGGAAATTTCAATTCCGTTTCGGGTCAACCATTCCGTTTGACGATTTTCGAGCAGGTCGCATCCGGAGACTTTAAACCCACGTTCTTTCAGCAGCCAGGCAATCCCGGCCATGCCGATTCCACCAATACCCAGGAGGTGGACATGCCCACCCTTTTTGATCAGCCGCTCCGCCCGGTCGACCGGACTCATCTATTCCCCACCCACTTTTTCAATCAGGTTGGCCAGCTGCTGGGCCGCGTCGGACTGCCCGCGTTTTTTCATGGCCGTACTCATGCGCTCCAGACGTCCAGGTTTCGCGGAAACGTTGACTAAATAATCCCGCAGCCAGGTGGCCGAGAGGTCCCGTTGATCGACCACATCGGCCGCCGTGGAATCCTGAAGAATTCGCGCATTACTCATCTGATGATCGCGCACAGCATGTGGATAGGGAATGAGCAGCGCCGGGACCCCGAAAACCGCCAATTCTGCGCAAGTAGCTGCGCCAGAGCGGCAGATCGCCAGATCCGTTTTGAGATATACTTCTTCCATGTGCTGAACAAAGTGGTGCACTTCGGCAGAAATTCCGGCGTTATCATACACCGCCTGAATTTCATCCGTGTCCTGCAAACCGGCGATATGAATGACTCGAAAATCAACCCCTTTTTCCGATGCCATAGACAGGGCCCGAGGCAGAAGTTCATTCAGTACCTGAGCTCCGCGGCTTCCTCCCATAATCATAATGCGCAGAGGATCCGTTTCTGACCGGGGCACACGTTCTTTGGTGCAGGCATCCTGAATATCTTTGCGCAACGGCATTCCGGTGCGCACAATATTTGAATGTTTCAGATAATAACTCGTTTTTTCGAAACTGACGGCCACGGTATTGGCTTTACTCGACAGCATGGTCACGGCTCGACCGGGCAGCAGGTTGGCTTCGTGCAAAACATAGGGAATGCCCATTTTCCACGCCGCCTTAACGGGACCAAATGAGGCATAGCTGCCCATTGCAAGCACCACATCCGGGCGATTATTTTTCATGTGTCTTAAGGCCAGGCGATAGGCTTTTAGGAGGCGGAATATGGTTTTCACGCTGCGAAAGGACAACCCGAACTGAAAGCCTTCGGCCGGAATGGTAATGACCTGCCCTTGCCAGCCCTTTACCGATTCGTTTTCGATGTCTTTACCCGCCAGCCACAACGTTACATCATGTCCGCGCAAAGCCAGCTCATTGGCGGTGGCCAGTCCTGGAAATATGTGGCCACCGGTTCCTCCGCACGCCACGCCGATTTTTAATTTCTGCCCCATTCCAACTCCCTTTAAATCCGGCGCAGGTTCTATCACGCACCCCATCAATTGACACGCCCTTTATTGGGGGAAAGCCAACCCATCGGCCTGATGTGTTCTATAGTAACCCACGATGACGAATAAACAGCAGAACAATGGTCCATGATCCCAATGCAACTTTGAACGCAATTAATATATTCAAAATAGGAATCGCCCAGACACTCAACGGTTCTATCGACAGCCCAGTGCTGAAATAACCCAGAAACAGGCCAGCGATCAGCAAGATCAGCAACACCACCGCTTTTTCTACTGTGGCGATATGCCATCGCTGATACGATTCATACAGAGTATGGACGTTCCGCGACAGCACGACCAAGCCAACCGCAGTACCGCCGGCAACCCCTGCGGCAAAACCTCCCCCCGGAGCCAGATGGCCGCGGACGGCCAGTTCAATAAAAATCAAGGCCTGCACCATCGCGGCAATGCGAGCCATGATCACCATGGTCGTGTCCGTGATATGGTATTCGTTTTTCTCCGTACCATGCAAAGACAGGGCAAACTGAACGCCCAACACCGCCAGCGTAAAAACAAACACCTCAAAAATGGTATCGTATAATCGGTTATGCAAAAGAACACCGGCCACACTATTCGGCACCTGAGTTTCCATGGCGATGAGCTCAGCAATACCTTCCTGCATGGCTTCGCTCCCCGGAGCTAAAAAGGCCAGACGAAGAAAAACGGCCAGGATGGCCAAGATATATACCCAACGCATTAGTGGCTGCCCCCTTTTCCAAGATAAATCAATCGAGCAACGGAAGCATCGCCGGAAAACTGTTCCTGCATTTTACGCTCATGCCACCGGCAGTGTTCGGCCAAGAGCGTAACCGAAGCGCGGTGATTCTGTTCCTCCGTCAAATATCGCTTCAGGAGTGGCACTTGTTCCGGTTTAAAGCAGGCGGCATCCAGACGTCCCGCCTTCAGCTCAGCCACCATTTCGCGCTCCGATTCAAAGGTCACCCAGCGTTCATACAGACGCTGCACTTTACAGAATTGACGGACAGGATGATTTGAATCCGGCTTCTGATTCCCGGCCAGTATGCCGACCCGAATCGCCAGCGAGGTACGCACGGCAATGGCAAAAAGGATTACCGTCAGGAGCGTGCCGACCAGCGCCTCCGTCAACGCCACATCCGCCGCGCCGAATGAGGTGTAGATCAGCACGGCAATAATTCCCATGATTCCGCGCGATATTAACGCATAGTAGGGCCGTTGCTGAAGAACGGTAATCAGTGCGGTAAGCGGCAGAAGGGCCACCATCAGCAGTTCGAACCATTCCGTCATTCCGAGTTCCCCTCCTTATGATTCCCCCCAAGCCGCGCCAGTGAGAATGAAAATGTCGTTCCCCAGAAAATGACGGCCCCCGCTGCCAGCAGGATATGTGGCCAGTTTTCCAATGATTGGACCAATGCCCCAAGAAGAATGAAAAGGGTTCCTATGGTATCCACAGCGCCCAGTGCATGGATTTTCCACAATAGCTTTCGCTTCGTCAGCAACTGAACCGACCCCCATAACCACAGAACAAGGCCAACGGAGATTAACAGTATGGAAATCATGATTCGCATTCCGCCTCCATGGCTTTGATTAAATTGGCCAGTAATAAGAGGCCCGAGTTCCCTACACTCAAGACCACGACGGCCACCAGACCGATCATGGGATCACCCTGAACGCGGGAATAGAGGATTAATATCAGCGCGACACGCGTTGAAATACTGGTGTAACACAGCATCCGTTCCCAAATACTGTCACTGCGTATGGACTGAATTAACGGAAGGCTTACGGCAACCAGCATAATAAAGAGCAGCACGATCATACGTTTCCCTTTCTGCTGATAATATGGAGTTGCGTGCGGCCCTTGCGGTCAGCCCGGGTCACTAGAGTGAATGGCGTGAAGGTGATGATGAAAATTTCTACGAATGACGCCCATGGATCGTCCGGGTGCTTAAGCTGATGACTTCGAACCTCTTCTTGGCGGTGCGGCAACAGCACCATCAGAAAGGTTTCTGCAATTGCGCGTGGAAGATTAAGAACAATCAGGAATACCAGTTTCATAAACTGTCCAAAGGAAAATCGGTAGGGCTGAAATAAAGAAACCGCGAGCGCTCCAATTAAGCCCATTCCCCCATTTACCCAGGAAAATTCGGCCGTGAGAAGCATCCAGATGCTGAACGCAAGAAAGACGGGACCACTCATAGGGCATAGACCCCCAGAATAAGTAAAACGGTGGTAATACAGATCATCCCCACCACATGTTCCAGCTTTTCCCACCCCGAAGGCAGCGACACCTGAATCAATCGGTACAGCAATACGCGATGTAAAATCCAGCCAAGCAAAAGAATAGCAACGGATTTCAATAGGGCCTCCCACTTATACGGTCCAAAAAATATACCGGTAACCAACAGGGCGCAGCCCATAAGCACCGGTGCCTGCCAACCCAGCATGCGTTTGGCCTCGCCCCTACTGCTCGAAATAAAAATGATGGGTGTCAAAATTACCGCTGTACCCACCGAAGCCGTAAGGATCAACCACTGCGCCCAACCCGAAAAAGCCGCGCCTGCCGCATATTTTGCGGTATAGCCCATAAGGAGCGGGCAGCCGGAAATCGAAAGTGCCGCAATTCGCATGGGCCACGCCAACGACCATTCAACTCGGGTTTGCTTCAGCTTCATCAGATCACGCTCGGGAAGGTTTCCGGCACACAGAAACAAAGCCGCTTTGGCTACCCCATGTGCAAAAGCATATAGAGGTCCCGCAACAGGAGAGATCAGCACAAACCCCACTTGGGAAATGGTCGAACATGCGAGTAGACGCTTGATATCCCGCTGAAACAGAGCCAGTCCCAATCCCGCGAATATTCCACCAAAACCAACGACCCGAAGTACAACCTCCATATCCGGAGAGAACGCCTCCAGACGAATAAGCGGAAGCAGTCCGATGTTTACCACAATACCCGACAACAATGCGGAAACGGCGGCGTCAGCCTCTGAATGGGCCTGAGGCAGCCATAGTCCCGGAATAAAAACTCCTCCCTTGACGAGTAAGCCCACCACAATTAACGCCCGTGCAGTTGGAGGAGCCTCGACCACCCCGGCATAAGAAAAATCGCCGCTGACCTGATAGACCATTAAAACACCCAGCAGATAAAACAACATCCCAACATTACTCAAAAAAATGTAGCGCAGGGCATTCCATAGGTGCCGGGTCGTCATGCCCTGACTGATCAACAGAAAAGCGATGATGGTGGTCAGCTCAATAACGACATATAGATTGAACAGATCGGTGCTGATGAAACAGGCATTAATACAGCCATGAAGCAATACGAGCAGTACGAAAAAATAGTGATGCCGACTGCGATATCGCTCATGCCACGCCACGCCGAGACAAACCACGGCATTCAGCAGAACAAACCAGGCCGCGGCAGGATCTAAGAGAAGCGACACCCCGAAGCTTTCAACCAGTTGTAATTCCTGAACGTATCCTGAAACGAGAACCAACACGCTGATAACGAAGGACAGTAAATACGCCACAAACGGAACGAACCTAAAGCCTCGTCCGGTAATCAGGCAGCACAACCCCACAAACAGCGGAACAAAGATGAGTAGTAGCATCATCCCTCATCTCTCCAATGATTTTCAATCTCATCAACATCCAACCGCGGAAAGCGTTTGGCAATTAACATGGCCGCCACCAACACGAGCGCCAAAATGGAAAACCCAATAACAATGGCCGTCAGAATAACGCCCTGCAGAACAGGGTCCGCATAGGCGTCGGCATGTTCTCCAGATACCGTAGGTGTCCGCTTTCCATAATACGCAGCCGTCAAAACAAACAGACTCACAATGCCGGTCCCCATCACATCCATCGATAATATCCGAAGCAACAGGTTACGCTTAAACAGCAGCCCGAATAATCCGATAAGGATAGTCGCCAGAATAAGCGCTCTTAAAATCATTTCATGCATCGTCACCTCATGCTTTACGCACATACTATGACGCACCTATTCCTCGTATATCAATCCATTTGCTTACAACGTCCCCGAATTTAACAACCGAAATCTGACGATTATCGCACTGATTTTATTGATGGATTGTGCGGCGAGACTATAATCGAACCAATTATTCAGGAGATTTACGAATGGAAGAACTCGACCCGGTCAAACTGAAAGCGGAGCTTGATCAGTTTAAAAAAGAGAAAGAAAAAATCCGACAGCTCATGGGACAAATCGGCGGAAAAGGCGCCGAAAAAAAAGACCGATGGATGAACCGGTTTTTCATCATCGCAGTCAGCTTGGTGGCACTCAACGATTTCCTTTATCACATTTTCCACATCAAAACCCCGATTCCCTCGCTCTTCTCTCTAGAAATTGCGGTATTGCTGGTTTCTGTAAAAATCATCTGGATGATGCATAAATCCACCAAAGTGGAGCATTTTCAGTTCTGGATTCTCAACTCCATCGAATTCCGATTGAATGACGTGGCAAAAAAATTGCGGCAGCTGGAACAAACCGTCGACAAATACCATCAGGAAGCCGAGGATTAAATTCCTGACTTCTCCCTGAAGGGCAAAACGTGATCCAGAGAGGTTTTGCCCATCATCAGCATGAGAAAACGATCAATCCCCAGCGCAATCCCACCGGCAGGCGGCATGCTTTCCAAGGCCTGAATAAAATGTTCGTCGATCGGATAAACCGCTTTCCCCAACGCGCGCCGCTGCAACGCGCACTCCTCAAAACGTGCACGCTGCTCAACCGGGTCGGTCAGCTCAGAATAGGCATTTGCGATTTCCACCCCGTCGATATAAAGCTCCCAACGCTCAGCCACCAAGGGGTTATCCGCTTTTTTACGTGAAAGGGCCGCGGCCTCGACCGGATAATCTTTCAACACCACCGGGCCGCCGACGGCCTTAATTGCAGGCTCCACCTTATCCACCAGATCCAGATCAAACCGATCCTCGTCATAATGCCCCGCCGGATCCCAGCCGGCAAATTCCTGAAACGCGTCAGAAACCATCCAAATTTTCCAATGATTGGAAGCCCCTTTCCAGACCATGGAAACAAGCGCTTTGGTTTCTTCCAGCAAATCCATGTAGTCGGCGTTTGCCTGATACCATTCCAGCATGGTGTATTCCGGATGATGTAAAGGACCGCGCTCGCCGTGCCGAAAGCATTTACCGATTTCAAAAATCCGTTCGTGCCCGGCCGCCAGCAACTGCTTATGAAAAAGTTCCGGGGAAGTGCGTAGAAAGTGGTTGCCCGACTCTTCCGCATCGATATGCAGTTCCAGACACGGCGTTTCTAGCCGAATGGGCGTTTCCACCTCCGTGTAGTGACGCTCATAAAAAAACGTCCGGATGCTACGCATCAGGACGTCTCTGGCTTTGATCGGATCGGTAATCATCAGCCCTTGGATACGCGGTCCGCGTAGGAGCCGTCGCGCGTATCAATGCGGATCATATCGCCTTCATTAATGAAGATCGGAACATTAATCTCATATCCGTTTTCCAGCTTAGCCGGCTTCATTACGTTGGTTGCCGTGTCTCCGCGCGCGCCCGGTTCGGTTTCTGCGACCACCATTTCCACAAAGTTCGGCAGCGTGATGTCCAGCGCGCGCTCATTGTGGAACAGGATTTCAACTTCCATGTCATCGACAATGAAATGTTTAAGATCGCCAAGCAGCTCTGCGCTCAACAAGGCTTCTTCAAACGTCTCGTTGTCGGAAAAGACATAAATATCGCCATCGATGTAGGAGAACGTATAGTCGCGCGACATGAGCGCGCATTTGTTTACTTTCTCCACCGAGCGGTACGTTTTATCGAACGTATTGCCCGTAACCAAATTTTTTATTTTGCACCGGTAAAGCGCCTGGCCCTTTCCCGGCTTGGAAAATTCAAAGTTGGTGATCATGCACGGATCGCCGTCGATTTCGATTTTCAGTCCCTTTTTCAGGTCGGATGCACTGTACATATGAATAATCCCTTGTTTGTGTAAACTTCAAAAAGGCCGCGGATTATGCAGAAAGTCCTTCGGTCTGCCAAGTGTCTATTTTTCCGATTTAATGAAATGTCTTTCGAATAAAATAGAGAAAAATATGGAATATTCGCGCAAAAACCTCTATTTATCGTAGGAAAGCTGGACCAGCCAGTTTAGCTGGATCCTAGTGAATAAATTAGAGAAGGAGACGATCAGGTATGAAAAAGTTAATCACCGCACTCACCTGCACCACCATTATTTTTTCCGGCGCACTTTCGGCAAAAGCTGAAAAAAAGAACGACCCCGACAAAAAAGATGTGGAAAAACTGCTTAAGGAAATTGGCGCCGAGCACTATGTCGAACGAATGAAAGTCCGCGATTTCTGCTCGCTTAAATACGAAAAGACCGAAGATGAGGATAGCTACTGGCACATCTATTCCGGTCAACTGAAAGAAGGCGGATATCATGTGATCATTTATAACAATGTCCCTGAATATCTCGGTTTTTATAGGGTGGATTTTGAACCCGTCGAATATGAAGAAGGCAAAATCATGCTGGATTCCGGCGATAGCGATGAAGATGGCAATTCATACTTTTATGACCTTCCGCTTCCAGACAAAGGCCCAGCCGCCACGGTTCGTATTGACGGCGTGCCGACCAAGTTCGTAAAGAATCCGAAACTCGAAGCAGAGAAAACAGAAGTCGCCGGAACAAAAACCGGCGGTATTCCGGTGGTTCCAAAAGAAACAACGGCATCGGGCGAAGTCATCGACTACCGCGACTGGACCATTACCATGGGCGGAAAACAAGTCACCGTGAACGCCATCTATGTGAAGTTTGAAAAAGGCAAAGTGACCATCAAAAACTCCAAAAATGGCCGCGAAGCGGAAATCCCGGGTAGCGCGCTTTCTACCGAAGACCAGGAATACATTAAGCGAATGATCGCTAAATAATTTTCCAATCATTGGAAAATGGGAAGCCGCCCCTGCCGGGCGGCTTTTTTATAGGAGAAATTACCGTGAGCTATTCCGTTAAAGATGTTGCCGCAATGATCGATCACGCCGTATTGAAACCCAATCAGACTGAAGCGGATGTGCGGGCCAATGCAGAAATGTGCATTCGTCATCAAGTGGCCAGCATGTGCGTGCGTCCGTGTGACATTCGACTGGCCGCTGAATTGCTCAGAAACTCAGGAGTAAGGGTCTCCACGGTGCTAAGCTTTCCACACGGCGTCGACTCCACCTCCGTTAAAAAAACACAGGCCCGGCAAGCAATCGAAGACGGTGCGGATGAAATTGATATGGTGATGAATATCGGTCAGTTTCTTTCCGGAAACGATGACGCCGTTCGTACTGACATCCAAGCCGTCGTCGATGAGGCACACAGCCAAAACATCATGGTGAAAGTCATTCAGGAAAGCTGTTTTCTGACCCTGGAAAAAGTAGAAAAAGCGTGTCAACTATCCCTCGAAGCCGGCGCTGATTTTGTAAAAACCTCAACCGGCTTTGGCCCCTCTTCAGCAACGCCCGAAATCATTGATGTGATGGTAAAAACCGTTGGTGGAAAAATGGGCATCAAAGCATCCGGCGGCATCCGCACCTGGGAGCAGGCGGTCGGCTATCTTGAACAAGGGGCTACACGTTTAGGCATTGGAGCCACAGAAACGGTTCTTCAGGGCAGCGTCTCAGACGCGGACTATTAAGATGCGATTTTATCAGAAACTTCCACCGAAACCTGCGTGGCTTCCGGCGTGGAAAACCCAAAGTCAATTTCGTTGGCACCAAAGGCCCGACTGATGGATTCAAGCGTCGTTTTTGCCGATTTCTGCACTTCCGACTGAATGTTGTTAATCAGTTCCAACGCTTGTTTTTCGGCATGTCCTTTGGCGGCATCCACCAGCTTGTTTTTATTCTCTTCCGAAAATCCGCCACTAAGGAATCCATTCAGTAGATCCGGCAGCAGCCATGGCAACAATTTAGATCCCTGTTCATCGTAAAAACGGATATCGCGGATATTCACCTCATAATCGCACGGCGGCATTTGGACCGAGTAACGGCCCGGACCTTTTTCATCAATTTCAAATTTCGGGCTCTGAAGGTTATAGCGAAAATCGATTTCGAATTCGAAAATCATGGCCATCTTTTTGCCGCTCAGCACCCAGCCCAGATAGCGATTGCCAAACTCACCCCAAGTATGATCGGTCTCCGTGACGATCTCCTTGGTCAGCACTTTATACACAGACAGCTGACCAATCGCCTTTAATTGTTCAATACTGGAAAAAACGCGAATTTCCTGCGCGGACTGTTTGTTTCGGGTTTTACCCCAAACCCACAGCCCCGCCGCCAGAACGAGCATCACAATCATACCGATAAAAAACTCTGTCATATCTAAAACCTCAGTTAAGAAAGCTAGTTCTTCGCCTGCACGAAGTACAGGTTTTTCCAGACTCTGGAACAACTGCTAGGCGCTAGCCCCATCAATATCGAAATCAATCACGAGTGGAAGGTGGTCCGACAGTTCAACCCGAGGCATCTCAAAATTTGTAACCTTAATCTCCGGGCTATGCAGAATAAAATCCAGATGCCGTTTAGGATTCCTGCACGGATACGAGGGCCGCAGTTCTAAATCGGCATTTTTCAGCCCA
>JGI12210J13797_10257240_pt1 | contig 11380 bp, 12 predicted proteins | sample ElkSlonscriptome_3_FD_13797 | JGI IMG/M metagenome (IMG submission 13797) | reverse complement strand
AGCGTTCCCGCGCATACGCCTCGGCCTGCCGACGCTGCTCGGCGTAGTAGGCGTCCATCTCGGCGCGGCGCTGAGCGAACCATTCGCTGCCCCTAGCCGCCCCCTCGTCCGAGGCCTGACCAGCCGGCGCCTGAGCCGGGGACTCGGTATCGGTGGACGCCGTGCTTTGCGCGCCACCCCGAGCGCTTGCCGTCGCCGGGGAGCCCTGCGGCGGCGTCTTGCCGCCCGGCGCCTTGCTGGCCGGCTCCTCTGCGCCGCCCTGCTTCTTCATGACCGCTTGCGCGAAGGCCTCCGCCTCCTGCTTGCTGACGTCGGTCTCGGGCGAGGTGCCCCCTGCTGTTTGCGATGTGGCCTTCGGTGCGGCAGACGCCGTCCTCGCGTCGGAACCAGCCGCAGCCGTTGCGGACGGCTCGCTCGAGGTGGAGGTCGACGACTGGCTTGCCTGCTGACCGGCGGCCGCCGCGGTGGTGCCACCCGCGTCGCTCGACGGTTCGGCGGGACCTGAGGCCTCTTCACCGCCTCCCATGGTAAATGGCATCAGCGGTTCCCCGTTCTTGCGCTCGAGCGAGCCAAGGTAAAGAAAACCGAAAAGGAGCACGAGGCTCCAGAGCACGAGCTTCGGCAGGAAGCCCATCCGGGTTTTGGTTTGCTCCTGGTCGTCGGCCATGGTCGTTTTCTCCGAGAGTCGTTCTTGGTTGGGCGTGGTAAAGCCAGTATGCGCTTGATCTCGTGTGGCGGATCAGGCGGTGCCGGCGCGCCGGCGAGCGACGGCGCCAAGCAGTTTCCCGATATCGTCGACGCAATCGGCGATCTGAGAATTGATTGCATCCATCGTCAGCGGCTCGTCACTGAGACCGGCGCCCCAGTTGACGACAAAGGCGAGGGTTGAGTAGGCAATGTCACGCTCACGCGCCAGCGCGGCCTCGGGCATTGCAGTCATGCCAACCACATCGCAGCCATCATGGAACATCCGGCGGATCTCGGCGGCGGTCTCGAGGCGGGGGCCCTGCGTGACGCCGTAGATACCGCCATCGCGGACCGCGAGATTCGCGGCACGCGCGGCAGCGAGCACCTCTTCTCTCAGCGGCTCGCTGTACGGGGCGGTGAAATCGACGTGCTCGACGCCATTGGCCCCACCATCGAAAAACGTGTGCTCGCGCCCCCAGGTGTAGTCGATCAACTGATCCGGCACACAGAGCGTGCCTGGGGAGCAGGCCGGATGGAGACCGCCGACGGCGCCAAGCGCAATCACCGCTGTGCATCCCGCATCGACCAGTGCCTGGATGTTGGCTCGATAGTTGATCCGGTGCGGAGGCACTCGGTGATCTTCGCCATGGCGCGCCAGGAACCACAGCGGCACGCCGGCGAGCGTGCCCTCGATGAGCGGCGCCGAGGTCACGCCGTAGCGTGTCTCCACTCGGTGATGCGCGCGTGTATCGAGGCCGGGCAATGCCCCGAACCCGGACCCGCCGATAATGGCCAACGCTGACATGGATGCCGCTCCCAGACTGCAGGAGCCGCATTGTACTGGACCGGGCTGGCGGTTGAATACCGACGCGCGGCGGGTCTTATCGGGCGTACAAGACCGGCGGGCGGGAAGCCCCGTGCGCGAAGCGGGAACGGGGCTTCCGCACCTGTGCCCGCCTGCGCCGACCGAGCGCGAGTTTGGTTTACGGTCGGCGCCGAGGCCACGACCGCACGCAGGGCAAAACCGGATTGCAGCAGTAGGGGTCGGAGCGGGGGGATCGGGCTGAACGAACCCCGCCCTCGGAAGGCGCAGAAGAACCGTTATTCGTTGCGGGCGGGCCGGGCGGCACGTTACCGGGCGGCGATGCCGGCCGAACGGGCTTCTCGGCACAGCGATGGCCCGAACGGCGAGGCCCCGGGCAGGACTTACTCATAACGGGCGCGGGTTCAAACGGGCTCGGGGAACGAAACGAGCCCGCGCGTGTGGATCAGAGCGTCAGAGCCGCTGCTCGGAGAAGATCCCGATCTCCAGCAGCTTCGGAAACAGAACCTGCTCTTCCCGCTCGATCCGGTAACTCAGCATGTCGAAGATCTCGTGCGTCTCTTCGAGGAATTCATCGGTAAAGTTGAAGTCGCAGTTCTTCAGCCAACGCTTGTAATATTCGTCGAACGTGCGACGCAGCGGCTTCTCCCCGCTGATGAACCCCCACGCGATCGACTTGACCTTCGGGTCCTCGTGGATCAGTAGGTTCGGGTAGAGCTGCTTGTCTTCTTCGGCGAGATGGAGCTTGACCTTTTGCGCGAGGTCGCAGAGCAGCTGGTATGCGGTCTTGGCATTGGGCCGGATCCTGAGTTGCTCGGGCACCGTGAGCTGGCGCAGGTCTTCGATCATCTGGCGCAGCTCGGCGTGACTGCTGCGGTAGCCGTCCAGGGTCTGCATAAACCATCCTCCTCGTTCTATTGAGGACGCCTACGCTGGTCTACCGGGCGCTGACTACCCCTTAATCAGCGCGTGCAGGCCGAGCGATTGCCGGCGTCTTTGTTGCTCGGGCGGCGCGTCCTAGCGAAGCGTCGGACGGCGCATTCGTCCGCCTAGCTCATGGTTTAGCTCAACGCAGCCGGATTGTCAAAAAGCCGTTCATTATATTAGCTTTTTGCAGACTTCGAGCCCGTTCGGCGAAGGATGGCCAAAGCGCGTTTCGTACCGCCTCGAGGACCGCATCAGACATCCTGATCACTTGCGGCGAGGATACGGTTCGCGTTGCGGAAGTAGCTCTTATAGTCGAGGCCGAATCCCATCACATAGCGGTCCGGCACCTGCAGGCCGACGACATCCGGACGGTAGCGGCATTGCCGCTCGCGCTCCTTCTCCACCAGGACCGCACTGACCACCGACGCGGCACCGTCCTCATGGCAGGCATCGACGATCGCCTTCATGGTCAGTCCCTCGTCGAAGATGTCATCCACCACCAAGACGTGCTCACCGCGCACGATCTCGGCCGGTCGGTGGCGCCATTCGATTCGGCCTCCGCTGGTCTCCCCGCGATAGCGGGTGGCATGCACGTAGTCGAGACGCAGCGCGAAATCGAGCCTCGGCAACAGGAGCCCGGTCGCGACGATGCCGCCCGTCATCACACAGAGCACGATCGGGTCCTTGCCGCCGACACGTTCATCGATCGCGACCGCCATGCGCCCGAGCGCTGCGTCGACCTCTCCTTGAGGGACGAGGCAATCGCTCCTTGCGGCAATTGCCTGATACTGTTCGTCTGGCATCTTGTTCATGCTTCGTCGCCTTGGGCTTCGTCTCCGGGGCCGGGGCCTCGCGCGATCTCCACCATCGCTCGATTCGCCGGCGAACATTGCTCAGTTTGGTCACACAAGGGCACCAGCCGCGCTAGACACGGGGTCGCCGTCATCCCGACTTCAGCGCCCCGATCGCCGCCAATGCCGCCTCACGCCGCGCCGCGCAGTTCAAGCCGACACCGTCCCGGGCGCCCAGCCGTGCCAGGCGCGGCTCGGACTCGGGGATATACCAATCGGCGACTGCCTCGCAGATCGCGCCGGCGGCTGGCCGATTGTTGCAAATCAAGACCATGTCGCACCCGGCCTGGAGGGCCGACAAAGCGCGCTCCGCCGGCGTGCCGCCCGCCACCGCCGCCGACATGTTGAGGTCATCGCTGATGATCGCACCGTCGAAGCGCAGGCGCCCGCGCAGCAGCTCGCGCAGCCAGTAGGACGAAAAGCCCGCTGGCTCCGGCGCAATGGCCGAATAACACACGTGGGCCGGCATCAGCGCTCCGATCCCGAGCCCGATCAAACGCCGGAATGGCAGCAGATCGAAGCGCTCGAGCGCGGGCAGCGCGCGGGCATCCTCGGGCAGCTCGAGGTGCGAATCGGCGACAACACCGCCGTGGCCGGGAAAATGCTTACCGCATCCCGCCATCCCCGCGCTGTGCACACCGTCCAACCACGCGCTCGCGAGGCTCGCGACGACATCGGGCTCGGTGGCGAACGCGCGGTCGCCGATCACCTGGCTGAGCCCTTGCTCGACGTCCAGCACAGGCGCGAAGCTGAAGTCGACGCCGAGCGCCCGCAGCTCCGCGGCCATGAGCCAACCGACGGCACGCGCCGCTTCAGCAGCCGCGCGAGCATCACGCAGATGCAGAGCGCCGAATTCGGCGGCCGGCGGCAGCCTCGTCAGGGGTTCGCGAAAGCGCTGCACGCGCCCGCCCTCTTGGTCCACCGCGATCAGCAGATGCCGGCTGTCCGCGTCCTTGATCGCCCTGCACAGGGCAGTCAGTTGCTCGGGCTCGGCGAAATTGCGCGCAAACAGGATAACCCCGCCAACCGCTGGATGACGCAATAAGGCGTAATCCTCGCTATCGAGTCCGGTGCCGGCAAGGTCGAGCATGACCGGGCCGAGAGGCCGGCCCTCGTCGCGCCGTTCACTGGGATTCCAACGGATGACCACGGATCGCTCCTCGGGTTGGATGCACGGCGACATTGACCGGCGCGGTTGTAACACAGGCGACAGGCATTGTCTGGACGGATGGCCTGGCTGACGCCGAGGACATGCGCCGTTGCCAGCGCGCCGGGATCATCAAAAGGACCCGCGCGGCGCAGGGCGACCTGCGGTTATAGCCGTTGCAGATCAGTTTTCGGCGTTCCGCATCCGCTCCGGGTCGGGTAACGGCGAGCGGGGGACGCCGTAAATCCGTCCTTGGACGCTTGACGACGGCATCCCTGCCGTCGACACCCCCGCTCGCCGCCACCCGACCCCCCGCTACGCCCCGTCGTCAATTGGCGTGCTCTGGGTATATCAACCGCCCAAGTCCGTGACGGTCAAGTTCGGCGCTCTGGTCCCGAGAGGCGTTGGCGCCACTGGTTGGCGGGCATAGCCCGTCACGAAGCCTTACGAGCACCTGCGCGCACGTCGAGCCGATCGCGTAGCTGATCCCCGGCAAGGTTCGCCGCTAGCACCACGCAGAGCAACGCGATCCCCGGCGCCAGGACCAAGTGCGGCGCGACCAGCATGACGTCCACCCCGCCACGGATCATGCTGCCCCAGGACGCCGAGGGCGGCTGCACGCCGAGCCCGAGGAAAGACAGGCCGGCCTCGGCGACGACGACCGATGCGATACCGAAGGTTGCTTCGACGATGAGCGGGGCCAGCGTGAGCGGTAGCAGATGGCGAGCGAGGATTCGATACCAGGGCACCGCCAGCGCACGGGCCGCGAGCACGTGGTCTCGACGCCGCAACGACAACACCTGCGCGCGTGTCAGCCGCGCATAGCCAATCCAGCCGACCGAGGCCAGCGCGACAACCAGGTTCGAAAGCCCTGGCCCGAGCAGGCCCGCGAGTGCGATCGCGAGCAGAATGCCGGGGAACGCCAGGAAGACGTCGATGATGCGCACGATGAGGAGGTCCGGCCAGCCGCCGGCGAGACCGGCAATCCCGCCGATAGCGACGCCTACAATGAGCGAGAGTGTGACCACGCCAAACGCGACGAGAAACGCACTGCGCGCCCCGACGATGAGCCGGTCGAGAACCGGACGGCCGAGCGCGTCGCGACCCAAGGGCTGATCGGGTCGCGGTCCGTCGAGCATCTGCGGCAGATCGATCGCGTTCGGCTGCAACGGCAGCAGGGGCCCGAGCAGTGCGGCGACGGCCCACAGCAGCAGGATCACCAGCGGCAGCAGGGTTCGCAGCATTCAAGTGCGCCAGTATGCCGACCTTGGAGGGGCCGGCGCGACAACGGGGGTTGACGGCACCGCTGCTCGCAGGCGTATCGAAGACGCAGGCATCCTGTCCGGGTCAATCCCGTTGCACGCGCGGATCGATGACGGCATAGGCGAGATCGGTCAGCGTATTAACAAGGACGTACAGCGCGGCGATCAGCAGAACGGCACCTTGGACCACCGGAAAGTCACGTGCCTGGATCGCCTCGACCAGCAAACTCCCGATGCCGGGCCAGGCGAACACGGTCTCGGTGATCACGGCGCCACCGAGCAGCGCCCCGAGCTGTAATCCGAGCAGCGTCAGCACCGGCAACCAGGCATTGCGCAGTGCGTGGCGGCGCAGGACCGCGTACTCGGAGAGGCCCTTGGCGCGCGCCGTGCGCACGTAATCCTCAGCCAGGACCTCGAGCACCGCACTGCGCACCATCCGCGCCAACACCGCAGCAAGCCCGGTGCCGAGGGTCGCCGCCGGCAAGACCAGGCTCAGCGGGTGCTCCATCCCGCTGACCGGCGTCCAACCCAGCCAAATTGAAAACACCAAGATCAGCAACGGGCCAAGCCAGAAATTCGGAATCGCGATGCCGAGCAGCGAGAAGCTCATTGCGAACAGATCCAGGCCGCGCCGGTGGTACCGCGCAGCGAGCACGCCGAGGGGAACCGCGATGACAACGGCCAGCGCGAGGGACGCGGCCGCGAGGATCAGCGTTGCCGGAAGCCGATCCGCTAGAATGACCGTCACCGGCCGCTGCTCGCGCAAGGATGCTCCGAGATCGAGCTGCAGCAAGCCGTCGATATAGGCGATGTACTGCTGCCACAGCGGCGTATCCAGCCCCAGCGCAGCCCGCATCGCCTCACGATCGGCTGCACGCGCAGTTTCGCCGAGCATTGCCTCCACCGGATCCCCGGGCACCAGGTGGATCAACAGGAACACCAAGGTGCAGACACCCAGCATGACCACCAACGCAGCCCCAATGCGAGCGCTGAGCTGCTGCAGCATCCGCTGCCGGTCAGTCGATGAAGACCGGGCAGCCGACCGGAAGACGCTCGAAGAGCCAGATCACCTCTTCGTTGCGCATCCGCACGCAGCCGTGCGAACGCGGCACCCCCATCGGTTCGCTGTCCGGGCAGCCATGGATATAGATATAGCGGCGCAAGGTGTCGACGTCACCGTTGCGATTGCGGCCGGGCTCGAGTCCCGTCAACCAGAGAATCCGACTCAGAATCCAATCCCGATCGGGCCGCACGCGGGCCAGCTCCTCGGAATAGACCTCGCCTGTCCAGCGTCTGCCGCGAAACACCGCACCGACGGGACAGCCGGCTCCCACCTTCGCGCGCACGCGGTGGCGTCCTCGCGGCGTCCCTCCGCTGCCATTGCGCTCATTGGGTCCGCGCGCTGCAGTCGAGATCGGAAACTGCGCAAGAAGCTCACCATGCAGGCGCAGGTCGAGACGTTGGTCAGCAATGCTGACGTTGACCTGTACCGCCGCGGTGTCGAGTGGAGTCGGCGCGGGTTCTGCGAGGGCGGCCACAGGAACGATCGCAAGCTCGCTCACGAGCCCCGCTTTGCGTTGCTGCCGCGCCTGGGGCAGTGCTCTCCCTCGAGGCAATCACCGTAAATCACCAACGCGTGGTCGACGATCTTGAATCCCTTCTCCTGCGCGATCGCGCGCTGGCGCTCTTCGATCAGATCGTCATAGAACTCAGTCACCGCACCGCACTTGATACAGACGAGATGGTCGTGGTGACTGCCCCGGTTCAGCTCGAAGACCGATTGGCCACCCTCGAAGTGATGACGGATGACGAGGCCCGCGCTCTCGAACTGCGTCAATACCCGATAGACAGTCGCCAGCCCGATCTCCTCCTCGGCCGCCAACAACTCCTTGTAGACCTCTTCGGCACTGAGATGACGCTGTTCGCTGGTCTCGAGGATATGCAGGATCTTGAGCCTGGGCACCGTGACCTTCAGCCCCGCCTGCTTAATCTGTCGCTGGTTTTCGGCCGGCTGATTATCCATCATGCACCCCGCCGCGGCTCGACCGGCCCGAACGATGATGCATGTTGCTCATGTGCGGTACCATCTGTGTGTGACTCATCCTCCCTTTATAACAGATTGATGCGAAGGCTTGTCATTCTTAATGTGGCGGCACTCCTGACCGCCGCGTTGCTCGCCGGCGGCTGCGCGCGCGACAAGAAACAGAGAGACCCCTACGGCAGCGACTCCGTCCTGTCGAGCTTGCCCTTTGTCTACAAGATGACGGTGCAGCAGGGAAACATCATCACCGAGCCGATGGTCAGCCGGATCGAGCTCGGGATGAATCGGGAGCAGGTCCGCTATGTCCTCGGCACCCCGCTACTCACCGATATGTTCCACACCAACCGCTGGGATTACATCTATACGATCCGGCGCGGCCACAATCCGATGGAGACGAAACGCCTGACGCTCTGGTTCGAAGACGATCAACTGGCTAGCATCGACGGGTTCGCCGAGACCGCGCCGGACGCAGCGCTCGCGGCCCAAGAAGACGAGACGATGATCGTCGAGGTTCCGGACTGGAAGGACAATCGTGGAATCATCAACCGGACGCTGAATGCCGTGGGCGTGGAGACGGCCGATTAGGCGGCCTTCCGCAAGAAAGAGCGGCCCGCTTCAAGACACCGTAGAGCAGCGCGCTGGCCTGGACAGGCCAGCGGCAAAGCGCGTGCTCGAGCCTGCGCAGCGCCACGAGGAACCGCGGGCAGCGCAGCATCCAGCCAGTTGAGGAGTGAGGAACGGCGCGGAGCCCGAGAGAGCGAGCACTCAACCGCGGCGGGCACCGCGCCGGAACCGCAGAGCTGGAAACCAAACGGCCCCGGTGGATCGCTTAGACCGATCGACCGGGAGGCTCAGCTCGACGCAGGAGCGCTTTTCGTTTCCTCGGCGGCAGCCTTGCCCTTGTCACCGCCCGCACGTTGCTTGCGCGCCTGTTTCGGGTCCGCGATCAGGGGCGGGTAGATCTCGACCCGGTCGCCGCTGGCCAGCACCTGATCGAGCTTCGACACCTTGCCGAAGATGCCCACCTTGTTGACGTTAAGGTCGATTTCCGGGAAGCGCGACTGGACACCCGAGCGCTCGATAGCATCCGCGACGGTCATCCCGGCCTCGCCCTTCACCGGCAGCAGCGCCTGCACATACTCACGCGCGTAGGCGACCTCCACCTCGACAATTTGATCACTCACCATAGACCTCATCCGCCCGTTTACAGAAGGCGTCGACCAACGAATTTGCAATCTGCCCAAACACGCCGCCAAAGGCCTTGTCAATCAAGCGGCCAGAGAACTCGAACTCGAGCTCCAGCTCGACCTTACAGGCATCCTGTCGCAACGGCGTAAAGATCCAGACCCCGGTGAGCTTGCGAAACGGCCCCTCCTTCAGCTCCAGATACATCCGCTCCGGCGGCTCAAGCTTGTTGCAAGTCGAAAACACCTGGCGCACGCCCAGGCGCGCGACCTCGATGCGACCGCAGAGCTCTTCGTCGTTGCGCGACAGTAGCGTCGCCGCATCACACCAGGGGAGAAACCGGGGGTAGCCCTCGACATCCGCCACCAGATCGAACATCTCCTGCGCCGAATGGCGAACCAGGGCGCTTTTCTTTACCAGTGGCACGTCAAATCAGCCCAACAGCATTCAAGAAGACAAGGATCACACAGAGCGGTGCGAGCCAGCGTATCAGCACCCGCCAGACCTTGTAGAGCCGCGCGCCGTTGCTGGCGCCCAGCTCTTCGCGCGTCACCTGCTGGTCGAGCACCCAACCCGCGAAGACCGCGATGAAGATGCCGCCCAGCGGAAGCAGGATGTTGGCGGTGAGGTAATCGAAGAGATCGAGGATCCCTTTGCCGAAGAGCGTGAAGCCCGACCATTCGTTCAACGAGAGCAGGCAGGTAATTCCCAGCAGCCACACGGTGACGCCGGCCAACAACGAGGCGCGCACACGGCTGAAGCCGCGATTCTCGACCAAGTACGCGACCATCGGCTCGAGCAGTGAGATCGCAGAGGTCCAGGCCGCGAACACCAACAGCACAAAGAACAGTACCCCGAAGAACGCCCCGAACGGCATCTGACCGAACGCGACCGGTAGCGTCTGGAAGATCAGCCCAGGGCCGGCGCCGGGCTCGAGCCCGTTGGCGAAGACGATCGGAAAGATCGCGAGCCCGGCGAGCACAGCCACGAGGGTGTCCATTCCGGCGATGATCGCGGCATTCGCCCCGATCGACGCATGGCTGCTCAGATAGGAGCCGTAGATCATGATCGCCCCCATGCCGAGGCTCAGACTGAAGAAGGCCTGCCCCATCGCGCTCAGGATCGCCTCGCCCGCCTTAGCCTGGAGCTCGCCGAAGTCCGGCGTGAACAGGTAGCCGACCCCGGCAGCGAAGTCCCCGGCCTGGGACGCGTAGAGCACCATCACCACCAGCAAGAGAAACAGCGCCGGCATGAGCAAGCGCACGGCCCGCTCCAGCCCATTCGCGACGCCGCGCGCCACCACCATGACGACGAACACCATGAAGATGGTGTGCCAGGCCAAGAGCCGCTCCGGATCAGCGATTAGCGCGTTGAAGATCGCCTCGGAACCGGCGCCGTCGACGCCGGCGAACTGACCGCTCCCGGCGCGAAAGACATAGGCCATCGTCCAACCGGCGATCACGCTGTAGAAGGAGAGGATCAAGAACCCCGACAGGATGCCCATCCAACCCAGCAGCTGCCACAGCGGACTCACCCCCTGTTGCGTGGCCAGAGCCCGCATCGTATTGATCGGGCTTTGGCGGCCGCGACGGCCGAGCATCACCTCGGCGATCATGATGGGGATGCCGATCGCTGCGACGCAAATCAGGTAGATGAGCACGAAGGCCCCGCCGCCGTACTCCCCCGCCGTATACGGAAAGCGCCAGATGTTCCCGAGGCCGACCGCAGAGCCGGTCGCCGCGAAGATGAACGCAAGGCGCGAGGACCACATGCCGTGCATCGAGGTCGTCGACATTCAGTTCTCCCGGCAGTGCAATACAACAGGCAGCGGAGGCGGCGCAGCCAGCAAGCTGCGGATTGTCCGTGATGCGGCGGCTGCGCTCAAGCCAGGGACGTGCTCAGGGCACAGTCAGCGTGGCGGCTTCTAGGTGGTTCGCCCGGTCGCGGCAGCGAACACCTTCCGACGCGGCTGCCGAGCCACGAGGGGTCGATCAGGCGCCCAGCTCTTCGCGGACCACGCCGGCAAGCTGCTCGGCGAGCGCTTGTACACTCGCGCCATCCTGCCCTTCCACCATGACGCGCACCAACGGCTCGGTACCCGAATGCCGCAGCAGAATCCGTCCTCGATCGCCGAGGGTGGCCTCGGCGTCGTGCACCGCGGCTTGGACAAGAGGAAGCGACATAACGTCGACACGGCGCTCCAACCTCACATTGATCAAGACTTGCGGATAGCGCTCGACCGGTCTCACCGCATCCGCCAGGCTGTGATCGGCGTCGATCAAGGCCTGCAGCACCTGCAGCGCGGCGATGATGCCGTCGCCGGTACTGGTGCGGTCGCGGCAAATGATGTGCCCGGAGGGCTCTCCGCCGAGGATCCCTCCATCGCGCTTCAACCGCTCCATGATGTAGCGGTCGCCGACCTGGGTGCGGACAAAATCGACCTCCAACCGCCGCAGC
>JGI12210J13797_10158484_pt1 | contig 11380 bp, 10 predicted proteins | sample ElkSlonscriptome_3_FD_13797 | JGI IMG/M metagenome (IMG submission 13797) | reverse complement strand
ACTGGTCGCTGCGCCGGTATTCGTAGGAGTGGTCTACACCCTCGGCGCCGCGGTTGGGATCTGGGGAGCGGGTGCTGGCGGAGCGCCGGACTTCACCCGGCTCGCACGGGTCGCCAGGTCGGAGGTGGTCGTCGAAGGAGCCCTCTGGAGCCTCTGGGTCGGGATCATCACCACTCTCGTCTCGGCGCTGATCGCCGCCGGCCTTGCCCTGATCTTCCGCACCTCGGACCGCCTCGGCCGCTGGGGACGCACCCTGGCGGTCCTTCCCCTCCCCGTCCCTCATCTGGTCGGCGCGGTCGCAGCGCTCCTGATCCTGGGGCAGAGTGGATTCCTTGCGCGAATCGCCTTCGCCCTCGGCTGGATCGGAGGGCCTGCCGACATGACCGTCCTGGTCTACGACCGGGCGGGGATCGGTATGATCACGGCCCTCCTCTGGAAGGAGGTTCCCTTCCTCTTCCTCGTGGCCAGCTCCGTGCTCTCGACACGAGGAGAGGCGCTGGAGGCCACGGCGCGGCGACTCGGAGCAGGACGGTGGGAGACCCTTCGCCGGATCACATGGCCGACCCTCTGGCGAGGGATGCTCCCGGCCTGCGTAGCCGTCTTCACCTTCGTCGTCGGGAGCTGGGAGGTCGCCGCTCTCCTGGCGCCGAGCGATCCCCTCGCCCTCCCTCTCCTGACCTTCGAACGGTACGTGGACAGCGATCTGAGCCGTCGTCCCGACGCCTTCGTCCTGGCGCTGCTCGGGACGGCGATCGCAGCTGCCGCCGTGGCGGCACACGAATGTGCGATCCGGTGGAGCCGGGCGAGATGACAGTGGGACGCAAGATGAGAGGGGGAGCCAGGTGACGGCGCCCGCGACCCCGGGGGCCACGCCGGCGGACGGCAGAACGACGGGACACATTCGGAGAGAGCGTACACGGGCCGTGATCCTCACGGGCCTCGCCATCTGGGCGGTCCTCCCCCTCGCCCTCCTCCTCCTGGTGTCCCTCTCTGGAGGCTGGCGCTTCCCGACCCTCCTGGGCGTCGACCCCGGGCTGGGAAGCTGGCCCGACCTCGCCGGCGGCTCCCTCGTCCGGGCAACCCTGACCAGCCTTGGGCTCGGAGTCGCAACGGGGGTGAGCGCTGCCGTGATGGGGCTGGTGATCGGACGGGGACTCGCTCGGACCGCGGGGTGGCGCCGTGTCGCCGGGGCGATGCTCTCCTTCCTCCCCGTCGCGGTCCCTCCGATCGTGCTTGGCGTCGGACTACAGTTCAGCTTCCTGAGCCTCGGACTCGGGGGGACCTTTGTCGGGGTCTGGCTCGCCCACCTGGTGCCCGCCACGGGCTACGCGACTCTGTACTTCATGGGGGTCTTCACGGCTTGGAATTTCGGGATCGAGGAGGCGGCCCGACGGCTGGGTGCAACCCGGGTGCAGACCATCCGCAGGGTTGTCGTCCCCCTCCTCCGCCGTCCCCTCGCGGAGGCCGCCCTCCTCGGCTTCCTGGTCTCCTGGGCCCAGGTCCCGCTGACGCTGGTCCTGGGTCAGGGACGCATCCGGTCCCTCACCGTGGAGGTGCTGACCCTGGTGGAGGCGGGACAGGACGGTCTCGCCGCGGCAGGCTCGATCCTCCTCGTCGTCCCCCCGATCCTCCTCATGGGCGTGGCGGTGTGGGGGGTGCGCGAGGCTGAGGTGGTGGTGGCGTGACCGATCCCGTCCTCGAACTGGTGAATGTCTCCATCCCCTTCGGTGGGAAGGGACCCGATATCGCCGATCTGGCTCCCCTCCCCCCAGAGGCACCCGAGGGTCTCCGAGACGTCTGCCTCCGACTCGACGCGGGCGAGCGTTTCGCCCTCCTGGGGGCCTCCGGGGCCGGAAAGAGCTCGTTTCTACGGGCGATCGCCGAGCCCGAACCGGGGGTCGCCGGCACGATCCGAGTCGCCGGCCGTGACATCCGCACGACCCCCCCTCGTGAGTGGGACGCACTCCTCCTCGACCAGCGCCCCCTCCTCTTCCCCCACATGGATGTCCGGGGCAACGTGGCCTTCCCCCTCCAGGTGCGCGGCGTCCGCGGGGAGCGACTCGAGGAGGAGGTCATTCGGGCCCTCGAGGCGGTGCGGATGGAGGCGTTCGCCCACCGTGCCCCGGGGTCCCTCTCCGGGGGGCAGGCCCACAGGGTCGCCCTGGCCCGGGCGATCGCCGCCGGCCCGGCGCTCCTCCTCCTGGATGAGCCCTTCACCGGCCTCGATCCAGAGCTCCGCACCACCCTCCAGGAGACGGTCGTGCGCGTAGCCTCAGACCGGGGAATCGCCACCCTCACCGTGACCCACGACCCGGACGAGGCGGGCCGGATCGCCGACAGGGTTGGAATCCTTTCCGGGGGACGGCTCGCCCGGGTCGCCCCTCCCGCCGAACTCTTCCTCGATCCCGGCTCCGCGGGGGTGGCGCGGCTCCTCGGGTGGCCGAACCGGATCGAGGCCCGGATCGCCGAGGGCCGGCTCCACCTTCCCGACGGAAGCACGCACCCGATCGCACCGCGACCGGCGGAGGCACGGGCAAAGGCGGAAGGGACCGGGCTGGGCTCGGGGGCGGGGCACCTCGCCTACCCCGCCGACGGCCCGGGCCGACTCGTCTTCCCCGCCGAGGGGGCCCGCCTCGTCGAGCCGCCGGCCGGGGAACTCCGGGTCCGCATCGTTCGGGTGACACGGTCACCCTCTGGGGCCGTCGCCCACTGGGCCCTGGATCCCGGCAGCGGGGCCGAGGATTGGGGGGACGAGGCTCGGGACCACGAGGCCCCGGACCACGAGACCCAGCACCACGAGTCCCAGCACCACGAGACCCAGCACCACGAGGCCAAGAGAGGTGAGGGCAGAGAGGCGGTGACCGGTGAGGTGGCCGTGGATCCTCTCGAGAGCCCCCAGCCAGGCGCCAGCCTCGGTCTCGAGTTCCGCTGGAGCCGGGTCCGATTCTACCCTCACGACGGCTGAACTCCATGAGCGGATTCACCCCCATCGGCCCCTACGACCGCGCCCTCCTCGACCAGGTCCGGCCCGAGGACTGGATCCCACCCGAGCCCGTCGACCGCTACGACCTGGTCGTCCTGGGGGGAGGGACCGGGGGACTGGTCAGCGCGGCCATCGGGGCGGCGCTAGGCGCTCGGGTCGCGCTGGTCGAACGGGCTCTTCTGGGAGGCGATTGCCTGAACTACGGCTGCGTCCCCTCGAAGGCGGTGCTCCGAGCCGCGAGAAGCTGGGCTGCTGCACGAGAGTCAGCCACACGCTTCCACGGTCCCGAGGTCCGTGGGTCCAGGTTGGAGACCGGGTCGGACGTGGGAGACGGATTCGCCGCGGTGATGGAGCGTATGCGGCGCCTCCGAGCGGGGATTGCGGAAGTCGACGGGGCCCAGCGTTTCCGCTCGCTGGGCGTCGACATCTTCTACGGATCGGGGACCTTCCTGGCGAAGGATGAGCTCGAGGTCGATGGGCAACGTCTCAGCTTTCGCCGGTGCATCCTGGCCACGGGGGGCCGAGCCGCCATACCCGACATTCCCGGCCTCGCCGATGCGAACCCCCTGACCAATGAGACGGTCTTCGACCTCGAAGAGCTGCCGGAGGAGATGGTGGTGCTCGGGGCAGGCCCGATCGGGAGCGAACTCTCCCTCGCCTTCGCTCGGTTCGGCACCCGGGTCACCCTGCTCGAACGCTCCAGCCACCCCCTGGCCCAGGAAGAGCCCCTCGCCTCGGCGATGGCCCAGAAGATCCTCACTGGAGCGGGTGTCCACTTCGAGGGGGGCTGCACGGTGACGCGGGTGGAGGCCGACCAAAGCCGGCACCGCGTCGTCGTCGAGACCGATGAAGGGATCGAGCGCTCCTTCACCGGGGATCGGATCCTGGCCGCCCTCGGTCGGATCCCCAACCTGGACGACTCCTTCGAGGTCGCCGGGGTCGCGACCACTCGACGGGGCGTCGTGACCGACGACCGCCTCCGCACCACCAACCCCAGGATCTACGCGGTGGGAGATGTGGCGGGTCGGCACCGGTTCACCCACGTGGCCGACGCCCATGCCCGGAAGGCCACGCGGAACGCGCTCTTTCCCGGTGGCGACGACGTGACGTCTCTCGTCGTCCCCACCACCACCTACCTGGAGCCCGAGATCGCGCGGGTCGGCGCCGTCGCCGCCGAACTCCGAGAGGCCAGCACCGCCTTCGACACCCTCCACGTCGACTTCGAGGACGTCGACCGGGCGGTCCTGGAGGGGGAGGAGGGCTTCCTTATGGTCCACCTCGAGGAGGGGGGCGATACCATCCTCGGGGCCACCCTGGTCGCCGACAGGGCCGGCGACATCATCTCGCAGCTGTCCCAGGCCATGACCCTCGGCACGGGGCTGACGAAGCTGGGGGATGTGATCTTCCCCTATCCCACCACCGCGGAAGTCATTCGGAAGGCGGCCGACGCGCGGCGGCGGGAGTCGCTGACCCCCCGGACCAAGAAGCTCCTCGCGATCTTCCTGTCGATCTGGCGCCGCTTCACGTGAGCGACGTTGCCTTCGCCTCGGTGGCCTCTTCTACGGTCCGCCGGGCGACACGGGTCACGAGCATTGTCGCGGCGATCGTCGCGATCAGCCCGACGCCGAGCATGACCCAGTATCCCGGCCCGCGGGGGTTCGCATCCGCGGCGCCGGCCACCTGGCCCGCAGCGAACCCGGCGTAGACGTAGAGGAAGGTGCCGGGAGCCATCCCCAGGAAGCTGGTCCAGATGTAGGAGCGTAGCTTCACCCCAGTGAGACCGAGGGCGTAGTTGAGGGCGTTGAAGGGGACTGCAGGCGAGAGCCGGATCAGGAACACCAGCTTCGCACCCTGCTCGGCGAGGGCGCGGTCGATCGCCTTCAGCTTTGGAGAGTCCCCAAGCCGCCGCTCGATCGGCTCCCGGGCCAGGTACCGGGCGACCAGGAAGGCCGCCGTGGCCCCGATCGTCGCCCCCGCCAGGGTAAGGACGAGCCCGAGCCAGAGGCCGAAGATCGCGCCGGAGGCCAAGGTGAGAATCGAGCCCGGGACCCAGGCGACCGCGGCGACCACATACAAGAGGATGTAGGCGAACCAGGCCCAGGGACCGAGCGAGCGGATCGCCGCGAGGGCCTGGGGAACGAATTCCGCACCCTGGCGCCCGAGGAGCACGAGGGCGACCAGCGCCACGATCGCGGCCGCGATCCATCGGAGCCCCGGGCCTCCTCCCGTCCTCGAGCTCAAGTCCATTCCACGCGCTCCTGCGTGACGGGTCGATGCCCCGGACAATCTGCCCGGGAAGGATCCCCTGCGTCGTCCACGCTCGTCGAAGACCCCCACGGCGGCGACGGTTCCCCAGCGTTTGTCACCAGCGTTTGCCACCCCCTTTGCCTGGCGGCCGCCGGGGACACTCGGGCGGAGTCCGCTCGGAACCCTCTGCCCATGCTGACCACTCGGCTTTGGGCCGCTATCGCGAGGGGTGCCTAGGGCGATATCCTCCTCTCCGGCGACCTCGAGGTCGAATACACCGACTCCGACGGGAGCCTCAACGCCCTCCGCTGAGCCCTGTCCAGGGCCATAGCGCGTCCAGGGCCGAACCGCGTCCGGGGGTGACCCTCATCCAGCGCGCAACCTGGGCCCCGCCCGGCGGCGCCTGGATCCGGCCTGGCCCGCGGCTTCAGCGGATCAGCTCGACCTCGCCGAAACAGCTCCGGGTCGTCTTCCCGGTGTCGTCGGAGTCGGAGAAGAGGACGATCGAGACGACGGGGGGTGCGGACTCTCCGAAGACGGTCTGGTAGTCGGCGGCGAGGTCCCGGCCGATCCGCCCCCATCCCCGATCGTCGGCCCCGGCGACCACGATCGTCGCAACCCGGTCCGTGTTGGGATTCCGGGCGACACTGCCCACGGCGTCTTCGACGGACCAGACGTACGAGAGCGAGGACCCCGGCGCCTCGACCCCGTAGCGCTCGCCGGCGAGGCTCCGGCCGATCCGCTCGAAGAGCCCGGCCCGATCGGACTCGAAGCGGAAGTTCACCAGGACCCGCGCGCCGTAGTCGTCGCCCTCCTTCCGGTCGAGGGAACTCCCCGGAACCCCTTCGTCCAGAAACCAGCTCCAAGTGATGAACACCGGCGCATCACCCCCCTGCTCCGTCCCCCCATCGACCATCGAGCCCGTCGAATCGGCCTCCCCTTCCTCGGACCCCGGGACCAGGCGCCCCAGCGCCACCACCTCGCCCGCCGTCTCGACCGAAAGGCAGCGCCGGTCTTCACGGGCGGAGACTTCGACCGCCCCTCGGGGCCGGTCGTCCACCGACAGCGGGACCCACCCCTCCCCAGGCTCCGCCAGACTCCCGGACACCACCGTGCTGAGCGTCGGCGTGAATCGGAGCGTGTCTGCGTGCGACCCTTGCGCCGCGACCGGCCCACCGACGACGAGAGCGGCGAGTAGTACAGGGAGCCCCGGAGTCGGGTCCAAGGAGAAGATCGTGGCCATGAGGTCAGAACCAGAGGGGGCGTGGGGTGTCTCGACGACCCGCACACGTCGTACTATCACCGGGAGCCCGGGGGCGTTTCGGTGGATCGACGTCGAGCCCGTCGCACCCGCCCGAATTCCGGCCCGACCCCCACGACCCGAACACCCCGTGACGACACCCCATGACGACTCCACCCCGCGAAGGCGATCCCGCACCCGCCCTTGATCTTCCCGCCCTCGGTGGCGAGAGCTTCCGACTCGCCGACCGGGTGGGTCGCGCCATCGTCGTCTCCTTCCTGCGCCACGCCGGCTGACTGATCTGTCGCTCGCATCTCGTGAAGATGCACGCACGACGGGATCGGCTCCGCGATCTCCAAGCCGATGTGGTCTTCGTAGCCTTCGATGAGCCCGAGGCTCTGCGCGACGACCTCGTCGACGGCCTCGACCTGGCCTTCCCCCTCATCCCCGACCAGGAACGGGTCGCCTACGGTGCCTGGGGGCTCCATCGACTCTCGTGGTGGAGGATCTGGCTCGACCCGAAGGTCTGGTGGCAGTACGGCAAGATGATGCTGCAGGGAGAGCGGCTCCGTAAGGCCGGAGCGGATCCCTACCAGATGGGGGGCGACTTCATCGTGGACTCTGAGGGCACGGTGGTCTACGCCCGCCCTCAACAGCAGGATGATCGCCCACCGATCGGGGAGCTGATCCAGGTGCTGGAAGGGCTGCGCGACTGAGATCCGCGTCCAGGTGAGGAGCACTTCCTCGATCCCGGGTCGAGGCTGGACGCGGTTCGCAACGTGGGAATCCACGACGGGCACATCGTCGCCATCACGGGCGAGCCGATGGAATGCACCCGGATCGTCGATGTGGGCGGCCACGTGGTGGCCCCGGGCTTCATCGACCTGCACCTGCACAGGCGGCAGGACGAATCGTACGGCTTCGCGGTTCGGGACGGCATCGACCCAGCACGTCTACCCTGCCCGATCCATCTCACCCCGCATTGCGAGCGACCCCGTGGCCGGTTCTACCCCTACGACAGCTCCGGGAGGAACTCGGCCCGAGCGCACCGAGATACAGCCCGCGTAGCCAGTCCGTCGGAGCCACCTCCAAGGATGCCCCCGAAGAAGGGCGCTGAGCGGAATCCAACGCGGCGGAGGGTAGTGCGTGCCACACTCCGGGCCTTTCGGGCCACCGCCCAGCGCGCAGCACGTTCGAGGAGTTTGAGTCCCGTTCGCTGCGCGATTTCGTCACTCTCCCGCTGCGCCGGTTTGCGGGGGCCGGAGCGAAGAAGGCAATCCACACACCGGTCCCGCACGGCCGGGTCCTCCACACGCTCCCCTCCCAGGCTCGCCAACGTGGCGACCATATGAAGCTGGATCGCCGCGGCGGAGATCAGATTGGCCGGAAGCGTGACCGGAAGGAGCAGGAGCCCGGGCAGCCCGAAGAGAAAGCCCTGGGACGTGCCCAGGGCAGTGTGGACCGCTACCACTCGATCGGCGGCAGCGTGGGTCGACGTGGCCCGGTCGCGCTCGCGCGCAGCCATCTCATCCGGGGTTCCGAGGCCTGGCAAGCCGTCGAGGATGCGATTGTAGATGACCGTGAAGATCGGACGTTTCATCGTGCGTGCGTGGGTTGGAGACTGCCCCGTGTCCCGGAGCGGTATCGAACTGGTGACTCTGATGTTCGGAGGCTGCGCTCCCGTCGGCTGCGGCCGAATCCGCGAGGACCCTCGCCCGAGCCTTACCCTTGCATGGTCTCGATGAAGGCCTCGGCCTCCTGAATCGAGCGCTCCATCTCGCTGACCAATCGTTCCACATCGTCGGAGATGCGCCCCCGCTCCGTCTCCAGAGATGTGATCGCCCGTGCGTTCAGGTTGTGTTTCAAGAAGAGCACCTGATCCTCGAACCGCTCCAGAGGGGGGTCCATGGAAGCCTCGGCGCGTTCCATGGCCCCCATCAGTCGACGGAATTCACTCCGGGCTTCTCCCAGCGTTTCCTCGCTTCGCCGGCGAAGCGCCGGGTCGCTGTACTGCCCGAGCTCCGTCTCCCACTCGCGGAAGAGATCCTCCGACACGGTATGGACTCGGTCGATGTCGTGTCGCACCTGGTCCGCCCCCTCGAGGCTTCGATCATAAGAGCTCTGCAGCCGATCGTAGTACTCCTCGAGTTCGCCGCCATCGACATCCACGACCTCTCGGTACACGTCCAGAGCGCCCCGGAAGTCCTCGGTGGCCTCCTCCTGACTTCCCTTCGCGTCCGCGACCCGGTCCACGAGCAGATCTCGTTTGTCCTTCCCGAACCGCTCCCACGTCCCGTAGTACGCCGAGGCGCACCCGATTGACATCAGGCTCGACGTCAGGAGCAGCAAGCCCCGAAGCGGGCGCATGGTCTCACGACCGAAGAGGTGCCTGGCACGGCTCCACCTCACTTCGCCCCTCCGGACATCCCCTCGGCGGCGCCGATCAATAGAAACGCCGCGGTGATCGCCACGATCGAGCCGAGGATGTTCAGCTCCATGATGCTCCCGGTCCCGAGTAGACCGGCTACCACGCCACCGATTACCGAACCCACCACGCCCAACGCCAGGGTCGCCACGAGCGACAGGTTCTGCCTGCCCGGCTTGAAGAGTCGGGCCAGGGCACCCACGACGAGTCCGAACACGAGAAAGCCAATAATACCCATTTTGTCCTTTCAGTTTCTTCTAATGTGAACGATACGACAGCTGCAGCTGGATCAGGGATCCATCTCACCCGATCTGGTCCAGGATAGGCCGGATCCGCCCACCCACCTGCGAAGCCCCTCGGGACCGCGTTCGTCGTCCGGACCATTTGCGACCTCCGAGCAACAATTAACTCGCAACCTCCGTGCCACCATTCGGTGTCAGCGGCGGCACGACCCACCCTGGCCTGCTATTTCGGACCGACCCGTTCCGAGCGTCCTCTGGTCGAAGCGCGATACCGGTTTCCGCTCCAGACGTCGCTCCCGGGCTTTGTAGACCAGCATGTCGCCTTCGGGAGAGAGTGCCAGCGACGGGTTCGTCACGGTGGCGGAAGCCCCGAGTCGCCAGCGCCGTGGCGGAAGCCCCGAGTCGCCAGCGCCGTGGCGGAGTCCCGAGTACCCTTGCACCGGTCGCCGGTGAATGGACACCCTGACGATGCTGATGCCAGGCGGACGCCGATGATCCCGGCGCGGGTCACTTCCTGAAACCCCTCTGCATCGGGACTCGTCCGTGAATCAGGATGCCGGGGAGGGACGGGCCGGGTAATCAGTCCCAGGAGCGGATGACTCAGTGAGCAACGCGATGGCGACCACCGAATGGGGCGAGGCCATGCCCGAGACCCGACCGTGCCCCATCTGTGCGGTGCAGATCCCGAAGGGTGTGAAGAAGTGCATGCACTGCGGCGAGTGGATCGAGCGCGCCTGCGCGCACTGCAACACCTCACTCCGGGGGACCTTCGCGGCCCGCGGGGTCTGCGTGGAGTGTGCCGGCCAACGAGCGGGGCCGCCCACCGTCTACGTCCAGAACATGCATCCGGCGCAGTACGGGCCTCGCAAGTCCAAGGCGGTGGCCATCCTCTTTGCGCTCACGCTCGGGGCCTTCGGAGCGCACCGCTTCTACCTGGGCCGCCCCGGGAGCGGAATCCTCTACCTGCTCTTTTCGTGGACGCTGATCCCCGCGTTGATCGCCATCGTCGAATCCGTCGTGATTCTCTGCACGGACCCCGTGGTGTTCAGGAGGAAGTACGGGGGCGAGCGGTAGAGTCCGGCCGTCTCGAGTCCCCGCGATGCACATCGGTCCCCACCACCCTCGCAGCAGGAACTGGCGGAAATCGAGCGGGCCTTCGCGCTGACTGAGAACCGGTCGACGCCGGTCCTACGCTCCCCGTCTACGGCTCGGGCCGCTTCCCCTCCGCCTTCCTGGGCGGCAGCTTCTCACGGCTCGGCCCTTCGGCCGCGGTGGCCAAGCCCGTTTCGGAGGGGTCATTATGCGCGGGCCGGTTCGTCCTTGGACCCTGGAATGACGCTGCAGCTGAGGAAGAGGGCTTTGGTCGACGTATTCATCAGCTACAAGCAGGACGAGCGCGAGGCTGTCCAGATCATCGCGTCGGCCCTCAGCGACCTGAAACTCGCAGTGTGGTTCGACGCCAGCTTGCGCTCGGGTGACTCGTTCGACGAGAAGATCGCCGAAGCCCTGGGCTCCGCAGCAGCAGTGCTCGTCTGCTGGACGCCGGCGGCGGTCCGGTCGGATTGGGTCCGGGCGGAAGCGACGGATGGCAGGGAATCGGACCGTCTCGCCGCTTGCTTCCTGCATCCGACGGCACTCATCCCGCCGTTCAACCTCACCCATACCGAGGATCTCTCGACGTGGGCGGGTCAGGAAGACGATCCCGCTTGGATCAAGCTTCTGGAGCGTATCGGCGAGCTCGTCGGCAGGCCGGGAATCTCGACCTATCATGAGGTGCTGCGACCCGATGCATCGCTCGAAGAGCTGACGGAGTGGGCAAACGCCAACGGCGCCGATCCACTGGCGGCCACGATCTGGGCGCGCATCGAGCAGCTAGAGGGTGAAGGCGCCTCCGAGCGCATCGAGCGTCAGAAGGCGGAGGCCAGAGCGGCAGGAGAGAGGCGGAAGGCGCTGCGGGCGAAGTCGCGACGGCTAGCTCGGGAGAGGGGGCTGCGCGACCCGGTGACGCAGAAGCGTCGACGTATCGCCCTGGTGGTCAGCGTCGCAGCGGTCGCGGTGGCCCTGCTGGGGAAGGTGGTTTACGACTGGGATGCCCAGAAGCGCGAGCGGGACTTGCGGGACAATCGAACCTCCGTGGCCGAGGTACGGGCCTTCGTCCAGGAGAACGCCTGGCATCCTATCGCCGAGGTCGCAAAGGACAGGCTCGCCCAGCTCGATCTCGAGGCGTGGACCGCCACCCAGGC
>JGI12210J13797_10117502_pt1 | contig 11382 bp, 7 predicted proteins | sample ElkSlonscriptome_3_FD_13797 | JGI IMG/M metagenome (IMG submission 13797) | reverse complement strand
TGGAGCTGGCGCTCCGCCGAGAGCGCTCGGCGGGGGAGTATCAGGAGGTCCTGGAGAGCGGCGTCGAGGAGGTGCGAAGGCTCTCGGGGATCACCGACAACCTCCTGACCCTCGCCCGCTCCGACGCCGGAGTCCTGACGCCGACGCCGGTCCCGGTGGACGCGCGGGAGGCGGTGGGGCACATCCTCGAACGGCTCCGCCCCGTCGCCGAGGCCCGGTCGGTCTCCCTCGAGATTACGGGGGAGCCTCTCCCAGTGGAGGTGGACCGGGGTCTGCTTGGGCAGGTGGCCTGGAACCTGATGGAGAACGCCATCCGGTTCTCGCCCCCAGGCGGGACCGTGGAGGTGCACGTCGCGCGCTGGGAGGGAGCGAGCGGGGCCGGGGTGCGGATGAGCGTGGGCGACCAGGGCCCCGGGCCCGGGCCCGACCCCGGGCAGCTCTTCCAGCGCTTCTTCCGGGAGGATCCCGCCCGCACCCGGGGAAACGCCGGCCTCGGCCTGGCCATCGTCCAGGCCATCGCCGAGGCCCACGGCGGCGAAGTGGGCGCGCGGGCCCGGCCGGGGTGCGGCACCGAGGTGTGGGTAGTCCTGGCGGAGATGAAGGCGCGTTAATCCACGCCTCATCTTCTCTTCATGTGAAGGGGGACAGGTTTAGTGTGGATCGTTCTCTCCTCCAACCGGCCCCCGCCTCGTGCGAACACCCCGACCACGCCTCATTTCCCCGTTCCGGGGCGTCCTCCTGGCCCTCCTCGCCGCGTGCGGCGGCGCGTTGGGGATCTCGGCGCAGGAGACGCCGGATCCAGTTGGGGTCCGAGCACTCACGGCGGACAGCCTGCGCCTCGAGCCCCTGATCCACGAGGCTCTGGCCCGGAATCCCGGCCTCGTGGCCCTGCGCTCGAGCGCCCAGGCCTCCGCTGCCCGGGTGCAGGAGCAGGGGACCCTGCCGGACCCGGTCCTGGAGGTCGGGGCGATGAATGTCGGGCTCTTCGACTTCGATGTGGGTATGCCCGCCTCCATGGCGCCCAGCGTCCAGCTCAGCCAGCGCTTCCCCGCTCCGGGGACCCGAGGTCTTCGTGAGGCCGTGGCCGCCGCCGGAGCTCGGGCCGTGGAGCTGGAAGCGGCCGAGGCGGCGTGGGCGCTCCGGGCGGATGTGGCCTCCACCTTTCACGCCCTCTACGCCCTGGACCGCGCGGTGGAGGTGCACCGGCGGACCCTGGAGCTCCTGGGGGACTTCCAGTCCGTGACCCGGGCGCTCTACGCCTCGGGGACCGGCCGGCAGGCCGACGTGCTCCGAGCCGATGTGGAGGTGGCGCGGATGGACGCTGAGATCCGCAGGGTCTCGGCCCTCCGTACCGCCGAGGCCGCCCGGCTCAACGCCCTGCTGAACCGCCCCGACGACGGTCCCGTCCCCCCCGCCGCCAGCCACGAACCCACGACCTCTCTCCCCCCCCGGGACACCCTCCTGGCCTGGGCCGCATGGGATCGACCGGCCCTGGCCCGGGAGCGGGCCCGGCTGGAAGGGGCGCAGAAGGCCGTGGAGCTCGCGGATCGAGCGCGCTGGCCGGATCTCATGGTCTCCGCCCAGTACGGGCGCCGGTGGGGGGAGGCCCCCCGGCACATGGGCGGGCTCATGCTCGGCGCCTCCCTTCCCATCCACGCCGGGAGTCGGCAGAGCGCCTTCGTGGAGGCGGCGGAAGCAGAAGCTCGGGGCGCGGAAGCCCAGGTTTCAGCGGCCCGTGCTGAGATCAGGGCCGAGATCCTCTCGCTCCTGGCTGAGCTCGACCGGGCCCGGAGCCTCCTGGAGCTCTACCGGAACGAGATCCTTCCCGTCGCGCGGGTCAACGTGGCGTCATCCCTGGCCTCGTACCGGGTGGGCTCCGTGGACTTCTCCACCCTGGTGAACGCCCAGCTCGACGTGGATCGGTACGAGATTGAGTACCACACCCTCGAGGCGGACTACGGAACGGCGTTCGCACGGCTGGAAGGTGCTGTGGGCCGGCTGCTCCCGATGCAGGACGCTCCTTCCACCGGACACGGTCCGGAGGTCCCATGAATCGCACCCTTCAGATCTCCCTCTCCGCTGCGCTGGTGGCAGGAGCCGCCGTCGCCACCTTCCTCCTCACCCGTGAACCCCCGACCCCGGGAACGATGGCGGACGAGGGCCATGACCACGCGGCCATGATGGCGGGGATGGAGGAGGCCCAGCCCGTGCGGCTCACGGAGGCCGACGGCCGGCGCATCGGCGTGACCCTCGCCGCCGCCGAGACCAAGGTGCTGCCCGTGGTGGTGGAGGCGGTGGGGGTGGCCACCTACGACGAAACCCGCCTGCGGGTGGTCAATCCCAAGCTGGAGGGGTGGGTCGAGAGCCTCCACGTAGACTTCAACGGGGCGCCGGTGCGGAGGGGAGATCCGCTGATGGACATCTACGCACCCCAGCTCGTCTCGGCCCAGGAGGAGCTCGCTCTGGCGGCGACCCTTGCCCGGGAGTCGGGGTCGGACCGGGGCCGAGAGAACGCCCAGACGCTCCTGGAGTCGGCCCGGCGGCGATTGGCATACTGGGATATTCCCGCAGCGACCATCCGCCGGTTGGAGGAGACCGGTGAGGTCCGGCGCAGCGTAACGATTCCATCCCCCGCCACCGGGATCGTCGTCGAGAAGAACGTGGTCGAGGGGGACCGCATCACCCCGGGGATGACGCTCTATCGGATCGCCGACCTGTCACGGGTCTGGGTCGAGGTGGACGTCTTCGAGCAGGACCTGGGGCGTGTCCGGGTCGGGCAACCTGCCACCGTCCGCTTCGAAGCCTTCCCGGCGGAGCCCTTCGAGGCCCGGATCACGTACATCTATCCCACGGTCTCCCTCGAATCCCGTACCGGCCGGGTCCGCCTGGAGTTGGAGAATCCTCAGGGCCGTCTACGGCCCGGGATGTACGCCCGGGTGAGCCTCACCGGGGAGACCGGCCCGGCAACGGTGGTCGTGCCCAGAAGCGCCCTCCTGGAGACCGGGGAGCGAGCGGTGGTCTTCGTCGAAGATCGCGACGGGAGCCTGATTCCCAGGGCGGTGAGTCCGGGTCGGGTGGCGGGGCGAGAGGTCCAGATCCTGGCCGGCATCCGTGCGGGGGAGCGCATCGTGACCTCCGCGGCCTTCCTGGTCGATGCCGAATCGAATCTGGGCTCTCTTCTCGAATCAGGAGGGATGCCGGGAATGGAGATGGACGGGATGGACGACTCGACCGGGATGGACGGGACGGACCCCTCCCAGCACGACATGTCCACGTCGGACGCCATGGATCACTCAGAGCATGAGATGTCTGCGCCCGACGCCATGGACCCCTCGCAGCACGATATGGCGTCGCCCGACGCCATGGATCACTCCGGCCACACGACACCGGTCCGGGACACGACCCGCGCCGGGGGCTGATCCCGTGCTCGCCCGCCTCGTCGACTGGTCCATCGCCAACCGCTTCCTGGTCTCGCTGGGGGTGGTGGGGATCGTCGTGGCAGGGGTCCTCGCCATCCGCTCCACGCCGCTGGAGGCAATCCCGGACCTCTCCGACGTCCAGGTGATCATACGGACCGACTATCCGGGGCAGGCCCCCCAGATCGTCGAGGACCAGATCACCTATCCCGTCTCCTCGGAGATGCTCAAGGTCCCGGGCGCCCGGACGGTGAGGGGCTACTCCTTCTTCGGGACCTCCTTCGTCTACGTGATCTTCGAGGACGGCACGGACCTCTACTGGGCCCGGAGCCGCGTCCTGGAGTACCTGTCCGCTATCGAGGAGGCCCTCCCCACCACCGCGGAAGCGTCTCTCGGCCCCGATGCCACGGGGCTCGGCTGGATTTACCAGTACGCCTTGGAGGACACCACGGGCAGCATGTCCCTGGCGGAGATCCGCTCCTTCCAGGACTGGGTGCTCCGCTATCAGCTCACCTCGGTCCAGGGCGTTGCCGAGGTCGCCTCGGTGGGAGGATTCGAGAAGACCTACGAGGTCACGGTGGACCCGACCCGCCTTCAGGGCTACGGCATCCCCGTCACCCGGGTGATGGAGGCGCTGCGCAGCTCCAACCAGGACGTGGGGGCCACCGTGCTGGAGATGGCGGAGCGGGAATTCATGGTCCGGGGGCTGGGCTACCTCCGCTCCCTGGAGGCCATCGAGTCCGTGGTCGTCGGGGCCACGACCCACGGCACGCCGATCCGGGTGGCAGACGTGGCCTCGGTCCGTGAGGCGCCGGCGGTCCGCCGCGGCGTGACGGACCTGAATGGACGGGGCGACGCCGTGAGCGGGATCGTGGTGATGCGCTACGGGGAGAACGCCCTGGCCACGATCGACCGGGTGAAGGCCCGCCTTGCGGAAGTCGCCCCGGGCTTCCCTGCGGGGCTCGTGGTCCGACCGGTATACGACCGCTCGGACCTGATCCATCGCGCCATCGACACCCTTCGGGAAAAGCTCCTGGAGGAGTCGGTGGTCGTGGCCCTGGTCTGCCTCGTCTTCCTCTTCCACCTCCGGAGTGCTCTGGTCTCTCTGGTGGTGCTCCCCCTGGGCATCCTCATGGCCTTCATTGCCATGCGCATCCTGGGGATCGGGGCGGACATCATGTCCCTGGGAGGCATTGCCATCGCCATCGGGGCCATGATCGACGCCTCCATCGTCATGGTGGAGAACCTTCACAAGCACCTGGAGCGGGTCCTGTCCGCGAAGGAGGTCGCGACCGGCGACGGGGTGATGCATACCGACCAGCTCACCGCCGCGGAGCGGTGGCAGGTGGTGGGCGCTGCCGCCCGGGAGGTGGGCCCCGCGCTCTTCTTCACCCTCCTGATCATCACCGTCTCCTTCCTCCCGGTCTTCGCGCTGGAGGCGCAGGAAGGACGGCTCTTCCGCCCGCTGGCCTGGACAAAGACCCTCAGCATGGCCTCGGCGGCCCTCCTCTCGGTGACCGTCGTCCCGGTGGCCATGGGCCTCTTCATCCGGGGGCGGATCCACCGGGAGGAGCGCAATCCCGTGTCCCGGGTGCTGATCGGCGTATATCGGCCCGTCCTGGAGTGGGCGCTCCGGAACCGTCCCCTGGTCGTGGCGGGATCCCTCGCCGCGGTCCTCCTGAGCCTGGTTCCCTTGCAGCGGATCGGGTCCGAGTTCATGCCGCCCCTGGACGAGGGGACCATCCTTTACATGCCCACGACGCTGCCTGGGATCAGCGTGGCTGCGGCGGCGGAGACCCTCCGGCGCCAGGATGCGATCCTGGTGTCGTTCCCCGAGGTGGAGAGCGTCTTCGGCAAGGCCGGGCGGGCCAACACGGCAACGGATCCGGCCCCCATGGCCATGTTCGAGACCACCATCGTCCTCAAACCCGAGAGCGAGTGGCGGCCCGGGATCACCCCCGACGCCCTGGTGGACTCCATGGACTCGGCCCTCCGCTTCGCCGGGGTGACCAATTCATGGACCATGCCGATTCGGGGGCGCATCGACATGCTGGCCACGGGGATCCGCACCCCAGTGGGCGTGAAGGTCTTCGGACCCGAGCTTCCGGAGCTCGAGCGCCTGGCCCGGGAGGTGGAGGCCGCCGTGGCCATGGTGCCCGGGACACGTTCCGCTTACGGAGAGCGGGTGATGGCGGGATCCTATCTGGACGTGGAGATCGACCGCGAGGCCGCCGCCCGCTACGGCCTCAGCGTCGAAACGGTCCAGCAGGTCCTGGCCGGGGCGGTGGGAGGCGCGGAGATTACCCGAACGGTGGAGGGACGGGAGCGCTACGCCGTCCGGCTCCGCTACCCGCAGGAGCTCAGAGACCGGCCTGAGGCCATCGAGCGCATCCTCGTACCGATCCCCGGGCGCCGGGGTGAGGGCCAGGCCATGGCGGGAATGGCCACTCCGGCGGCGATGTCGGGCCTCGCCTCCGAGATGGGCGAGTTGGCCGGCCCGGAGCAGATCCCCTTGAGCCAGGTGGCCCGGGTTCGGACGACCCCGGGTCCCATGATGGTGAAGACCGAGAACGCCTTCCCCACCGCCTGGGTCTTCGTGGACGTGGAGGGTCGGGACCTGGGCTCCTTCGTCCGCGACGCTCAGGCCATGGTGGACGGGATGGTCGCACTTCCCCCGGGCTACACCCTGGAGTGGTCGGGCCAGTACGCGTACATGGAGCGGGCGAAGGCCCGACTCGGGTTGGTCGTGCCCGCTACCCTGCTCATCATCGCCGTCCTCCTCTTCCTGACCTTCGGCCGGGTCGGAGAGACGGTCATCGTCCTCGTCTCCCTCCCCCTGGCCCTGGTTGGCGGGCTGACCCTCCTGTGGCTCCTGGACTTCCGCTGGTCGGTGGCGACGGCGGTGGGCTTCATCGCCCTGGCGGGGGTCGCCGCCGAGACGGGGGTAATCATGCTCCTCTACCTGCAGAACGCCTGGCAGGACCGGCTCCAACGGGGCCTTGCCTCCGTGGACGATCTCCGGGACGCCGTGATGGAGGGAGCGGTCCTCCGGGTGCGCCCCAAGATGATGACGGTGATGACCATCATCGTCGGGCTCCTCCCTCTCTTCTGGGGCCGAGGCACCGGCGCCGAAGTCATGCAGCGCATCGCCGCCCCCATGGTGGGGGGGATGGTCTCGGCGCTGATCCTGACCCTCCTCCTCCTTCCCGTCCTCTATTCACTCTGGCACGAAGCGCTGCTCCGAAGGGCAGCGTCCAGGGAAGGGTGAGACTGGGATGAGCCAGGAGCGGGAGCACCCCCACGGAGCTTCGGACCCGGACCACGGGGACGGACACGGGCACGGCGATCGCGCCGGCCACGACAAGCACGAAGGCCATAGCGTGGCCATGTTCCGGGACAAGTTCTGGTGGAGTCTGGCCCTCACGGTCCCGACCTTGATCTGGGGCGAGCTGCTGCAACAGTGGCTCGGGTACACCGCCCCCACGTTCCCGGGGTCGGACTTCATCCCCGCCGTCTTCGGCACCGCCGTGTTCGCCTACGGCGGATGGGTGTTCATCCAGGGCGCCATCCGAGAGCTGAAGGACCGTCTGCCAGGGATGATGACCCTCGTCTCCCTGGCAATCCTCGTAGCCTTCGCCTACAGCGCCGCCGTGACGTTGGGCCGGGACGGGATGCCGTTGTGGTGGGAGCTGGCGAGCCTGGTGACCATCATGCTCCTCGGCCACTGGATCGAGATGCGCTCCACCTCCCAGGCCCAGGGCGCCCTCAAGGAGTTGGCGGAGCTCCTCCCCGATACGGCCCTCCTCCTGGTGGACGGCGAACCGAAGGAGGTTCCGGCCGCCGACCTCGTCCCGGGAGATCTCGTGCTGATCCGACCCGGGGCGGGAATCCCCGCCGACGGGGTGGTGCGGAAAGGGAACAGCCCGGTCAACGAGTCCATGCTCACCGGCGAATCGAAGCCGGTCGTGAAGGAGCCGGGAAGCGAGGTCGACGCCGGCACGGTGAACGGCTCCGGCTCCCTCCGGATGGAGATCACCGAAACCGGGGACGATACCGCCCTCGCCGGCATCATGCGGCTGGTGGAGGCGGCCCAGACGTCCCGCTCCCGGGCCCAGGCGCTGGCCGACCGGGCCGCCCGCTGGCTCATCTGGGTCGCGGTCGGGTCCGGGGTCCTGACGTTCACCGTCTGGCTGATCGTCGGGAACGACCCCGCGTTTGCCGTGGAGCGCCTCGTCACCGTCCTGGTCATCGCCTGTCCCCACGCCCTGGGGCTCGCCATCCCCTCGTCATCGCGATCTCCACCATGCGCGGGGCCCGGAACGGACTCCTGGTCCGTGACCGGAGGGGGCTGGAGGAGGCCCGGAAGCTGGACGCCGTGGTCTTCGACAAAACCGGTACCCTGACCCGGGGGGAGTTCGGTGTCGTGACCATCGCCGCGGCGGAGGGGCTCGGGGAGGACGAGGCGCTCCGGCTCGCGGCCGCCGTCGAGGCGGACTCGGAGCACACCATCGCCCAGGGGATCGTGAACGGCGCTCGGGAACGGGGGATCGAGGTCCGGGCCGCCGAGTCCTTCGAGGCCATCCCCGGCCACGGCGTGGTGGCCACGGTGGAGGGACGGGAGCTGCGCGTGGGCGGTCCGGCGCTGCTGGAGCGGGAGGCACCGCGCCTTCCGGACGAGCTCGCCGCCGTCGCCCGGGAGAGCGAATCCCGTGGCCAGACCACCGTCTACCTCCTGGAGGACGGACGGGTACGAGCGGTGTTCGGGTTGGCCGACCGGATCCGGGAGGAGTCCCAGGACGCCGTGGATCGCCTTCACGCCATGGGGGTGGAGGTGGTCATGCTCACCGGGGACGCCGAGCCCGTGGCCCGGGCGGTGGCCGAGGAGCTGGGCATCAACGTGGTGTTCGCCGAGGTGCTTCCCCATGAGAAGGCGGAGAAGATTCGGTCGCTCCAGAGCCAGGGGAAGCAGGTGGCCATGGTCGGAGACGGCGTGAACGACGCGCCCGCGCTGGTGACCGCCGACGTGGGAGTCGCCATCGGGGCGGGCACGGCGGTAGCCGTCGAGGCCGGGGACATCGTCCTGGTCCGGAGCGACCCCCGGGACGTCCCCCGCATCATCACACTGAGCCGGGCCAGCTACCGGAAGATGGTCCAGAACCTATGGTGGGCCGCAGGCTACAACATCCTGGCGATACCCCTGGCCGCCGGTGTCCTGGCTCCGAAGGGCGTCCTCCTGCATCCCGCAGTGGGCGCGGTTTTCATGTCCCTGAGCACGGTGATCGTGGCGATCAACGCCCAGCTCCTCCGCCTCGTGGACCTGGACGGAAGCGCGGGCTGAAGCCGCCGCAGCGGGCGGAGGCCTCAGCAGTCGGTGTACCCGTGGAAGCCCAGTTCGTGGGTCGCGCCCGGAAGCCGCACGACCAGCTCGGACGCGAACTGGCCGGAGGTCCGGTCGTCCAGGGGGCGGATCGTCACCTCGACCCCGTCGGTGGCATAACGCTTCTGGTCCACCTCGGCCAGGCGCACGAGGCGGCCGTTCAACTTGATGATCGCCGAAGATCCGTAGATCACCACGGGGAATCCCACCCGGGTCATGCGGAATCGACAGGCGCTCGCGAGTTCGCTCAGCTGACCCCCGTCCGCGTCGGTGATGATCTGGGGCAGGAGCAATCCGGGATCGATCCCGTCGATCGCTGCCCCCACCGCAACCACCGGAGCCGGCGGGAAGGGTGGCTCCAGCTGCGCCTCCCGGTCATTACCGGGTGCCGTATTGTCCAGACACCCCGAGAGGAGGAGGACCGCGCTGACGATCCCGATCCGTGCGCCGAGGGCCCCGGACGGTGTCCCTCGTTCACGCGGCATCATCGTCCCGCCTCTCCAGGCAGCGTCGGCCCCTCTCGTTCGATCTGGTCGATCAGGTACTTCATTTCTGCAATCTCTCGACGCTGCGCCGTGATGATCGCCTGGGCGAGGGCTCGGGTGCGGGCGTCCCGGAGGTGAGCACGCTCACTGGTCATGATCGCGATCGAATGATGCGGGATCATCGCCTTCATGAAGGCCACGTCGTCGATCGTCTGCTGGCTTCGGACCAATGCCAGGGCACCGGCGAAGACGAGGGCCGAGCCGACGAAGATGGCCAGGTTGGCCTTGCGGTTCCGGTACATGCCCAGCATGAAGGCCAGCATGATCACCGCCATCGTGGCCCCCATGACAAAAGCCATCCAGAAGCGGGTCTCGCTCCAGAAGACGTGGTCCCAGGCGTAGGTGTTCAGGTACATCAGCCCGAGCATCACTGCCGTGGACGTACCGATCATCGCGAAGAATCGTCCGTAGCTTGCTCCCTCATCCATCCTGACTTCTCCCAGGTCCAAAGTCGAAGACTGCTGCGGCGTCCTGGGCATCGAAGACGTTGGGTGATCGAATGTCCGGAGCCCCTTCAGCAACAGGTGGGTGCAAGCATCCTGCCGCCCGACCTGCCACATTGGGCACGAGCGCCCAGACGACCGCGAGCCGTCGGGGCGCTCGATGCCACAGACTCTCTCGCGCAGGCTACTGGACCTCGAGCCGATGTGGAGCGAGGGCGGAGGGTGGCTCCCACGTCTGGGCGTTCAGGCCGCAAGGCGTCACGGCGGAGGCGGCCCGGCTACTAGAGGGAGGGTGTCCGGTCCGGGCCCCGCCCTCAATCCCAGGGGCCCCACGCGGTCCTTCGACCCCAGTCCCCGCCGTCTCAGCTCCCCCCGCTCCACACCGTCGTCCCTTCCTTGATCGTCTCCAGGACGTTCAGATCGGCCAGCGTGTTCGGATCGACCTCCAGCGGATTGCCGTCCAGGATCACGAAGTCGCCCAGCTTGCCGACCTCGATGGAGCCCTTTCGATCCTCTTCGAAGATCTGGAAGGCGGGCCAGATGGTCATCGCCCGCAAGGCCGTGTAGGCGTCGACCCGCTGGTCCTCGCCGATGATCCGGCCCGTCCGGCTCCGCCGGGTGACCGTGGCATCGAGCACCCTCGAAGAATTGGGCAGGGCCACCGGGGCGTCGTGATGGGTGGTGAAGATCATGCCCCGGTCCCGGACCCAACCCGTCGGCGAGATGTTCGGGCACAGCTCCGGCCCGACCGTGTGGTCGCAGTGCCAATCGCCCCAATAGAAGGTGTGCATCGGGAAAAGCGAGGGGATGACGTCGAGCTCGTCGTACGAATCCACTTGATCTTCGCGCAGGAACTGGCCGTGGATGAGGACGGAGCGCCGATCCTCGTTGCCATACTCCTGCTGAGCCTCTGAAAGGGCGGAGATGAGCAGGTCCGAGGCGGCTTCGCCGTTGGCGTGGGTGAGGATCTGAATGTCGTTCGCATAGGCCCAGTCGATGGCCTCCCTCACCTGCTCCTCGGTCGCAGCCGCATAGCCCGAGTAGCCCTCCTCGTACTCACCGACCGGGTCGTAGTAGGGCTGGTCGCGCCAGGCGGTGAATCCCTGGGGGCTGCCGTCGATCGTGAGCTTGGCCCCGGCGACCCTGAGGTTGTTCACGTACTCGTCGCTCTGATTGGCGAGGATGTAGTCGCGATCGACGAGGACATCGGAATAGGTGGCCACGTCGATGGCGAAGTCACCGTCGGCAGCGACCTCCCGCATGATCTCGACGGTCGAGGGCGCAGACCGCGCCTCCTGGGCGGTGGTATAGCCGAAGCTCGCCCAGTTCTCCGCTCCCGCCCGGGCGAACTCCGCCATCCCCTCGGGCCCGACCCCCTGGAGCACCGTTCCCAGGGCGAGGAAGAAGGCGGTCTCCTCCAGGACCCCGTTCGGCTCCTCCGAGCCGGGCACCCTCTGGATCACGCCGCCGGCGGGGTTCGGCGAGCTGGCGTCGATCTCCGACAGCTCCAAGGCCGCGCTGTTGAGTGCAGCGATATGGCCGGACTGGTGGACGATCAGGACCGGGATGTCCTCGGAGACCTGGTCGAGATCCTCCTTCGT
>JGI12210J13797_10440865_pt1 | contig 11387 bp, 11 predicted proteins | sample ElkSlonscriptome_3_FD_13797 | JGI IMG/M metagenome (IMG submission 13797) | reverse complement strand
GAAGTTGCGTAATCCTTTGCCTGAAACCGCTGAGCTGCTTGATCAGTCCGGGAAGCGAAAGATGATTTCTCCTTCGCGGGCGTAGCCCAGACGCTCCCTGACCACGGCCTCCAGAAATTCGGGGTCGTTCATCAGTTTGCGGTAGTATTTGCGCTGTCTCTCATATTCGGTCTTCTCGGCAGCGATTCTTTCAGCGAGCTGGATCTTCTTCTCGCGGAACTGGCCGTATTCTTTGAAGTTTTGGTGCCCGACGACAGCAAACACGGCCGCCAGGGCCGCAATCGCGCCTACAAGAATCCATCGGATGAGCTTCTCCACAGAACCTCCACCATAGTCACGACTGCGCCCGGATGAAAAGAATGAAATTTTTGGGGCTGCCCACTCTTGCAAGCGAGGCAGCGATTTGTCTGAATGGGGGGCGTAATGTATCAGGCTTACTTTGGGCTCCGGGAGATGCCCTTCAACATCACCCCCAACCCGGCTTTTTTGTTCCGAAGCCCGACGCATGAGGAGGCGATCCAGCATCTGCGATACGGCATCAGTGAGAAGAAGGGCTTTATCGTCCTCACGGGCGAGGTAGGATGCGGAAAAACCACTTTGAGCCGCTCCATTCTCTCCGAACTCGACGAGGATGTCTATGATACAGCACTACTTCTCAATACAAGGCTCTCCGAAACACAGCTCGTAAAGGCCATCTTGAACGAGCTCGGGATCGAGTCCAAAGCCCGCTCGAAGAGCGATCTGATCGATGCTCTTTACCAGTCTCTCCTTCAAAGGATTCAGGCGGGGCGGCAGATCATCGTGATCATTGATGAGGCGCAAAATTTACCGTTTGAGGTCTTGGAGCAGGTGCGCTTGCTCTCCAACCTTGAAGCAGATGACCAAAAATTGATGCAAATTGTCCTCATCGGGCAACCGGAGCTCGATGAGAAATTGCAGGAGAGGCGCCTTCGTCAGCTCCGGCAGCGAATCTTAGTTTATTACAAGCTAAGAAGCCTCACGCGGCAGGAAACCATGCGCTACATAGAACATCGTCTGACCCTGGCTGGTGCCAGCGGCGAATCGCTTCTCACCCGTAGGGCATTGCGTTTGATCCACAAGCGGTCGCGTGGAGTGCCCCGGCTCATCAATAATTTGTGTGACAAAGCGTTTCTCGCGGCATTTGTTCAGGAAAAGGATCGGGTCGGGGTGCGGGAGGTTCGAAGAGCTTATCGTGAGTTAAAAGGGTTTTTGCAGGCATGAGTATAATCAATGATGCGCTGAAGAAAGCGCGCCGCGAGGCAGGGTCGAGAGGGGAGGCTGCCTCCTCTTCGGAGGAAGACGTAATCGTCCCGCGCCGTCGTGTCGCGAAGAAAACCGGGTGGAAATCGCTGCTGCCAGCATTTCTCCTGGTTATCGTCTTTATTGGAATGGTCGCTGGGCTCTGCTATTTCGTCTATCAGGAATACTTTGTCGAGTCCGTGGATGGGGAGGCTCCTTCGGGTGAGGTTGTGGTCGCCGAGAATGGTGAGTCGCCGACCCCACCTCCGGCAGATGAGAGGGATTCTCCGACACCGGTTAGGACCGAAGAATCCTCCGTGGCAGCGGAGGCGGCGCAAACTTCGGCGGAAAGAGTCGAGGAGGTCAGCGGGGAGGCCGCTTCATCCGCGTTGTCCCGAATCAAGGTCAATGGTGTGATGCGAGGCGGGGACTCTGTGCGCGTCATCACCAATAGTGGAGTCTATCGTGTCGGGGATGTCCTTTCTGACCCGGCAGGATTCGTTCTGATGGAAATCGGAGACAATACCCTGAGCGTTCGCGCTCCCAGTGGAGAAATTTACCAAGTGACGCTACCCTGACTCTAGGAACGAAACTCGGTGGTAGGAGTGGAGCGACGAGAAGGACCTCGGGTTGCCAAGACCTTCACCCAGTTTTTAGCTTACAATCAGACCCGGCCGAGATACGAGCCGTTGTCGGTGCTGACTTTGATCCGGTCGCCCACTTTAATAAACAGCGGGACTTGAACGGTGAGGCCGGTGGTGGTCACGGCTGGTTTTTGAGCTGCACTTGCCGTATCTCCCCGCAAGCCTTCCGGAGCTTCAGAGACCTCCATCTCGACGGAGGAGGGTAGCTGGACTTGGACGGGCCGACCGTCCACATGAAGAATGTCATACTCTTGATTTTCGGCCAGATAGGACTTCCGATCCTCCATCATCTCGAAGGGAATGAGGGTGTCCTCGAAGGTCTCCGGGTGGAGGAAATGGTAGCCGTCTTGATCTTCGTAGCTAAACTCCAATCGCTGATTCTCGGTGTGCATAAACTCCACGTTATCCGTAGATCGGAATTTGGTCGTGGTGGTCGAGTTCGTGTTTAGATTCCGCAATGTCGTCTGGACAAAACCCGCTTGTCGGCCTTGCGTGCGGTGAAGCATTTCGAGGACGAGATGCGGGGTGCCTTGATAGTCGATTACACGACCTTTTCGAATTTCCGTTGGTGTTGCCATTCTCCGTAGCAAAACAGGAAAAGCACCAAAGACAAGACGAAGAACTTTCGGTCACCCGGCAAGTTGAGTCGCGTGGACTTGCGCAACCTTCACTTCGTGATTTCCCTTATGTTATGCCGGAACTCGCCGAAGTTGAATACTACCGTCGCCGTTGGGAGCCTTTCCTCGGTTCAACGGTCAGCAGAGTCAAAATTCATGAAGGCAACCGGATTTTCCGTGATTGCGATCCGGTAGACCTAGCGCGTTCGCTACCCGGACGAAAGTTCAATGAAGCTCGGCGACATGGGAAGCGGATGCTGTTTCGTTTTGGCGATGATGGATGGTTGAGTATCCATCTCGGGATGGCTGGAAAGCTCATGGCTGAGCCAAGTCCTGACTTTGAGCTCCACAAGCATGACCATCTCGTCATCTATCTTGATAACGGGGTTCTGATCTTTCGGGATACACGTTATTTTGGACTTGTGGGTTGGCAGCTTACGCAGGCCGAGCCTTCGTGGTGGCTCAATCGTGGTCCTGACTTGCTTGCGGCAGATTACAAGTGGAAGGATCTTGCAGCTAGTATTACCCGAAGAAAAAGATCTCCGCTGAAGTCGGTTCTTCTGGACCAAGATCTTTTCCCGGGAGTCGGGAATTGGATGGCGGATGAGATTCTCTGGCGGGCGGCCCTTTACCCCGGCCGGAAAGGAGAGAGTCTTCAGGAGAGAGAGATGAAACGGTTGTATAAGGCACTGCGCGAGGTTTGTAAGGATGCTCTGAGAGTGATCGCTCCCGATTGGTCAAAGCCTCCAGACACTTGGTTGTTTAATCACCGGTGGCGGGATGGGGGAACGTGCCCTAAAACCGGGGAGCCTCTCCGAAGGATTCAGGTGGGAGGGCGCACTACCTGCTACTCGCCAGCGCGCCAGGGATCGTGATCTATCCTAACCGGTCTCGAAAGGTGTCGTAGCCGAATCGACGTGTCGTTTCGTAGGACCCGTCTTTGCGCAGGACGGCGATCGAGGGCAGTTGGATTCCGTTGAAGGTCGTGTTCTTAACCATCGTGTAGTGTCCCATATCCCCAAATACAATACGGTCTCCAACCGAAAGTTTTCTGTCGAACGAGTATTCCCCGATGACGTCGCCCGCGAGGCAGGTCAATCCTCCCAGGCGGTAGGTATATTTTTTTACTCCTGGATGACCCGCTCCGTAGACTTCGGGGCGATAAGGCATTTCCAGAACGTCTGGCATGTGCGCCGTTGCAGAAGTGTCCAGGATTACGTTTGGGGTTTCACCACCTGTAATGTCGAGGACGGTTGAGATGAGCACGCCTGTGTTTAACCCAAAGGCTTCCCCTGGCTCGAGGTAAACCTGAAGGCCTGTCTTCTCTTGAAAATTTTGTATGATCCGAATCAAACGTCCGATGTCATAATCTTTTCGGGTGATGTGGTGACCCCCTCCAAAGTTTACCCAGCTCAGATGCTCAAAGCACCAGGAAAACTTCTTTGTAAAGGCATCAACGGTGCGTTCCAGTGCGTCAGACCCGTGCTCGCAGAGAGTGTGGAAATGCAAGCCAGAGATATTCGTGAGGCTCTCCTCGGTGAGTTCCTCTGCCCGAATTCCCAGCCGGGACCCCGGAGCGCACGGATCATACAAGGGCACTTTGCCCTCCGAATGCTCAGGATTGACGCGGAGGCCAAACCGAATGGAAGGATTCAAACCTCTCACCTGCTCTAGCCAGAGCTTTTTCTGAGAGAGAGAGTTAAAAACGACGTGATTGACCTGCGAAGCCGTGAGTTCAAAATCTTCTTTACGGAAAGCAGGAGCAAACAAATGAACCTCGCCTCCGACTTCCTCTCTCGCAAGGCGCGCCTCATGGGGTGAGCTTGCGCAAGCACCATCCACATACTGGCAGACCGAGGATAGTAACGGCCCAAAGGCGAACCCCTTCAGGGCCAGAAGGACAGACGCTCCGCTCTTCTCTTTGACCTCCGACAACTTCTTGAGATTCTCCTCGAAGATCCTCTCAACAATCACATACGACGGGCTGTCCGCTGCCGCCGATATGAAGTCCAGCTCCTCGGCGGTTGGAAATTGGACGGTGACCTCGCTCAACTGGATAACTCCACGCGTTTCCACGGCAGCCCATAGCGATTCAGGTCGGCCATGAATGGATCCGGATCGAGCTGCTCCATGTTAAAGACCCCTTGGCCAGACCATTTGCCCGTCAGCATCATCTTCGCACCGATCATAGCGGGGACTCCGGTGGTGTATGAGATCGCCTGAGATTGAACCTCTTTGTAGCAGTCTTGATGATCGCAAATATTATAAGTGTAAATTTTCTTCGGCTTTCCGTTTTTAACGCCCTTTGCAATGCAGCCGATGCAGGTGCGGCCCTTGGTGAGCGGTCCCAAACTGGCCGGGTCAGGTAAGACTGCCTTTAGAAACTGCAGCGGGATAATCGAGTGACCTTGATAGTCGACGGAATCAATTCGGGTCATTCCGACGTTCTGCAAAACCTCCAAGTGCTTTAGGTAATTATCCGAAAATGTCATCCAGAAGCGTGCAGAGCGAAGCCCCCGGATGTTTTGCACGAGGGATTCGAGCTCCTCGTGATACATTCGGTAGATATTCATCGATCCGATGCCCTCAGGAAAATCGAAAGCTTGCTTTGTCGATAGCGCAGGTGTCTCCAGCCACTCGCCCTCTTCGTAGTGGCGGCACGGGGCAGTCACCTCGCGTATATTGATCTCAGGATTAAAATTAGTAGCGAAAGGCATCCCGTGGTCGCCCGCGTTGGCGTCGATGATGTCGAGCTCGTGGATTTCGTCGAAATCGTGTTTTGCCATATGCGCCGTAAAGACGTTCGTGACCCCTGGATCAAATCCCGATCCGAGGAGAGCCATCAGACCCTTCTCGCGAAACCGTTCTTGATAGGCCCACTGCCACGAATATTCAAACTTGGCGGTCTCTGGAGGCTCGTAGTTTGCCGTATCCAGATAGTGGACACCAGCTTCCAGGCAGGCATCCATAATGGATAAATCCTGATAGGGAAGGGCCACGTTGATGACCAAATCCGGATTCTCGTCCCGAAGAAATTCTGCGAGGCGGGGAGTGTCATCGGCATCAATCTGGGCGGTTCGGATCCCGCGATTGATCTGGTCGGCGATCGCCTTGCACTTTGACTCGGTGCGGCTCGCCAGCACGATCTGCTCAAATACTTCCGGGACTTGGGCGCACTTGTGTGCGACCACCCCGCCAACGCCTCCCGCGCCAATGATGATTACCTTACCCATAGTCCTTTTCATAGCATCTTGACGCTCCTCCGCCAAGCGGAAGAAATCCCTAACCGTTGATTTTTACGGGCGAGCATCACCTTAAGGCGACTTCTCGAAATAGGTATATCCTCTCAATGTGTCTTCAAAGGCTTTTACGATTGTTCGCCGCTCATCCACGTCGATGTCATTGGTGCGGACAGCCCGCTCGACTGATTTTCTGAAGCGAGCCGATACACTTTTTGAGTCGTATTCGACGTAGGAGAGAACATCGGCAATCGAGTCCCCTTCGATTTCCCGCTCGACCTCGAATTCGCCGCCATCTCCCATCCGTATGCTGACGACATGAGTATCGCCCAGCAAATTATGAAGATCTCCTAAGGTTTCTTGATACGCCCCGACTAGAAAGACCCCGAGCAAGTAGTCTTCGCCCTCCCGGGGCTGATGAACGGCCAGGGTTCTTCGGATCCGCCCGGATTCGACAAATCGATCAATCTTCCCGTCGCAATCGCAAGTAATATCCGAAAGGACTGCCCGTCTGTCAGGCTCCTCATTCAGTCGTTCAATGGGAACGACGGGGAAGACTTGGTCAATGGCCCACGCATCGGGGAGGGATTGAAACAGGCTGAAATTGCCGTAGTAAATATCCGCAAGGAACGACTCCAGACCCTGTAGAGCCTCAGGAGGCTCGTCCATAGAGGCACAAATCCGGCGAATTTTAGTGAGATTATCCCAGAAGATCTTTTCGCCCACGCTCCTTTCGCGGAGACTCAGCGCTCCCGCTTGAAAAAGCTGGCGGATTTCATCGCGGTAGTAAAAAGCATCATTGTAGCACTCTTGAAGATTGCCCTCGTTCAGCATCTTTCCGACTGCGAGGGCATTCCGGATCAAGTAGTGTGATTCCTCAGAAACTTCAGAGTCATCAAAATCGGGCTCGAAGCGGTTCACATCCAAAACGTCGACTAAGAGCACGGAGTAATAAGCGACCGTAGCCCTCCCGGACTCCGAGACGATTGTCGGATGTTCAACGCCTGCGGAGTCCATCTGGTTTTTTACGGTCTCGACGACGTCCCAGCAGTATTCGCGGACGGAGTAATTCCGGCTTCCACCGCTTCTGGAGGAAGCACCCTCATAATCAATCGCAAGCCCGCCGCCGATATCCAGCATCTTCATTGGCGCGCCCTCACCAACAAGGCCGATATAGACTCGGCAAGCCTCATTCAAAGACGTTCGCACGTCCCGAATGTCAGGAATCTGCGAACCGAGGTGGTAATGGAGGAGTTGGAGACAATCCAGGTATCCAGCCTCCCTGAAACGATCAACGCAGTCCATGAGTTGCGCTGCGTTGAGCCCAAAGACACTACGATCTCCTCCAGAGTCCTTCCAGTGCCCGCTACCACAGGAAGACAGCCGCACCCGCACGCCGACCTTCGGGCGAATGCCCAACCGTTTCGAGGTCTGTAGAATCAGATCGATCTCGATGGGGGTTTCGATGACGAAAACACAATCAATTCCAATCCGGCGTGCATAGAGACCGAGCTCAATAAATCGCTGATCCTTATATCCGTTACAAATCAGCAGATCATCCGGGTTCTTCAGGTATGCGAGAGCCGCGATCAACTCCGCCTTGCTGCCGGCCTCGAGTCCATGACCAAAGCGCGCACCGAATTCGCAGACTTCATCAATGACCTGCTCCTGCTGATTCACTTTGACCGGATAGACCCCGCGGTAGTCGCCTCGGAAATGGTACTCGGCGATCGCATCCTGAAACCCCTTATTCAGTTCTCCAATCTGTCGATCCAGTAAATCCGGAAACCTCAAAAGCACCGGCATTGAGATTCCCCGTTTTTTGAGGCCCTCTACGATCCTGGGGAGCGAAAGGCGTGGATCGTGAACTCCTCCAGTCGGGCAGACCTCGATCTCACCCCGCTTCGAGACGTCGAAATATCCACCTCCCCATTCCCGGACGCCGTACAGCACCGATGCGTCCTCTGTGCTCCACTGTTTCTGATTCGCTTCTCTCAATTCATCTCCTTTCACTATCTAATAATCTGTCACTTGAGAACGAGTCGGCAAGTGCAGAAGAGCCTGCCGAAACGGCTCTTAGTTGAAGGTGAAAACGCTCCCCGCAAATTTGAGCCAGAGAGGCGTCGTTATTACAGAAAGGATCATCGTCGAGACCGCCACCCGGACTGCCACATCCTGACGAACCCCGAAAAACCCTGCTACGACTACGGGGAAAAGCCCAGCGGGCATCGCCGCTTGAATGAGGATGACTTTTTCCAGGGCCGGAGGCATATCAAAGGAATAGACGAATGCGATGAAGAGAACCGGGAGGATCCCCAGTCGGATCAAACACGCTCCAGTGACGACTTTCCATCCCGATTGAAAAGCGTTCCTCGTCAATAGTCCACCGATAGCGCATCCGGCTAGAATGATTCCGAGGGGAATTGCGATCGCGGCAAGATACTCCAGAAAGGTAACCACGAATCCCGGGAGGGACCCGTAAATCCCTGAGTAATTCAGCAGGAGGGCGAAGACAAGGGCTACGAAGGGGGGATTGATGATGCGATAAAGGCCTTTCCGACTGAATGCCCCCTGCAGAATCAAGACCCCGACACTCCAGAAGGCGAGATCGACCCCGATGTTGTGAATGAAGAGGATCGCAAGGGTTCCATCCGTCTGTCCGTAGAATGCGATCACGAGCGGGACCGGAAGATATCCATAGTTGAAAATTCCGGTCGTGAACGTGAAAGACCGTCTACCCTCGCCAATCTTGAGTCCAAAAAGCGGACCGAGCAACCATGCCACCGCAAAACCGAGGGTAACCGCTAAAAATCCGGTCAGAATCGAAACGATGACCAGCTTGGGAGATTCCACCACAGGTGTAGGCCCGACCGCACTGATGATCAATGCCGGGTAAAATATCGTGACAATGACCCTCATCAGCGGTCCCTCCGCTGAATCTTTGATCAACCCCCCCTTCCGCAGGAAAATTCCCAATCCCACAAGGAGGAAGATCGGGAGTGTTACCCCCAAAATTGCTGTGAATGAACCGGACAATAGTGAGCCGGAGAGATCGGTTTGATCGTCGGCGGCTACCGGATCATACCCGCAGCAACCGTTTTATTTGTGAACTCATCGATCAATACGAAACTACCGGTGAATCGATTTTTCCGATACGAATCAAAAAAGAGTGGCTCTGAAGTTCGTAGCTGAATCCGAGCGATGTCGTTCATCCCGATATTCAGGTCGGTTTCGATCTTGTGGAGAGTGTTTATATCGACCTTGTACTGGATCGATTTCACCATCGCCTTGGCGGTCTTGGTGGTATGGCGGATGATGTACTTGCCACGGGCTTGCAAGGTGCGGTCCGAGGAGAACCAGCAAACCATCGCATCAATATCCTGGCTCACAGTGGGTTGATTATTCGGTTTGACGATCATATCGCCACGGCTGATATCAATTTCGTCCTCCAGACGCACGGCCACAGACATCGGAGAGAAAGCCTCGTCGACCTCTTCTTCGAATCGATCAATGGATCGGATTTTCGAGGAAAAGCCAGAGGGTAAAACCGTAACCTCGTCGCCGGGCTTGAAGACGCCGCCCGCTATTCTGCCTCCGTAACCGCGATAGTCGTGGTACTTCTCGGAGTGGGGACGAATGACCCATTGAACAGGGAATCGGGGATCGACGTGATTTGCATCCGAGCCGATATAAACGGTCTCCAAATGGTAAAGGAGAGGCGACCCGCCATACCATGGCATGTTTTCGGATCGATTGACCACATTGTCACCGTGCAGGGCACTGATAGGGATGAACGTCATCTCCTTGATGTCGAGACGGGATGCAAACTCGCTGAACTGCTTTACGATCTCCTCGTAGCGCTCCTCGGAGTAGTCGACGAGGTCCATCTTGTTGATGCAAAGGACGACATGCTCGATTCGCAAGAGCGATGCGATAAAAGCGTGCCTGCAAGTTTGCTCGATGACACCCTTCCGGGCATCGATCAGGATGATGGCGAGATTTGCCGTCGACGCGCCCGTCACCATATTTCGGGTGTATTGGATATGCCCCGGAGTGTCAGCGATGATGAACTTGCGTTTTGGTGTCGCGAAGTAGCGGTAGGCGACGTCGATCGTAATCCCTTGCTCTCGCTCCGCCCTCAAGCCGTCTGTTAACAGGGCCAGGTTGACATTGGCATCCCCTCTTTGCTGGCTGCTCTTCTCGATCGCTTCAAGCTGATCTTCGAAGATCGTCTTCGTATCGAACATAAGCCGCCCAATGAGCGTGCTCTTACCATCATCGACGCTTCCGGCGGTCGTAAACCGCAGAAGATCCATGTCCAAATATCCTTCATCAGTAGACATCAAAAATACCCCTCCTTCTTTCGGTCTTCCATCGCCGATTCAGATCTCTTGTCGTCGGCGCGCCCCCCACGCTCGGTTTGGCGAGCAGAGGCAACCTCCTCAATAATCTTCTCGAGAGAATCAGCTTCTGATTCCACCGCACCCGTGCAAGTTGCATCGCCCACTGTTCGGAACCGCACAATTCGCTTCTGCGGGACCTCTCCATCGGCCAGAGTGATGAAATCGTTATTATCCAAGAGCACACCGTCGCGCTCGATGACCTCCCTTTCGTGGGAAAAATAGATGGAAGGGATCGCGATCTCTTCCCTCAAAATATATTGCCAAACGTCCATCTCCGTCCAGTTGGAGAGGGGAAAGACCCGGAAATGCTCGCCCTGAGACTTTCGGGCATTGAACAAATTCCACAACTCTGGACGCTGATTCTTCGGATCCCACTGCCCAAATTCATCACGATGGGAGAAAAACCGTTCCTTGGCTCTGGCTTTCTCCTCATCGCGGCGGGCACCCCCGACGGCACCATCAAAGCGATGTTCTTCAATTGCATCGAGAAGTGTGACTGTCTGCAGCGCATTGCGACTAGCGTTCGGCCCCGTTTCTTCCACGGCCCGCCCTTGATCAATCGAGTCTTGAACACTGGCGACAATAAGCTTCCCACCAATATCCGCAATGAATCGATCCCGGAACTCTATCGTTTCGGGGAAATTGTGACCCGTATCGACATGCATAAAGGGCATCGGCGGCCGAGCGGGCCAAAAGGCCTTCTGCGCCAAACGTGCGACAACGATCGAGTCTTTCCCGCCGGAAAAGAGGATCACAGGTCGTTCAAACTGGGCAGCCGTTTCTCGAAGAACGAAAATCGCCTCCGACTCCAACTGCTCCAAGTGACGAATTTTGTAGGACAAGCTCATGGAAGCGGAGGAGAAAACCAGAATAGACTCGGGAGGAAAAGAAAAAAGAGTATTTGTGAGAAACAATAACGATAGGCCAGATACAAAGATTTTGAAATAATCACATTTATTATTAAACCTGGTTTATTGTCTTGCCTGACAGCCCTTAGCCTGATGGACTTTTGGGATGCGAAAAAAGCGATTAAAAGTAAAAGAACAGCAGGCTTACTACCATCTAATGAGCCGGACGGTGAATGGGGAGGCGTTCTTTGGAGGGGTGGAGCGGGAGGTTCTGCGGAAGATGATCTGGCAGGTCTGTGAGTTTTCTGGGGTGCGGGTGGTTACTTATGCGGTGATGAAGAACCATTTTCATTTGTTTGTGGAGGTTCCGGCTCGG
>JGI12210J13797_11264198_pt1 | contig 11390 bp, 10 predicted proteins | sample ElkSlonscriptome_3_FD_13797 | JGI IMG/M metagenome (IMG submission 13797) | reverse complement strand
TGCCCTTTTCGGGATCGAACATGAACGTCATCACGTCGCGCGCGATCGGATAGGCCGCTCCCGAACCGCCGCCATGCTCGATCACGACGGCCCCTGCATAGCGCGGATTCTCGAACGGGGCGAAGAAGACGAAGAGGCCGTGGTCGCGATATTTCCACGGGCCTGACTTGCCGTCCGACACCGAAAGCGAGACGACCTGCGCCGTTCCCGTCTTGCCCGCCATCAGCACGTCTTCGAGCGGCAATCGGCCGCGACCTGCCGTGCCGGGGCCATTGACGACATCGCTCATCGCCTGGCGCACGAATGCGACCTGGTCGTCGGCGAGATCGACCTGGTCGGTGCCGCGCGTCGGCGTGTTCATCACAAGGCGAGGCATGACGTGCCGCCCGGTCGCCAACCGCGTCGCCATCACCGCAAGCTGCAGTGGGCTGGTGAGGTAATAGCCCTGGCCGATCGAGGCGTTGACGGTATCGTAGCTCTGCCATTCGCGGCCGAACTTGTTGAATTTCCAGTCCGGCGTCGGGACGGTGCCGTAGAACTGGCTCGTGACAGGCAGCGGGAATTGTTCGCCAAGCCCGAACTGGCTCGCCATCGCCGCCACCTTGTCGAAGCCGACGGCCTGCGCGTAGTGATAGAAATAGCTGTCGCACGACTGGTAGATGGCCTTGGCCATGTCGACCCGGCCGTGATTGCTCCAGCAGTTGAAGAAGCGATTGCCGATCCGCCGCCCGCCGCCGCACATGATCGTTTCGCTGGGGTCGATCCCTTCCTTGAGGAACGCCATGCAATGCATCGGCTTCACGGTCGATCCAGGTGGGTAGAGCCCCTGCAGCACCTTGTTGCGCAAGGGCACGCGCTCGTCCTCGCGCAGCATGGCGTATTCGACCGAGCCGATGCCGTCCGAGAAACTGTTCGGGTCGAAGCTCGGCATGGAGGCCATGCACATCAAATCGCCGGTCGCGCAGTCCATGACCACGACAGAGCCGCTTTCGAGCCCGATGCGGCGCGCGGCGTAGTCCTGCAGCGGGCCGTCGATCGTCAGCTTGACCGGATCGCCCTGCACGTCCTCGCGGGTTTCGAGATCGCGCACTATCCGCCCCGACGCGGTCACCTCCACCCGACGGGCGCCGGGCACGCCGCGCAATTCCTGTTCGAACTGCCTTTCGAGTCCGTCCTTGCCGATCTTGTAGCCCGGCGTGATGAGGAGCGGGTTGCGGTCTTCCTCGTCATATTCCTCGGCATTGGCAGGACCGACATAGCCAATGAGGTGCCCGACCGAGCAGCCGGTCGGATAGAAGCGCGAAAAGCCGCGCTGGGGCACGATGCCCTGGAGGTCGGGCAGTCGGACGCTGAGAGCGGCGAACTGTTCGTAATCGAGGCCGCTTGCGACCTCGATGGGCTGGTAGCCCCTGGACTGTGCGACCTCCTGTTTGATGTCCGCGACCCGATCGGGTTCTAGGGCAAGCAGCGCGCCGATCTGATCGATCGTCTTATCAGGCTCGGAGAGGCGCTCGGGGATCACGTCGACGCGGAAATCGGCGCGGTTGGAGGCGAGGGGCGCTCCGTTACGATCGAGGATCCAGCCCCGGCGGGGCGGGATCAGCGAGAGGTTGACCCGGTTGCTTTCGGATTCGAGCCGGTATTTCTCGTTCTCCGCGATTGCGAGATAGCCCATGCGCACCGCGAGCAGCACCCCGATCCCGCCCTGGACCGTCCCGATCACCATCGCGCGCCGGTCGAAGGTATGGCGCAGGCCCGACGCTGTGATCTTGGGCCCGGCGCGCTTCAGCCCGTTCTTCCTGAACCAGCGCTTCATCCGACCCTCCGCGTCCGCGCGAGGCGGAACAGGTCGAGCCGCGACACGAACCGCGCGAACACGGGATAGAGCACCACCGCCACCACGATCTGAGGCAGCATGGCGAACAGCAGGGCAGGAGAGACGGTCGCACGGGACAGGGCCATCGCGGCAAGGACATACAGCACGATGGCTAGACCTGCGGTGAACCAGTCCTGCCAGAAGCCGCGCCACGGCACCCTTTGCTCGATATATTCGAACGCGATCATGGCCAGCGACCATAGCAGCACCGCGCTTCCGATCGGCTGTCCGCTGACGAGATCGTCGAACAGGCCGAGCGGCACGCCGGCCCAGATCGGCAGCAGGCCGGGCCGCGTCAGGCGCCAGGCGACCAGCATCATGAAGCCGAGCGGAGGGGCTAGCGGCATTACGTCCGCCTGAAGCGCGATGACCGGCAGCAGCGATCCGGCAAGGATCGAGCCATAGGGGACCGTGTTGGCGCGCAGGGGGGAGGCTTCGCGGTTGATGCCGCTGTTCCTGTAGCGCGCGCTGCGCAGGGGCCTCCCTCGACGCTCGATCACTCTTCGAGCTCTTGCTGCGTGAGCTCGTTCTCGCCCCGCACGCGCGAAGCCTCGACCGCCTCGCCTTCGTAGATGGGCTCGATGGAGACAAAATCTGTGGCCGAAGGGTCGGCGATCAGCCGTGCAAGGCCGCCATCCGAAGTAAGTTCGCTGAGCACTGCGACCGCGACGCCGGGGCGGTAATAGCCTCCCGCGCCGCTGGTGACGAAGACGTCTCCGACTTCGAGCGGGTTAAGGCCCAGATTGATAAGGCGAATGCGCAGGAATCCGTCGCCGCGCCCTTCCGCGAAAGCAACCGTGTTGTCGCCCGCCCGCCGCACCGGAAGAACAGATTCGCTGTCGGTCACGAGCATGACCCGTGCCGATCCGCGCGCGACTTCGAGCACGCGTCCGACGACGCCGCGCGGGGACTGGACCGGCATTCCCGGCGCCAGTCCGTCCGCGCGGCCCACGCCGACATAGGCGAAGCGCCGCGCGCTGGTAGCGCTCGAACCGACGAGGCGCGCGGTCGCGACCGGTTCGACGTCCCCCTTGGCAAGGTCTAGGAGGGCCTTCAGACGCCGGTTCTCGTCCTTCACCGCCTCTGCTTCGGCGAGCCGGATGCGCGCGATCTCGTTCTCTTCGCGCAGCCGGGCGTTCTGCGAGCCGGCATAGAAATAGCCGGTCACCACGTCCCACGCCGATTGCGAGCCGGCGCGCGCAGCGGCCGGAACTTCGCCTACCGGCGTGACCGCATCGCTCGCCGCGCCGCGCAGGGGAGCAAAGCTGCCGGGCTGCCAAAACGACAGCGCCAGCAGCGCCGCGCCAAGCAACGCGCCGAGCGCCGCGAGCAGGTAGCCGGTGAAGACGGAATATTGCGCCTTCTTCGAGAAACCCGAACGGCGCGATGACGGCGGCGCCATGGCCTGCTGCCCTTTCCTTACCTGTTAAGCACCCCGAAGGACTGGGGGCGCTGCGATCACGCCGTCATCAGCACGCCGCGATAGATCGGATCCTCCATCGCCCGCCCGGTGCCAATGGCGACGCAGGTGAGGGGGTCTTCCGCGATGGAGACCGGAAGGCCTGTCTCTTCGCGCAGATGCTCGTCGAGGCGACGAATCAGCGCACCGCCGCCGGTAAGCACTATACCCTGGTCGACAATGTCCGCTGCGAGTTCGGGCGCCGTGTTCTCGAGCGCGATGCGCACGCCCTCGACGATGGCACCGATCGGCTCGTTGAGAGCCTCGGCAACATGGGCCTGGTTGATCGTGATCTCCTTCGGCACGCCATTGACGAGATCGCGGCCCTTCAGGGTGATCGTCTCGCCGATGCCGTCCTCGGGCGTGACCGCTATGCCGTAATCCTTCTTGATCCGCTCGGCGGTGGAATCGCCGATCAGGAGGTTGTGATGACGCCGGACATAGGAAACGATCGCCTCGTCCATCTTGTCCCCGCCGGTGCGCACGCTCGTCGTGTACGCAAGACCGCGCAAGGAGAGCACCGCGACCTCCGTCGTGCCGCCCCCGATATCGACCACCATCGAGCCGACCGGCTCGGTCACGGGCATGTCGGCGCCGATCGCGGCGGCCATCGGTTCGAGGATGAGGTGCACTTCGGACGCGCCCGCATTGGAAGCCGCATCTCGAATCGCACGCTTTTCAACCGAGGTCGAACCCGAGGGAACGCAGATCACGATCTCGGGATAGCGGAACAGGTTGCGCTTGCCGTGGACCTTGCGGATGAAGTGCTTGATCATCTCCTCCGCGATCTCGATGTCGGCGATCACACCGTCACGCAGCGGGCGGATCGCCTCGATGCTGTCGGGCGTCTTGCCCATCATCATCTTGGCGTCGTCGCCGACCGCCTTGACGCGCTTTATTCCGTTGATCGTCTCGATCGCGACCACGGAGGGTTCGTTCAGCACGATCCCCTGGTCCTGCACGTAGACGAGCGTGTTGGCCGTGCCGAGGTCGATCGCCATGTTCTGCGATCCGAATTTGAACAGGTTCGAAAGGAAACTCATTTCTGGTTATTCCGTGAGCTTTCTGGGCAGGTCTGGCAGACCCCCTGACAGACATGTGCGACCCAGATGTGACGTGACCCCATGCGCCTAGCGTTTTCGCCGGCAAAAGGCCAAAAATATTGTTGAAGCGCATGCCGATTGTTGTCGGTTACCCTCGAATTTGCGACCGCTGACGGCTAGGCTGCGACAAATGCCGCAAATTCGCCGCCTTCCTTCCACGCTCATCAACCGCATCGCCGCCGGCGAAGTTGTCGAACGGCCCGCCTCAGCGCTCAAGGAAGTGGTCGAAAACGCGATTGACGCAGGCGCTTCGCGAATCACCGTGGCGCTCATCGATGGCGGCCTTACCAGGCTCGAGGTGACGGACGACGGCTGCGGGATGAGCGCGGCCGAAATGGGGCTTGCGCTCGAACGGCACGCGACCTCGAAATTGCCCGATGCGCTGATCGGGGAGGACAGCGCGATCGAGAATGTCGAGACACTCGGCTTTCGCGGGGAGGCGCTTCCCTCCATCGCGAGCGTCGCGCGCCTCACTCTCGAAAGCCGGGTGCCAGGCGAGGCCGAGGGCTGGCGGCGGGTCGTCGATCACGGAGAGCTGGTCGAGGAAGGACCGGCCGCGCTTCCGCCGGGGACGAGGGTGCGTATCGAGCAGCTTTTTTCCCGCATACCCGCGCGGCGCAAGTTCCTGCGAACCGCGCGCAGCGAATCGATCGCGAGCCTCGACGTGGTCCGTCGGCTTGCCATGGCGCGTCCCGAGATCGCCTTCACGCTGACCAATGGCGCCGAGGGCAGGGAGCGCACAGTGCTGCGCACCCAGGCCGACGAGGATCTGGCAACCCGGGTCGCGCAGATCATCGCGCATGAGCTCAAGGACAATGCGGTTTCCATCGACCTGGCCCGGGAGACGCCTCACGGGACGATTCGGCTCACCGGGATCGCGGGATTGCCGACCTACAACCGCGGAGTGGCGGACCATCAGTACCTGTTCGTCAATGGCCGCCCGGTGAAGGACCGCTTGCTCGTGGGGGCGGTGCGCGGGGCCTATTCCGACATGCTTGCGCGCGACCGTCATGCGGTGCTCGCGTTGTTTCTCGACTTGCCGCCCCAGGATGTCGACGTGAATGTCCATCCGGCCAAGACGGAAGTCCGTTTTCGCGATTCCGGCGGTGTGCGGGGATTCATCGTCTCGGGGCTGAGACAGGCTCTCGCGACCGGCGACCGGCGCTCGGCGCAGGGGCCCGACCGCAAGGCGATGGAGCGCTGGCAGGTCGAACCTGCCGGGCTTCAGCCCCCGGCAACGCCCGAAAGCATCTTTTCCGGCCGTGACTGGACAACGCCGCAATCGCCTGGGGCCCGGGTCGGCGAGGCGCGGGGACAATGGGGCGGAGCGTCCGAGGCCCTGCCGATGGGCCGGGCGGAGGAAGCCGGCCCAATCCCCGAGGAAGCGCGAGCATTCCCGCTCGGCGTCGCGCGCGGGCAGGTCGCGAACACCTATATCGTCGCCGAAGCAGCCGACGGGCTGGTACTGGTCGATCAGCACGCCGCGCACGAACGCCTCGTCCTTGAACGGCTGCGCGCCGCCGGGGCGGGCGAAGCGACAAAACGGTCGCAGGCGCTGCTCGTCCCCGACGTGGTCGAACTGGACGAGATGGATTGCGACCGGCTCGAGGAGGCTGCCGAAGGTCTTGCGCGTTTCGGTCTCGTGATCGATCGTTTCGGCCCTTGCGCCATGCTGGTTCGCGCCGTGCCCTCGGCGATTGCCAGGGCCGACAGCACGAAGCTGCTCACAGACCTTGCCGACGACATCGCCAAGCACGGGCTCCAGGGTGACAGCGGCGCGCTGCTGCTGGCCGAGCGGCTTGAATATACGCTCGCTACCATGGCATGCCACGGATCGGTCAGGGCAGGGCGGGTGCTCTCGGTCGCAGAGATGAACGCCCTGCTCCGCGAGATGGAAGAGACGCCACGCTCCGGCCAATGCAATCATGGCCGCCCGACATGGGTCAAGCTGTCGATGGAAGACGTCGAGAAGCTGTTCGGCCGACACTGAGCAAGGCTCGGCAGGCCGCATCTGCGCACCTTTCCGACCGGCGTGGGCGGTGAAGCGGTGGAACGCCCCGGGCTACCTTGGATTTGTTCCTCATAACTGTCATGAGAGCGCCGATATCCGCGCGCATCCACCGTCAAAGCGAGAGAGATCGAGGAATGACCACAGGCACCGGCCGCGCCGCCATGGTAAAACAGACGCGCAAGGGGCTCGGCCGGGTTCTGGGACCTGTCGCAGTTTTCTTCCGTGGTTTTCTCGAGGCGCCGCGCATGGTCGGTTCGGTCATTCCTTCCTCGCGCGTGACGATCGAGGCGATGCTGGAGCGCGTCGACTGGGACAATTGCAAACTGTTCATCGAATACGGCCCTGGTGTCGGAACCTTCTGCCCGCATATACTCGACCGGCTGCCGGCGGATGGAAAGCTGCTGGTGATCGACACCAACGAGCGTTTCGTGGATTATCTCGCCCGCACGGTGCGCGACGATCGCTTCCACGCCCGCCTCGGTTCGGCCGAGGATGTGGAGCGCTTCGTCAGGCAATTGGGTCATGACAGGGCCGATTTCGTCCTTTCGGGCCTGCCTGTCTCGACCTTGCCCGACGGGGTTGCCGAACGGATCGTGACGGCGACCGAACGGGTGCTGCGCCGGGGCGGGGCGTTCCTGACCTACCAGTTCCGTCCCACTGCGCGCGATCTCACCGAAGAGCACTTCGACCGGGTCGAGACCGACTTCGTGTGGCGCAACATCCCGCCATGCATTCTCGCCTGGGGCTGGAAGGAGCGTTCGGCCTGAGCGCTCAGGTCGCGCGGAACTTGGGCACGCCTTGCCCCTCGTCGATTTCCGGAATGATCCGATAGCGCGCGAGGATGAGGCTGAAGAGTCCGAACAGGAGCAGGCCCGCCGCCGTCAACGTGAACAGCCAGCCCGTACCGGCAAGCGAGGCAACCGCTTCGCCAAGAGTCTTCACCTGCGAAGCGCCGCTCGACAGGAAGCCCGCCTGTATTAGCGACCAGCCGATGACGACATAGACCACGCCTCTCGCGGCAAAGCCCGCGCCTCCGAGCCAGCGCGTCGCATCCGGCGCGCGCGGCGAGATGCGGTGCATGAACTTGCCCGTGATCGCCTTGTTGGCCTGGCTCAGCGCGGCGAGGAAGAAGGCAATGCCCAGAAGGCCCAGCACGACGCCGCCGAATTCGACCGACAGCACGCCCGCCGCGGCCCCGCTCGCTCCGCCTCCGCCACCACCCGAAGGTGATCCGGTCGCGACCTTGTAGGCGGTCCAGGCCAGCGCGAGGTGGGCGATCCCGCTACCCGCATGACCGAGCCGCTTGCCCCAGCCCTTGCCATCGGAGCCGTTGTTCTCGATGTCGAACAGCGGCGAGGCGAAGCGGAACAGCGCGTATGCGGTAAGGCCCAGGACCAGGACCCACAGCAGGAAGGTTCCGCCGGGGAATTCCTCGACCGCCTTGAAGATGCCGTCCGTGCCCTCGCTGATCGCGCCTGCGCTTGTGAGCGCAAGCAGGCCGAGCACGAAATAGAGCACGGCGCGGGAGAAATATCCCACCCGCACGAGCCAATTGAACTTTTCGGACTTGTCTACCATGGCCGCTTTTCTCCCGATGATCGCTATCGGGGGTCCAACGGAGTCCTTGTCGCTATCGTTCCGACAAATGCGCCGGGCCGAGGCGGATCAGACGTTGAACTTGAAAAGCATGACGTCTCCATCCTGGACGACGTATTCCTTGCCCTCCTGGCGCAGTTTACCCGCCTCGCGCGCGGCCGCTTCTCCGCCCAGGGAAACGTAATCCTCATAGGCGATGGTCTCGGCGCGAATGAAGCCTTTCTCGAAATCGGTGTGGATCTCGCCTGCTGCCTGCGGCGCGCGGGCGCCTTCGGGGAAGGTCCATGCGCGCGACTCCTTGGGCCCTGCGGTGAAGAAGGTCTTGAGGCCCAGCAGGGTATAGCCGGCGCGGATGACCCGGGCGAGGCCGCTTTCGGCAAGGCCCAGGCTTTCGAGATATTCGGCACGATCTTCCGCTGGCATGGCGACCAGTTCGGCCTCGATCGCGGCCGAGACGACGACCGCCTGCGCGCCCTCGGCCGCGGCCTTGGCGAAGACCGCCTCGGACAGTTCGTTGCCGCCCGCTGCCTCTTCCTCGGCGACATTGCAGACATAAAGCACGGGCTTGGCGGTCAGAAGTTGCGCCTGGCGGAAGATGCGCGCTTCCTCTTCGTCCTTCGGTTCGGTCAGGCGCGCGGGCTTGCCTTCCTTCAGGAGGTCGAGCGCCTGGCCGAGCACGCTCGCCATGATCTTCGCTTCCTTGTCCCCGCCGGTCGCACGCTTGGCGGCGGCGGGAACGCGCTTCTCGAGGCTTTCGAGATCGGCGAGCATCAGTTCCGTCTCGACCACTTCGGCATCGGCTATGGGATCGACCTTGTTCGCGACGTGCTGGATGTCGTCATCCTCGAAGCAGCGCAGGACGTGGACGATCGCATCGACCTCCCGGATATTGCCGAGGAACTGGTTGCCGAGCCCTTCGCCCTTGCTGGCACCCTTTACCAGGCCGGCGATGTCGACGAAGGCGAGCTGGGTCGCGACGACCTTGGCGCTTTTCGCGATTCCTGCGATCTTCTCGAGCCGCTCGTCCGGCACGGCGACCTGGCCGACATTGGGCTCGATCGTGCAGAACGGATAATTCGCGGCCTGTGCGGCCTGCGTCTCTGTCAATGCATTGAATAGGGTGGATTTGCCCACATTGGGAAGGCCCACGATCCCGCACCGGAAACCCATGTCGTCTAATCCTTGTTCGTATCCTGCGTCCGCCCGTCGATGCGCCATGCTGGAAAGCGGCGATCGTCGCCCGCCCGAAATAGGCAGATCACGTTGCCGGCCGGGTCGGTCAGGCGCGCCTCGCGCCAGCCCCAGCTTTCATCGACAGGGTCCTTGATGAATGTCAGGCCCGCCTCTTTGAGGCTCGCGACTATCCGGTCAAGCTCTTCCGTCTCGAAATAGACGATGGTGGTCGGATCGGCGATGCGCTCGACCCTGTGGATCGAAAAGGTCTCGCCCGTCGGCGTCTCGAAGCGTGCATAGCGCGGCGGCGCATCGACGATCTGCCTAAGGCCGAGCGATACGTAGAAGGCGACCGACGCCTCATAGTCGGTGCAGCCCACCGTGACCTGGTTCATCCTCATGGCAATGCGCATAGCGCGCCGCGCGCGGCCATGAAACCGTCAGCCCTCGACGCCCTTCAGCTGACGGGCGAGTTCGTCCATGTCGGCATCGGGCGTGATGATGCGCCATTGGCCCGGCGTGCGGCTGTCGACCAGAACCACGCCCTTCTTCGGGCAGATGTCGAGGCAGGGGACTTCGACAAGGCCGAGCGAGGCCTTGCGCCCTTTCTTTGCGCCGAGGGCGGACTTGAGCGCCTTGCGGAAAGTCTGCTCCTTGCGCCCAAAGGTGAGGCCGCGTTTCTTCGCCTTCTTGCCGCATTTCCCGCAGACGAGGATCGCGTGGCTCCAGTTCGATCTGATTTCTGTTTTCATGTCACCCCACCAACGCACGGGGGACGTGGCGAGTTGCAATTCAGTCTCAGCCCTGCTGGCGAAGGGCGACGTCGCTCATGAAGCGGGCATCGTCTCCTCCGGCGAGCCAGTGCGCCTCGCTCCCCATCGCGCCGAGCATGGCGGCGAGATGCTCCTGCTCTGCCTTGGCATAATTGCCGAGGACATGGCCCGTCACCCTGTCCTTGTGCCCCGGATGGCCGATCCCGATCCGTACGCGGCGGAATTCCGGGCCGAGATGGCGGTCGATCGACCTCAGGCCATTATGGCCGGCTGTCCCGCCGCCGCGCTTCACCTTCACCTTGAACGGCGCCAGGTCGAGCTCGTCGTGAAATACCGTCAGCGCATCGGGTGCAAGCTTGTAGAAGCGCATCGCCTCGCCCACCGAGCGGCCGCTTTCGTTCATGAAGGTCGCGGGCTTGAGCAGCAGCACCTTTTCGCTTCCGATGCGCCCTTCCTGGACCCAGCCGGTGAACTTCTTCTGCACCGGGGCGAAATCGCGCATGTCGGCGATGACGTCCATCGCCATGAAACCGACATTGTGCCGGTGGAGCGCATATTGCGGTCCGGGATTTCCGAGGCCAACCCAAATCTGCATGGGGAGCGGCTTTAGCCGATGGGGCACGGGCCTCAACCAAAAACGCCGGACCAGTTTCCCGGCCCGGCGTTTCCTGGTGATCTCGCTGGGAGCGAGCGGCAATGGCAGCCTACTCGCTGTCGCCTTCGCTCTCTTCCCCGTCGTCGCCGCTCTGCTCGGTCGCTTCGACCTCGTCGGCAGCCACTTCTTCCTCGCCTTCGGCGGCGGCCGCACCTTCGCTCTTCTTGAGCGCAGAGGGGGCGACCAGCGTCGCGATCGTAAAGTCGCGATCGGTGATCGCGCTTTCGCTGCCGGCGGGCAGGGTGATCTCGCTGATATGGATCGAATCGCCGACCTCGCGGCCGGTCACGTCGATCTCGATTTCGCTTGGGATCCTGTCCGCTTCACACACGAGTTCCAGTTCGTGCCGAACCACGTTGAGCACGCCGCCCTTCTTGAGGCCGGGCGCCTGTTCTTCATTGGTGAAGATAACCGGGACCTGGACCTCGACCTTCGAATCCTTCGACAGGCGCAGGAAATCGGCATGAATCGGGCGGTCGGAGACCGGATGGAGCGCAACGTCCTTGGGAAGCGTGCGGACTTTCTTTCCGCCGATTTCGATCTGCACGATCGAGTTCATGAAGTGACCGGTGCCAAGCTGCTTGACCAGTTCCTTCTCCTCGACGTGGATCGGGGTGGGTTCTTCCTTGCCGCCATAGATGACGGCGGGGATCCGACCTTCGCGGCGAAGTTCTCGGGAGGCTCCCTTGCCAGCCCGTTCGCGCGCTTCGGCCGGCAGGGTAAGAGCGTCGCTCATGATATCTG
>JGI12210J13797_10527666_pt1 | contig 11390 bp, 7 predicted proteins | sample ElkSlonscriptome_3_FD_13797 | JGI IMG/M metagenome (IMG submission 13797) | reverse complement strand
GAGCTCGCCCGCCTCCACGAGGCCGACCCGAGCCAGCAGCTGCTGTTTCGCGGCGACTCGCGCGTCGAGTACGGCAACATCCGCGACGTGTTCCACGAGTGCCAAAACCTCGGCTTCGCCTACATTCAGCTCGCCGTCGGCGCGCAAAAAGACAGCTGGGACGAGTAGCCATGGCCGGTGCCAAGTCCACCTTCAAGCGCAAGAAAAAGAGCAAGGTCCACCCGGACATGAACGTCACGCCGCTCGTCGACGTGGTCTTGGTCCTGCTCATCATCTTCATGGTCCTCGCGCCGGTCGTCAGCGCCCACTACGTCGGCCGCCTGCCGCCGCCCGACGACACCGACGAGGACATCGCCGAGGCCAACCCCGACAACAAGCCGCTGGTCCTGCGCGTGACCGAGCGCGAGGGTCCGGGCGGCGAGGTCGAGCCGGTGTTCACCGTCGGCTCGATCGAGCTCGACACCACAGACGCCGACAAGCCGCCGGCCTACCGTCTCGGCCGGCTCGCCGCTGGCCGGGCCGACAAGGTCATCTACGTCGACGCCGCCGACGAGACCGACTACGGCTACGTGCTCGAGGCCATGAGCTACGCGTCTGACGCGGAGGACGTCGTCAACAGCCTCGTCCGCGAGCAGGCTCGCGACAAGGGCCAAGACTCCTCGCAGCTCGCGACCTTGCGGGTCAGCGCGGTCTTGGTGACCAAAGAGATCCCCGTCGACTAGCGGCCCTCGGCCGCGTGTTGTCCTCGCACTTCGGATCTCCTCCGATGTGCCCGTTCATCGAGACGTCACTTCCATGAAACGACATCGCAATCTCGAGCGGTGGGGCTGGTTGTTGCCCTGCTTCGTGACCGCCGTGGGCTGGAGCCCACAGGTCGAGGCCGGGCCCCCGGAAGACGACGGCGGCTTTAGCTTCGAGGACGCCAGCGAGGACGCGCCCGAGGGCGACGGCGACGAGCTGGTCATCCAGCCATCGACCGAGGACCAAAGCGAGGAGGACGGGGAGGACGGGGCCCCGGAAGACGACGGCGGCGACGAGTTCGTGATGCAGCCGACCTTCGAAGACGAGGACGGGGAGGACGAAGACGGCGGCGACGAGTTCGTGATGCAGCCGACCCTCGAAGACGAAGGCGGCGAGGACGGCGAGCTGTCGGAGGACTCGGCGTTCACCTTCGAGGACATCTCCGAGGACGAGGAGGCCCTCGACCAGGAGCTCAAGAGCGGCGAGGTCCAGGCCAGCGGCAAGGTCGGGACCGTGACCGGGACCGTGGCCAACGCCAAGGGCGAGCCCAAGGCCGGGGTCACGGTTCGCGCCGCGGGCACCGAGTACCTGGCCAAGACCGGCGTCAACGGGGACTACGCCCTCAACCTCCCGCCCGGGTCCTACAAGCTGATCGTCGAGCTCGATCAGCACAAGACCGTCGAGATCTCCGACGTCAACGTCGTCGAGGGCGAGACCGCCAGCGAGGACGTCGAGATCGTCCCGCTCGCCGGCGTGATGGAGACCTTCGAGGTCAGCGACGAGCTCAACATGGAGGCCGAGGGCGCGCTGCAAGAAAAGCGCAAGCAGAGCACCGCGGTCAGCGACGGCATCGACGCGACCGAGATCAGCAAGTCCGGCGGCGGCAAGGCGTCGAGCGTGGCCGTGCGCATCGTCGGCGCGACCATCGTCGACGATCGCTACCTGTTCGTCCGCGGCCTCGGCCACCGCTACGGCAACACCTTGCTCGACGGCGCCCGGGTCCCGAGCCCCGAGCCCGAGATCCGGACCGTGCCCCTCGACGTGATCCCCGCGGGCGCGCTGTCGGCCATCGACGTGCAAAAGACCTTCTCGCCCGACGTGCCCGGCGACTTCGCCGGCGGCTCGACCCGCTTCGTGACCCGCGACACGCCCGACGAGACGACCCTCGAGCTCGGGGCCACGATCGGGCTCAACACCAACACGACCTTCCGGACCATGGTCACCGACGCCGGCTACGGCGCCTACGATGCGTTCGCGCTCGGCAACATCCCGCGCGGCGTGCCGTCGAGCTACCCGCTCGAGCAGGTCGGCCGCGGCGCGACCGATGAGAACTTCCAGCCGCGCTGGTCGCCCGAGGAGATCGAGGCCCAGGGCGAGGCCCTCGACACCCGGACCAAGCTGCTGCGGGCCACGGCGCCGGCCAATTTTGGCGTCAAGCTCCTGACCGGCGACAGCCTCACGCTCAACGACAATGGCGGTAAGCTCGGCGTGCTGTTCGCTGGCGGCTACGACAGCAAGTACGAGAACAACCGCGAGCTCGTCCGGCTCTACGGCGTCGACATGGATGACAACGGCGAGCTGGTCCCGTCGACGAGCACGCCCAAGGTCGACCTCGAGTCGTTCAAGACCGACTACGTCGTCAGCTACAACGGCCTGCTCAAGCTCCAGCTCAACGCCAACAGCAACAACCGCTTCGCGCTGACCGGGCTCTACGCCCGCGAGGCCCACGACGAGACCCGCGACATGTACGGGACCGCGCTCGGGGTCGCGGGCGGTGATCTGCTCAACTACACCCGCCAGCGCTACTACATGCGCGCGCTCGCGTTCACGCAGCTGACCGGGAGCCACAAGATCCCGCGGGCCAACAACCTTCAGGTCGACTACTTCGCCTCGTTTAGTCAGGCCCGCCGCGACGACCCCTCGCTGCGCGAGATGGTGTTCCGCTACAACCCCAATCAGGACTACTACCGGATCGACAATTCGCTCGGCCCGACCGGCAACCAGCTGTTCCTCGACCTCGTCGACAACAACGAGAACGCCGCGCTCGATCTGACCTTCCCTTTTCGCCAGTGGAAGGGCCTCGACAGCAAGGTCAAGGGCGGGGTCTGGGTCGACGCCAAGCAGCGCAACTTCGTCGCCCGGCGCTTCGCCTACAACTACGCGACCGGGCTCGAGATGGACATCCCGACCGGGCGCGACAACCCGGTCAACGCCGACACCATCGGCGACGGGACCTCGGCGGCCAACGGCGGGACCCAGCCCTTCGTGCTGCTCGACAACCTCCGCGAGCAAGACAGCTACCGGGCGTGGTCGCGCAACGTCTCGGGCTACCTGATGCTCGATCTGCCCTTCGTCAAGTGGTTTCGGATCACCGGCGGCGCCCGGGTCGAGTCCAACATCATCTCGGCGACGCCCTACGATCTCTACAATCCCGACGAGGCGTCCGAGCTCGGCAGCTCGCGCCTCGTCGAGCTCGACTGGCTGCCCTCGGCCTCGATCATCTTCTCGCCGCAGCTGCCCGAGGGCGGCGGCGACATGAACATCCGCCTGAGCGGGACCCGGACCCTGGCCCGGCCCGAGTTCCGCGAGCTCGCGCCCTTTCAGTTCCGCGACTACATCGGCGGGTTTAGCAAGCAGGGCTTCCCCGATCTGGTCTCGACCAAGATCTGGAACGCTGACTTCCGCGTCGAGTGGTTCCCGCGCACGGCCGAGGTCGTGGCGATCAGCGCGTTCTTCAAGCAGTTCACCAACCCGATCGAGGAGGTCGTCGGCGCCAGCGACAACCCCACGGCCTCGTGGGCCAACGCCGACGGCGCGCTCAATGGTGGCGTCGAGGTCGAGTTCCGCAAGGCCCTCGACTTCATGGCGCCGAAGACCAAGACCCAGGCGCGCGCCGTGCTCCGCGACCTCTCAGTCGGGGCCAACTTCGCCTACATCTACTCGCGCGTCGAGCTCGGCCCGCCCTGCTACGACCCCGAGATCTCGCCCGACGGGCCGCCCGATCGCCTGCCCGGCGCGGTCCCCGAGGCCGGCTGTCGGATCGAGTACCAGGTCTCGACCAGCCGCTCGCGCCCCCTGCAGGGCCAGTCGCCGTGGATCGCCAACGCCTACATCGACTACAGCAACGACGACATCGGGACCAACCTACGCTTGATGTACAACGCCTTTGGTCCGTACATCGCGCAGGTTCAGGGCCTCGGGCTGCCCGACACCTATCAGCAGCCCATGCACTTGCTCGATGTGACCTTCTCGCAGCGGGTGTTTGCCTATCAGACCAACGATTGGGGCGACCTGCGCAATCAGCTGTTGGTCACCTTCGAGGTCGAGAACATCCTCAATACCGTCGATGAGCAAAACATCGGGCCGGTCACCTATCGGACCCGCGACGGGCTGACCTTCAACGTCGGGCTGGTCTGGAAGTACTGAGCGCGGCGCCAGCGGTCCGAAACACCGGCGTGATTCGACGCTGTCCATGGGACCGAACGTCACACAACCTTCATTGTTTGTTTCGATCTTCGTCACAAACCCGGGGTACTAGCCTGGCGGACAGGATCCCCCCATGAAGCGCACCTCTTGTTTGTTGACCATCGCGGGCCTCGCCTGCTCCTTGACCCTCTCGACTGGCTGTGACGACGGCAGCACCGAGGCCGGCGACGAAAGCTCGGGTGAGACCGACGGCGACAGCGATCTCGTCGAGGTCAGCGGTGATCTCACCGAGGACACGACCTGGACGGCCGACAAGGAGTACGTCCTCAGCGACTTCGTCTTCATCAAGGGCGCGACCTTGACGATCGAGCCCGGGACCACGATCCGCGGCCTCTCGGGCTCGGCCCTGGTGATCGAAAAAGACGCGATGATCATGGCCGAAGGCACGGCCGACGCGCCGATCGTGTTCACGTCCAACGAGGACAGCCCGAGCCGCGGCGACTGGGGTGGCCTGGTGCTGCTCGGCAACGCGGTCACCAACATCGGCACCGGCCAGGCCGAGGGCTTTCCGGTTCCGCCGACCTACGGCGGCGATGACGACAGCCACGACTGCGGGACCCTCCGCTACGTCCGCGTCGAGTACGCTGGCTACGCGCTGTCCGACGGCAACGAGCTCAACGGCATCGGCTTTTTCGCCTGCGGCTCGGGCACCGAGGTCAGCTACGTGCAGTCGCACATGGGCCTCGACGACGGCATCGAGATGTTCGGCGGGACCTTCGACATCGACCACATCGTGGTCACCGGCGCCAACGACGACTCGCTCGACATGGACCAGGGCTTCCGCGGGACCGCGACCCACGTGTTCATCCACCAAGACCCGGCCGTCGGCGACAACTGCTTCGAGATCTCCAACCAAAGCTCCGACTTTAGCGCCGAGCCCAAGACCGCGCCGATGTTCTGCAACGTGACCTGCGTCGGCTCGGGTGCCAGCGGTGAGAAGAGCAAGGGCCTGACCGTCAAGGAAGGCACCTACGCCACCTGGCAGGCGACGATCGTGACCAACACGGCCAACGAGGCGACCTTGCTCAACGACGACGCGACCGCCGACGAGGCCGCGGCCGGCAACATCGTGATCGAGAACAACATCTTCTTTGGCAACGGCAACCCCGAGCATCAGTCGGAGTCGATGACGATCCCCCAGGCCGACTGGGACACCTGGATCTGGGACGAGGCCCGGGCCAACCTCATGAGCGATCCCGGCCTCGCCAGCGCCGAGTGGGGCGCGCCCGATCCGACCCCCTCGGGCGACGTCAGCGGCAACGGCACGAGCTGCGCCGAGGCCGGCTACATCGGCGCCGTCGACCCCTCGGGCGACAACTGGACCGCGGCCAGCTGGATCAACTACACGCCCTAGCACCACGGGCTGCTAGCACCACGGACTGCTAGCAACTCGCTCGTTCGACCGCCCGGTCAGCAAACAGGGAGCCCATCTATGGGCTCCCTGTTCTAATTGGAGATCGCGTGACAGGCGGGAGGGGGGCGTCACCAAATCTTGTGGCTAGGTGAGGCCATACCGTCACAAAGGCGGGGTAGGTAGCCGCGACACAGGAGACCCGACCATGAAACGCATGACTTCCCTGATGAGCTGCGCCAGCCTCGCTTGCGCCTTGACCCTGACCCTGGCCTGCACCGACGACGGCGGCGCAGACGAGGACAACGAGACCACCGGCGACGGCGACGGTGACGGCGACGGCGACCCGACCGGTGATGGCGATGGCGATCCGACCGGCGATGGCGACGGCGATCCGACCTCCGGAGACCCCTGCGCGGACGGTGGTGAGATCATCGGCGTGTCCGAGGACATCAACGAGGACACGACCTGGTCGACCTGCAACACCTACGTGCTCGAGGACTATATCTATGTCAACGGCTCGACCCTGACCGTCGACCCGGGCACCCAGATCCGCGGCCTCAATGGCTCGGCGCTGATCATCGAGAAGGACGCGATGATCATGGCCAAGGGCACCGCCGACGCGCCGATCGTGTTCACCTCCAACAACATCGACGACAGCCCGGCGCGCGGCGACTGGGGCGGCCTGGTCCTGCTCGGCGACGCGCCGACCAACATCGGCACCGGCCAGGCCGAGGGCTTCCCGGTTCCCCCGACCTACGGTGGCGACAACGCGGCGCACAACTGCGGCACGCTCGAGTATGTCCGCGTCGAGTACGCCGGCTTCGCGCTGTCCGATGGCAACGAGCTCAACGGCATCACCTTCTATGCCTGCGGGACCGAGACCACCGTCGGCTGGGTCCAGTCGCACATGGGCCTCGACGACGGCATCGAGATGTTCGGCGGCGAGTTCAACGCCCACCACATTGTCGTGACCGGCGCGGCCGACGACTCGCTCGACACCGATCAAGGCTACACCGGCCTGCTCGACTTCGTGTTCATCCACCAAGACCCGGCCGTCGGCGACAACTGCTTCGAGGTCTCGAACCAGGGCTCCGACTTTAGCGCCGAGCCCAAGACCACGCCCGACGTGTGCAACGCGACCTGCGTCGGCTCGGGCGTGACCGGCGAGAAGAGCAAGGGCGTGACCATCAAGGAGGGCACGCACGGCTACTGGTCGTCGAGCATCTTCGTCACCACGACCAACGAGGCCACGCTGCTGGCCGACGACGCGACCGCGGACGAGGCCCTCGACGGCAACATCGACTTCCAGGGCAACATCTTCTTCGCCAACGGCGATCCCGAGCATCAGTCGAACTCGATGACCATCCCCCAGGCGGACTGGCAGGCGTGGATCGAGGATGCCGAGCGCGCCAACGCGAGCGACGACCCCGGCCTCGCCAGCGCCGCGTGGGGCAGCCCCAACATCGTCCCGGCGGGCGACGTGAGCGAGGTCGCCGGGCCCTGCGAGTTCGGCTACATCGGCGCGGTCGATCCCGCGGGCGAGGACTGGACCCAGGCCAGCTGGATCAACTACACGCCCTGACTCGCAGCTGCGAGCACGCGCAAGGGAGCCCTCGTGGGGGCTCCCTTCTCGTTTTTGTGGCCGAGCGCGCAAGATCGACGCGCGGCAGCTCGGGCGGGCCCTGCTACTGTGAGCGACGGTGCCCGCCTTGCCTCGCATCATCGTCCTCACCGCCGCGCTCGCGGGCTCGCTCGCTTGCGCGGCGATCGACGGCTCCATGACCCCCGAGACGCCGGCCTCGCTGCCGGTCGTCGCGGCGGCCTTGCGCCCGCCACAGGTCGGCCTGCCCATGCACGCTGCGCCGATCGTCGCCGTCGAGCTGCTGCCGCCGGGCACGGGCGAGCAGTGGCGCATGGTCAGCGGCGACGCCGAGGGTTGGATCCGGATCTGGGCCGACGGCGAGCTGCTCGCGGCTTGGCACGCTCACCGCGGTGGGCTCGCCGATCTTCGCCTCGCCCGTGACGGCAGCTGGTACAGCGCCGGGGTTGACGGGCGGATCCACTACTGGGGGCCGGGCGCGACCGAGCCGGGCGCGACCTTGGTGTTCGGTCGCCCGGTGACCGCGATCGCCGTCGCCGACGAGGTCCTGGCGATCAGCGACGGGGCGATGATCGAGCTGTGGTCACGCGAGGCCGTGCCGCGCCAGGTCTGGCGGATGAAGGCGGGCGCGTTCGTGACGGGTCTGGAGATCTCGCCCGGGGGCGACATCATCGCGGCGGCCGAGCTGCGTCAAAGCGCGCTCCTCGCTGGCGCCGCGACCCATCCCCAGGCGACCTTCGTCGATGGTGAGGCGCTCGGGGTCGACGCCGACGAGCAGGCCGCGCTTCGGGCTCGAGCCAAGGCCACGCACCCCGGGGCCGCGGCCGACATCGTCGAGGTCTGGGAGCCGCTCCTCGATCGCCACCGCGCGCTGGTCCCGCGCGCGCCGATCGACCGCGACCTCGGCATCCGCTGGGCCGACGCGACCATCGTCTACCGCGAGATCTATGGTCCCGAGACGGCGATCGTCGTCGGCCGCCGGACCGCCGACCTGTCCCACGTCACGCTCGAGCTGGTCAAGCCGTGGGCGTTTTGGCAAGGCAGCGACGGCAACCCGACCGAGGCCAGCGAGACGGACACGCCCTCGGTCGGCGACTTTCGGATCGGGGCCGGTGATCAGGTCGTGGTCCTCGATCACTTCCCCGGCTGGTCGAGCGATCCGCCGGCGCGCGGCTGGCGAGCCGGCGACCGCCGCGAGCTCGCCTTCGACGCCAACTACGCCGCGCTCGGCGACGGGCTCGGCAACCTCGCCGTCGTCGCCTGGGCCCGACCGGCCGAGACCGGCTGGACCGCGCCCGGCGAGGTCACCGTCGACCTCGTCGCCGCGGCCGCGGACGCGCCGGTCCTCGCAACCGCGACCTTGGAGCCGCGGACCGACTACCGTCTGTGGGACCTCGACGCTGGCAGCTACCGCAGCGTGCGGGTCGAGTCCGCGTGGCGGGTCACGCTCGAGCCCGAGCTCGACAGCGGCAGCGCCGAGGCCGAGCTCGGCCCGGCGATGTTCCCCAACCGCCTCGCGCTCGATGGCGCAGGCGCGCAGATCGTCAGCGGACTGTCGAGCTACTTCGCACCGATGCAGGTCGCCGTCCGGGTCATCGACACCCGCACGGGCGCCGCCGAGGCCCTGATCGTCGGCGAGGCCGACGCCAGCTACGAGATCGGGATCAGCCGCGACGGCGCGCACATCCTCGCGTGGTTGGTCGGCAACGCCGCGCGCAGCTGGGCGCGAAGCGAAGACGAGTGGACACCGGGGCGACCGGCCTTCGCCGGGGTCCCGCGCTTTTCAGCCAACGGCCGCTGGTCGGTCCACGTCTCCGGCCTCGAGCGTCACATCGTCGACCTCGACGCCCGCGCGGCCGTCGTCTCGCTGACCAACAGCGAGCCACCCGCCGACCTCGGGGCCGAGACCCTCGCCGCTGTCGCCGACGACGGGACCGCGATCTTGGTCCAGCCCTATGGCGGCGGGACCCTCGAACGGATCGACGCGGCCGGCGAGCGCAGCTACGTCGAGCTGCCCGGCGCCGCGACGGCGCTTTGTTGGGTCGAGCCCTCGGGTGATCCGGCCGGCGAGGATGGGGAGGACGGCGGCGGGCCGATCGCGCTGATCGGCTTTTTGGACGGCTCCATCGCTCGCCTCGATCCCGGCGCCGACGCGGTCGAGCCGATCGAAGCCGGCGCTGGCGGTCGGATCTGGGCGCTCGAGGCCCTCGCCGCCCACCCGGGGACCTACGTCGAGCATGACGATCGTGGCCTGACCCTCCACCGCCTCGACGACCGCGCCAGCCTCGAGCTCCACCTCGCCGACGACAGCGCCCTCGCGCGCGCAGCCGAGTCGAGCCCCCAGCCAGCGCGCAGCGAGGGTCTCGTCGCGATCTGGCAAGGTGGCACGGCCCAGCCGCCGTGTCGCGTCCTCGACGGCGCGAGTGTCGAGCTCGAGCTCGATGCTCGCGTCGAGCGCTGGCCGGTCGAGCGGGCGCCCGAGCTGTTTGCGAGCTTCTTCGCCGGAGAGGTCTGCACACCGCCCGAGCCGGTGGAGACCGCGCCCGACCAGCCTTCCGAGCCCGCGGCTCCGGGGTCGTCGGACGCGGCGAAGCCCGCCGAGCCCGCCCTCGACGAGGCCGCGCAGCCCGACGGGGCCGCGCAGCCCGACGAGGCCGCGCAGCCCGAGTCCGACGCCAAGCGCAGCACAGCCATGCTCCGGCGCTGAGTCTCATGCCGGGGTCGAGCCCGCGGTGAAGCCCAACACGGGCTCCTTGCACCAACGGCTGCTAGACTCGGGGCGTGCCGACGATTCGGGCCATCGCGCAGATCGGTGAACCTGTACTGCGGCAGCGTGCTCGCGAGGTCGGGGCCGACGAACTCGCCAGTCCGGCGTTTCAGACCTTCATCGACGACCTCATCGCAACCATGCGCCACGCCCAGGGGGCCGGGCTCGCCGCCAATCAGGTGTTCGAGCCCGTGCAGGTCTGCGCGCTCGAGGTCCGCGACAACCCTCGTTACCCCTACAAGCCCAACATCCCGCTGACGGTCCTCGTCAATCCCAAGCTCGAGCCGATCGGTGACGAGAGCTTCGACAACTACGAGGGCTGTCTGTCGGTGCCCAACCTTCGCGGCGTCGTCCGGCGCCACGCCGAGCTGCGCGTGCGGGCCCTCGATCGCCACGGCGAGCCCCTCGACTTCGTCGCCGCCGGTATCAGCGCCGGCACCTACCAGCACGAGGTCGACCACCTGTGGGGCAAGCTGTTCGTCGACCGCGTCGAAGATCCGACCACGCTGTGCACCTGGGACGGGTTTCGCCGCTACCGCGAGGCCGAGTTCCGCAGCCGAGTCGAGGCGATCGTCGCGCGCTGGGGTTCCTAGACATGCGCATCGATCTGCTCGAGCGATTCACGACCATCGTCGGCCCGGCCAACGCCGCGGTCCCGCTGTTCGACAGCTCGATGATCTACGCCGCGGCCTTGCAAGACGGCGACACCTGGCCCGAGGCCCGGGCCGTCCGCGACGAGCTCGAGCTCGCCGTCGTCGATCACTGCGCCGGCCGGCGCGGCGGGGTCGACATTGTCGAAGGCGTGCTCGACTTCATCCGCTGCCAGCGCTTTCGCGGCAACATCCGCGAGTACGACGACCCGCGCAACAGCCTCATGGATCGCGTGCTCGAGCGCCGCCTCGGCCTGCCGATCAGCCTGTGCGTGCTCGCCATCCACCTCGCCGAGCGCTGCGGCGTCGAGCTCGAGGGCGTCAGCTTTCCCGGTCACTTCCTCATCGGCCTCGGGCTTGGCGAGGGCAACTACGACCCCTATGTCTGGGATCCCTTCCGCGGCGGGCGACGGCTCCAGCTCGATGAGCTCGCCGCCCTGTTCACGATGGTCGTCGGTCACCACGTCGAGCCCGACTCGCCGGTCCTTCACGCTCAGCTGCGACCTTGTCACTCGCGGATGGTCCTGACCCGCCAGCTCGAGAACCTCCGCCGCCACTACGGCATGCTCGACGAGCTTGGGCGCGTCGCCGATACGCTCGAGTTGCTCGCGGCGTTGCATCCCGATGAGCCGCAGATCCGCGAGCTGCTCGAGGCCCACCCGCGCCAGCGGCATCTGCTTAACTAGAGGAGACCGGCCTGTAACTAGAGGAGACCGGCCTGAGAGTAACTGCTTTGGTCTTAAGATCAAACAAAAGGAGACCGGCCTGAGAGTAACTGCTTTGGTCTTAAGA
>JGI12210J13797_10020824_pt1 | contig 11390 bp, 9 predicted proteins | sample ElkSlonscriptome_3_FD_13797 | JGI IMG/M metagenome (IMG submission 13797) | reverse complement strand
CTGATCTTCCTGATTATTATTATTTTGCCCACAGGTCCAGCATATCACCGATACCAGCATTAAAAGCAACCAGGAATAGCTATTGATTCGCAATCTCATCTTCTTTTAATATACTAAATGAATATCCCAACACCCCCAAATTAGCTTTTTCTGCCATCAAAAGTACCATCTGCTTCCGGTGACAACGGAAAACTGAGTGGTTTTTGATCACGTTGAGACCTGTAAATACCAGTAAATAATTCCACCGTTCTTCGTCCTGCTTCACCATCGACCAGGTGTTTCCTGCCGGCCAGAATATCATCGACGAAAGCGCCTATCTGCAACTGATGGAAATATTCCATCGGATTGATGCGGCTGAATAGATCGGTATCCTCTAATTTCCATTTCTCCAGGTTTCCTTCTTCCCCCGGGATTGACCAAAGATCATTTACCGGCGGCTCCTGAATGTTTGACATACCTGCAATAAACATAGCCCCCCCATCTGTTTGAACGCCCACTGAATAGCCTGAATCTCCATGTACCTGCACTTTGCCATAGATCCCCGGTTTTTGGGAATTGCTGACAATAATATTTCCAATACCCCCATTTTTGAAGCGTATGATTGCCAATGCCGTATCTTCAACCTCGATGTAGGAATGATTTAAATTGGCCCATAAGCCAAAAACGGTATCTACTTCACCCATATACCAAAGGAGTAAATCCAGCTGATGTGGAGCCTGGTTTACCAGCACCCCACCTCCTTCACCATCCCAGCTGCCTCTCCAGGGATCGCTGTCATAATAAGTCTGATCTCTCCAGCCCAGCATATTGATGGTACCCAAGGCTGGTGTGCCGATTTTTCCCTGATCGATTGCTTCCCGAATCCGCTGACTGGGAGGATACCATCTCCGTTGACAGATCACGCCAATTTGTTTACCGGTTTTTTTAGAAACTTCCAGCATGGCATCACAATCTTCAAGGGATGAAGCAAGGGGTTTCTCAATTAACACATGAGCTCCTGCTTCCATGGCTGCTATTGCAGGTTCTTTATGGGCAGGATGCGGCGTACATATCAACACCACATCTAATTTTTCCTGATGCGCCATTTTTCCCACATCATCGTATCCTTTTACCTGGTATTTACTACCAAACTGATTTGCCTTTTCCTGACTACGGCTACATACAGCGGTAAAATGTGAATTGGAGATATTCTGCAGTGCCTGTGCATGTAAATCGGTCACTTTACCTACTCCTACAAGGGCTGTTTTAAGCTTTTCCATCATTTATTCAGGTAATTAATCAATTACGAACAAAAAATTATTTTGATCAGCAAAAGCCGGATTATTCATTGGGATGCAATATCACCTTCATCAATCCTGGCTCCTTATCATATAGCTTTTTAAACCACTCAGCGCCATCCTTCAGCGGAGCCGTGGCACTCAAAATGGTATCTACATCAATTGATCCGCTGGAGATCATATCCAGGATGGCAGGATATTCCCCGGCGATAGCACAGGATCCCTGCAATCTGATCTGCCGCGTCACCACCGATTGCAACGGCAACTCCACTTTGGGGGAAAGATTCCCTACCAGTGTCACCGTTCCTCCTTTCCTTACCGAATCTACCGCTGTTTTGATGCTGGAGCTAATACCTACGGCTTCAAAGACTACATCAGCGCCCCTGCCATCAGTCAAATTCTGAATTTCCTGCAGGGTATGGTCATTATCGACCCTGAACGTATGGGTGGCACCGAGTTTTTCAGCCATCTTCAGTTTGTTGTCATCAAGATCAAGCGCGATGATTTTTCCTGCTCCGGCCACTTTCAGCACCTGGATGATAAATAACCCGATCATACCGGAACCCACCACCACTGCTGTATCATTAATTTCAATCGGGGTGAGATTGACGGCATGAGCTGCCACCGCGGCGGGCTCTACCATTGCGGCCTGGTCAAAAGACACATTATCAGGAATTTTATATAAAATATGCTGTGGTACAGTAACAAACTGGGCAAATGCACCGTCTCTTTTGTAGTCATCGCAAGATACTCCCAGTACCATCCGCTTTTCGCTCAGGTTATACATCCCTTTGCGGGTATACCAATCATCGAGTGCATAAATGGTGGAGTCAAAAGTGACACGGTCTCCCACTTTCCATTCGCTTACATTTTCTCCTACCTCTGCAATCACGCCACTTGCTTCATGTCCCATGATCATAGGCGGCTGCCGGCGGCCGGTGCTGCCATCTATGCCGTGCACATCACTCCCACAAATCCCGACTGATTGTGATTTAATCAAAACCTCCTCAGGACCAGGTTTGGGCGTAGGTACTTCCTTTACTTCAAAATGATTATATTTTTCAAGAACGAGCGCTTTCATATTCGATATCTTATATGGTTTAAAATTCATTCAATTTCTTGCCTGAAGAGGCAGACCATCGCATCACAGCCATTTCCGGTCGAAATTGTGTTTATTACTTCAAATGTTTCCAGGTCAAAAACGTAAACCAGGTTTTCATCTTCACAAGCCATAAAAACCAGTTTTCCATCCGGCGAAATGGCGGTACCGGCAGGATGCGGACCTACTTTGGTGTGATTGATCACTTTAGCTTCCTTAGTATCCACAATATCCACAGCACTGGAATGAAAAAGCGGAATAGCCAGTTTGGATCCATCAGGCGAGATCACGACCCGAACAGGCCCATCTCCAGTTTCGATCTTGCTTATCAATTCACCTTTCTCACTGTCGACTACAGCCACAGCTTTACTTTCGCGGCAAACGACGTAAATCAGCCTTCCGTCAGGTGAAAAGGCCATTCCTTCCGGTCGCTCCAGCAAAGGGATATGCCTGACCACCTCCAGCTTCTCCATATCAATTTCTGTAATCGAATTGCTACCGATATTGGTGGTGTAGGCTCTTTTAGCATCAGGCGAAACATTGACCATATGGGCATAATCCTGACCAAGGTAAATCGCTTTCTCTAATTCTTCACTCTCGATGGAAAACACCAGCAGATGTTTGGTTGATTCGCTGGTAACCAGCAATAATTCATCCGGGTGGGAAACTAATCCATGAGGCCGGTCATAGATTCCGGTTTTGATGCTGTCCATTTCAGCAGCGGTCCTGGTTTCATATACTGCCACTGTATTACCTCCAGGACCTTCCGACTCCACGCCCCGTACACCCATTTCGGCTATATACAGCTTACTTCGATCAGGAGAGAGACATACTTCATGGGGAAAAGGGCGGGTTTTTTTAAGGTAAATCTGCTCTCCTGATTGTACATCATAATATCCGAATGAATCGTCAAGTTTATGCAGTACTACCAATATATATCCGGTCATAATCTTATTTTTTATCTTTCATTTTTCTGATAAACTCCTGATCCCTTTTTTTGCGGATCTCACCGGTATTTTTATGCTTCCAGTCAAAAAGCCCTTTGCCACTTTTCGCCCCAAGTTCTCTTTTATTTACCCTTTCTTCCACTGCCGGCAACACTCCGGGGGTATTGTCAAGATCAGCATAAAGATATCCCTGGATTGCCTTAATCAGATCCAACCCACTAAAATCAAGGTATTCCATAGGTCCGAGGTTTGCAAATCTTGGCCCGAAACTTCCCAGAATGGCTTTATCCACCTCTTCCGGAGTCACTACCCCGGTTCCAATCAGGTGAAGTGCTTCCCGGTTCATGGCATGCATAATGCGGTTACCGATAAAACCCAAAATTTCCTTTTTCATCAATACTGGTTCATTGCCGATGAAAGACAGTAATTTCATTGTAGCCTCAGTTGTTTCAACGGAGGTATGAGGGCTGCCACAAACTTCCACCAGGGGAGCAAGATAGGCCGGGTTCCAGAAATGAGCCACTAAAAACCTTTCTTTAAGCCTGATTTTCTCTGATAAAGGAGTAGGCAGTAAGGTAGAGGTGCTGGATGCATAGATTGTACGCTCACTGGTCAGGGCTTCTAGTTTGGTGAATATATCTTGCTTTACTTCAAGATTTTCTGCAATCGCTTCTACGATAAAATCTGTGGTAGAAACTGCCTCATCCAGGTTATTGGTAATGGTGTTATTCTTGTAAATTCGCTCAGCTTCGTCATCAGAAATAATTGATTCGCGGATCAGATCGTCAATATTTCTTTTGAAATTGGCCACTCCTTTTTCCACACTTAATTGATTCCTGCCCCAGGTAAAAACCTGATAACCGGCCTTTGCAAATTGGAGGGCGATTCCCGGACCCATATTTCCGGTACCGAGTACAGTAATGGTTTTGATTTCTTCAAATTGCATATCGAATTCTTTTCACTGTTTTCATTTTTTTCTTTCTAATTCACAATATTCAAATCAGCAGACAACTCCGGATCAGGTTTAAATCCAATAACCTCCGCTAATTCCTGATTAATCCAGGCCTTGGTTTGTTGATTTTTTGCCAATGGGATCTGGTCAGGATTCTTGGCCTTCTCCAGGATATCCAATGCAGTTTTGGCTGCCCACTCTCCCTGCTCCGCAGCGATTTTCGTCAATCCAAAAACGGCATACTTCATCATGAAATCATCACTTGCCAGCACCGGTACTTTTATACTTTGCTTAACAAACTCTATCGCGGCTGTTTCGTTCCAATTTTTAATGGCTCCATTGGTGGGGATAAATATTAAGTCATATTTTTCATTCCCTCTTAAAAAAGCGGATTTCCATTCCTCAAAATTATTGACTAGCGCATATTCAGTGGAAAAACCCATTCGCTGGTAAAGGGTATCCAGCAGGGTTTTATTCTTTTTTTCGGAATTTGTGTTTTCAGACAATACCATCAGCTGGTTTGCTTCCGGATAATAATTTTTCATTTCGATCAACATTTCCTGAATCGGTAATACCTCGAGCATACCAGTTACATTGCTGGCGGGTAAACCATATTGATCCGCCGACCAGTTGACGCCACAAAAAACCACTGGAATTTCTTGATTCTTGAAATAAGGTTCGATCAGGTATTTAATGGCGTTGTCGTCAGAAGCAATGATCAGGTGGGGCTGGTATTCTTCAATCTGTTGCAGTATTTCATCTACCTTAGTTTGAATAGCTGCCTCCCCGGGATGATTTTTAGTATCCATGAAAGTCGTTTTCCACTGCACATTTTTATCGCTTAGCACCGATTCAATACCTGCCATTACATCATCACTGCTCCCATATCCGGGATGATAAGAATTCACGTAGAAAATTCTTGGAGTTTCAGTATTCTTGCCTTCTTGACTGGTTTGACAGGAAACCATTTTTCCCACGATTAACAAGCTTAGCAAAAACAGGTAAATTCTTTTCATTACATGGATTTTATTCGTTCAACGTATTTTCTGGCCTCATCTCCCAATTGATCATAAATAGCTTCATAGGCCGGTAAAGCTGCCTGCTCAAAAATCTTTCGGTCGGGGTAGGTAATTTCAATGCCATAATCCTTCATTTCCTGCTCCAGTTCCCGGTCTAAAGATTTCATATAATTCAACTGCCAGAGGCTTGATTCAAGCAGGCAATCTTTGAATAAATGCTGGTCATCAGCCGGTAGCTGGCGCCAAAAACGATCACTGGCCAAAATATAAAGTGAATTATAAATATGCCTGGTCATTGCCAGGTAGGGTTGTGCTTCATGAAGCCGGTTAAACCAGATATTTTGTAAAGGATTTTCCTGGCCATCCACTACACCCTGTACCAGGGCTGTATACAATTCTGAAAAACTCATTGGAGTGGGAATAGCGCCCAAAGCACGCATCGTTTCAATCTGGGCGGGATTTTCCGGGGTTCTGATCTTCAAACCAACTACATCGGCTGGCACTTCGATCGGCCGGACCGAATTGGTGATATTGCGAAATCCATTTTCATAAAACCCAACCAGTCTGATCCCCTGACTTTGTAATGGCCCGGATACTTCATCCATAACCTCACTATTGTTCACTTTTACCACATGATCACGATCCCGGTAAAGAAATGGCATTTCAAAGATGGCAAACATCGGCTCATAGGTGTTGATGACCCCCGATAATGAAATCTCCAGGCTACCTAAAGTGAGCATCTCCTGCATTTCCTTCTCACCACCCAACTGCGAACTATGAAAAATCCGTATTTCATATTGTCCTTGTGTTTTCTCCTCTACACAGGCTTTAAATTTTTCTAAGGCCTGGGCAAAAGAATGACTTTGTGCGTGCGTAAGTCCAACTTTAACCACTTTTACATCCGAATTGATGGTACAACCAGAATAGGTAAGGCCCAGAATAATCAATATCGCTATAGTAGTTCGGATCTGCATTATTTATAAAAACGGGGTAAAAAAGTCACCAATTCAGGTATATATGAAATCAATAATAAAACCAATAGCAGGGGCACTAAAAATGGAAGGATTTTCTTCATCAAAACCTCAAGCTTAATGCCGCTGATATGACTCATCATAAACAAACAGACTCCCATTGGTGGAGTGGCGACTCCGATCATCAGGTTGACGGCCATTATCACGCCGAAATGGATCGGATCGAAACCCAGATTCATTGCCAGCGGATATAGGATTGGGATGAAAAGAATCAATACTACACCCGCTTCCATCAAGGCGCCAAATACCAGCAGTATCACATTGATAATCAAGAGGATCACAATTTTATTTTCGGTGAATGTAAGTACCGCATTGGTAATCATCTCACCTGCTCTTTCAATGGTAAGCACAAAAGAAAATGAGGAGGTAGTGGAGATCACAAAAAGGACCAATGAAGAAGCCACCATCGTCTCCACAAAAATCAGCGGCAGCTCCTTTAGTTTTACGGTTTTGTAAACGATCAATCCAATTAAAAGCGCATACAAACCAGCGATAGCGGCTGCTTCGGTGGGCGTAAATATCCCGCTGTAAATGCCACCCAGCATAATCACCGGCATCATCAGAGGCAAAAAGGCTTTTTTGAACGCAATCCAAATGGTGCTCAATTTTGGCCGGGGATCTTTGGGATAGTTCCTTTTTTTACTAATCAGGTATATCAGGACCATCAGCGACAGGGCTAACAGCAATCCGGGAATTACCCCACCTAAAAACAATTTCCCCACGGAATTTTCCGTCATCGAGGCATAAATGATCAAAGGGATACTGGGCGGGATCACCGGCCCCAACACAGAGGCAGCTACGGTAACTGAAGCTGAAAATTCCCCGTCAAACCCATTTTCCTGCATGGCTTTCATCTCAATTTCACCCAGACCTCCCACTGCAGCAACTGCGGAACCTGAGATTGCGGAAAAAAACATTCCGGCCATTACGTTCGCATGAGCCAATCCTCCAGTGATATGGCCTACCAGAACCCGGGCAAACCTGAACAGCCGGTCAGTAATTCCACCTGCGTTCATCAGCCGCCCTGCGAATAAAAACAGTGGTATAGCCAAAAACACATAGGAGTCGATCATGTTGACCATTTTATGGGGAATTGCTGCCAGAGGTATATCGGTGAATAGCACCAGGGTGATCATAGTAGCGACTCCTAAAGCAATTGCCACCGGCATTCGCAGTACAGCCAGAACTAAAAAGCATATGACCAGCACCCACAGCATTATTTACTTTGATTAGTTTTGATGGTATTCATTATTTCTTCGACCGAAAAAAATGCTATGAAAAATGAAATCACTGCTACCGGAAGATAGAGCCAGGACTGGGTTATTTGCATCACCGGAAATGAAGTTCCTCTTAAGTCGAATGTGACCTGCAGCGCAAAATAGAAGATAATCACAAAAAACACGAAGGTTAAAGTGTAAATGACCAACAACACCCATTTTACGATGCGGGCCGGTAATTTGTCGACTACAAATGTGATGGCTATGTGCGATTGTTGGCGATAGCATAATGCAGCGGCCAGAAAAGAAGCCCATACAAACGCTAACCTGCTTATTTCCACTGATCCTAAAATCGGAGCATTTAATATATAGCGGGCAAATACATTCAAACAAACCATCACAAAAAAGATACTGGTAGCCAGCGCGGTAGTCCAGTAGAGAAATTTTTCAAAGTGTAAATTGATGGTCTTGAGCATTGTAAAATGATCTTCCAAAATTATTGACCCATTATTACCTCCACCCGGTGTTTACCAGCCAGAACCGGTAGCTTGTTACCATTTACCGGCTTTCCATTGAGCAAAATTTTACTTATGCCCTTGCTTACACCCTGGGGGTTTTTAAGCTGAATTTCAAAATCCGAATCACGAAACCTTCGCCTCACTGTAAACTCCTCCCAATTTGGCGGGATACAGGGATCAATGATCAGTCCATCGTAATCGGGCTTAATTCCTAAAATGTATTGCGTAATGGCATAATAGTTCCAGGCAGCAGTTCCGGTTAGCCAGCTGTTTTTTGCTTCTCCGGGTTTCACGGCTTCCTTACCGGCGATCATTTGGGAATATACGTAAGGTTCAGTCTTATGCAAATCACTGATCTCTTCAAGATAGGACGGACTGATTTTGCGGTAGTACTCAAAAGCCTGCTCTCCGTGCCCAAGCATGGTTTCCGCTATCATCACCCAGGGATTGTTATGACAAAATATACCTGCATTTTCCTTATAACCAGCTGGGTAGGTTGAAATTTCTCCCATATTGAGGTGGTATTTGGTAAAGGCTGGATACAATAAAGCGATGCCATATTCAGAGTCAAGGAATCTCTTTACGGCATTAAGGGCTATACTGGCTTTTCCGTCTTCAATGCCTAAACCAGCCATCACGCAAAAGCCCTGGGTTTCGATGAATATTTTACCTTCCTCATTTTCTTTACTCCCTATTTTATTACCGCTGTCATCGTAAGCCCTTAGAAACCACTCGCCGTCCCATCCATGCTGCATCACAGTGTTTTTCATCGTTTTTACCAATCCGGCAGCGCGGCTTGCTTCCTCCATTTTACCTAGTTTGTTGCACAGTTGGATATACTCATTTCCATAAAGTATAAACATGGCAGCAATAAACAGTGACTCGGCAGTTTCGCCCGCTTTATTTTCGGTTGTTTGAAATGACTCATCAGGGTTGGTTGAAAAGCAGTTGAGGTTGAGACAGTCGTTCCAGTCAGCCCGTCCAATCAAGGGTAACTGGTGCGGACCCAGGTTATTGATCACGTGATCAAAGGAGCGGGTAAGATGCTCAAAAAGGCTTTTTGATTTGCTTTCATCGTTGTCAAAAGGCACCTGCTCATCGAGAATGGAAAAATCACCGGTTTCCTTGATGTATTCTGTGGTAGATAATATCAACCAAAGCGGATCATCGTTAAAGTTACTCCCGATTTCATTGTTTCCCTTTTTAGTGAGCGGCTGATACTGGTGGTAAGCTCCTCCATCTTCAAACTGCGTAGCTGCAATATCAAGAATGCGGTCTCTTGCTTTTTCCGGCACCTGATGCACAAAACCAATCAGGTCCTGGTTTGAATCTCTGAAACCCATCCCTCTGCCGATTCCTGATTCAAAATAAGACGCACTACGTGACATGCAGAAGGTGATCATGCATTGGTATTGATTCCAGGTATTTACCATCCGGTCGAGCCGCTGGTCGTTGGTTTGTACCTGAAAATTGTTGAGTAAGCTATGCCAGTAATTCTTCAGCACTTTCAATTCGTCATCAACGGCATCCAGGGCGCTGAATTTATTGATCATGGCCCTGGCAGGTTCTTTGTTGATGACTCCGGACTTCTCCCATTTCTGATCTTCTGGATTTTCAACATAGCCCAATACAAACACGACTTCTTTTTCTTCTCCTGGTTTGAAGTCAAGTTTAATCATATGAGAAGCAATGGGCGACCATCCATGAGCCAGACTATTAAAGGCAGTTCCATTTTTTACTGCCTCCGGGGTGTCATAGCCATTATGCATACCCAGAAAAGTATCCCGATCGGTATCAAAACCATCAATCGGTGTAGTGGCAGCATAAAAAGCATAATGATTTCGTCTTTCCTTGTATTCAGTTTTGTGATAAATTGCCGTTCCGTCCACTTCCACTTCACCGGTAGAGAGATTACGTTGGAAATTGGTCATATCATCGAGGGCATTCCAGAGACACCACTCTACTAATGAAAATAAACGAATAGATTTCTCTTTGGCAGAAAGATTTTTCAATCTTACTCGTTGCACTTCACCGTTGAAATTTTGAGGTACGAAATAAGTAACTTCAGCCCTCATGGCATTTCGCTCGGCAGAAATCATGGTATAGCCAAGCCCATGCCTGCACTGATACCCAACCAACGGGATTCTGACCGGTTTCCAGGTGGGAGACCAGATATCTCCTTCGTCATGGATGTAAAAATATTTGCCGGTATTATCCAGGGGTACATTATTGTACCGGTACCTGGTAATCCTGCGCATTCGTGCATCTTTGTAAAAGGAATACCCTCCGGCAGTGTTAGAAATTATTGAAAAAAAGTCCTGGTTGCCCAGGTAGTTGATCCAGGGGTATGGTGTTTTGAAATCTGTAATTACATATTCCCTGTTTTGATCATCAAAATGCCCGTATCTCATAAAAATTAATTAAAACCCCTGAAACTGTTTGTCCTTCAGATATTTCAGATTATTGCTGATTAGTTGACTGCGCTGTTCAACTGAAGCGGCTGACCTAAGTGGATCTTCCGGAGTATTCTTGCAGTAATCCACCAGTTTATCGATGGTTGAGGTGACCACATGCATCCTGGTATCGGAACTGCCATAATAAATAAAAACATCTTTTTTACGCTTTACCCAACCATTGGCAAATACGACATTGGAAACATCACCAATTCTCTCCTCTCCCTGAGGGGCTAGAAAATATCCACCCGGACGATAGCTGATCTTTTGAGGGTTGTCCAGTTCAGTCATAAACATATAAAGCACGTATCGTAGACCAGCCGCACAATTTCTCACTCCATGAGCCAGATGCAGCCAACCTCCACTGGTCTTGATTGGAGCAGGCCCCTGACCATTTTTGGCCTCATTGATCGTATGATAACGTCTGTCCTCAATAATTACCTCCTCCTTAATTTCTGCCTTTTCGATTGACTCAGAGAGGCCCCACCCTATTCCACCGCCAGAACCGGTATCAATAAAACCATCCATAGGCCTGGTATAAAATGCGTATTTCCCATCTACAAATTCAGGATGAAGCACACAATTTCGTTGCTGACTGGATGGGGTCTTTAAATCCGGTAGTCGCTCCCAGAGGTCCAGGTCTTTGGTACGGGCGATTCCGCATTGAGCTACTGCCGAAGAAAAATCACCCGGAGGAGCATTTGGGTCTTTTCTTTCCGTGCAAAACAAGCCATAAATCCAACCATCTTCATGCCTGGTAAGCCGCATGTCATACACATTCGTGTCTGGTTCACTTGTTTCTGGCATTTTGATCGGGTAGTCGCGGAACTTGAATCGCTCCACCCCGTTTTTGCTTTCTGCCACCGCAAAAAATGAT
>JGI12210J13797_10529848_pt1 | contig 11395 bp, 8 predicted proteins | sample ElkSlonscriptome_3_FD_13797 | JGI IMG/M metagenome (IMG submission 13797) | reverse complement strand
TCGGGCTCGTAGCCGCGCTCGGCCAGCCAGCGCTTGGCGTCGTCGTCGAGCTCGAGCTCGAGGTCGCGCTGGGCGAGGCGCTCGCGCAGGCGGTCGAGCTGGACCTCGAGGATGCCGAGCATGTGCTCGCGGCCGAGGGCGTGGAACTGGATCACGCCGTCGAGGCGGTTGAGGAACTCGGGCCGAAAGTGCTGGCGCAGGAGCTTGGCGCGGGCCTTGTCGAACTCGTCCTCGTCGAGACCGGCGGCGAGGAGCTCGGAGCCGATGTTCGAGGTCATCAAGATGATGGTGTTGCGGAAGTCGACGGTCCGGCCCTGGCTGTCGGTCAGGCGGCCGTCGTCGAGGACCTGGAGCAGGAGGTTGAAGACCTCGGGGTGGGCCTTTTCGATCTCGTCGAGCAAGACCACGCTGTAGGGCTTGCGGCGCACGGCCTCGGTCAGCTGGCCGCCCTCGTCGTAGCCGACGTATCCGGGCGGAGCCCCGATCAGGCGCGAGACCGAGAACTTCTCCATGTACTCGCTCATGTCGACGCGGACGACGTTGCGCTCGTCGTCGAACAAGAAGTCGGCGCAGGCCTTGGCGAGCTCGGTCTTGCCGACGCCGGTCGGACCGAGGAACAAAAACGATCCAATCGGGCGATCGGGATCGGCGAGGCCGGCCCGGGCCTGGCGCACGGCCGAGCTGACGGCGGCGACGGCCTCGGACTGGCCGATGACCCGCTCGTGGAGCCTGTCCTCCATGGCCAGGAGCTTGTCCTGCTCGGCCTGAAGCATCTTGGCCACGGGGATCCCGGTCCACTTGCTGACGATCTCGGCGATGTCCTCCTCGGTCACGATCTCGCGGAGGAAGGAGCCGTCGGTCTGGGCCTCGCGCAGCTGCTCGCGGGCGAGGTCGCGGGACCGCTCGAGCTCGCGCAAGGTCCCGTAGGTCAGCTGCGAGGCCCGCTCGAGGTCCCCCGACTGCTGGGCGCGGGCGGCCTCGGCCTTGGTGTGCTCGATCTGCTCGCTGAGGCGCTTGATCTCCGTGAAGCGATCGCGCTCGCTCTGCCAGCGACCGCGGAGCCCGGCGACCTCCTCGCGGAGGCTCGCGAGCTCGGCGCTGACCTGCTCGAGGCGCTCGCTGCGACGGGCCTGCTTTTGCTTTTCGTCTTGGTTGAAGGCCGCGCCGAGCTTGTCGCGCAGGCCCGCGAGCCCACCGTCTCCGGCCTCGCGCTCGAGCGCCTTGCGCTCCATCTCGAGCCGGGTGATCTGCCGCTCGAGCTCGTCGATCGGCAGCGGCAGGCTCTCGACCTCCATCTTGAGCCGCGCCGAGGCCTCGTCGATCAGGTCGATGGCCTTGTCGGGCAAGAAGCGGTTTTGGATGTAGCGGTGGCTGAGCTTGGCCGCGGCGATGAGCGCGGCGTCCTCGATCTGGATGCCGTGGTGGGCCTCGAAGCGATCGCGGAGCCCGCGGAGGATCGACACGCTGTCCTCGACCGAGGGCTCGTCGATCATCACCGGCTGGAAGCGGCGCTCGAGCGCCTTGTCCTTCTCGATGTACTTGCGGAACTCGTCGAGGGTCGTGGCCCCGATGCAGCGCAGCTCGCCGCGGGCGAGGGCCGGCTTGAGCATGTTGGCGGCGTCTTGCGTGCCCTCGCTGCCGCCGGCGCCGACGAGGGTGTGGAGCTCGTCGATGAACAGCAAGATGTTGCCCTCGGCCTCGGCGATCTCGGTCAGCACGGCCTTGAGCCGCTCTTCGAACTCACCGCGGTACTTGGCCCCGGCGACGAGTGAGGCGAGGTCGAGCTGGACGAGGCGGCGGCCGGCGAGGGACTCGGGCACGTCGCCGGAGGCGATGCGCAAGGCGATGCCCTCGGCGATCGCGGTCTTGCCGACGCCGGGGTCGCCGATCAGCACGGGGTTGTTCTTGGTCCGGCGCGACAGGACCTGCAGCGCGCGGCGGATCTCGGCGTCGCGGCCGATGACCGGGTCGAGCTTCTGGGCCCGGGCGAGGCCGGTCAGATCGCGGGTGTACTTGGCCAGGGCCTCGTAGGTGCTCTCGGGATCCTCGCTCGTCACGCTCTGGCTGCCGCGGACCTCCTGGAGGGCCGAGAGCAGCAGCTCGCGGGTCGCCCCGAGCTCGGCGAGCACGCGCTGGGCGCGGACGCTGGCGCGCTCGGCCTCGGGCGAGAGCATCGCGAGCAACAGGTGCTCGGTGCTGACGAAGCTGTCCTTGAGCGACTCGGCCTCGCNGGCGGCGAGATCGAGGACCGTGCGCAGCTCGCGGGACACGCCGACATCGCCGCCGCTGACCTGGGCCCGCTTGGCGAAGGCTGCGCTGATTGCACGCTCGGCGGCGTTGCCGTGGACACCGGCGCGCTCGAGCAGCGGACGGACGAGGCCGCCGTCTTGCGACAGCGCGGCCATCAGCAGGTGGAGGCTGTCGACCTCGGCGTGGCCGAGCTCGCGGGCCATGGCTTGGGCGTGGGTCAGCGCGTGGCGGGTCTTGACGGTCACGCGCTCGGGGTTGAAAGCAGTCATCTGCTGTCTCTTTCTGCGTCCATCCGGACGCGGGGCGCCCGATGCTGCGGGCGAGGGAGGGGGGAGGGACAGACGGGGCTGTGGCCCCAGGCGCAGCTAAGGTGTGCATCATCGCCAGCGACGCAACCCCACCGGTTGCGCGGCGGGCCGGCGGCGGACATGCTCGGGGGACGTGGCGTTGCTGACGGCCAGCTTGGTGCTCGCGGTGACGATCGTCGCGCCGCCGCCCCCATCCGAGCCGCCGGGCGGATACTGGAGCTTCGGCGAGCAGCACGAGCGCGCTGGCGAGCCCCAAGACGGCGAGGACGAGCTGACCCTCGGCTCGGTCTTGCTCTCGCTCGGGCTCCTGCGCCTCGGCGCGGCAGGGGTCACGATCTGGATGGGCGACCAGCCCCAGTATTGTCCGCCCGACGATCCCTCGGTCGACTGCGGCCCCCTGCGCATCTACGGCTGGGTCGGGGTCGGGGAGGGCGCGCTGATGCTCGGGACTGGGATCGTCTACCTGGGGATCGGCGCACACCATCGCCGTCGCCACGAGGCCTGGCGTCGCGGTGAGCCCCTCTCACTTCGGCTCGGGAACAGCCATGCACATCTATCGGCGCGACCGTGGCTGATGTTGCGACCGGCTACGCGAGCGGCGCAAAACGCTACGCGGCCAGCTGTTCAGACTTTCACAGCGCCGGTCTTCGAGGGCGCGGGCCTGCGCTTGCAGCTGCGCTTTTAGTCGTGATCGGCGCGCTCTGGTCAGACACCAAACATAGCTGCCGATCCGCGCGATCGTGGCGAAGCGACCCGGAGCAATACAGTCGTCTGCGCGACATCGAGCCTTCGCTTGGGTTATCTTTTGGCTGTCGATGCGTCTTACAAGTTCCAGCCCCGGCGATACGAGCCGCGCTTGGCGACAGCCGCAGCGACGCCGCGACTAGGACTCAAGGAGCTCAATAACAATGAATCGTAGCATGTTGACTTGCCTGACCGTGCCGCTGGCGGTGGCGCTGACCGCCTGTCCTTCGGGATCCGCGGACGACGACGCCACCTCCGACGACGAGACCACCGGCATCACGACGCTGACCACCACGGCGAGCGGTGATGGTGACGGCGACCCCGCAACTGGAGACGGAGACGGCGACGGCGACGGAGACGGCGACGGCGACGGAAACGAGACCGGGCCCGACTGCGGCGAGGTCTCGATCTTCCCGGAGTACGTGCCGCCGAACGTGATGCTGGTCGTCGACGCGTCGGGCTCGATGGTCTCGCAAAGCTGGGATCACGACCTCGATGACGGCACGCCCGACGTCACGCGCTGGTCGTCGCTGCATGGCGTGGTCCAGACGGTCATGGACCAGTTTGGCGCGGCGATGTACGCGGGCATCCAGCGCTTCCCCTCGGAGGCGGCCTGCGATCCCAACCCTTGCTACAACATCGACTCGTGCACCACGGAGACGACGCCCGAGGTCGGAGTCGCGCTCGACAACGGCGCCGCGGTCCTGGCCGCGATCCCCGACGCCAGCGCGGGCTCCGAAGAGATCGAAGGTGGGACCCCGGCGAGCAAGGGCGTGACCTCGGCCATCGATCACCTGCTGATGCAAGAGCAGGGCGAGGGCACCTACATCTTGCTCGTGACCGACGGGGCCGCCAACTGCAACACGCAGCTGACCTTCCCCGAGTACATCGAGCAGTACGACGAGACCCTGCCGACGACGGTCGAGGACGCCTACCAAAACCTCGGGATCACGACCTTCGTGGTCGGCATCGACATCATCGACATGCTGGTCGGCGCGGGCCCCGACGGCGCGCCGGAGGCCAACGCCTTCGAGCGGCTCAACGACGTCGCGGTCGCCGGCGGGGCGCCGCTCGGCGGCAGCGAGAAGTTCTTCAACTCGACCAACCAACAAGAGCTGCTCGACGCGCTGTCGGAGATCCTCGGCACGGTCACCGACTGCGTCATCGACCTGTCCGACAACCCGCCGGCCCCCGATCAGATCCCGCACGTGGAGTTCTTCCGCGAGGGGATGGAGGTTCCCCCGGTCCAAGACTGCGCGAGCGAGGACGGCTGGGTCTGGGTCGAGGAGGGGCTGATCGTCGAGTTTTGCGGGTTCTACTGCGAGGACTTCAAGAACGGGACCGCCAGCTTCGACGGCGTCTACGGCTGCCCGCCGGTCGACTGAACGCCGGCCGCCCGCAGGGTCGACATCGCCGCCGCGAGCTCGGCGGCGGTGACCTCGTCGAGCGAGCCCTCGAGCAGCCCGAGCACGCCGCCGAGGAGCTGGCCGTAGGCCCTCGGTTCGCGCAGCGCCGCGAGCAGCAGCGCGATGATGGCGCTCTCGACCCGAGGCTTGGCGGAGATCAGCAGGGCCTCGGCCTCGTCCAACAGCGACGCAGCCTCGGGATCGACGATGTGGTCGAACTCGAGGCTGAGCGCGCGGGCTCGCTCCCGGCTATCGGCGAACGCTTGACGCATCAGACCCAGCATCGCCGCGATCTGCGCGCGAGTGCGGTCCATCGTCTCCTCGACCAAAAGCTGCTCGGACATCATTCTCATAGGTGTTCGCCGCGATGGTTTCGTTGGGTTCATCGGGCGCTCGCTGGCAAAAACAAGGCCGAGGAAACTCACTTTGTGATCAGCGGATAGCGCGCGCGCTGGTGGGACCACAAGTCGGTCTTTGGCACCGCGCTCAGGTCAGCAAGACGATCAGCGCGATAGTGAACATGACCAGCGAGATCGCGACGACGACGAAGATCGGCGACGGTGATCCGCTGGCCGAGCGCTTGGGCGCGCGGCGGAGGTCGAGGCTGCCCTCGTGCTCGTCGTGGAGCCGAGCGCGCGCGGCCTCGACGTGGGCGAGCAGCGCGTCGAAGCGCTCGTCGCGGGTCAGCTTGGCGAGGCCGAGATCGCGGCCGAGCGCCGGGGCCTCGACGATCGCGACGAAGCCGCGCTGGAGCTCGAGCGGCCCGTCGAGCTCGATCCGCTCGCTGAGGACGCCGTGGATCAGCACGAGCAAGCTCGCGCCGACGAGCCGCTCGAAGGCGAAGCCGGCGAGGCCGGCGATCTCGCCGTCGATGCGCAGGGGCTCGGGGTCGGGGCAGGGCAGGCACGCGCGCGGCGAGTCGCGGGCCCCAAACGCGCGCCGCCAGCCCCAGGCGATCTGCTCACCGTCGACGAAGATGTCGATCTGGGCGTAGACGCAGCGCTCGAACAGGAGCTCGCGCTCGCCCTCGCTGTCGCCGAGCTCGACGAGCACGCGGGTGTCGGCCCGGGGGTCGAGGGCGTCGTGGGTCTGTTCGGCCGCGGTCCAGCGCAGGCGCCGGGCGCCGCTTTCGACCAGCAGGCCGTCGGCCCGGGCTTGCGCGGCCTGGTAGGCGAGGGCCAGCAGGTGGACCGCGTGGGCGCGAGAGTGGGGGTCTTGGGGCGCGCTCGCCAGCCACACGCCGAAGCGCTCGAGCTCGCTCGCGCGCAGCTCGAGCTTGCGGATGTCGATGTCGATCTCGCCGCGGCCAAACGCGAGCTCGATGGTGCTCGCTCCGGCGGCGATGGCCCCCTCGATCAGCAGCACGATCCACGCGCCTGGATCGGCGAGACGAAAGGCCTGGAGCTTGGTCCCGGCCTGGCGGATATCGACGCTAAACCCACCTTCGGCGACGAACTCACCGTCGTCGGCGAGGTCGTCGAGCAGCGCGTCGGTGAGCGGTTCGCGGGTCACCACGGGCTGCTAGTCCGCGCTCGGGCTGCCGCACTTGCCGAGCTCCGCGCGGGTCTCGGCGTCCATGATGCAGCGAGCCTCTTGCTTGTACTTCAGCATGCCGTGGAGCTGTTTTTTGCGCTCGGCGGTGTCGATGCAGTCATCCCGGTCGATCGATGCGGCGTCCTCGTCCTCGCTCTCGCTCAGCTCGATCACGTGATCGCACAGCTGTTCGGGCGAGGGCGCGCACGCAGCCAGGGACAAGAGCGCAGCGAGGGCGAGCACCTTGGGCAACTGTTGCATGGCGACGATGAGTCTACACGACGCTCAAAACCGGTAGAGGAGCAAGATCCGAAGGTCGGAGCGGCGATCGGTGCCGTCGGGGATCTGGCTGCTCGGCGGCCGCTCGACGAAGCGATCGCGCCACACGACCTGGGCGAGGAACACGTTGCGCCACAGGTAGATGTGGGCGGCGACGCGGTACTGGAGCTCCTGCAGCTGGCGGCGGAGATCAGAGCCGAGCTCCTCGGCTGGCGGCGGGTTGTCGAATTCGGACGAGCGGTACTCGCCGAAGTCGGCGGCGAACAGCAGCCGGCGCTTGACCGCGAGCACCCCGACTTGAATGTTGTAGGCCAGCTGCCAGTTGCCGAAGTTGAGCTCGCGCTTGCCGTAGACCTCGCCGAGCATCATCAGGCGCTTGTAGCGAAACGACATCTGGACGTTGGCCGCGGGGTAGCGCTCCTGCGCGCGCTGGTCGTACTTGCCGCCGACGGTGAAGGTCAGGGCGGTCGTCGCGGGCGTATAGAGGAAGGGCGAGTCGAAGCGGTTGTAGTACCCGATCAGGTTCATGTGGATCTGGGCGCCGGCTGACCAGGTGTAGTTGCGGTTGTCGTCGGGGAAGAAGGTCCCGCCGACGTTGCCGGCGAAGCGCCCGCTGCCGCCGGCGACGAAGGTCCGGTAGATGAAGCGCCCGCGCTTGTCGAGCGGCCCGCCGAACTCGAGCGCGGCGCCGTTGCCCTGCTCGAAGGCGTTGTAGACGTAGTAGGCGGGGTCGACGAGCATCCGCTTGTGGACCGAGCGGACGAGCTCGAGGCTGAGCCCGCCGCCGCCGCTGTTGACGTTGACGTAGTGGCCGTTTTTGATCGGGATCTGGAACACCGCGAAGGTCAGGCGCGGGGTCTTCTCGGCCCGCATCGACAGCAAAAAGAAGCTGTTTTGGATGAAGGGCAGCTGGCCGAGGACCCGCATCTGGAGGCTCTCGAACTCGGTGTTGAACGGGCTGCGGTTCTCCTGGGCCCGGGGGTCGCCGCCGCTGGTCCCGTCGGAGTTGGTCGGCTGGCTGATCAGCGCCCGGTCGCCGAACTCGGGCCCGGCGAAGTTGAACTCCTGGGCGATGCGGGCGACGACCGAAAAGCGGATGTCGCCAGCCGGCTGACAGACCGTGACCTCGGTCCCGAGCTTGCAGCCGATGTCGTCGCAGTCGGTGAAGCCGTCGCCGTCGTTGTCGGCGCCGTCGGAGCAAAAGTAGTTGGTCCGCTCGCCGTCGCGGTCGGGCCCGCGGCCCATCAGGTCTTCCTCGACCTCGCCCTCGGCCAGGGTCAAGTCGATCTTGGGCGGGCCGTCGTCGCTGGCCTCGCTGCTGACGAGCGTGGTCTCGGTTCCGCCCTCGACGGGCTCGCCGGCGAGCTCGCGGTCCCACGAGCCCATGCAGACCTCGGCCCGATCGCAGTCGTTGTCCTCGCAGTCGAGGTAGCCGTCGCTGTCGTTGTCGACCCAGTCGCTGCAGCGCGCGTCGCTGTTTTCGGGGTTGCCGTCGGGGATGCACACGGCGGCCTCGTGGCAGTCGTGGTCGCCGCAGTCGGTCACGGTGTCGCCGTCGTTGTCGACGCCGTCGTCGCAGACGGTCTCCTTGGCCGTGCTCGGATCGACGATCGCGTCGGGCGTCGACGGGGTCTGGACATCGGGCTCGGGCTCGGGCGAGGCGGCCTGGGCCGGCGTCGGCGACAGCGACAGCCCGGCGAGGAGGGTCAAGGCGACGGTGAGGAAGGCGGCGAGCGCCCTCGACCTCGAGGTGGAGTCGTTCATGGTCGTCGGGGGAGGCAGGGGGAGGTCAGGGTTCGCAGAGGAACACGCCGTCGCACACGGTCACGAGCGGGTTGTAGACGCAGTCCCAGTCCTCGCAGTCGGTGAAGCTGTCGGCGTCGTTGTCCTTGTTGTCAGAGCACAGCTGATCGGGGGTGTCGGTGCCCGCGCTGAGGCTCTCTTGGCAGGCCTGGCGGACCTCGAGCTCGCTGGCCTGGCTGCACGAGAAGTCAGCGCAGTCGACGAAGCCGTTGTCGTCGTTGTCGAAGCCGTCGCTGCACTTTTCGAACGTGTTCTCGAGCCGGTCGAAGCAGTAGTCGTAGGCCTCTTGGTTGCTGAGGTCTTGCTCGAGCCGGCTGCACGAGTAGTCGGCGCAGTCGGTGAAGCCGTTGTCGTCGTTGTCGACGCCGTCGCTGCACTCGGCGAGCGTCGACTCGGTCGGGAGGTTGGCGCAGTACTCGATGGCCTCGGGCGAGCATGGCCGGCAGGCGTCGGTCGGGTCGCAGGCGCCGTCGATGTTGTCGCCGTTGCACGAGAAGTCGTCGCAGTCGATGAAGCTGTCGCCGTCGTTGTCGATGCCGTCGGTGCAGTCCTCGAGGGTCTTCTCGCTCGCGCTGTTGAGGCAGTAGTCGACGACCTCGGCCGGGGGCATGGCGTCGTTTTCGGGATCGCAGCACGAGAAGTCGGCGCAGTCGGTGAAGCCGTTGCCGTCGTTGTCGAACCCGTCCATGCAGGCGTCGAGGGTGTTCTCTGCCGGCAGCGGCATGCCCCCGGTCTGGCCCTGGCAGGCGTCGGTGCCCTCGCAGTCGTCGTCGTCGCAGTCGACTAGCCCGTCGCCGTCGTTGTCGTCGCCGTCTTCGCAGCTGACGTTGGAGTCCTCGGCGCAGATCGACACGAACATCCCGTTGCGGCAGCCGAAGTCGGCGCAGTCGGCGAAGCCGTTGCCGTCGTTGTCGATGCCGTCGGAGCAGCTGTCGTTGGTAAACTCGCGCAGGCAGCAGGTCTCGGGGATGTCGCGGCACTCTTGGTCCCCGCAGTCGAACTGCCCGTCGTCGTCGTTGTCGATCTTGTCGGTGCACTTTTGCAGGGTGTCCTCGGGCTCCTCGTGGGGGATCTCGGGGACCTGCTCACCGCAGAGGTTAGACAGGATCAGGCAGTCGGGGTCGGCGCAGTCGACGAGGCCGTCGTAGTCGTTGTCGATGTAGTCGGTGCAGCTGATGTCGTCTTGCTCGTAGCCGAACACCGGGTGGGCGGGGACCTCGTAGCAGCCGATCGCAACGCCGACGCTGAGGGCGACGAGGCCCGCGAGGCTGAGGGCGAGGCGACGGGGGCCGGGCGGCCTGGGCGGGCGGGTGCTCATTTGAGACACTCGGCCTTGCCGCCGCCGAAGCGGCGCGTGAAGGGCACGTGGAGCATGCACGCGCCCTCGCCACGTTGCTGCGTGCCGAACTTGCCGGCCTCGACCCAGGTCAGGAGCAGGGCCTTCACAGCCTCGCGCTCGTCGGGCGCGATCGCCCGGCTGATGTGGCGGTACTTGGCGAACTCGTGGAGCATCGCCCGGGCCTCGGCGTCGCTCAGCTCGGCGAGGTGGGGGCCGAGCTCGGCGTCGGCCTTGGCCACGGTCACGAGCGCGTCGAGGGCGGCCTCGTCGACGGTGTAGATGTCGTGGCAGACACGGTCGCACTCTTGGTAGCGGTCGTCGTGGCGCCACTTGACCGAGTGGCCGTCCTCGCTCGAGACCAGGCGGTTGTAGGTCCCGCGGCCCTCGGTGTCCTCCTCCTTGGAGTGGATCGAGGTCAAGATGAACTCGGGCACGCCGTGGGCCCAGATGCCTCGGCGGTTGGCGATCGCGTCGGCCTGGGCCGCGAGCAGCTCGGGCTTGCCGGGGTTGTCGTCGATGCTCATCGCGTGGGCGTAGCCCTCGCGGATCTGCGCTTCGGCGAGCTCGGGGCACCAGACCAGCATCCGCCCGTAGGTGTCGGTCGCGCCGTCGGTCTCGCAGTTCCACACGCCGTCGCGGGCGTTGTAGGTGCCCATCTTGGCGAGGACGTAGAGCTCGTGCATCGTCCACCCGCCCCACTCGTGGACGGCGCCGTAGGACTCGAGGGTGTTGTAGCCGTACAGCCGGGCCTTGGAGTCCTTGAACTCGCCCCCGAGCACGCGGAAGGAGTCGCCGTCGTTGAAGAACACGGGGGTCGCCTCGCCGTTGAGGAAGACCTTGGTCTGGGACTGGGCGGCCGCGGTCTCGGTGCTCGGCGAGACCAGCAAGGCCGCGCAGACGGCCGCGCCCAGCCCTGTGGTCAGGCCGGCGAGGGCGAGGCGGCGCGCTCGAGGGGCGCGCGGGGGGGACGGACGGGTGGAGGTGGTCGGTGCGTCGCGCATGGGCAGACCCGCAGGGCTGGCCGCATCATGCTCGGCTGGGCCGGCCCGGACAATGCGTTTTTCCCTGCGCTCACGTTGCGAGAACGACACGTTCGCGCTATTTCGGCCGCCTGACTCGGTGTGCGGGCGTGATCTCACCGAGCGATCGCCCCATGCGCACTCCTCGTCCCCAAGTCAGCCGCCGTCGAGCGTGGATCCGCGTGGCGACCGTGGGCGTCGTGCTCGCGCTGGGCGTCGGCTGCGGCGCGCGGGCGGCCGAGAAGCTGATTGATCCGCGCTTGCGCGAGACCGGCGAGCTGCTCGAGCGCGAGGGGCGAGGGCGGGCGCTGGTGTTCGGGGCCTACCGGGTCGCCGGGCTCGAGCGCAGCGAGGAGCTGTTTGGCGACGAGATCAGCCACGGACCGCTGGCCCCCGACGCCGGCGGTCGCACGCGGCCGACGCAACAGGTCCGCCTGCGCTTCGGCCTCGTCGGCGGTCCGCGGACGTGGCGGGCGAGCTGCGTCGGCCAGCGCCGCCAGCCCCCCGATCACGACTTCGCGGCCGTCGCCGACGAGCTCCGCGACGAGGTCGCGCTGCGCTGTGAGCTGACCGCCGAGGCTGGGGCCCCGGACACTGGCGAGGGCACCGGCGAGGGGGGCGAATCCGAGCGCTGGGTCCTCAGCCTCGACGGCCGCCTCGCCGACAACCTGCTCGGCGAGCTCGTCGAGCAGGTCGAGCTCGCCGAGCAGCTCG
>JGI12210J13797_11253583_pt1 | contig 11400 bp, 13 predicted proteins | sample ElkSlonscriptome_3_FD_13797 | JGI IMG/M metagenome (IMG submission 13797) | reverse complement strand
GGCAACAGGAGAGCGTAGTGCGGGAAATCCGCATGCTGCGTTCGATGAGGGGGGCCAGGGGAAACCCTGGCCTCTACTCTACTGCCCTTCGTGGTGGAAGACATCTTTCGCACGTGATCGCGAGTATTTGTTCGCGTGGCACAAAGCTCCGCGGCAGGACCAACACTCGATACGGGTGGGTGGCTAGCCCTTTCCCGACCGGGACTTTCACCCGGCAAGAGGCGCCGAGCTTTGCTCGGCGCTACAATGTTGTGCGCAGCCCGCCGCCGGCTGACCAGCCGGCGGTCGGGTCTGCGCGCTTGTTGGGCGATGGCTGGCGATGCGGATCGCATGCGCGCTTGAATTGTGTCTGCAGAGAGTAGAGTGGACCCCAACAAATGGACACAAGTTTCTGCTTGCGCGCAACTGAAAGAATCACCTACATCCGCCTGGCGCATGGTTTTGCGTGCGGGCGCCTAATCGATAGGAGCGGGGCGTCTGGCCTGCCCAGCGCTTGAAAGCCCTTGTGAAACCGCTTTGCTCGGCGAACCCCGTCAGGAATGCCACTTCGGCAAGATTGTAGTTAGTTTCGGCTAGCAACCGTTCGGCAAGATCCTTTCGAGCCATGTCGACTACAGTCTGAAATGAATGGCCCTGCTCAGAGAGTCGCCTCTGCAGCGTTCGGGCACTCATCGCGAGTTCCGAGGCGATGGACGACACCGTCGGCACACCTTCACTCAGTACATTCGCAACTGCGCGTCGTACCCGAAGTTCGAGGTGACTATCTTGTGTAATCGACGCAAGTTGCTGCTCGAGATGGCGATCAAAAAATCCAACGATCGTCTCGTCACCCAGTCTATTTGGAGCATCGATACTTTCTTCACTGACCAAGAGGGCATCGCGCCCGGATTCAAAGTGAACCGGACAGCCGAAATGTGCTTCGTAAACCGAGATATCGCCTCGCGGGGCATGCTTGAAATGGACCGCCAGAGGCAGGAACGCTCCTGTGCTCACCTCTCTGCTGATGGTGTCGACGGCCGACATGCTGGCTTCGTTTGACAGCAGCATGCCCGTCCGGCCATCGCCAGCCTTTTCCAGGTTAAAAAACAAACCGTCGGCGCTTCTTTCGAGCGAGTAGGTCTCTGCGGTGCCAAGCACATGGCCATACCGCTCTGATCTCGCGTAGGAGGCACGCAGACTTGGCGCGGATTTCCAGGCGAGACCAAAGGCACCGTACTCGTCGCTGCGCATAGCCGCACCGATACGCAGCGGGAGCGCGAGACCATTGGGATCTCGGTCGGCCAGTGCGGCAAAGAAGTCGTAGTACTCAGCCGACGAAACCATGCGGGTCGGATCGATAGGGCCCTCCGGGTCAAGGCCAAGCTGTTTGACAAGATCCGCCGTGTCAACACCGGGACTCGCCTGATCGACGACTTTATAGACATAGAGAGAGGTTAGCTGGCTCATTCGAAAACCCATGCATTAATAGACAACAGGTCAGTGTCTGTCGTTTCAAAACATACGGCGCAAGACCCGACTTGGCGCACCTGGCCAAGAAAATGGCAGCATCAGCAAAGAAGGAAACCCGCTGGCTCGAGATCATTTGCTCGCACGTTAACCAACCTCTGGGAGCAAGGATATGAACACGCAAACCAACATCGCCAACAGCAATGACCTCGTCCTCGTCCTGGGCGCCACTGGTAAAACCGGTCGCCGTATCCTTTCTTCACTGAGGAACCTGGGCGTCTCCGTGCGGCCGGGCTCGCGATCGGCCTCGCCCTCCTTTGACTGGAACAACTCCGCTAACTGGGATGAATGTCTCGAAGGCGTGACCAAGATCTACATCAACTATGCACCCGATCTGGCGATGCCTGGTGCGACCGACGCGATCAGCGAGCTGGTGCGCCGGGCAGGATCGGCTGATGTGAAGCACCTGGTGCTGCTGTCGGGTCGTGGCGAGGCGGAAGCCCAGGCCTGCGAGGCGATTGTCCAGAACAGTGGCATCGACTGGACCATCGTTCGCGCGAGCTGGTTCAACCAGAACTTCTCCGAAGGGGCGTTCATCGACATGGTGCAGGCCGGGCAGATCACACTGCCCGACGTGTCAACGCCGGAGCCCTTTGTTGATGTCGATGACATTGCAGAGGTCGCGGTCCTTGCGTTGACCCAGCCAGGTCACGCCGGCGAACTCTATGAAGTGACCGGGCCACGGATGCTGACCCTGGCCGACGTCGCGGAAGAACTATCGCAGGCGACCGGTCGGACGATTCAGTACAGGCCGATACCGCAGGATGCGTTTGTACAAGGCGTCGCCGATTCCGGGGCACCCCAGGACGTGCTGTGGATGCTCGACTATCTGTTCGCGACCGTGCTGGACGGGCGCAATGCCTACCTGACAGACGGTGTGCGACGTGCCCTCGGTCGGGAGCCGAAGGACTTTGCCGACTACGCCAGAGAGATCGCTGCAACCGAGACCTGGAACGCCACTTCCTGACACCGGCGCGGGCGTTGCGACCGCGCAACGCCCGCAGGTTTCCCGCGCCTCAATACACATCAGATCGGAGAATCCATCATGAGCTTACTAGAACTTGTGTTGATCCTGGCGCGATGGTCTGCGATTGTGAACGCGAGCATTAGTCGCCGCGACGGCCGACCGGGGCTGGACCCTGCGTGCAGGCCTGGCGCTCAGCGCCAGCTCACTTCGCATTCTCCTGTTGCGTGAACTGTATCTGGAGGAAATTCATCGATTGTTGAGCGCCCGCAAGGCTCTTCTCGGCTTCTGCAACCGCGTCGGCGCCTCGTCGTATTTCTTCGTCCCAGCCGGTTGGCGATGCATCCATTCGAGCGACGACTCGGTTGTCTCGATGGAGTTGGGCGGAAGCCAAAGCAACTTGCGGCAGACGCGATCGTCGCCCTCGATCTCGGCACGCGTCGAAAGCCATTCATCATCTTCATCCGATCCCGCCGGGCAGGCCAGGCACAGCATCAGGTCATCCTTGCGGTTCGGCGACCCGGATCAAGTCCATAAGCCTGCATCGGCCGCTGCTGTGCGCGCCGCTCGTACACTTCCAGCTCTCGTCGTCGATCCCCATGCATCGCAGCACGATCTTGATGTCGCGGTGCCAGTCGTCCGGTCTTGCGACGGTCAGTGTGTGGACGCCGCCGTGGACAGCGAGTCGCAGCACGGCGCGAGCCAGTTTCCGAGATTCACCCAAAGCGGGTAGGTAACGAAGGTCAACAGGACGAAAGGAGTCATCGGATGTCGGATCGCCCCAGCATTCCGCAACCGAGGTCGGCGGCAAATCGCTTCTCCAAGCAATGCGATCTTCCGAGGCAGATTCGATGCGGATCTCCGGAGCAGGTTCGCCGCTCGAGGCATTCATTGCCAGTGGAATCCGTATTTGGCCATTGCTGCTGCCTTCGTAAAGGCTGTCGTACGGGTGCCAGTGGCCTTCCGGCGACCAGGATTGGAACCAAATCTCGCCATCGACGGGCGTGCCGTCCGGCGTCAGCTCCAGCTCTACCAATTGGATTCCGCTTCTCCAGTTGTCGCCCTTGCTGGGTTCGAAGAGACATCCACAGGCCAGGTATCGAATTTCGCTGTCGGGCGACCGTACCGCGACAATTTCGGTCTTGTGGAGGTGGCCACGGAAAACGAAGTCAACGGAACCGTGTTTTCCAAACTCGGTTTCCAGGTTTGTCTGATCCGCGTCGGTCAGATCGCTTGCCGGATGGTGCATCAGGGCCAATCTCAAACCCGGAAACGGATGGCCATCCGCGCCTCTTGCCAACTTGGTCAATTGGTGTTGCGTGACCATCAACCGACCCTTGTCCCCGCCACCGGCCATCCAGGCCGTGTCGATGCCGATAACCTGTCTCTGAATCTGGCCATCCACTTGGAGATGCGATGCGGCTCTACGGACCAGGCCTGCTGAAGGAAATCGGCCCGAACCTCGGGCTCCCTGCCTTGGTCGATATCGTGATTTCCAGGGACGACGAACAAGCGTTCCATGGGGACGTCGAGATGTTTGAGGACTCCCTGGAGCCAGGGTGTAACCTGACCGTACTCATCCGGCTTACCCGACTGCGCCACGTCGCCAGTAAAGAAGACCAGATCGATGCGCCCTTCCGCACGGAACTTATCGAGGGCATGGCGAAGGTTTTCCTCAAGTACCTTGACTCGAGGCGGTCGGTCCTCTTCGCGGGGGCCGTGCTCTTGGAGATCCGACAGATGCAGGATGCGAAGGCTGATTCGGCGTGTGGCGGGGGCTGCCATAGTTGTGCTCCGTGTAGGATGCCCGATAAGCGCAACTCCTGACTGCCCTGTCCCGTTTGTTTGTGTACCACGGCGATTCTGGCACAGAACGCAACGACAGTATCTGTTGCTTTGGCATCAATCCGCGGGTGGAAGGATCACCCGAGTGCCCTTGGTGAGCCGCCGGGCTCGGCGTGCAAAGCGCCGATCATCGAATGTTTATAGGGTCTCACAATGGCTGCTTCCCGACAGATGCAGAGCGTCGGCGAAGTCCATTTCGTCGCTGGTCAGCCATGGCATCGGCCACGTCGAAATCCGCTAGCCGACGCTCGCCGGGGAGGTCGCAGCGCAGCAATCCGTAACCATCCTCGGCCCGCGACGGCGGGATAGACTTCAATGGCCGCACGCGAATGCTGTCCCCCTCCAGTTCGAAATCCAGTTTGCTACCGGGGCCGAGGCCCAGGCGTCGACGAATGTTGGCAGGAATGACCACCTGGCCCTTGTCGGATACGGGGACAGTGGGCATTGTCAGCTCCAAGAGCTTACCGGGTAAGAGAGCGCGCTAAGCTAGCACGTCGGCTTGGCTTGGGCAAAGCGGAGCAAAGTATAAATTGACCGTATCCGCCGCACCCAGCGAGCGCCATCAAGACCGGCAGCTATCCTCGACGACTTCAGAGCGCTGGGGGCGTTGCATGCGGAGGCAGACGACCTAGCGGAGCCGGGTGCGTCGCGCCCTGGGATGCGGTGAGCGATAGCGAATCGCATTTTCGATCTCGATTTCGACCCAGAACGCATGACTTGATGTCCGCGCGGGGTAACTCGGCCACCGCATCCGACGACTTGCACAGTCTCACCAGCTGGGGAGACAGGGAGATCGGTGGTCAAGTCGCCCAAAGATCGCCCAGGGCAATGGCAATGGCAGCGAACGGGGCGGTGCGGACCTGGTCGTTGTCGGCAAAGCGGCCGGTCTCGCGCCAGGCGCCGGCGTGCAGCGCGTAGGTCTCCAGCGTGCGTCGGCGCGGGTCCAGCAGCCAGGCGAAGGCGACGCCGAAGCGGGCGTAGATCGGCATCTTGATCTGCCGATCCTTGCGCTCGGTCGATGGTGACAGGACCTCGCAGACCCAATCCGGCACCACCGTGAAACGGTGCCCATCGGGGATGCGCGGCATGCGCTCGCGCCGCCAGCCGGCGATGTCCGGCACGTCCACCTCTTCATCGATCAGGAAGTGCAGCTCGGGCTCGTTGATGATCCACCAGCCGCCCTGTCCGCCGCGGCCCTTGCTGAACGGCAGGAACAGCTCGGCACCGAGCGCGGACGCCGCATAGGCGTGCCGCCCGCTCGGGCGCGGCTGGGTATGCAGCCGGCCGTTCAGGATCTCGCCGACCACGCTGGGCGGCAAGGATGCGAGCTGTTCATACAGCGTGGGCTGGATCTGTGCGTGCATTGGTGACCCCTCCGGCAGCCTGGGGGATGCGCTTGGTTGGCGTGCATCCAATCCTACAGCCTAAGCGCGCTCGATCGCTACGCCGTTCGTGGTGCCGAGAATTACGGTGACACTTTACCATTGACACCAATTCCAGTTGGTCTGGGTCGTCCTTACTGGGAGGGCGCCGACCAGGTTTGCCAGGACGAAGCGTTCGGCCAAGCCGTTTCTCAAACTCGGCTAGCGCCTGCTCGCCCATCAAGGGCCCGCCGACGGTCCTACCCCCTGTCAGCGCAGCAACGCGTTCAGGGTCCGTCTTGCGTGTCCAAGAACTGCGCGACATGCTCGACGCGCTCAAATGGCCGGACGGGGCGCCTCGGCAATCACCTCCGCGCCCCGGGGATTCGACAATCTGCCGCCGACCTGCCCCTGGCTGGAACGGATCGACCAGCAGCAGACGCCGGGGTGCGGCGTGGTGCTGAGTTGGGGCGCCTCGGAGCCGGTCTTGCCGAGTTGAGCCGGCGCTTCCTGCGCATCTTCGTGCAGATTGCCGAAGCGGGCCGCCTGTTCAGCGCAGCACCCATCCAACGACTGTTGGCCACAGCAGCAGCAGCCCGGTCACCGCCGCGGTGCCGAGGAACATGACTCTGAGGAAGCGGTTGCCGCGCTTGATGCCGACGCTGGCGCCGACATAGCTGCCGAGGAGGGCGCCAGCGATGAGGCCAGGCGCCAGCGGCCAGATCACATGGCCCATGAAGACGTGGGCGATGGCACCGACGCCGTTCCAGAAGATGCCGTTGGCGGCGAGGGTCATGGATGTGGCGTGGAGTTGGTCGTAGCGCAGGAGCCAGAGGTACAGAAAGGTGGTGAAGACGCCGCTGCCGGCGCTGATCCAACCGGAGTAAAAGGCGGCCGGAATCAACAGTGCCGAGCCGATGAGCAGCACCTTGGGCGTCAGCCGCGCCGGCTCGAACAGGCTCGGTGCGGCGCGCTTGGCGAGTGTGACGCCAACCATGGCGATGATGACACCGCCCACCAGGGGTTCCATGATCTCGCCCGGTACACTGGCCGCGAAGCGGGTGCCGAGCACCACGAAGGGCAGCCCCAGCAGCGCCGTCCACCAAAACACGCGCCAATCGATGAGGCCTTCACGCACATAGCGCAGGGTCGAGCCGATGCCGATAAAGCCGACCGCAAGCTTATGACTCGCCAGTGCATTGATGAAGGGTAGACCGGTGAACAGCAGCACCGGCAGCAGGATCAGCCCGGCGCCGCCGCCGGACAGGCTGGAGAAGAAGCAGGCCGCGAAGCTGGCGGCGAACGTCAGCATGATCAGGCCGAGACCGAGGTCTGGGAAGGCGTCCATTGGAGTTCGCGTGTCGTCTGTGGGCGAAGCGGATAGGCCGGAGGCCGACTATGTCAGGGATCTGGGGCGCTGTGAACGCCGTCGGGCGGATAAACGAAGCGCATCCGCGTTGGTGGCTCAGGCGCTCGATTTAGTCGGCGCATCCGAGTATCCCACCGTCAAGGATGGCGCGTTCCAATTTCAGCGTTTTCAGCGGATGATGACGGGGCGCTCCTGCGCGTCGACGAACTGGGCCCGCGGGCGCAAGCGGTCTTCGATGGCCGCGCTCGGGAGGTCTTGGCCGCCTTGGCCGCCGCCGGCAGCTCCGGCGATGCCCGGCCAACGCCCCAGTTCTATCTGGACGCAGATGCTCCCGAGACCTGCAGTACGCGGCCACAAGCCGGTCGCCGGGCCTATCTGGTCAAATTCACGTCCGCCCAGTTGGCGCTCGGGCTTGAGGAAGGGCTGTGCGAAGCGGTCTATCTGAGGTTGGCCGCAACAGCAGGTATCGACGTTCCACGCTGGCGCCTGCTGGACGCGTCAGGGCGGTCTGGTGCGACACACTGACTGGCGCTGGCGCGTTTCGATACCGTGCAGCCACCAGGGCAGCAACAGGAAGGTCGACGGCACCTGCACAGCGCCTGCGGTCTGCTGGATGCCGACTTCCGCCTTCCCAGCCTGGACTATGAAGACCTGATCAAGGCCAGCAGCCTGCTGTGCAAGAGCCCCGCAGCCGGTCAGCGGCAGTTCCGCCGCGCTATCTTCACTCTGTTCGCGCTGAATCAGGACGACCAGAGTAAGATCTGGGCCTTTCTGCAGGGCGACGGCGGCCAGTGGTCATTAGCGCCGTTCTACGATGTGACCTTTAGCCCGTCGCCCTATGGCGAACACGCCACCGCGTTCGCGGGCTTCGGCAAGCAGCCGCCGCACAAGGCAATGGAACGCCTGGCGGCGCAGGCCAACTTTGCCAGCTGGAAGCAGGCTCGGGCAGTGATCGCGGAGGTTGTCGGTGCGATCAGCCGATTTGCCCCGACTGCGCGCGAGCTTGGTGTCTGTCCGGCAAAGCGGCGGAAGAGGCGATCGAGATCAGGGTTGCCTCTAGTCGTGCGGAGTAAAAGTCCGGAAACAGTTATTCATTCAGGCTGCGAGTGGCTTGCCCTCATGGGTCCAGCGAAAGGGCTTGGCCAGCGTGCGATTGAAGGAGTCAATGAAATCGTTGATGCGTTTTTCGAGATCCTCAACGGAGGTAAAGTTGCCGCGGCGTAGGACTTTAAGCGCCAGAATGGAGAACCACATCTCGAGCTGGTTGAGCCAGGAGGCATGCTTGGGGGTGAAGTGGGAAACGATGCGGTGACTCGGGTCGCTGAGGAACGCGGTGCCTGTGGCCATGGATTCGAGGATGCCGTAGCGGCCTTTGACGCCGAGATCACCGGTGTAGCCAACCAACTCAGCGACGAGGCGCACGACCTCCTCGGAGCAATGGATGTTGAGGTTGTCCATGACCAGATGCCACTCTGTCGTGGCGGCGCGCTCCGGGGCGAGCCGGTAGGTCTCGCAAACATCGTGACAACGCTCGGTGAAGTCGCCGTCGCGCGGGGTATTGATCACCCTTCCACGCGATGGGGCTTGAGATCGACCTCGCGCAGGAAACGCCCGATCGAATGCGCAGAGATGCTCTCAACGATCCCGCGTGCGATCGCTTCCGCGGCCAAGTCCGGATAGGTCCAGCGCGTGAGTGTCACCCCCTCGCGCACCGGCGTCTCGCAGGCGAGGGCGATCAAGGCGCGGATCTGATCGGGCGTGAAGGTCGGTGGCGTGCCCGGGCGCGGCTCATCGCTGAGGCGCTGCTCCACCTGTTGATCGGCACGCTCGCGCCAACGTCGGCGCCAGCGTTGAACCAGTGAGCGACCCACCTGCAATGCGGCAGCCGTCTCGCTCACGCCACGGCCGGCGTCGGCTTCAAGAATGATCCGCGCCCGGGTGGCGAGTTGTTGCGGCGTTTTGTGCTGACGCACCAACGCCTGTAGCCGTATGCGTTCTTGATCGGTGAGGAAGATAGGGTCTGGCGTGCAGAGTGGCATCGTTGGTGACTTATATCATCATGAAAAATAAACCATATTATAATGATGCCGTTGATAGCTTCCAAACCGAATCAGAATTTTCATACCAGACTACTAGTCTAGTCGGTGATGTCGTCTTTGTCTGCTGCGGTGGGCGTTTCGGCTTGTCTTTGCCAAGCGTGAGGGTACTGTTTATTTATTCAGTCCAACGTAACGCTGAGGTGCGACACGAGCGTCAACGAGTGGCGTCTTCAGCGACTTTTTCGCTTTTGATCGCTCCAAATGCAGCAAAACATGAATTCTTGTGCAAGATTTCAGTTCTTTCGAATCCTACTTGCTTCATCAATTCGAGCTGGAAGGTTACTGGGCGCGGAGAATCCTCCTTATCAATATAGGCGAATACCTCCTTCTGGTATTCTTCTCCTCCAAAATTAATAAGGTAATCGGCATACCTCTTCCACATCAGAGCATGAACCTTTTCATTTTCGTGAGTGACCAAATCAGTAATCCAGAAGGAGCCGCCTGGGCGAACCAATGCAAATATCTTACGGAAAGTAGACTCCCAATCCTCTTCATCTCTCAGGTGGTGTAGCACCGCCGCTGCTAATACAACATCATAGGTCTTTTCTGGTAGTGGGAGCTCCCTCACGTCACCCTTGAATTTCCGAATAATTCCTGACGTCTCAAGGGAAATTCTTTCTCCAGCCCGGTTCAGCATTGGCTCGCTCAAGTCACATAGATCGCAATCAAAATCGTTCGAGTATTCTCTCAGTAGCTTGATGGTGTTATTGCCTGCTCCACAGCCAATATCCAAGCATCTTCTGATTGTGGGTGTAGCTGAGATAGCTGCTTGAGTGATGAGCTCCATGGCTAGCGGCGCATCAATCGTAGCCGCCTGCCCTGTCTCTAGATTTGAAAATCGTTCAACGTCGTTGTCGAATCGGCGTCGAATCTCCTCGTTTGTGGATTTCTCTGTTAGGGACATTCTTGCTAGCGATCGTTAAGCGCAGTCCGCCGCCAACTGGCCAGCCGCCCGCGTCAGCGACGGCTGGCAAGTTGGCGGTCGGGCTTGCGCCTTATAGTTGCTCTAAACCAGATGTTGTTGGTCTGTGTTCAGTAGTAGCTGGCGCTGTGGACAACTTGGTTGCCACGGCGAGGGTCAACGGGTTCCACCCTGTACTGCTAAGGTTCAGGGTGGACACAGGCCCTCGGGCTATGAATTGTTGGCGCGACGCGTTCGACGCTTACTAACTTACTTTCGAGCCCGGAGGTGTCCGCGTTCCAAAACGAATCCTCAGGGGTCGATGCCTCAACGACGCTCTATATTGCCTTCGAGGAACGCATCCGACATGCGCGGTTTGGGGCGTGGCCGGTTCAATGAGTCTAACACGGGGGAGGTGATCATCATGAGTAGCGAGAGACTCGACGGATTTGCGGCCGCTGTCGGTCTCGACTGGGCGGATCGCAAGCACGACGTCTGTCTTCAGGTGGCGGGCTCGAGCGAACGGGAGTTCAGCGTCCTGGAGCACAAGCCCGATGCGATCGACGACTGGGCCAACGACCTGCGTCGACGCTTCGACGACCGTCCGGTGGCGGTGTGTCTGGAGACACGCCGGGGGCCGTCGATCAACGTGCCGTCGAAGTACGAGCACCTGGTGCTGTACCCGATCAATCCGAACCTGCTCGCCGGGCTGCGCAAGGCGTTTGCGAGCAGCGGTGCCAAGGATGACCCCCAAAGTGGTGCGGGATATTCGCTATCACCCGCACCGCTATTTCACCGTTGGGCACAATCCCTGGCGCGGTGCAGGTCCAGCGCTTCAAGGAACTGGGCGACAACAGCGCCAACCCCTTGAGGCGCTTCCCGTCCTGTGTCGTGTCCACACCCGACGTTGCCGTCGACGGCGAGGTGGTCCATGTCGGCGGCGTGCCCGGGGCGGACCAAGTACGCGACTGGATGCGCGGGTAGCGCGAGCAAGCCGTCGGCCGCTATCGATCACGCCCTCATTCGCGCATGGACAGACCCGCCTGGGGTCGCGGCGCGTCCGCGGTACCCTGTTCGCTGCTACTCGGCCGCCAGGTATATCCAATCAGCTCGTAATGTATCGGTACAGGCGTGCCGTTCACCGATACGAGCACAGTGACGTCGGTCGGCGATCGAATGGACCGGTCCAACACCGCCAGATCGGCGCTGGCGAAGCGACGCTCGAGTTGCCGACACACCAGTTCGGGGCCTGGGCCGATGTCGCCGATCTCCGGTGAATCGGTGATACAGGAGGCCTGCACGCTTGCGGCAATCGGCAACAACGACAGGACGAGCATGTTCCAGACGGCGTTGCT
>JGI12210J13797_10011903_pt1 | contig 11406 bp, 9 predicted proteins | sample ElkSlonscriptome_3_FD_13797 | JGI IMG/M metagenome (IMG submission 13797) | reverse complement strand
ATTCTCGATGGCGAATATGCCGAAGGCGCGATGCTGCCCTCTGTGCGCGCGCTCGCGGCGAAAGAGGGGGCGAATCCCCTGACCGTGGCGAAGGCATATCAGCAGTTCCAGAACGACGGACTGGTCAAGGTGCAGCGCGGCGTCGGGATGTATGTCGTCGAAGGGGCGGCGCAGCGTCTGCGGGAAAGCGAGCGGAAACGGTTCCTCAGCGAAGATTGGCCAATCGTCCGTGCCCGCATCGAGCGACTGGGCCTCGACCCACGAGAGCTGGTCGAACAGGTCTGAACCCCGTAGTGGCGATCGTCGGGATCAGGTATTGCAACGCCGCTTCGCGCTTGCGAGTGCCGTAACAGTCTGCCAGACAGACACTTCGTGTTTTGCCTGCCAGGTGGGGGCTTGTTGAAACCTTGCGAAGTGCACGTGCTTCGCGCATCGGAAGCCGATTGGTCATGCGCCTCGGCTGTCCGGGAGAACCAGCATGATCAGATCAGAGCTTTTGCAGGAACTGCAGAAAGACAATCCTGAATTGCGCGCCGAAGAGGTCGAGCAGGTGGTCGACATCTTCTTCGACGAAGTCGCCACGCGGCTGTCCGAAGGCGGGCGGATCGAATTGCGCGGTTTCGGCGCTTTCTCGACGCGCGAACGTGAAGCGCGAACTGGTCGAAATCCCCGCACGGGCGAGGCGGTCGACGTGCCGGCGAAACGCGTGCCTTATTTCAAGGCGGGCAAGGAAATCAGGAAGCGGCTGAACGAAGCCGATTCGTGATCCTGCGCGCGGCCCGCGATTGAGCGAGGGCCATCAGGATTCAGGATTGAACCAGCGTCCGTTCGCGTGGCGATCACGCCACCGTGAGCATCCATGTGGTTACCGCCCCGGACACCCTTCGATCAACGGGCCGCCTCTTGCCCCGCCTCGCGCGTCTGGCTACCTCGCGGCGGCAGACATGCGGGTGTGGCGGAATGGTAGACGCCGGGGACTTAAAATCCCCTGATCCTTGATCGTGCGGGTTCGAGTCCCGCCACCCGCACCATTATTTCTATATTAAGATCGCGGCCTCAAAACCGTCCTGACACCAGTAAAGGTGCAAAATCCTCGTGGCGCGCCGTCGCTGCGAAGGAAACGGGGCGCGACGACAATGGAACAGGCAACACCTAAAACCACGCAACAGCTACATCCGGAGCAATCGGCCATCGAGCCTGTGGAATCGTGCGAACAGCGCGGCGCACCACGGTTCAGCCTGCTCATGCGTTCGGCGAAACTGATCTACGGCGGCGGCGAATTCGTCTGCATCCTGCGCGACGTTTCCGATGTCGGGATCAGCGTCCGGATGTTTCACACCCCGCCGTCAGGGGACCGGGTCGAATTGCAGATGCCGGGTGGCGGATCGTATGAGCTGCGCCCGGTATGGTCGCGCGATTTCGAAGCTGGATTCGAATTTGCGACGCCGATAGACGTTGCACGCCTGATCGGGGAGGTGGATGATTTCCCCAAGCGCGGCGTGCGCCTCGGCCTGTGTTTTCCGATCCGCATCACATCGTCGACCGAGGCATGTGAAGGTTTCGTCGAAAACCTTTCNCAGCAGGGCGCCCGTTTTCACTGCGATCACCTGTTTGCGATCGATCAGGCTCTACAGATCGAAAGCGCGAACCGCTACGAATCCGCAGTGAACCTGCGTGCCAAGGTCCGCTGGCGGAAAGACAACGATTACGGAGTGGTGTTCGACGACACGTTCACGCTGGCCGATTTTGCCCGGTTTGCCGCCCGCCTTCAGGCCCCCGGCCTGCTGGACTGATTTTCCGATAGCTACGTAAAAATCCGCGGGATGTCCGGTTATTCCCCGACGACAGCGCTGCTTTGTTTACTCCGCGATAACCATTTTCCTTCATCCCCCTAATGAAATCGGATCGGCCGCATTGTTTGCAGCCATCATACCGGGGGGTCGAAAGTGCCGAATGAAACGCGAAAGCCGGACGTTATCGATGTCGACGTCGCGATCATCGGTGCCGGGCCGGCGGGACTGACCGCGGGATATCTGCTGACGAAAAAGGGCAAGTCTGTCGCAATCATCGAGCGCGACGAGACGTATGTCGGCGGGATCAGCCGAACGGTCGAACATGACGGATACCGGTTCGATATCGGAGGCCACCGGTTCTTTTCCAAAAGCCGGCAGGTCGTCGATCTATGGGACGAGATTTTGCCGGACGATTTCATCCAGCGCCCCCGGATGAGCCGCATCTATTACGAAGGAAAATTCTATTCCTATCCGCTCCGCGCGTTCGAGGCGTTGGGAAATTTGGGGCTGTGGCGTTCGACCGCCTGCATGGCGAGCTATCTATGGCGTCGCGCCTTTCCGCTCAAAGCGGTCCGCAGTTTCGAAGACTGGACCACCAACCAGTTCGGCGAAAAGCTCTATTCGATCTTCTTCAAGACCTACACCGAAAAGGTTTGGGGAATGCCGTGCAATGAAATGAGCGCGGACTGGGCAGCACAGCGGATCAAGGGTCTGTCTTTGTGGGGCGCGGTCATTGACGGATTGAAACGTTCGCTCGGCCTCAATCGTGCGCCGAACGACGGGCAGGCGGTAAAGACGCTGCTCGAAACATTCCGTTACCCGCGGCTCGGCCCCGGAATGATGTGGGAAGCGGCGCGTGACAAGATCCTCGCCTCCGGTCACGGCCAGGTGTTGATGGGCCATGCGCTCGACCGGTTGAGTGCAACCGGCGGCGATGCGGGCGGCGCCGGCTGGACCATGACGGCGCGCGGCCCCGATGGCGTGCGCCAGATCCGTGCGCGTGACGTCATCAGTTCCGCCCCGATGCGCGAATTATCCACGCGCCTGCATCCGCTGCCTGAAAGCACCTTGCAGGCGAGCGAGCTGAAATACCGGGATTTCCTGACGGTCGCGCTGATGATCGAAGGCGACGACATCTTCCCCGATAACTGGATCTACATCCACGATGACAAGGTGAAGGTGGGCCGGGTCCAGAACTTCCGCAGCTGGTCGCCCGAAATGGTGCCTGATGAAGGCGTCGCGTGCGTGGGGCTCGAATATTTCTGCTTCGAAGGTGACGGGCTCTGGAATTCGTCCGACGAAGACCTGATCGAGCTGGCCAAGCGCGAGATGGAAATTCTCGGTCTCGTCGATCCGGCCAAGGTCGTGAGCGGGGCGGTCGTGCGACAGGAAAAGGCCTATCCGGTCTATGACGAGGGCTATGCCCATAACGTCGAGGCGATGCGGGCCGAGCTCGAATTGCGCCATCCGAGCCTGCACCTTGTCGGGCGCAACGGGATGCACCGCTACAACAACCAGGATCACGCGATGATGACCGCGATGCTGACGGTGGAGAACATTCTCGCCGGTCGGCGGGTTTATGACACGTGGTGCGTCAACGAGGATGCCGAATATCACGAAGCGGGCGACGAAGGGGCCGAGGGCAAACTGCCCGCGCGTGACGCAAGCCCAGCCGCGGCCGGGATATCGCTCGATGCCGATCAGGTTGCCGCACTGACTTCGCTGCGCGGCGTGCCACAGCGGATCGCACCGCAACCGGACGAGGCGGCCGCCGGACCAGCCGATGAACATGCACGGAAATCGGCCTGAGGCGATTGCCGGTATGACACTCGCCCTTCCCCGCCCGTTGGCCCGATTGCGCGATGTCGTCTTCGTGCGATACCTCGGCGCCAGTGTCGGCGCGCTTGCGGTCGACGTCGGAGTGTTTCTGGCGCTGCTGTCGTTCGGGGCCGGCGCGGCACCCGCTTCGGCCTGCGGGTATTCGCTGGGCATCGTCGCGCACTGGCTGGTGTCGAGCCGCGCCGTCTTCGACAACGTAGCGGATGAGGCGACCGCCCGGACCCGGCAAAAGGCGCTGTTCGTCATATCCGCGCTGTTCGGCCTTGGCCTGACTACGGCAATCGTCGCCGCCGGAGAGATCGCCGCAATCGACCCGCGCATGGCAAAGGCCATCGCGATCGGGGTGAGCTTTTCAGCGACATGGCTGATCCGCAGCCAGATCGTGTTTCGCAGCGTTCCGGCTGCGCGCGGGGGGACTGATCGATGCTGATCGAACGCCGCCGCAGCGCCTTTACGCCTGCTTTTATCGCCCGCATTGCAATTGCATGGATCCTGGTATGCGCGGTCCTGATCGCCACCCGTTGGGGCCTGGCGTCTAACGGCACGTTCCCCGATCCCGATGATATCATGCGGCTGATGCAGGTGCGCGACCTGATCGCCGGGCAAAGCTGGTTCGACACCACCCAATACCGGGTCGATGCGCCGAATGGCGGAGTGCCGATGCACTGGTCGCGGCTGGTCGATGTACCGATTGCGCTCGTCATCCTGACGCTCTCCCCGTTTGTCGGGATCGCATCGGCGCAAACGGCGGCGATCGTAATCGTGCCGTTGCTGACGCTCGCCATCGCGATGGTGTTGTGCGCCCGGATCGCATGGCGTCTGCTGGGCAACGAAGAAGCGACCCTGACCGCGATGGTGATGGCGATTTCGGTCCCGGTGCTGTTTCAGTTCGGCCCGATGCGGATCGATCATCACGGCTGGCAGATCGTGTGCGCGCTGGCCGCGGTCAATGGTCTGATGGCGCGTTCGGATCGCACAGGGGGGCGGATCGTGGGGATTTCGCTTGCGTTCTGGCTGGCCATTTCGATTGAGGGGTTGCCGCTGTCCGCGATCGTTTTCGCGGTCCTTGCCCTGCGCTGGGCGCATCGTCGCAACGATTACGTCGCATTGGTCAGCGCGATCAATTCGCTGTTCCTGACCAGCGCGGTGCTGTTCCTCGCAACGCGCGGCGTTGGCGACCTTTCGACGGCATGTGATGCGATCGGGCCGGTTCACCTGGCCATGTTCGGATGGGCTGCGGCCGTGCTGACAGCCGTGTCGCGGATACGTCCGCTTGCGCCCGGTCTCGTGCTGGGCGGGATGACCCTGGCGGGCGGCGGAGCGATCGCGTTGCTGTTTCTGGGCGCGCCGCAATGTGGCTCTGGCGCGGGCTTCGACGCGCTCGACCCGATCGTGGCGCAATTCTGGCATGCCCGCGTGCTCGAAGGGATGCCGATCTGGCGTCAGAATATCGACGTGGCGCTGCAATATATCGTGCCACCGGCAATCGGGCTGTTCGCGGCAATCAACCTTGCCGGACGATCGCGCGATTGGCTGCGCCGGTTCTGGCGCGAATATGTCGTGATCCTGTGTGGTGCGCTGATCATTTCCATATTCGTTGCGCGGGCAGGGGCCGTCGCATGCGTGCTGGCCGCGCCGCCGCTGGCATGGCAGGTGCGAAGCTGGCTGCATTCGATCCGGTCGATGGAGCGCCCGCTTCCTCGCGTGGCCGCGATTGCGAGTGTCGCGCTGGCGCTGGTGCCGACAATGCCGGTCCTGCTTTTTACCAGCGCAATTCCCGCCACCGCGCAGAATGACGGAATGCTCGCCGCTGCGCCTAGCGCGGGGGAATCGCAATGCCGGATGGAAGAGGCGGGCGCGGTGCTTTTGCAGTATGCGCCCGGCGAGGTGTTCGCCCCGCTCGATATTGCGCCATATTTGCTATTCTCGGAACACAGCGTCATCGCGACGAGCCATCATCGCGGCAATGATGGGATGCGTTTCCTGATTGAAACGAGCATCGGTCCGGTCGCAGAAGCACGGCGCGCATTGTCCGCGCGAGGAACCGATTACGTCGCCCTGTGCCCTGAACTGATCGAGCCGCAGATTTACAGCGCGGCCGCGCCGGACGGGTTTGTCGCAAGCCTGCTGAAGGACGAAGCACCCGAATGGCTCGAACCGCTTTCCGTCACCGATGGCAGCACGCTGCGTCTGTGGCGAGTCAGGGACGAATAAGATTTCCCGCCGCTATGCGGCCCTGAAATCGAGAGCGATCCCGTTGATGCAGTGCCGTTTGCCCGTGGGTTTCGGACCGTCGCCAAAAATATGGCCGAGGTGCCCTCCGCAATCCGCGCAATGCACTTCGGTGCGGGGATAACCGATCTTGTAATCGGTGGAGGTGCCGACCGCGCCATCGGAAATCGGTTGCCAGAAACTGGGCCAGCCCGTGCCGCTGTCGAATTTGTGGGCCGATGAGTACACCTCGTTCGCGCAGCCCGCGCAGATGAACGTGCCTTTTCGCTCCTCCTCGTTCAGCGGGGAGGTGTAGGCGCGTTCGGTCCCCGCTTCGCGCAGGATGCGAAATTCCCCTTCGGTCAGTTCGCGGCGCCATTGCGCCTCGCTTTTGCTGACGCGGAACGACCGCTCCTTGCGCGCTTCGACCACGCCCCCGCCGCATGCCGATAACAGCGGCAACGTGGCGGCGATCCCGCTTGCGGCGATAAAGGTGCGTCGGTCGGACGGATTGAAGGGCATTGTCGCGTTCCTCGGTCGATTTTGCGTTCCGCAAATATATAGGAACGGGCGCGTGCCTTCGCAAAGTGGCGCGGTCCGGCAGCAACCGGGTGCGGTCAGAAGCGCGTGATCTCGGTTTCCAGCACGCGGAAACCCTCGACGAAATTGGCACGCACGCGCTCCACCTCGCCCGCGACGTGGACGCGCATCCGGCGCGCGTGCATTTCCTCCATCAGCACCCGCAATTGCAATTCGGCAAGGCGCGCACCGACGCAGCGATGGATGCCATAGCCGAATGCGAGATGCCGCCGCGCATTTTCGCGCCGCAGGTCCAGCTTTTCGGGGTTTTCGAACACCTGTTCATCGCGATTGGCCGAATTGTACCACAGCACCACCTTGTCATCCTTGGCGATCTTGTGTCCGAAAAGCTCGGTATCCTCGGTCGCGGTGCGGCGCATGTGTTTGAGCGGGGTCTGGTATCGCAGGCATTCCTGCACGCCATTCGGGATGACGCCCGGATCGTCCTCGAAAATCTTGCGCTGATCGGGAAATTTGTCGAGCGCGTGGACGATCCCGCTCATCGTGTTGCGCGTCGTATCGTTGCCGCCAACGATCAACAGGACGAGATTGCCCATGAATTCCTGCGGGCTCATCTGGTTCATGGCGGGCGAATGGATCATCATCGACAGCAGGTCGGGGCCCGGCTCTTCCTGCGATTTCTGCGCCCACAATTTCTGGAAATATTCGCCCATTTCATACTGGATCGATCGGCGCGTATCCTCCAGCTCTCCGGCGAGGATCAATTCGGTATCGCCCGACCAGTCCGACCAGAACGTCAACAGGTCGCGGTCCTCCCACGGAAAATCGAACAGGATCGCCAGCATCCCCGTGGTCAGCGGGATGGAAACCTTGTCGACCCAGTTAAACGTCTCACCGTGGGGCAGGTTGTCGAGGCATTCGCCGGTGCGCTGGCGAATGTCGCTTTCCATCCGCTTCATCTCTTTCGGTGCGAAGGCGGGGGCGACGGTGCGCCGTTGCCCGGTGTGTTTTGGCCGGTCCATCGCTATGAACATCGGCAATTCGAACCGTTCCTCGCCCGGCGCCAGCTCGTCGTCCTCGATCCGGTTCAGGATGGTGATCCCGCCATGCTCCCAGCTCGACGAAAACAGTTCGGGCAAGGCCTCCACGTGCTGGATCGCCTTGTGATGGACGACGCTCCAATACGGGCCGAACGGGCTTTCGGGAATGTAATGCAACGGACCGGCGGCGCGCATTTCGGCAAAAATCGGTTCCCACCGATTCTCCGCATAGATGTCGGACCGGCTGGTGTCCCATTTGTGCGGATGGCTGGGCCGTTCTTCGGGATGGGTGTCGAAATGTTTCTGCAACGCCTCGTGAGCGCGCGGGGACCGTGTCCATTCGGTTTTGGCATCGGGGGCGATGGTTGCCATGTGCTCTCTCCTTTGCACAAAGGTGCGCAGTTCTTGACCGACTGGCTGACCCTTGTCCTGCACCGTGCATCCTGACCGAACTGGACGCGATGTCAATGCAGGTTGCGATTTGCGACCTATTCTGCGGGATCGGTCGCCATGGGGGCGCCGGATATCGATGCGCGGCGGGCGCGCAGACCGCGCCATCGCGCCTTCTTCTCACGCCCTGCCCCGCCGGATTTCATCACCCGTTTGCGGAACAGCATCGATCCGCCCTTGACCATCAGGACCACCGCGATCGCCTGCCAGATGAGCGCGAGCGCGTGAATCCACAGCACTTCCTGAGTCGCAGCGCGGGCGAGCATGGCGAACGGGGATGACAGCGGAAACAGGATCGCAAAGGTTTCGAGCGCCGATCCGGGCTGCGTGATCGTATAGGCGGCTAGGAAGAACACCATCAATTGCATCATGGTGACCGGCATCGACATCGTCTGCACTTCGCGCACGCTGTTCGCCATCGCACCGATGGTCAGGAACAGCGCGCCGAGCAGCAGGTACGCCATCGAAAAATACACGATCGCAAGTGTCAGGAACAACGGCCAGCCCACCGCCGGGCCGGGCAGGTTGCGGTAATCGGTCTGCGTCACGGTGACGATCGCGTCTTCTGCGATGGCCCAGAATCCCCATCCCAGCATCCCCCACACCGCAATCCCGACGAACGATACGCCCAGCATTGCAAACAGCTTGCCCATGAACACCGCGTCCATCGGAATCGCCGCCGCAAGGATCTCGATGATCTTGTTGCCCTTTTCCTCTGCAAGGTTGGATAAAACCATCCCGGCCAGCAGCATGGTCAGCAGGAACATCACCATCTGCGCCGCCTGCGCGGTGCGGATGCGGTTCGCGCGTTCCGATGCGCCGGTCGCGGCGACGGTGAGGCTGCTGGTTTCGGATTGCGGCAGGGGCGCGCCCGACCCCGCCTGGCCCGCGATCAGTCCTATCGGCCCTTCCCATCGGGCGACCTGCCGCTGCGTCCCGATCAATTCCGGCGCGGCCAGCGTGCCGCCCACGATGGCGGCGTAATTGCCCCGCCGTGCGGCCATGAATTCCTGCGCGTCGAAGCCGGGATCGGTGGCCTCCGGCACTTCGCGCACGACCGGGATTGCCCGCCCAAGGGTGGAGGACAATTGCGACGCGGCCTCGATCATCGCGGCGTTGTCGGGGGCGCTCATCGCCAGGCCGACCTCGCTCGCAACGGCTTCGCGGCTGACCTGTCCGCCGATGCTCCCGGCAAGTCCCCCGACGATGACCGGAAAAAGCGGGCCGATCAGGAAAAACAGGAAGGCGCGGCTGAACAGGACGGCAAGAAAATCGCGCCGTGCGATGACGACCGCCGCCTGAAATCGCGACAGGCGCGAGCTTTTCGATCGCTGCCCGCCGGGTGCGAAGGGATCGAAGGCGTTCATCGGCGATGCTCCTGCGCGTCCATTTCAAGCTGACGGGCCGCCGCCTCGCCAGCGATCGCGACGAATGCATCGTGCAAACCGGCGCGCTCTATCGACAGGGAAAGGATGCCGGCCTCGCCTTCGATCAATCGGCGCAGCAACGGTTCGACCCCGGTTTCAGGCAGGGTGAAATAGAAAAAGTCGCCCTCGCGCCGTGTGTCTGCGGGCAGGGCAGCGGTCCAGCCGCCATCGCGGGCGCGGGTTTCGAGCCGGACCTGCGCCGGTATGCGGTCGCGCGCTGCCTCGACACTACCGGCATAGGGCACACGGCCCCCGGCGATGATCGCCACCCCTTCGCACAATCGTTCGGCATGGTGGATGACATGGGTGGAAAAAATGACCGTCGTGCCCTGTTCGGCCAGCGACCGGATCATGCGTTCCAGTTTGCCCTGATTGATCGCGTCGAGGCCGGAAAACGGTTCGTCGAACACCACCAGCCGTGGCCGATGGACCAGCGTGCCGAGCAATTGCACCGTTTGCGCCATGCCTTTCGACAATTGCCGGATCGTGCGGTTCGCCGCATGGCCCAGATCGTGGCTTTCCAGCAATTCCAGCCCGCGCCTGCGCCCTTCGGCGAGCGGAAGGCCGCGCAGCGCCCCCATGAAGGCAATGGCCTCGATCGCTTTCATCGAAGGATAAAGGCCGCGTTCTTCGGGCAGGTATCCGATCAGCCGACCGATATCGTGCGGACGATCATGGCCGAAAACCCGCCGCACGCCTTCGTCGGGGTCGATAATGCCGAGCAGCATCCGCAATGTGGTCGTCTTGCCCGCGCCATTGGGGCCGAGTACGCCGTAGATCGCGCCCTGCGGCACGCTGAGGTCGATGCCATCGACGGCGCGCGTCCCCTCGAAGCTTTTGACGAGGCCTTTTGCTTCGATCGCCAGCGGGCGCGGTTCGGGCGGGATCAGCGCGGTTTCGTCCCATCCGGCGTCACCGGGTCGATTGCCCGCGGCCATACGATCGCCTAATGCCATGTCCATGCGGTCTCGATTACCGCCCCGAATTGAACGGGAGCCCCCCAAACGTGGTTAATGCCAATTGTGGCTGATGATAGCCAAACCATGACCGCCGGACAACGCGGCGAGGATTCCATTCGATACCGGATCGAGGAAGAGGCGCGCGCGCTGGGTTTTGCGGCGTGCGGATTCGCCAGCGCTGCGGGTGATCCGGTGCGTGAACGCCGGCTCGAACAATGGCTGGGCGAAGGGCACCATGCTTCGATGGAGTGGATGGAAACGCGCGCCGACCAGCGCAAATCGCCGCGTGCCCTGTGGCCAGAGGCGAACAGCGTGATCGCGCTGGGCATGAACTACGCCCCGGCGCACGATCCACTGGCTCTCGGCGCACATGGCGACCGCGCCCGCATCTCCGTCTACGCACAGGGGCGCGATTACCACGATGTTGTGAAAAAGCGGCTGAAACGGCTGGCCCGCTGGATCGTGGCCGAAGAACCGGGGGCCGAGGTCAAGGTGTTCGTCGATACCGCGCCGGTAATGGAAAAACCGCTGGGGGAGGCAGCGGGGATCGGCTGGCAGGGAAAACACACCAATCTCGTCAGCACCGATCACGGCAGCTGGCTGTTCCTGGGCGCGATCTATACCACGCTGCACCTGTCGCCCGCGACGTCGCACCGCGATCAGTGCGGATCGTGCCGCGCCTGTCTCGATGCGTGTCCGACCGATGCGTTTCCCACCGCCTACACCCTCGATGCGCGGCGCTGCATTTCCTACCTGACGATCGAGCACAAAGGGCCGATCCCGCTCGAATTTCGCGCGGCGCTCGGCAATCGCATCTATGGCTGCGACGATTGCCTGGCCGTGTGTCCGTGGAACAAGTTTGCCAGCGCAGCCGCGGCGGCGTCCGAATTCCTGCCCCGCGCCGAACTGGCCGCGCCACGTCTTGTCGAATTGCTCGCGCTCGACGACGGGGGCTTCAGGCGACTGTTTTCCGGTTCGCCGATCAAGCGGATCGGACGCGATCGGTTCGTGCGGAATTGCCTGTATGCAGCCGGAAACAGCGGCGAGGCGGACCTTGTCGCCCCGGTGCGGCGGTTGCTGGACGATCCCGATCCGGCGGTGGCCGATGCCGCGCTTTGGGCGCTCGACCGGCTTGCCCCGGCGGGCT